>Ga0214164_1000319_pt1 | contig 32252 bp, 30 predicted proteins | sample TroBogepilimnion_13_FD_153003 | JGI IMG/M metagenome (GOLD analysis project Ga0214164, IMG submission 153003) | Freshwater microbial communities from Trout Bog Lake, WI - Practice 03JUN2009 epilimnion v4 | ecosystem: Environmental > Aquatic > Freshwater > Lake > Epilimnion/Euphotic zone ...
CCCCGCCAGAATTCCGTATTTTCCCATACAGCCCCGCCAATCTTCTTGCCGTACCCTGGACACTCCTTCTTTTCGAGTTCTACTTTTGCGGCGGTAATAAATAGATTCGCCTTCCAAAACGTTGAGTCAAATCCACCGTCAAAGACGGGATTTGCTTCCACGAACGCATCACGCATTTCGCACAGGTAGCGAAATTGATTATATAACATAGATTGCTTTGACAGCACCGCGGTATATTCCATATCATCATCCTTCCACACAGATGTTTTCTCATCATCAATTCCATAATATCCAAAAAGTAGTTGATTGACTGCTTGAAGTTTCGCCTGGTAGGTCAGCGGAAATAGTGTCCAATGCTGAAAAAAGAAGGTGTAATAATCGAGCCGATCAGATGATAAAATTGTTTGAAATACAGATTTGTAGATTTCGTAGCCGTGCGCATTATTTCCAACAAATCGGCAAATCCAGGTGGGCAGCGATTCGTGAAGATGTAGTCCTGCCAAATTCAAGTCATTATTATTGAGCGGCACTTCGGTGGTCATATCAAGACTACCACGTAGAAGCTGACCGACCGCCGACTTAATTGTCTCGCTTCGACGAATGCGATTGGAGCCGAGAGCCTTCGCATCAGCCAGTCCGACCTCAATCGTATTTTTGACATCGGCAACAGAAATCGTTCCCTGAATCATATCGGTCTTGATTTCACGAACAGATTGGAGAATCTTACGCAAATCTCCAGAATGGACAGTAAGCAAATCGGTTGCCAGTTTCATCAAGTCGCAGTTTTTAGGAACTTTTTCGAATTGGGTCTTAATCAATGCGTAGACATCGGACGACGACGGTGCCGAAATCTGAAACGACTTACAGAGCTTGAGAAACGGTTGAAACTTCTTCTCCATCCATTCATTGGAAATACAGACAATGGCATTATGACCATTATACTCCTTAAGGATCCGCACAAGCTCGGATAATCCGCCCTTATCGCCAACGGACATTCCATCGATTTCGTCCAGGATAATGCCAAGATTGCGCGGACCCTCGGGGCGAAAGAAGTCGGCAACATTACAACTACGCAGCAATGGTAGCAGTGATTCTTCTACAGCGGCTTTATGACGGTGTTGGGAGGCGTTCCATTCTACAACACGATATCCGGCTTGTTCTAATGCCAGACGCGCTAGAGTCGTCTTGCCAATACCAGGAGGACCGTATAGAAATAGGGACGATGGAGTACGTGGAGCAGGCTTTTTTGCCCAATCAATGATTTGGGTAAAAAGGCTTGTATGAATCATCGCCATTTAGATATTAGGTGGCAAATGTCTTTAGATGTTTATTTCTTAGCGGTCTTGGCTTTTTGCGCCAGTATCGACGCATATGATGCCATCTGCGTGCCTACATCTGGAGAGAGATCGCTGGTGTACGCAAATTCCTCCTGCGTTGGCAGCGTATTATCAGCCACAGAATTGTAAGAGAGTCCAGCCTTTGTGAGGCGATTTACGAATGCCGCACGTCCAGCTGCTGTTTTGAAATCTTTCGCAGGGTCTACAGAGAAACGATACTTAGGATTCTTGATATCTTTCGCAATATCAGCAGGTTTTGTTCTCAATAGTCCGCCATTACGACTTACACCGATATAATCTACGCAAAAGTATTGTGTACGGCTGGTTGGCTTGTATAATCCAGAGTTAGGAGGTATTAGAGATAGATAATCGGGGCAGGCGCCGGTTGCGGCTGGATTAAAATCGGGGTCCGCTTGTTGCTTCAGAACAAACCATTTAATCCAGTAGTAGTATAGGATAATGAATCCGCCCAAAAACCAGAGCACACCTGCTACAGGTCTATCTAACCCGCTGTAGTAAAAGTAGGAGGTAAATAGCAAAACTAGTAAACCAATTATCCAATATGACCAACGTTGAACAGTAAGTATAGTTTTTTCCCATTTCTTTGCCGCGACTGTTGATGTTACGGGCATCTCTAACTAGATAATTTATTTTAGTATTGTGTGGGCAGGGTGTTATCGCCTAAGGAATTATAAGAGAGTCCGACTCGGTTAAGACGCTCAAGGAACGCTCCGCGTCTAGCCGCATTTACAAAGTCAACAGAAGGATCTACAGAAAATGTATATGCGGGATTATTGATATTTTTAGAAAGATCTTCGTGTTTCATCTTTTTTAGACCTCCATTACGGCTAACGCCAACATAATCTACGCAGAAATACTGTGTAGGAGTTGTGGGTCTATATAGACCTATATTTGAGGGAATAACCGATAAATAGTCGGGGCAAGCGTGTTTACCTGGAGCGAAGTCTGGGTCCGGAGATTGTGAGGTAGCAAACCATTTGATCCAGTAATAGAAGAAGACTATACTACCGCCAATGAACCATAGAACGCCGGCAACTGGGCGATTTAGAACACTGTAATAAAAATAGCTTAATCCTAATGTAATCACTGCCGCTAAAAGAAGATATGCGTACTTCTTAAGTTTAGAAACTGTAGCAGCCCATTTTTTCGCTTCAAATGAGTTTATAACAGACATACTTCTACAGTTCTAACAGAAAATCTTCTGATAAATATTATATTAATACTTGTCGGAAAAATAGGGACACACTGTATTTAGTTGATGCGCGCGACCGGCGTGGGGACACCGTTGCCGCCGGCGTACGTCTGACCGCCGAGGCGGATGTAGCCGCAGTAGTAGTCGGACTCCGAGCCGGCAACGCAGCCAATGCCGTCGCCCGTGCCGTAGTAGCCGTTCGCGCCCGTTGTGACGAGCTGAACACGGCGGAGAATCGTCGACTGGGAGCCAACCGCTGTGGCGACCGTGGGGTCAGGGAGGTAGACATTCTTGCCCATATCACGGAGCACGGCGGCGCCAGGGGTGGAGAGGAGACCCAGCGCGTAGTTATTGCCAGGGGCGGCATTGCCGACCGCCCAGGTAACTAAGTTATTGTTCGAGTCGACGATGGATGACGTTATAGAGAGAATGTTCGTCCATAACTTATTAGGAGCGATCTGGCTTCTAGAACGCTGAGCGGACGACATTGTTTATATCTTTTATGAAGAAAAAAAATACCGGATGTTTAGTTGAGGCGAGCGACACCAGAGGGGACACCGTTGCCGCCGGCATAGGTCTGGGCACCCAGGGAGATGTAACCGCAGAAGTAGTCCGTACCGCTGCCCGCGCCCGCTGTGGCGTTATCACCGGTACCGTAGTAGCCACCAACGCCGTTCGTTGTGACGACCTGAACGCGGCGGAGAATCGTCGACTGGGAGCCAACTGACGTAGGGACGTTGCGAGAAGGGCGGAAGTGATCTTTACCCATATCTCGGAGGACTAAGGATCCAGGGGTGGAGGCAAGTCCGAGGAGAGTGTAATTCGCATTGGGAACACCCGCCTGAAGCCAGGGGACTAAGTTGTTATTGCTGTCTACAATGGTCGATGTCAGGGACGTAATGTTGATGTAGAGCGCATTCGGCTGGACCTGCTTCTTGAAGCGCGTAACGGAAGACATATCTTTATATCTTTTTCGGAGAAAAAAATATAAAAAAGTTAAATATTTAGTTGAGTCTAGCAACACCAGAGGGAACACCGTTGCCACCAGCATAGGTCTGTCCACCGAACGAGATGTATCCGCAGTAGTAATCTGACTCGGAGCCAGTGCCAGATGGTAGAGCATCACCGGTACCGTAGTAGCCACCAACACCGCCGGAGGTCACAACCTGAACGCGGCGGTAGATAGTTGACTGAGAGCCAACGGCTGTGGGAACCGTGGGATCAGGGCGGTAGAGAAGCTTACCCATATCTCGGAGGACTAAGGAGCCAGGGGTGGAGGCAAGACCGAGGAGATTGTAATTGGCACCTGGTACACCCGCCTGAAGCCAGGGGACTAAGTTGTTATTGCTGTCTACAATAGTCGATGTCAGCGACGTAATGTTGATATAGAGCTTATTCTGCTCTATCTGCTTCTTTGTGCGGACTACCGAGGACATTGTTTATATCTTAGTCTAAGAAAAAAATTTATACCTCGGGTGGAGATATAGATCCTTAGGTCTTTTATATAGTACTTTACACTTATTTAATAAATAAATGTATAGAAATAAACGATATTTATTCGACAACGTTTAGTTGAGGCGCGCAATACCCGTGGGGACACCCGTGCCGCCAGCGTACGTCTGACCGCCGAGGCGGATGTAACCGCAGAAGTAGTCGGACTCCGAGCCCGCAAGCGCAGACGCGCTGTCACCCGTGCCGTAGTAGCCGTTCGTGCCCGTCGTGACGAGCTGAACACGGCGGAGAATCGTCGACTGGGAGCCAACCGCTGTGGTAACGTTGGGGTCAGGGATGTAGACATTCTTGCCCATATCACGGAGCACCGCCGTGCCAGGGGTGGAGAGGAGACCTAGAACCGTGTTGTTAATACCAGAAACACCGCCCTGTGCCCAAGTGACTAAGTTGTTGTTGGAGTCGACGATCGTCGAGGCGAGCGAGATCAAGTTGATGTAGAGCTTGTTAGGCTGGATCTGATTGAAGCGCTGACCGAAAACGGAGGACATTTGTTTATATCTTGTAAAAAGAAAAATATTCTAGCTAAAGAACAAGGAACAGCCATGAGCACACTCGATGAACAAAGTCCAGGAAGAGTTTCCTTGAACGCGCCTATGAGTGAGGATGTAATGAACCTGCCCGGTTTCAAATATACAAAGGTAGCACCCTCCACTGCCGGACAAGATGGAATTCGAGGCAATTTCGAGCAGACTCCTTTTAACCAAGCGTTCTTTTCTCAAGGAAATTTTCAGATTGTTCAAAATTCCATTCGCAAGACTGTATTCGATAAGTCTGGTGATATCATTGATCCGGTGAGCACGGATGACCTGTTTATGATTATGCGTGCCATCTTTCTTTGGTATGGTCGAAATTTACCAGACCATATTCCGGAGCAAATCGCCGAGCTAAATGCGCGTGTAACCGCCTGGGCTGTACCAAAAATACTCGCTGAACTTGGAATGTATAAGTACTACTTAAATGATATCGATACGCTACCGGATCCAATTAAATTACCGGTCAATCAGAGCTCGGCGGGCACCAAGTCGCTGCCATTCAAGCCTTTTTTTTAGGCGCCGCGCGCTTCTTAGGAACCTTGTCTGCCATCCCAGTCGCCGCCGCCGACGCATACGAGTCCTCGCGCGCCTTTACATACACCTCGTAAGCGCTGCGGAATGTACGTAGATCAGAGAGCCAGAGCATCTCTTGAGATGTCCCCAGAAGCACACGATGCTTCTCCTGATGGTCAGCGACCTCCCGCTCCAGCTCAGCCACTGCCGTCGCCTTGAGGCGATCAACCCGAAGACGTAGGAGATACTCGTACGCCTTGAGGTCAGTACCTTCGGGATCAGAAATCTGAGGAAGTCCGAGTTTCTTCATTGCCGCATAGAGTACCACATCATCCACGTTGGAAATGACAAGCTTACCACTAATGACCGACTTGATAAAGAGCAGCCGAGCAGATAGTTCGGTGATTTCGGTTTCTAGACGACCAAGCTCGTGCGCCTTGCGCTTGCCGTATGCTGACAACCGCTCACCGTAGAATCGCTCCAGAATCTCGCCAGGTGAAGCGAAACGGCGAATCGTGCCGTCCACATCGAACGCCACCATATTCGTCGTCTTATGCCCAGTCGTGAGCTTGAAACGAGTCTCAAAGTCGGTAGGATACGCCCGAGCTTCGTGATAGTACTCGGGGTCCATCTGAAGGATAAAGTCGCAATCAATATCGTTGTATGCCTCCTCGTATCCGCGGAGCCATACCATAGCCTTAGAGCCGTCCTTCTTGCTCGCCGACTTGAGCTCTTCCTGCTCCGCCATCATCTCGTCAAGGAAGTTCTTGTAGTCCTTGGTCCAGCAACCGACGGGAAGTTCCTTGATACGAATCGTAGCCGCATCGTCGTCCACGAACTCATAAATTCCCTTCGTAATCCAGGTCTTATCATCGGCGCCGGCAATGACCTTGCCCTTGAATCCGAACCACCAGGGCTTGAGTGCGTGGGTCTTCAAATCTACAATTGTCCCCGCCAGACGCATCTCCAGTGCCGCCACAAGGTCTGCGGGATTGTATGGAATGACATTTGTGGAGAAGCCAGTACCGATACCGATACAACCGTTGACCAGCAGCAGAGGAATGACCGGTAGATATGTCTCGGGTTCCACAGGCAGACCATCGTCGTCTAGGTAGCGAAGAATGGCGTCGTCTTCCTTTCGTACCAACATCCGAGCAATCGCATCGAGGTGCGTATGGATATAACGAGGCGATGCGGAATCAGAACCGCCCATCAGGCGGGTTCCGAACTGACCATTGGGAGTCAGTAGATTGATGTTGTTGGAGCCGACGTAGTTCTGCGCCATTCCGATAATGGCACCGGTCAGCGATGCCTCGCCGTGATGGTACGCTGCCGTCTCGGATACATAACCTGCCAGCTGCGCCACACGCAACTCCGACGTCAGGTTGCGTTTGAGTGCCGACCAGAAGATCTTACGCTGCGAGGGTTTGAGTCCATCCATGACGTGCGGCAATGAACGGACATTATCGGCTGAGCTGAAATGAATGAGCTCATCGTGGACAAAACGAGAATAGCCGACCTTACCGCCGCCGGCACCGACCTCTAGATGCCGCTTGCGGTCAAACGAGCCGAGCCACACCTTGCGGTCATCGGCACGCTTCTTATTGAATGCCAGATCAATCGTCGCATCGGACTCGCCGTCCCACGTATATTCGACGGTATTCATATTGGCAAAGTACTCACGGGCTTCCAGTGCTGTAGAGGTACCCAGACCCTTGTAATACTTCGTCTTCCATCCGCGACCGCCAGCTTCCGCTCCAGAAAGTGCCCCACGCCAAGCATCATACTCCGATTCGGAATAGAAGCAGAGCGTGGTTTTACCCTTTGTCGCCTTGAGCAGCGGAGTCATCAGGCAGCAGAGGAAGCCGAGACGCAGCAGCGATGGCCAGTCAGTGTGAAACAGATTCATGAGGAGACCCTTGATATGCGAGCCATCTACATCCTGATCCGTCATAATCATCACACGACCATAACGTAGTTGTTTGAGATCCGTGTAGACCTTGCCGGTCTCCAACCCGAGAATATGTTTAATGTGCGTCAGCTCCACATTTGCTGTCTTCTTTACAACGGAAATATCCTTGACGTTCATGATTTTGCCCTTGAGCGGAAAGACGCCGTAACGCTCGCGACCAACCACCTTCAGTCCGCTAATTGCCGTTGTGGCGGCGGAATCACCCTCGGTCAGGATAAGCGTACAGTCGGCGGACTTGGCGGTACCCGCCCAAATCGCATCCTCCAGCTTAGGAATACCACGGACAGTGGACTTCTTCTTGCCATCCGTACGCTTAGCAGCGGCGGTGTTTTTTGCTTCGAAGAGCGCCTGCGCCTCGGCAAGTAGTCCAATCTTCACCAGCTTGTCTACAAACTTTGCAGACAGGACGGGCAGCGAGCCAAACTTGGCAGCGGGTGTGGTCAGCGTCTCCTTTGTTTGGGTATCAAAGGAGGGATTGACAATGGTGGAGTTGACAAACCAGACCACAGAATCCTTGAGCAGTGCAGGAGTGATATCCAGCTTCGCCTTCTTTTTTGCGTGCTCACAGAACGCCGTAAGCACCATCTTAGATACATAGTCGAGGTGCTTGCCACCACGACGAGTAGCGATGCCGTTGACGAATGAGAGATGGCGTTCATCGGGCGGCGCATCAATAGAATGTAGGTCCTTCGTCAGGACAGCACCGATTTCCCATCGCTCACCGGCGATTTCGTAGGCAACACGCTTGCCGCCGCCAACGGTGCCACCCGCGGCGCCGCCGCCACCACCGCCACTTACGGACGAGACATCGCTTGCCGCAACGGAGCCGCTATCAGAGCCTGTCTTGTTTACGTACAAGTCAATGTACTTAGGGAACGTGTTGGATGAAACTACCTTCCCGTTGAGCGTCACACGGCATTCTTTGCCAGCCATTGCGGCAGCGTCCATTACGCGCGTGGCGATGAGGGCGAGCATATCGGCAGGAATCTCCGTTGGCACCTTACCCCCGTCGAGACCCCACGCAAACCGCGACAGGTCAGGCATAAACGAGATTTCCATCATCGGTTTCACCGACGACGCCTTGATGACAGGCGTCCCTACAACGGACATATTCGCGCTCCAGGACTGCGTATACCGCTTCTTCGCACGGTGATCCACAGTATCAATGGTGAACTCGCGGCTGAAGATGTTGGTGAGCTTGGCGCCATAACCGTTCTTGCCGCCGACGGTCTTCTCCTCCTCCTTGTCGTAGTTGGAGGACGTCAGCAGGTGACCAAAGATGAGCTCAGGTGCCCAAACGCCTGTCTCGACGTGCTTATCAACGGGAATACCGTCGCCATCATTCCGCACAGTAATTTTGTTAGAAGTGTAGGAAATATCGATATGCTTAACGGGAAAGCACTCGGTGCCCGCTTTAAGACGCCCATCCTGACGGACTTTATGGTCAAGTGCGTTTACCAGGATCTCATCAAAGATTTTGAGGAAGCCAGGGCAGAAACGGACGGAGCGCCACTCCATTACACCCTTCTCCATGTTGATAACCCATCGCTGCTCGACCGCCGTATCAACGGAGCCGATGTAGGTATCAGGAAGTTCAAGAATATGCTCACGGTGCGTATGCTTTTTGTACTGAGCCGCGGACGTCTTCGTGGTCGCTGCCTTAACGCCGGCGGTTTTCGTAGATGGAGTTTTCGTGCTCATTCTACAGGGTGTGACTTTGGAGGCAAGGGTGGACCCTTGGTCAATTTTGTTGGAATCGCCTATTTTACTTAATTCTTTGTATGATTCTATGAGTGTATCCATATGTTTTTAGAATATCTATTTCTCTATAATATCCTGAATTCAGATATAAATTGACATAATTATTTATAATAGAATCATTTGTATCATCTATAATGATTATACCACCCATTTTTATAAGAAGATCTGCGTATTTCATATCATTTGATATACACGATTCGCTATGCCCTCCATCCACATGGATTAAATCGTATGTCCAAATAGATGATTTATTCTGACTTATCCATTGAGGTATTGTTTCTATAGAATCTCCTTTAACATATTCCATACGAACGTTAGAAAATTTAGATTGAATATAATCCAAACAAGGCTTTGTGTAGAGGTGTTCTCCTAAATCGAAAATAGTAAACTCTAAGGGACTTGTATCTCGTCCTAGAAGTAATACCATAGCCGAATGTCCAGCATTAAATCCTATTTCATAAATACGGGTATTTGCTTGCTTGCCACACCAAAATAAGTTTAATTGTTTTGTATATAGCAATGGCGATAAAGTAAATGTCTCGTGAATATAGAATATATTTCCTTCTAATGGAGTATACGTATCCGTTACAATTTTCTTTAATGCGTCTAACATAACTTGTTTTTTATCATCGAAACTATCATATTCGAATGATATTGCTGTCTCGTTAAATTCAGGCATTATATTATACATATTGTATAACTTTAAATTCATAGTATTTAGGTCTAAAAACCATTCTCGCATTATATATTATAATGGATAATACATATAGTATAATATCTACATTTGCGTCAATCTCATTTGAAACGTCTATAAACGCGTGTAAACATGGTATACCGTTTGGTGGAAGTTTAAGTTGGATTTATGTAGTACTTATGTCGAATGATTCAGGGCAGTATCCGTGGGCTCCACTTCAAGCTGCTATTATTGGATTTCCTATTGTTATTGTCTGTGATATAGCACTTTTTATTCCTGCGCTTATTATCAAAATGCTGTCAAGCAATTTATTCGTCTAGGAAAACCTCTATCCATAAAAGGATGCCGACCGACCCTCGTATCGGCAGGCAATTTACATATAATTCTGTATCGGAATACTATAATTGGAAGTGTTCATTACAAGGACCTACTGAAAATATAGAGTTTCCCGATATTAAATTTAGTTCATATGATGAACTTGCGCAACATTTTGAAGCCGTCGCAAATGGGCACCAGGTACCACTTACTGCTTGTTATACTACGTGGAGCGATATGATCGATACGTTAAATAGAACTGCGCAAATAAAGATATGGAAATATCGAGAATATCTTTTATGCCAAACTCTCTTATTTGTTGGATATCTTATTGAACAGAAACCATCAAGTATACAAGTCCCAGGCTATCCTGTTCGTGAAGTACCGTCGTCCATGGATATATCAAATAACTATTATTCGGTTGTAGGCTCTTCGAATTTGACGAGTGATATTGATATTATGATACAAGGACATAGTGCGTATATAATTGTAGCAGTAATTGAGGATATTTTTGAATATTTGAATAATGTCAAATATATACCGGTAAAATGCTGGGATATAGAGTGTTATAGAGATTCTCGCATTTTAAGTTCATTATATGTAAACACGAAACGATTCAGTGCTAGTCAACATTTAGAAATGCTAATATACGCCTTTGTTAGTTATTTTAGGTCTTTACATATTCTTAAGACGCCAACTATCAGCCCACTTGTAACAACTTTGGGAAATATATATTTATTTAATTTACAAAATCAGCGATCTCTCGATGAGGTAGTAGATACAGCATTTGCCTTATGGACAAAAACGGCACCAAATGGACAACTCGATCGTGAAAAATTTTATAAAGATTCAAAAGATATTGAAGAGATTTCTGAAAAAATACAACCGTATTTATTACAAAAAGAAGGGTCTATTGTAAGTGATAATTATAAATTATCGGTAACAGGAGTTATTCCACAGTTAATAGCACCGGCTCTATTTTTTAGAACAGCGCACGGTGACGTACATCGTCCAGAAAGTTATGTTTTGCCATCTACGGTTGTCCACGTGGTGAAAATGGAACAGAGTAGGGAGGGAAGGAATGTACAGAATCCTATACCGGATTCTTGGCTGAGTACTGACGCGCGTATGGGAATAGATTTTTATGGATATTTAGCATCGTGTATTGAACAATTGGGATATCTAGAACATTATAACCCTATTGGAACTACCTGTAGCAAAAAAGGAAGTAAATATTTTGGGCGTCTTATTCGCGGTTTGTTAAAAACAGGTCTTATCAAGAATAATAATCCTATGGTAGCCTTATCGCAAGAGTTAGATAAATCCCGTTCATCATCAAACCAAACATGTAATGTAAATATACAGGAATTGATAGATACTCTTAATGACGAGTTAACACAGCAGCAATATATTCAGATAGATACCAAACAGCAAAGGCGCAAAACTAGGAAATTAAGAAAATTAAGGCAAACAAGAAAATATCATCGTGCCAAGAATCAAGTAAAATAGAGTGCTTCCCACGCCGGCGGAATTGTAGCTAAAATAGTCGCCAGAGGAGCATCTTGAACCTCTAGGCATTTTTGAACGAACGTCTCCATTCCGTCACGTTCAAAAAACCCTTTGGAATCGAGCCATAGAAATACATGTCGGATAAGTATACAAAATGGCGTACGCGCCAGTCCGTCCTCCCATACATAGATAGAGCGACCGCGACCTGCCGATTCGAGCCGAGCAAACCACGCATCCCACGGGTTGAGTTCTTTTTCAAACTGAATAGCGGAGACAAAGGAACGTAAGTCGCCACGCTGAATCATAAAGGTCAGATCGGATGGAATACGAATCTTTTCGGGTGCTATCTCCTCGGCAGCCTGAATTGCTGTCAATGTATCACGAACGTGGACAATAGGAACATGTCCGCAAAACAGGGCAACACAGCGAGACCGAAGCGTCTGATGAATACGATAGAGCGAATTACATAGAAATAGAAACATAGGAGCGTTGCGGTGCCCCTCACGGTCAACATCGTCCAAAAGCGCACGTAGGGACGCCTGAGCGGGTTCCGTCATTGTTTCTACCTCGTCAAAGATGACAAACTTGCGGGTTACGCCTGGCCAGTGAGTCTGGGTGAATTGGAGAATACGGTCGCGGATCACTTCAATGGAGCGCTCATCGGACGCATTCAGATACAGAGTTGAAATGGTGGGGGAGATATCTGGATACGCCTCTTGGGCGAGAGCAAGAGCGATAGAGGTCTTGCCGGTACCTGGAGGACCGTACAGAATTGTTGGCGGAAATCCGACAAAATGTTTTTGAATCGCCCGTTCAAATAACGACTTAATTCGCCGATGACCTTTAATATCAGCTAGCCGTGTAGGACGGTACTTTTCGGTCCATACGGCAGTGCTGCTGCTGCTTGCCATCTTACACAAATCAACCCATTCAAAACTTTAGACTCCTACACGGAAAAGACCCGCCGTCGCCGCCGCGTCTTCCGTGACCGTTTTTTACGCGTTCTACCTATCCCACCAGCAACGATCTCCTCAAATTCTGTAAAAAGCAGTCGAGATGACCAGTCATTCCATTCCACACTAGACGTATCAAGTATAAAATCTGTATTGTAGCCGCCGTCCCTTGTTAGATAGATTAGCATATATTCACTAAAATTTATACTTTCTATATCATTGCCACCATTCACTGGAACATCTAAATGACGCCTATTAAATTCTTGTTCTATTTTGTAGGTAATCGGTTGTAATATATTCACCAATAAGTCGCCGTTTCTAAAAAACCCAGGCAAGCCGTTTTCTTGGAATATTTGGAGGATCAGTTGTTTCGTTGCGGTGTCCAGATCCCTCCAACGCATATCCCGTACACGCTCTTTGAGTTCTGTACTAGAAGGGGATGTATAACCGTATTTTTCATAGATTGCGTTGCCGCCACGAATCAGATGAAATGCGGACAGATTAATATCGTCTTTATTTGCCATATCCGTAATAATAATAGGTGTAGTTATAGAACTAGGAAAACAGGTACATAATTTTGTCATTAGAACTGTTAACACATCGAGTGATGTTGTACGAACGCCGGCAACTCCACGAGAGTTTGACGTAAGCCGAGGTGTAAAACATCCACCAGAATCGGCATGAATATCCGTTACAAAGGACGCCGTTTCATAGTTATATCTAACATCGATACATTTGTTATTGTTTACAAGTCGTATTTCATCTTCATTGTGACCGACAGTAAATACAGTAGTATAATTTTTACCATTGTAAGAAAATCCCAGGCGAACATGGCGCCGACCAACAAATGGCGCAGTTAAAAACTCACGTATTTGTGTACAAATGGCAGAATCGCCCGCCATTCCTATTTATATCATTTATTTATAACAGCGTCCCCTGTCTCATCTGATTCTACAGATTCTGTATTTCCCAATCCGCCCACTTCACCAATAAACTCCTGATAGTTAGGAAAATCGGGCTTTGCTGCCTTTGCGCCAAAACATTCCGCCAACTGGTTTCGTTGGGTCCCTTTGTACTTTTGGGTAAATTCAGACCGAACGGCAAGATAGCAGCCGCGCCGAGCCTTTTTACGTGTCTTACCGCCAGCGGCTTCAATGACAGGTAAACACCGACGAGCGACCGCACGGACATCAGGAATATCCATATCGCCGAGCCCTACAGTAATAGTTCGTATTGTTGGGATGGCAAAGGTGGTCGGGTCATGCTCGCGATTCAAGTAACTAATCAGCCCAGACGCGCGTGACCTAAAATACTCTGCGCCCTCCAAAGTAACGTGACCTGCGGTATCCACAAACCCGCGTCGAAACCGCTCTAGATCCATCAGCCGACCTTCCGCCGTAGGAATCAATGTGTTCAAAATATCAAATAGGGACGCTGGAGTATCACCGATCGGTGTGGCGGTCATCAAGAGCGGACGCACCGAATCTGCCCCTGAAACCCGATAACTGTTCCATATGTACCGTTGAATGACGGAAAAGTCCGCCTTTTCGGTCGCTAAAAGGTCGCCATCGTGGAGTTTATGGACTTCATCCACAATTAGAAGTGTCCGCCGCAGCATATCATCCCCATTCGCACGATACAGCGCACGACCAAGGTCGTTCTTCTTCTCTAGAGCATTTTGGAACATTTTATAACTGATAGGTTTCATAAACAAGGGTGATACATCACCGCGTCCCAGTTTCCCAACGACCCCTCGGTTTTCCAACCCAAGTCGACGAAACGGCATATAACAGACTGAGTCAAAGACGTTCTTCCATACATCGGACATGAGGGAATTGCGGGTCACCCATAACACCCTATACCCTGCGGACATAAACGCGCCAGACGCAGTTGCCACAGCGGTACAGGTCTTGCCCGTCCCCACGGAATGCCAAGCCAGTAATCCCTTTGTTGGACGCTCAGGTACCATATAGTGACGAACGAACTGCTGGGTGGGTGTGAACCGAACTGCGGTTCCAGGTGCTACAGACACGTCGCACGCATTGCGTAACGTTTGGACCGGCCAGGCGTACCGACCAAATTTGTCTAGAAATGAACCGCCAATCTGTGAATGGTGACGCTGGGGATTTATTTCGCGGGTCAAGGGTCGATCCACTGCCGACCGAATCGCCAACTCGGTAATCTCTTTTGTCAACACAAGCAAACTCATGTCAAGTCCCGAATATTTCATAACAAGTGAATGTGCGTCGATGCTTTGTACCTCCTCACCCATACCAATAAACGGCGCCACACCAGGAACCACCGTTCTGTATACAAAGACATTGAGTGTCCAACCAATTCCGGCAACAAATGGTAGCCCTTTCTGACCGCAGAAGCGGGTAGCACGACCGACCGCCTGTTTCATATCACTTTCCGCAATCGGCGGTTCCATAATATGGCAGTATTTGACATCAAAGAGGTCAATGCCCTCTTTGAACTTGGAATCCAGTATAAGAATTCGTAACATGTCGCCGTGGACATTTTCAGGTCGTTTGTTATACGTGTCCAACACAGCCTTTTTCAACCCAACCGTTAACGGCTTACGCCACAGGGGCTGGGATTGTAGAATGGCAAAGCGGTCCCCGCCCCCCGCGGCTTTAAGCCCTTTTGAGTCTAAAGCAAATTCGAACCCGCCGCGAATCAGAAACGCCGCGATCGCCTTGCCGCCGTACGCCGAGTCCCGTAAATCGGTAAAGATAAAGTGTTTGAATTTTCGTCCGTGGTCCCGCATATCGAGCCCATCCAGGTTCTTTATGCGCCGAATGAGCGCCGAGTATTTTCCACTCATTTCGGCGCTCAGCACATCGGTTGAAAATCCTGCTTTATCCACAATAGCGCCACGGGGCAACCGGGCGGTGTTGGACACACGTCTTATACAAGTAGATATCTTTGATAGTCTCTGTGACATCCCTACTTGTATAAGTATAAAAATACCCGTAAAGGTGTTTATGCTGTTCCGCTGTAGATTGCGTTGACTTGTGCTGAAGTAAGCGTGGTTTGTAATAGGCGCCAATCGTATAGGTAAATGCCTGCTGCTCCATAGGCAGTATTATTAAGAGTAATTGATGCATTTCCATTTGTGTATGAACCAGATTCAGTCTTTGTATTCAGGAGTGATCCATTTATGTATAATGCCCATGTAGTTCCGTTCCATGTTATAGCGTAGTGGACCCAAGTATTTGGAGGATATGTGTATCCTGTACCACCAGCACCTGAAGGATTGAATGCGGTGGTAGAATCAGGTCCAATAGCACCAGCATTCATGCCGAAAGCAAGGGTTCCGCCCCAGAACTCAATACGTAGTGTGGGACTTGCATTGGGTCCAGTTATGAATAATCTACCTGCAGAGGTATTCGGCGCCTTTGCCCAGAAGGTATACGACATTGTCTGCGTCTGGTAGTAATTGTAGGTTACTGCAACATTAGTGCCCACACCAAGCAAACATGCCGTAGGAGTGATGACAGTGCCTTGTGCGTAACCTGTAGTGACACCTGTGTATCCAGCTCCCACTGTAATCGTAGGTAAGCCGACCAAATCAGCAGGGGTTGTATCGCTAGTTCCATAGGCACTATTCCATGAAACTGTGCCACCAAACGAGTTCGCAAAGGTCGCGCCTGAGATGGTTGCAGTGTTGAAGGTCGTCTGGAACACAGCTACAGCCTGTACAATATTGGTTGACAAAAATGGAATACCTACGCTTGGTTGTCCTACTAGAGCGTAATAGTATGCGTTACTTGTTAGAGGTCCAGATGGATATGTGACAGTGGTTGGTGTAGATAGTCTTGTAAATGTGCTGAGCAATGTACCAGTGTATGCGCTTGTATTATTACTGTAGAATATTGTACTGACAAGAGTTGTGCTAGCCAACGCCCAGTTCACCTGAAGATTGGATGAATTATTTGTTACAGACAGCATTTGTGCAAGAATTACACCGTTAGGCATTCTCTGTATAGCAGTACTTACAATGGCGTTAGTACCAGATACGGCGCCGGCAAAGTAGTATGCATTAACTACAGGAGCAATTGTTGGTGTAGCAATTGTAGACAATGTAGTACTTGTTAAACTCTGTGATTGTATTGCAGTCGCACCAACTACCGAGCTAATCGTGTTTGAATACCATGTTAAGGTTATAGGATAGGCTGGATTGATAGTCCAAGATGCGACTAGATTTGTTGTGTAGGCTGACAGGGTAGATAATGATATAGTTGAGATGGCAGGGTAAGGCATGTAGGCGCCAATACTGCTAAAAAGTGTGCTTGTTCCTTGTATATTTGCGGTAGCAAAATAGTAGTTACCAAAGGCTGGTTGAATTACTGGTGCGGCAATTGTTGTCTGTGATCCTGCTATGGTAGATGTGTACTGGGCTTGTATTTGTGCGGACGTTGTAAATAGATTAGATGTATTGGAGTACCATCCAACCTGCACAATAGAGGACTGACTTACAGATAATGATGCGTTTAAGTTGGTAGTAAATGCGGTCATTGTTGACAAAGATAAGCCTCCAACAGTAGCATAGGGATACTGTACAGCGATTCCAGATATGCTGCTTGTTCCACTCGTTGGGAACACCGATACATAATAGTAGTTTCCCTGCGTAAGTGGATATACATATGTATTTGTAGACACACCGCTAGATACATATTGTGTTGTGCCGACCTGTCCGCCACCCGTGGGCGCAGTTGTAGTTGTAGAATAGTATGTGACACCAACTACAGATGGGGGTACAACTGTCCAAGATGACTTAAGTGTGCTTACAATAGGTGAAAAAGGTACCATAGCCGCATTTGAGGCAACACCGTACGACATCTGCACAGATGATAAGGAGGATACAGCTACACCTCCGATTGGTTGTACACTTACATAGTAATACCCACCGGCAAGCAATGACGTCGAAAAGTTATTAGTAGTTATTCCAGATGAAACATATTGTACAGATCCTACAAGTGCACCGTTGCTTGTATATGCGGTATTTGTAGAATAGTAACTGACTCCTACAATTGAGCTTGGTGTAACATTCCACGCAGACTGAAGGGATACTGATGTATTTGTTAGACCGCCAATAGTTACACTTGTTGCCACAGGATATGGCATTAGGACCGATGTTAGCGAAGAGACAAGAATGCTGCTGATGGGTGTGACAGTAGCATGGTAGTATGAGCCGGCAACAAGGGTAGTCGAGTAGTTATCAAGAGTGGTTCCAGATGAAACGTAGTGGGCGGCGCCAACAAGTGCACCACCTATAGTGGTAGCGGTAGCTGTAGAGTAGTAGGCGACCTGAACTACCGAGGGTGATGTTATAGACCACGCTGATGCGAGTCCAAACGATCCAGCAGTCAATGGGGTCATACCTACACCAGATACAGTAGCATACGGCTCCATTATAGACGAAATAGACGAAATTTGCTGTCCACCAGATGGTGTAACACCTACGTAGTAGTAGGAGCCAGATGTGGGAATATAGGAGGTTGTTGTATCGGAGTATATGCCGGATGCGACGGAATCGCTAGCTACAAGAACACCACCACTTGTTCGTGTTGTATTAGTGGAATAGTAGTTAACAGTAACTGGTGAAGCAGCTGTTGCGCCCAAGCTCCATGTGGCGGAAAGGGAGGTTGCGCCGTCTGTAAGTGCACCGACTACTACAGCAGTTGCGGCGGATGCTGGCATTTGCGTAGCAGTGCTAGTATATATTGTAGATGCTCCCCCTGTAGGTGTAACACTTGCGGCATAGTATGCTGTGGGCACAAGCGTAAGTGTTTGGCTAGCATTAGATGTGCCAGCGGCAGTAGATATAGGTGTGCCAATTGGGGTTCCACCGGTAATAAATGTGCTTACATTTGAGTAGAACTGTACAGTGGCAGCAGTTGTAGGTACAGCTGCCCAGGATGCATATAAATAGGTTTGTGGATTCCCAAGTGCACCCAGTGTTACCAATGAAGTAACCGCCGGCGGCATAATAATGGATGATGGTGAGTAAATTGTTGTTCCAGAACCTGCCACAGATACTCCAGTATAGTAATATACACCGGGAGTCGGTGTATACCGAATAGATAAACTGTTGGGGTCAGGTGAGTACGCAGCCTTTGCTGTTGAAATTAAGGTGCCACCTGTAGGATATCCAGAGGTATTTGAGTAATAAGTGACTGTTGTAGATGTAGGATTTGTTGTACCTAATGCCCAATTGGCGTTAAGTGCTGTGGTTGCATTGGTTAGCGCAAGGTTATATACCGTGGGTGTAGGATAGGGCAACAAATTTGTTGACGAGGTAGATATAACTGTTAGAGGCGAAGGTGCTCCATTAGATACAGTACAGTAATAGTATGAGCCAAATGTGAGGGTTAGTACGGGAGTCGTTACCGATGTTGTTCCACCTGGAGATGACGATACAGTTGTTGTGTATACAGCAGTGCCGCCGGTGTTTGAATTGGTTGTATTACTGTAAAATACTACAGTGACGGTGTACGCTGCATCTATATTCCAGCTTCCACTTAGTGTATTAGATGTGGGATCTAGAAGACCAAGAGTTGCGCCGCTGGGTGAAGGGTACGGCATAATAATTGCAAGTGGCGAATAGACTGTAACACCCGTTCCAGTTGTAGTAATGCCTACATAGTAATAAGAACCAGCCACAGGAGTGTAACCCGATAAGGTATCGGCGGTTGTACCTGACAGTTGTGAATCGGTTGTACCGACTTGTGTGCCGCCACTTGGGGTTTGATTGGTTGTGACATAATACTGTATTGTAACATCAGCCGAAGGATATTGAATCCAGGTTGATGAAAGAGCGGTTGACGATGCAGATAGAGCATTAATGACAACACCGGTTGCAGGTGCGTAGGGCATTAATACAGGGGTTGATGTATAGGCAGCTCCATTTGCTAAAGTCAGGATAATATAGTAGTATTTTCCAGATATAGGTGAATATAAGTTAAGAGTATCGGTTAAAATGCCGGCACTGACTGTGTCTGTTCCTACCAAGGTTCCACCAGAGCTTGCATTTGTATTAGTTATATAATATTGAATTGTAAGAGCTGTAGGATTATTTGGAACCCACGCGGATGATAAATTTGCGGATGTATTCACAAGAGAATTCAAAAAATAAGATAGTAGAGCGTTTGGCGAAGAAGCGTTTGATTGTGGTAATGTGCTCAGAGCTTGAGCAACAATAGCATTACTTTCCGCCGGTGTCGTATAAACTGCTCCGAGTATGAAATCATTTACACCCATAAAGTATTCAGATCCACCACTTATAGGAGAGTAAGCCATTACACGTTCTGGAAATCGACCGACTCCGTTTGATAATAGCGTTTGATTCGCTAATATACCAGCAAATACGGTTCTGTCTTTCAAAAATCTTATTCGCTGGGACTGCGAAGTATCTTTATTTTGCGACATGTCGCGCTGGTTCTAATTTTATAAATGTTTGTTTTTACTTGATAATTTAACCGGGATTAAAGAACAAAGAGTCTATATAGAGCAGAGATGTCGGTTGATGACGTTATTCACGTATTCAAGACATACATAAATAAGAAAGACGCCGAAGGATTCAATACCTTTTTGTCAGACATCCAGGATGACTATGATGGTGTTTGGGACTATATTTTCAAGAAGGTCTATATTCACGCTTGTTTGAAGAAGAATCAACCGATTGTAGATATTCTTCTAAAAACCTACGAAGAGTTATCAGAGATTGAACGGATCGCTATACGGCAAGTATTTCCGTATGGGCGGTATTTACTAGCAAAATAAACTAGAATAAATCAATCTGAGCAGTAATATCGTGTGCTGCATTCGCTCCTCCTCCACCTGTTGTATAGGATGTATACAACATAATTCTATCACCCGTATCAAGTCGGACAGACGCATTATAAAATGTTTTTTCAGTATCTGATGGACCAAAGGTAACAGTAAAGGGTGTAGCCAACATTCCATTTGTGTAAAGTGTTGCACTACCTACTGTCTGTGTCGCACTTACTGTCCAAGTAGTTGGAGATAATTGTGCAGTAATATTTGTTCCCGCAGTTACAGTTGAGCCTGCTACATATTGTCCTATTGCGACTGCTCCTGAAGTTAATGATGCTACGGTTAGAGTTGTTCCAGAGATACTTCCCGTAAAGGTACTTGAAGGTGTTCCATTTGTAATTGTAATCGGTGAGCCTGAAGATGCAACCGTTTGACTTGGATATACTGTCCAAGTAGAGCCACTTCCTGATACAATATATGTATTTATAGCAACACCTGATCCTGATACAGTTTGTCCTATTGCAATCGCTCCCAATGAAGGACCGGTACTGACTGTAAGGGTTGTTCCACTTATATATCCTGTAAAGACAGCACCAGTTGTATTTGTTGTAAGTTTCGGTATATAATATATTGACAGTGTTACTGTATTTGTTCCACCAGGAGCAGCGTTCAAAGAGCCAGATAGTCCTGAAATGAGAGTAGGTTGTTGAGCACGGAAAAACGCAGCAGGAAGACCTGTATCAGGATACTGACCCGCACTTACCGTTTGTGTTCCAGGCCAAAGATATCCTCCACTTGGACCACTTGTAATATTTCCTTTAAGTCCATAGTAAACAATTGTAGGATATACATATGTACTAAATCCCTTATTGCCGGCGGATTTGGTAACAAGATCGGTACCAGGACCAACCTGAATTCCTGCCGATGATAGATAGGTAGGATTTGTAATAGTAGCAGGGGTTGTTTGTAGGATATCAGATGCGGTATATGCTTGAGTTCCTGTTGGGACAACCACACCAGATGTTGTGGTACGAAGTTGAATAGAGCCTGTATTTCCTGGGTCATTTGTTTCAACTCCTACATAAGAACCGGTTGAATCGGTATCGGGTGGTTGTGCTACATAAACATTTACATCACGTGTACTTGCCTGATTAGAATTGGATACAAGGAGTCCACGCTTATTTCCGGCACCGTTAGAATATACATTAATCGTACTACCTTTTATACTGTTAAAGGAAAACACCGAGGCGGTTAGTGATCCTGTTCCAGAAAATTCAATACCTGTAACTGTATTTGTAAGAGTTTTGCTCATTGACGCATTATTCACATTGACGACACAGACACGTAGTTTAGATGTTTGCGACGAGGTTCCGCCAAATACAATTCCTTTGAGAACTACACCGGCGGTTGAGCCGGTACAGGTAAGATTTAGGGTTAAATCCTCTACACGACACTGCTCACCCATAGTTAAAAGTGTTGTACTGCTCGTAACATTCATTTGAATAATACAGGTCTGGAGGGACATTCCACGGAGCGAGATACCGTTGGGTAGCACCAGTCCGCTAGCAAGAGTATAGGTGCCAGGAAGTATCCAAACGGTTTGACCGGACGATACAGCAGCAACGGCGGCGGTAACTGTAAGAAATGGAGATCCGCCAATGCTTGCAGTTGAGTCATTTCCATAGACGGCGTCAACTACGGCAGTGTTTCCTCGTGGTGCGTAGGGTCCGGCGGGTCCTGCTGGACCTGCTGGACCGGTTGTTGTACAAGCGGAGCCTACTAACGCTAAACATTTGCGATATTCAGTAGTGTTATAAGAAGCGCTCATCCCTATTTATGGTATATTATATTTATAACCGCACCATTACCGCAACTAACCTATCATACCTTTTGTTAGAATCTACAGGATCCCAACAAGAGGCATCTAGTGCAACAGCGACCCGAATGGGTTTAAGCGTACAAAGATTTATCAGAGATTGAGCGAATCGCAATACGGCAAGTATTTCCGTATGGACGGTATTTGCTGACGAAGTAGGTTGCTGTCCCGCTGTAAACTAAGAGAATAAGGTAGTCAATTAAGAACGCAATATATCATCAATATGTTCCAATTTGCTTTGTAATTCTGGTTTAAGTTGGCATAAATATCGTCCTGTTTGTATTTGATTGTTACATCTAGCACATTGCAAAAAAAAATCGTTAATCGTTGAAGTTTTATCTCTACACTTTGGTTTAATATGTCCCCATTGTAAATTTAAATATTTTTTTTTTGCTTCTTCTGGTTTATTCCAACAATACATTCCTTTTACATTTTTGCCAAATGCACATGTGTTATTCTGTTTTTCTAATAAATTTTTAACAAAGTTAATTCTATCAGGTTTTGCCATACGTATCTTCATTCTATATAACTGTGAATATAGTGTTTGTTGTAATCTATCTATTTCACTATCAGGGAGACGTTCCCATTCATTGCTGTCACGCTGCTCAGGAGGTAATTCATTTGGCACAACATTATTTGGCACAACATTATTTGGCACAACATTATTTGGCACAACATTATTTGGCACAACATTATTTGGCACAACCACATTTGGTAAAATAATATTTGAAATTCTACGTGTTAAATTATTAACAGGTTTATTATTTGCTTTTCTTGTTCGTGCATAAAATGCTGTCGCTCGTTCTCGTGCTCGTGCAGCATTTCGTTCGGGACCTATAGGCATATTTAGAACAGTTTTTGAATATGGAAATGGTGTTCTAGAAGTTGAAGACATCTTAATATATCCGTTGATTTTCAAATCTCGCAAGGATGGGTCTAAACCCTCGCACGCATAGGAGAAACCAAGCAAAATGTCCGACAAGCCCAAGGTTGTGAAGGAGAAGAAGCCTCGTGCGTCCAAGAAGACCCCGCCGGTGGTCGCCATTGTCAGCCCTCAGGGTGTGATGGGGTCTTTCCTGCCTGAGCAGCGTCCGCTCATTGCGCATCTACCCGTGTCAACAGCGTCGCTCAACTTTGATGCCACGAACGAACTCAAGTACGACCCAGTTGTACCGGATGTACCGCTGCCATATGAGCATGGTACAAACGAGATGAGTTTTCTGGAGGGAATGGAGGGATCAGGTGTGACGAGCGACCGTAACCAGAAGGCAGAACAGACCCAGAAGCCAGCAACCACTGTGACCACTCCAGGCGAGACAAAGTGTAAACTACCGAGCAATTACGCCGAGAAGCTGATGGTGCTGTTCCAGGACTCCAACCGGTACCAGAAACTTCCTGATAAGACGGACATCTCTTGCTTCTGGTGCTGCCACTACTTCCATACGCCCCCGTTTGCCATTCCCAGCCATATCTTAGACGAGATTTGGTATATGTATGGCAATTTCTGCTCGGCAGAGTGTGCTACGTCGTACCTGTTCAAGGAGCGTATTGATAGCCATGTTCAGTGGGAGCGCTACGCCCTGCTCAACAGCCTGTATGCGGATGATGCGGAGCTGCCACCTGGGTCGCCAAGCGGCATTCGACCGGCACCGCCGCGCGAGGTGCTGCGGATGTTTGGCGGTTCAATGGATGTATCGGAATACCGAGCGATTCTACACGAGAAGAAGCTACGTGTGGATGTGTTGACTCCGCCAATGGTCAGTATTATTCAGACAATGGATACCAAGCCGGTTGATTTCTACGATCAAAACCTTAAGAATGTTTTCATCCGCAATGATATCCAGCATAAGTACAACGCACCTGGTGCTCAGGGTCTACGTCTGCGGCGGTCCAAGCCGGTAAAGTCAAAGGAGGCAACGGTCGAGTGGGCAATGCAGATTCAGCAGGTTGGAACATCAAATTAATATTTTTAAAATGTAGAAGATGGAGCGGGTCCCGATGGATGAATTAGTTGTGGGAAGACGTTATTTAATTAGATATGGACAAACGGATACAGGACCAGGTGGAGTTGCTATAGGATTACGACCTTTTACTTTAGTTTCAGTTGGACCAAGCCAATCTGGAACCACTGTATTTAGATTTATGGATGAGACAAATGAACTTGAATTTGTCGTATCAAATTTTAATACTATCTGGATTTTTTTTAATGATCTTCCTGGTGCAGCCGAAGCAATTGCGGCGGCGGCGGAGGCAGCAGCGGCGGCGGCAGCAGCTGAAGGATTACATCCGCTAATCGCAAATGCGCCAAACATTGGCGAGTTAGTACTTCCTGCTGGAATCAATGCGAATGTAATTGATATGGAACCTTTTAAAAATGATGAGGCAGTTGTTATTTTACAGAGACCGTTATTTGGCGATAAACATATATTTAGAGAATCTACTATATCGGAGTGGTTCAAAACTCAACTAACGAATCCCGTTACCAGAGCAGCAATTACAGGCAACGGAGATGTTGTACGTGCTACAATTAAGGTACCAGCGGTAGGTGGTAAACGTAAACGTCATAGAACATATAAGCGTATGCGCCGGTCGCGTCGGTCCCGTCGTCGTGTTTAAAAATTGAAAGCCATTTAGAGCCCAAGTGCAATCATTAAACAGCATAAATGTCCCTACTAGAAGCGTATAAGGGGATTGTAAGCCAGGTATATAAGTTGACTCAACTTTCATACCAGCACCGTGACTCCTCCAATGAGTTTGATTCGTTCTTGGATCATCTTCAGGATGTTCTAGAAAATAAGCAAAGCCAGGTTCATATTCCTCCTCACGTACAAATTATTAATGAACCGATGGAAAATGTTGTTGTCGTGAAGGATGAGACGATTAAGAACATTACACTGCGGCATATACCACCGACGGATGTGGAAGAGCTAAAGACGGATGAAAACGAGCTCATACCTGAATCGACGATTACATCCGTGGATGATGGGGACGATATGAGGCTTGCGAAGGATGCGATTGACGCAACACTGGATGAAGAACCACTAGATATTGCGCAAGAGATCGCGGATGCGGAGGCAGAAGGTGCTGAAGCGCTTGCGCACACAATTGGGGAAGAACTTGTTCTAGACGACAAGGAGGATGACGAGGAGAACGATGGTGAAGACAAGGACCTTTACATCAAGACGCAAAAGAAAGTGAAGTATTTCGTATCTACGGAATCAAAGCGCGTGTACGAGTATATTGATGATGCGCGCCACGGACCACAGATTGGCAAGCTTGAGAATGGAAAAATAGTGCTTATGTAGAATGAACGCTAATATTAAAATGACGTGGGCAGGAACTTGCCTTCCGGCAAAAATATTTCCTATTGTGATGGCGGGCGTAGTACTTTTTAATTTATGGGTTGGTGTATGGGGTGAGGCGGTGAAGAATTTCATCTTTGGTTTCCTAGGAACGGGTGCGTTATATCTATTATGCTCGTCTAATATGGAACTCCTCGCCTATATTATATTAGCCATTCCGGTTATTTTTGCTATTTTCCTCGCTGCGCTGATTCTGTTCGACCAGACTCTCCTTCAGGTGACGCATAGTTACAAGAAACCGCGCAGACGTTGCCACGAGTGCGATCAATGCGATGACTGCGATCCGTGCCAGGGCTCGAATTGCTAGTTTGTAAAATCATTCTATAGAATAGAAAGAATGGGCTCGTTTACATCCAAGCAGACTACGGCTGTAGCACCTCCTATAAATATGCCGATGTCTATGAATACCCGCGCGGCAAATCTTCCCGCACAGAATATGCCTACGGAAAACAATAACAACAATAACAACAATAACAACAATAACAACAACAACAACAATAACAATAATAATAACACAAATATAAATAATAACACTCCCGTAGTTGGAGGCAAGCGTAGGAAGACGCGTCGTAATAATAAGAACAGCAAGAAGACGCGCCGCAACCGTCGCCGGTAAGGACCGCCGATAGTCTAAACCCACCAAAACCAAATCTATATAAAAACAATGGAGTACGCCAAATATGCGAATATGGCGTACGACTATGTACAACAGCAAGTACAAAACGCAGCATCAGCGCTTCGTACTTGGTTGGGTCCCGAGCCCCAAAAATTCTATCTACTTGCCGATGGACGCGTTCTACCGGCAACAATTAGCCTACCCTCTGATATTGCCGAGCTAGCATTTATCTTTAATCCCCAAACTCAGCATTTTACTTCAGTAACAGCACAGACTTCAGAGGGGCGCTTCAAGCCCGCGGTGCCTTACCTATCTGTTGTCATCAAACAACCAATCACGGGTGACATTGATCTATCGGAATGGGTGGGCGACCTCCGTGCCAATCCGGTTCCCGAAAACCTTCCACTCAAGCAGCTTGTTACGTTGTGGTCGCTGGTTCATAACCAATATGTTCCGCTGTCATATACGCTGGCGACCATTAATGCTGTAGGCGATTATGAGACCCAGACGATTGAATAATCACCTACTTAATTTATATGTCAAAGGTAGAATGGGAGCAAGCCAGTCGGCAACGAAGACAAATACACCGAAATCGCCCAATGTGTCATCTATGAACAAGAGCAACAACAAGCCCAATAATACTAAGAAGAATAACGGAGCTGCGGTTATGTGGAACGGAAAGGTTCTACCTCCCGCTACTCCGGCAGGTCAGAAGAGCAATATTAATTCGAACTGGAAGCCGGCGGCAACCCAAACCGCTCGCCGCAAGACGAGACGCAACCGCCGCAATCGTAAGTAATTCACATCATCTAAAAAATTTAGGTTTTGTGATTTTTGAAGCATTTATCCATTTTGTTTGAAATCCAGGTTACATCTTCTGGTCAACGTGGGGGCGGTAAAGAATATCGGCACCCTTCATTCCCTCACCGTAGCACTGGACTTCGCTCGGCTTGTTATAGAGCTTGGAGCTAAGATTCCACAGCTTGAGAATATGAAAGCCCTTCTTGGGGCTGATAGTAACACCAATAATAGTGTTTTTGGGGTCGGTTGATACAAGCTCTAATGTTGCCGCGGCAACGTAGCGCTGAAAGGTCTCAATGGCGTTCGCCTCAGGAACCTTGATACAGTAGGAACCGCCGTGAATGTTGGTGCGATGCTCCCACAGCGGTAGGTAAGGGTCCTTCATCAAGAAGAACATACCGGATAGGAAGCGCTCGTCGCCAATCTGTTTAAGGGTACCCCATAGCTCGGAGTAGTTGGAGAATGTACCGATCTTCTTGTAAGACTCGGGGCTCCAGGTAGTATCTTCTGGATCGTGGAAATGGAGAGTCCACGAGCCAGAAGGGAAGGAAAGCGTATCAGCGGAGGCAGACATCGCCTTTATAAGAAAGTAGACGGAATTAGATGTAGGATTTGGACGAAGGGATGGCAACAATCACAACAACGGCATTAGACCCCTCAATTTTTTCAACGACGACGGCGTGTCTTACGCCGTCTAGGTCTTACCGCCAACGACGTTCCTAGGTTCTGTTGTAGTTTGTTCTTCTGTGAACCTATAGATCCCTTTTCACCTGTTAGAAAACTAGAAATCACCCCTTTAGCATTATACGGTATATTACGGCGTAGAGTCCGCGATTTGTTGTTTCCAGGCGCACGGTTCAACACATTAGGCATTTCTAGGCGATTCACCATAAGTACCTCTTTTCTAGTCTGTTGCTTAGCAAGCATTTTATCCAAAAAATGCCGTAATTCATCAAGTTTCGCATCGGCTTCGTCCTCGCCTTCCCCGTCGTCTACGGCAATCGCCTGGGTTATACTTACACCTGGAAACTTCAGTTTTACGCTTTGAAAATCAATCCGTATTTCTATGTTTGACGGTTGTAGCAACCAACCATCCTCGTCGAGTTGTTTTACAAGCTGACCGGTTAAATCAATAGTAATTCCGTCATCGGAATCCTCGCCGTGTCCTGTCCAAAAATACAGTACATTGGGTCGTAGAATAGAAGCAAAATTTCGTCCGCCTCGCCAATCCAACTCCTTTGTTAGATTATCAGGCGTCACAATATCATATACACCCATATCTATTAGTGTGTATGATATTAATTGTAAGTCACCGTTTAGTGTTTTCGGGTACGGCGGGTTTTACGTCTGCCACCTATTTTGTTCACATTCGCGGTTTTAGGATCCTTGTATGGCTGTTCAATTAAACGTCCAAGTGGTGGGTTTGGATTGCTTACATTCATTCTAAGATATTTATTCATTTCACAACGGGTCTTTAATTTTTTACGCGATTCTAGAAGATTGCGTAATGTATATGCTGTCTTTTCCTTTGTGTATCTATTAAACTGTTCTCTATTAGGTGTTTCATCATTATTTTTTAATACAGTTTTATTAAAATTAGGATTACCTGTATTACGCAGCAATTCATTAATAGTCATAGCAGTATTTTGCGGATATACGTTTAATGCGCTGGCTTTAATTTGTAAATTAGGTAGATTAGCCTCATATTTTTTATTTATAGCATCTTCTTCATTAAATGGCACTTTACCATAAGTGCGTGGTAGTCTAGAATATAGTAGATCTTCGTTTTTGACTTTACGTTTACGTGTAGGCTCAGGCAGTAAATTTAAAGTATTTGTAGATGTTTTTAAAGATGTGCGTGTTTGTCTACCTTCTTTTATAATAGGTAGAGATGCTGCTGAAGAAGGACGTGGGCGTTTACTGGATAATTTTGAAGTAGATGACATTGATGATAATGATGCTGGTGAAGAAGGTCTTGGTTTATTGTTATTGTTATTTTGTGTTTTAAGAGCAGCTGCTGATGAAGTTGCTGATGAAGCTGCTGATGAAGATGCTGATGAAGCTGCTGATGAAGCTGCTGATGAAGCTGCTGACGCAAATACTGCTGCTGACGCAGGAGCTGCACTATTTACTGCTTTTTGTAAAGGATTACGCATTTTTTCAATATCATTTTTAATTTTGTTAAAATACGCCCATTCATCATAGGTTAATTCATAGCCTTTGATTCCTTCTGAATCATTTTCATCACGAATCCCCATAGCCTTGTGGACCATTAGATATTGTTCTCCAATATTGTATAACGGTTTTTCTAAATTTGACACCTTATTACTATTTGGATTTACTTCTTTTATCGATTTCTGTATTTTTTCAAATTCACATGCTAAAAATTTTAATGTATAATATGTTAATTTAAACAAAGTAGGAAATCCATATGTTTCTTTTAGAATTTTTATTTTATTCATTAAATTTAACCTTGGATCTCTACCTTCTGTTTTTTTTAATTCTAATATTAAGTTAGAAATATTTTGAATAATCTTTAATAGATTGTTATATTCGGTTGATATATTTGTATCATTATATCCTTCTAGCATTTTTGGTAAGAGTGGTATTTTTGTTTCCACGCTATCTGATAAAAAATATAAATCGTAAGTATTTCTTTTCGTTTTTCCTGTATATTCAAAGAACTCAAAAAAGTTACTATTTCCTATTTGTTGTTTCGCTTCTTCAGGATTAATATCCCTCCACATATTGTCTGACATTTCAGGAAATCGTTCTGGGTCATCGTCACACATAGATGATATACGTTGGCGTTTACGAGTATTTGTAGTATTTGATGATGCATTATTACGTTGGCGCTTACGTGTAGAAGAAAGTGTTGGTGAAGGAGAAGGCGAAGATACTGGCACAAGACCGGCAAATCGACTTGACTTACGTACCGATAGTGCAGGATCAGACGATGGTGCTGGAGCCGGTGCTGGAGCTAGTGCTAGTGCTGGTGCTAGAGCCGGTGCTTGTGCTGGTGCTAGAGCCGGTGCTAGAATCGGAGGTTGCCATGATTCTAATAATGTAATAATATCCTCAAATCCATTTTCTTGTGCTATCATAAGAGCTGTTTTACCCATATTATTTTTTAGATTAATATTAATATCTGCTTTTTTGAGAAGATTTTTGACAATAACTGCATCATTATTTTCGGTGGCTATCATAAGAGCTGTATATCCATTAATATCTTCTAAATTTACATTAATATCTGGTTGCTCTAAAAGAAGTGAGATAATAACAATATATGGATTCATTTCTCCACCATCATTATTGTTGTTGTTAGTCTCTTCACGATTAATGCGGTAAAGAGCATTACTAGAACTTTGACGATGGGATCGGCGATCTATAATGATTACTTCATTATTGTAATAATTTTTTAATGCTATTATAAGTGCTGTATCTCCATTAATATTTTGAATATTTATATTTGCGCCTGCTTTTAAAAGTAATTGAACTATAAGAAATTGTGCAGATTCTACAGCAATCATTAATGCTGTCTCATTTCTTACATCATCTGCCCAATTACCATATATTTTATCTATATTAATATGAATATTCTTGATAAATTCAGGATTGCCATTTAAATATTCTTTAACCAAAGATCTATCTCCTCTTATAATAGCACCTAAAAATCTATCAATGACAATTTTATCATTGTTATTATCATTGTTACCATTATTGTTACCATTTATGTTTTGATTTTGTTGTATTAAATATGAGTTATATAATGTAGGGACATATCCTTTTACTTTCATTCTCCTTACTTAACCCCTATATTTTCTAGACGCACCATGTGAATCTAGAAAATAACAAAAGCACCAAAGTTTAATGCATCGTATTGGACTGTGGACGTAGAATCTTAACTCGGGAGCGGTTAACAGCGACGAGTGTAAGCCCTAGCATTATATTCTACCTGCTATGAAATTGTTTAATACTTTGTTAAAATCAGGTTTATTATTTTTTGGAACATTTTTCAATGTTTTATTTACTTTATTTACCTTAGGTTTTTTAGGTTTTGGCTCAGGTTCAGGGAACAATGGTGCTATGAATGTATTATGCCAATTAAGATAGGCTTTATTGTGTTTCAAATTCTTAGGTATTTCAGGCATTTGTGCTGGTTTAATCTCGGACATATTAATTGGTCCGCGTGGTTTAACTACATTTGAAACCCAATTCATATTTGATGTAAACTCTTTTGGACGAGTAAATCCCTGACTTCTCAAATACGTTGATATACCAGTAAGATTGGTACCATTCGACACATTTTTTTCAAGTGTTTTTCTTTTTGCACTACGAGTAATGCGAGAACTCATCTAACCTACTATTACATAGGATAATTTTATCACCGAATTTAATGCGAAAGCGTGTTTGCCGACGCCGACGGATCGGAACGCGTATACGGCGCGAGAGCCAGCTTAATCTCACCGAGTCCAGCCACCGAATACTCAATAATAATCGGGTAGTTGTTCTTGAGGTAGATGATAATGTCGGTAGACATAGCAGTACACTTGGTGAAAAGCGCCAGCGGCTTGAGTAGGAAATAACCCTGAACAATATCCTTCTGTGCCTTGGGCATCAGGCAGATCGTTTCCTGGGAACCAAACTCACCGCCCTCCAGACGGAACGACAGCTCGTTCTCGGCAGACTTTACCTCAATCTTATCACCAAGCTGAATGAAATCCTTGATAATGTTCTGGAAATCCAGGGATGGCATCGTAATCACGGACGAAAACGGTACTGGCGGAATCTCAATGGGCTTCACATCCAGCTCCATCAGGTTAAGGTACTTTGTTGTTACCATCTGCTTCTCGCCGTTCATAATGCGAATGCCAAGGCGTGAGCGATTGGACTTCTCCATAAAAAGCAGTAGGGAATCCTCGTTCTTGATCTGCTTCACCATCTTGTTAAAGTTGACGAAGTCAATGCCAAGGATACACTTTTCGGAGCAGAAGAACTCGTCAAAGCGGTCGGCGTACAGGCGCATATGGACAAGAATGGTGTGGGTACCGTCCATCGCCATGATCTTGATGCCGGCAGCGTCGACCTCCAGATTCACCTCCGTAAGGATATCCTTCACGGCGTCAACGAGTGTACGAACAGGGGATGCCTTGACGGTCCGGCAAAGGAAGACATAATCGTTGCGTGACTCGGCGTCCATCGTATGAATAAAACTCGTTTATCTGCGTTTAGATGGGAAGTCATCCATCTGAACGCACATCTGCGGTCCGTTTATTTAACACGGTCGGTTATCCCGGATTACTTACGGGAGCGGCTGCGACGGTTGCGACGTGTCTTGCGACCTCCGAACGCCTTCTCAAGCTTGGCAACGGGAGAGTCGGACTTAGGCACAAACTGGTTATAGACGAGGTATAAAGCAGCGGGCACAATCGCCGCCTGCGCATTTGCAATGAACGAGCCCATAACGCTGGGAGAGAAGCCTCCGCGGCTACGGCGCCCACGG
>Ga0214164_1000320_pt1 | contig 32202 bp, 26 predicted proteins | sample TroBogepilimnion_13_FD_153003 | JGI IMG/M metagenome (GOLD analysis project Ga0214164, IMG submission 153003) | Freshwater microbial communities from Trout Bog Lake, WI - Practice 03JUN2009 epilimnion v4 | ecosystem: Environmental > Aquatic > Freshwater > Lake > Epilimnion/Euphotic zone ...
TCCAAAGATGAGCTTGACCGCCTACTGGAAAAGGCCAAGGTAGATATGGGTCTTGAGCAATCTACCGATAAAAAAGAGCAGCACGCTAATTCGAAGGAGTTCAATCTTGAATTTCTGTCTAAGCATGCCGATGTGGCTGCAGAGCAACTCAAGATCACCATTTCGAATTTGCAGCAGATTGTGAGTGTCTCAGATACACAGAAGTTGATTACATACTTTGGTAACTCTAATCATGCAACACCATTACAGGGGGCCATGTTGAATTTACTTTTACAGAATGCACAAGCGCAACCGCAAGATGGTTTGGATGAGCTTACTGGCGTATTGAATAAAAGTACTTTGATGCGTAAGCTAGATCAAGCCCTTTTAAGTTCTCGTGAAGCTGGTATGCATTTGGCTGTGTGTTTTATTGATTTAGACCATTTTAAGAGTATCAACGATCAATTCGGCCATCCTACTGGCGATGCATTTTTAAAGCTAGCAGCGCAGCGCCTTGGTCTTGCCATTCGTGCGAATGATATTCTTGCTAGGTGGGGTGGCGATGAGTTTGTTCTCGTCCTCACTTCACTGCACTCCCAAGAGCAGCTGAAAAATATCTTAGACAGGATCATTTCTTTATTTTCAGCTGACTTTGAAGTGGGTCATGTCCGCGCCTCTTTAGGCATCAGTATTGGGATTGCAAATTCACAGTCTGATCTAAATAGCCAGGCCTTAATTACACGTGCAGATACCGCGATGTATATAGCTAAGAATCAAGGGGGAAATCAATATCACGCTATTGAGTAGATTGCCTTACTAATGCGGATTGGTTTTAATGTTTTCGCAGATGCACTGCAGGAATTCTTAAGGCCTCGCGGTATTTTGCAACTGTTCTGCGTGCAATCACGTAGCCTTGGCTGGCTAGAAGACTCGCAATGCTGCTGTCAGAGATGGGTTTTTTATTGGACTCTTCGGCAATGATTTGTTTAATTAAAGCCTGAATGGCGGTGGATGACACTGATCCACCTTGTTCTGATCCTAGTTGGCTGCTGAAAAAGTACTTGAATTCAAAAATCCCAAGAGGGCATGAAAGATATTTTTGAGTGGTCACTCTAGAAATAGTCGATTCATGCATACCGACTGCTTCGGCAATTTCTCTGAGCACTAAAGGCCGCATTCCCAGCGCACCGATAGCAAAGAACTTTTGCTGTCTGGCGACGATTTCCTTTGCCACCTTAAGAATTGTCTCTTCCCTTTGAATAATGTTTTTGACTAGCCAGCTTGCCTCAAGCATCTTTTGTTTTAAAGCCCCAGTAGCCTCATCATTGCCACTCTCTTTTAGGATGCGCGCATATTCATTGTTTAAGCTGAGTTTTGGTCTTGCATTTTGATTGGCATTCACCACCCATTGCCCTTGTGATTGCTTGACTACAACATCGGGCAAGATCCATTGGTCCACTTCGCGCTCAAATTCTGCGCCCGGATTGTGTTGTAAGGAGCGTAGGCATGCAACCGCCTTACTCACTTCAGCCTCCGTTTTATGGAACGTCTGTTTCAGCTTGAGCCAATCGCGAGTGCCCACTTTATGAAGATGGTCCTTAGCAATTGCAAGAGCCAATTCCCAAGCCTCCTGATGTAGGGCTGTGCCTTGTAATATCCTCTCAATTTGCAGGCTAAGACATTGTGAAAGATCTTTTGCACCCACCCCCGGTGGATCTAGCTGCTGAAGTTGGTCCAGCGCTCTAGAGGCTCTTAATAGAGCCTGCTCAGCCGTTGCACCGATTTCAAGGCTAATTTCTTGGCTAATAGATTCAATGGATTCTGGTAGGTAGCCTCGATCATCTAAACAGCCGGCTAGATAGGCAACCAGAGATTGCTCTTCTGGTTCAACTTTTAATAAATGAATTTGTTCTTGAAGATATTCCAGCAAAGTTTGCTGATGTGCCAGGCGTTCATATTGTTCGGTCCAATCCTCATCATCTTCACCCGATTGCTGCCCGCCTCCCGACCAGGTGATTTGAGGACTGTCTAGTCCAGCCTGTATCTGCGAATGGTTTGACTCAATCTCTGGATTGGGCTCAAACTCGAGCAGTGGGTTCTCTTCAGCAACTTTAGCTAATTCTTGCTCTAGCTCGGTATTGGATAGTTGGAGCAAGCGAATAGATTGCTGCAACTGCGGGGTAAGTGCAACTTGCTGACTAACCCGAGCATGAAGAGAGATCGCCATTTACTTATGCAAGCGCATGTTTTTTGCTAAAACGCCGGGTTTTAGCGGCGGCTACGCTCAATACTGACTGCCGGCCATAACTTTGAGGTCACCCGTGATTTTGGCACCTTTTTCTACGGTAATTTCTTTGTATTCAATCGTGCCACTCACCCTGCCTGTTGAGCGAATAATTAAATGTGTGCTGACGCTAAGTCCTTGGGTCACTTCACCGTGGACATCGACAAATTGGGCTCTTACTTTGCCATTAATCACCCCACTGGCCTGAATTTGGACTTCACGGGTGGTAAGCTCACCTTCTACTAAACCGGCCACCAAAGCCATATCAGGAACAGCAAAACTTCCTTTAATAACAACACCTTCCCCAACAATTAGTGTTCCTGCCTGCACATGTTCAACCATTGATTCCTCTGTTCTTGTCAGAAAATTATTAAAAGTAACTTGCGCTAATCATAGCCAATCTAATGAAAAATAACCATATAAATTATAGGTTTAAGGTTAATAGTGGGATTTTAAATCGTTTTACTTCTAATCGCTTTGCCTGGTTTGGCCGTATTAAACTATCCCTACAGTCTAAATGAGATTTCATATTATGAAAAACCCGCAAATTTCAGAATCTCGTATTCGCAGTGAGCGTTTCTATGCCATTCATGGTGAGGGTCAAAAAATTGACTTCTACACTACCAATATTGCGGCTGCTCGTTATTGGATTAAGCATGTCGTGCATGGCGAGCCGATTGCTAGTGTCAAAGAAGCCGCTAATTTGGCTGGAGCCCTACAGGCGCCATCAGAGCATGTCGATGTGCTTGACGAGTCTGGATCTTTGAATGGTGAGACTGTTGTGACAAGTCGCTCGGAATAATTATTAAATAACTTCTACACCCCATTTTTACCTTCAAAGCGCCCATTTTGCGCCTTGAAGTCCGTATAATTGCCCTTTTGTGCAAAAGTCGCTATGGGCCACCTTTTTCCGTTTAAATTCATTCTATTAGCTTGGTTTAGCCTGCTTTGCATCAGCTCAGTTTTTGCCCAGGCGAATGAGGATTTGGTCGTGGTGTTGGATGGTCAGCAGATCAGCGTTGCCTATTACAAAAGCTCCATCAAGAACTTGCCACCAGACTGGAAGAAAGTTTGGGTGATCACCAACCGAAAGGCTGCATTAGAGAATCCGGATTCTGAGCAAAAAGTTGAGTCTATTCGCAGAAATATTTTATTCAATTGCCTTAAAAACACTTATTCAACACTTGCTACAGTAAGGTACTCCGAACTCAATGCAATGGGTAAGCCTCATTTACAAACCGACACTGGCTTTGATCTCAAAGAAGAGGCGGTACCCGACGCTAGCCCTTTGGCTATTATCAAGTCGCAAGTGTGTGGGTCTTAACTTACTCATATGAAATTTAATATTTTCCCGGCCGAGACACTCAATAATATTGATCCAAAATTCCATGTGGACGCTCGGCTCATTGGAAAAACACTCGAACGTGAATTTCATAAGCAACCCTTGGCCGCCTTATATGCTTTGGACAATATGAATAGCGGTTTGCCGGTCACTGTCCTTGGCTTTGCCCAGGGCGGCATTTTGATCAAGCCCGAGATTAAGCCTAGTGCTGGACTGTCTTCTTTGGTGGGTAGCCAGCGTATTTTGGTGCTGTGCGGTGACGGTGGCAAGTTGCAGTTTGTGGCAAGCAATTTGAAGGTGACAGATGAAGGCAATCTGATTTGTCCAATGCCTGCCGATTTAATGCTCATTCAAAGGCGCAAAGATTTTAGAACCCCAGCGCCAGCAGTAGATGAAGACTTTAATTTCATCCTTTGCTTGGGGGCTGGTCAGGAATTGCTCACCAAGGTCATTGATATCTCAGATAATGGGATCTTGCTCGATATTCGCCTAGGCGCAACCGAGGTTGAGGTGGGGCGCTATTGGCACTCAGGCTATTTTGAAAGACTCAAATCGCGTTCTGGCCCGATCGATTTGCAGGTAAAAAACGTGCGTCCTGGCGCTGCCATGGACCGCATCAGAGCAGGTTGCGAGTTGTATGAGCCCAAAAAGTTGGTTTTGAAAGAATTTGAGAGCACCCGCAGTGCGATTGAGAACGCGCGCGTACAAGGCCATCTCAATCGCTGGTATTTGGGGGCGTCTTGGTACGATTAATTATTTTAGTTAAGATGGAAACCTTCTACTTCAGTCAATTTATGCCCCATTCATCATGAGTCTTTTTATGAATATGACCGCTGGCAAATGGATAGTCCTGTTTTGTGGGCTCCTATTGATCGTGCTCGCCTATTATTTCGTGCGGGACTTTTATGGCAAGTTATCTCATGAGGAGTTAGAGGATGAGATGACACCGCTAGAGCCTGTGATTGCGGGTAGTCTGCAAAAAACACACCAGTTAGAAGATGTGATCAATCAAAAGATTGCTAACTTAAAACTCGATTTGATGGCCGAGCGCTTGAGAATTACCTCGACGGCCGAGGTTTTAAAAAATTTGGCATTTGAGCGTCACTTACCTGAAACGCTCTATCAAATCTATTTTGAAACGCGCGCCTTCCCCAAAAAGAGCGTAGAGGCCCAGCAAACCGACTTAGACTGGCATGCGCAAGCTGGCATTACCGAACTCAAAGTCGAGCCGCTCATTTCTGATGAAGGCGTGCTGATTCGTTTTACCCTTCAAAACTATCCCTACACCTTGAGCGCAATCCATCATCGTTTTGCGCGCACCCATTTTGTTGAATTGACTCTGCGAGATGTGGATGAGGTGAAGTTGTTTATTGTGCGCATTAAGGCCAATGAGACTACTGGGCGTGAGATTTTAGAAAAAGCCGTGATTGAAATGAAGGCGGGCGATTGGATTGATGATCTTGCTAGCTGCCGTCTGTTGATGGACAAACGTAAAACCGAAGTACAACTCATGGCAGGACATCGTGAAGTAGAGATACTCAAGCAACGTTTTGTCTTAAATCATTCTGGCGGACAGTCCATCTCGTCACCCGGTAAATCCAATAAATCTTGAGATTGCACTGCGCACGATGAAGTTTTCGCCCCCTCAAAAAACCCCGTATTACTGGTTCTTGTGTGCTGCCACATTGTTGTTGGTGATGTCGATTCTTTTTCTGTTTGGATCAGCCAGTGAGTTATCTGGTTCAGCGACGGAGTTGAAAAATCTCACGGTAGAGATGCCTAAGTTGGAAGATTACGTCACCAATCAAAAGTTTGACTTTAATCTCAAAGGCCCATCGCGCCGCCTCAAAGCAGGCGATATACCCAAATTGGTCGATGATGCCATGGCTCCCATTAACGCTGATGATGCGATTAATAAAACGTTTCAGTATTTTGCAGAATTTGAAAATAAGCGTTCGGCACCGGTATTGACCTTGGTAATACCCACTGTTTCGGCTGTCACCCCAGGATCTCCGGCAGATCTAGCGGGAATCAAAGCGGGAGATACCATCAGCTTTGTAGGTGGTGCCAAGATTGAATCGGTCATGGGCTTTTATTTGGCGCTGGGCGAGAAGCCAGGCGCTGATCTTGTGCTCAAGCTGGTGCGTAATAAAAAAGATCCAATGACCTTTAATCTTCGGGCGACTGGGGGCGCGACTCTGACGCCCGATAATTGCGGTGTTGGATTTTCGGTGCCAGCAGACTCGGTCTACTTGGGCGAGCGCGATATCAAGCGTTTAGCTGAGCAATACAAAGCGAATTCTCTCAATCGGATTGCCAGCGATTGGCGTCAAGCCTCCGCGAATAATTTAATGATGATGGCCAAGCGCCTATCCTTAATGCCTAAATCAGTGATTGATAGTTCTGCTGGCAATGCCGCGCAGATTCGCTATGCGGACTTGTTGGCTTGGCAGCATAAAAAAATGCTGGAAAATATTGATGCCTATTTTTCTCAGAGAAGAAAAATTGAGAATCGCAATGTCGTGACTTTGGGTTCTTTGGGTGATAGCGTGCTTGCTTTTGTATCAAGCCTCGTGATTTTTGCCATGGCCTTATTGCTGTTTATGTACCAAAGAAAAGTTGGTAGGAAAAAATAATGGCCCAACTAAATTCAGCGGACTATTGGTTGGGCATGCAAGTGAACAATGCGTATTTTGCCGTTTCTGCAAAATCGGTAGATGCGGTTTTTTTGCATCCTGAGCAAGAGCAAGATCTCAAGGATTTACGCATCAGCGGGGTATTGGTTCATGAGGGCTCGCCCGTGTATTTGCGCCACCACTTTCAATTGCTCAGTTTTATAAAAGAAATGAAAGGCTCCAATGATTGGCAGCAGACCCTATCTAATGCGCAGGCACCCTGGGTGGTGCGCTTAAAGGAAGATGGCAAGACGGGGCTGGGGTTTAGAGTCAATAATGTGCTTGGTCCTTTTTACGTCGCAACTGAAGAGGGGGCAGTTTCACTTTCTCATGATGGCTTAGATTATGAGCTTGTCATTCCGACCCACGCTTAGGCTGCGCACTTTAATTTTTATGCTCAAAACGACACATGACAACTCCATATAAAAATCACGTTTTTCAGCGCTCTACTTTTCCTTGGATGGTTCTAACCAATCTGGGTTTGGCCTTAGCGATTGTGGCGGGAATTGCATCATTTTGGATTGCAAAAAACTGGGTTGATCAGGGCCGCTATTTGCAAAGTATTGAGACTGAACAGATTGAAGCCCTGCGCTTGGCCCCATTACTCAAGGATCTCAAAACTCAGGTTGGTGGCCCATTTGCGCTTGACCCTAGTTTTTTTGCCGCCCTTAAAAAGGCAGATAAAGCCTTAAAGCTAACGGCGGATGATTTACCATCGCCATCGGCTGTCAATAATGTTGCCGGTATCGCTATTTCGGCCACCGCCTTGTCTAAAGGTGACAAGGTCGCAGAGAAAACCGCCAAGGCGGATAAGCCAGTCAAAGTAGAAGTGGATAAAGAGGCGGTAGCAAGCTTAAAGCCAGTGCTCGGATCAAAGCTGAAGGGGCCCAATGGGCTCAATAAGGAGGGCGTCAAAGTCAGCGAGTCAAGTGCGGATAAGTCGAGCAATCCGATTGTGAAGTTCTTTAAAAAAGTGGATAACAAGGTCTCACAAATCTTCTTTGGTAAAAAAGAGGAGTTGGTGGGCGAAGATGGCGTAGAAACGAGCGACAAAAAAGAAGCAGGCTCTAGCGTTCCTGAAGTGGCTCCAGTACAAGTGAGTGCCCAAGACTTTTTGGCCAATGCCAAGTTGGTCGATAAGGCAGTAGGCAATGTCCTGTTTCAGGAGAGAAGTTTGGCGGGCTTGGCTATTTTGGCTAAATCAGCTGACACCCTCTTAGCGCCTAAGGCTGCGTTTGAGCTCGATAAATTGGCTGAGGATGCTCCCGGGCGCAAGTTTGCTGAAAGTCTGGTGCAATTTAATAAAGCCAATAGTGCTTGGCAAAAAAATATTACCGATAACGCTGCTTCTGAAGAGCTGCTCAAAGTCATGGGTGAGCTCATTGATCAGAAGGTGCTCTTAGAAATTGCTGCTGGTAAAAAGAGCGCCAATAAGCCTGAGGCCAAATTTACCGAGGCGATGACCAAGCTGCATCAGTCAGCTTGGCACACTAAATTACCCCAAGAGACCGTGATTGCACTAAAGCAATTTTCTTCTGGTATTCAGACCATTCGTGAACTAGCCAGTGCGCCAGAGAGCTATGCGGATTTATTGCAAAAAAATGGCAGCTTACTCAAAGTATCAGATCCATCGATTAAGAGTGGCTTTTTGTTTTACATGTTGCTGAGCATTGGCGGTAGTGTTTTGGCCTTGCTGTCATCGATGATGTTGATTCGTGCCTATCGTTTAAATGCTGCCGATCTCATACTGGCTCAAAGACGTAAACCAGATGCGACGGATAAATTACTCAGCTCAATTGATTTGGGTTTTGCCGCACCTGAAATGGCTAAGCCGACTAGGCTTGAACCTGCGCCAATGGCTCAGAGCATTCCAACACCTGCTGCGCCAATTGCTCCAGCAGAACAATTCAAAGCAAATGCTGCGCACTTATCTGGTGAAGATTCAGAGCAGTTGCAAGCAGAGTTCTTAAAGAAGATTGCCGCCATCGAAGCGAACTTTAGAGTCCTAGGCCAAATGGGGCTCAAGTTGCGCCAATCGATTATTGGTGTCCATAGCAAGGCTTCGGAGTTGCATCATGATCGCCTGGAAAGTAACTCTGCTCGCGCTAAAGCAAGCGCCTCTGCCGCCGCTGCTAGCGGTAAAGATAACGCCGGTCCAGTAGATCAGCTCTTAGAAGCTTTTTTTGCGGTCAAGCAGCAAGGTGTGCGTTTATACCTATCAATTTTGGATAACCACTCTAGTCGTCAATTGGCAATGGAGACTGAGCAACTCAATTCTTTAGTAGAGCGCGTCGAGACGACCGTCTTACAAATTCGTGGAACGCTTACCACCATGTTAGACGGCGCTCAAAAAGTATCGAATGCCCAAGAGGCTAATCAGATTACCAATAGTCAATTTGCAGCCATTGAAATGATGGAGTTAGATGCCAATCAGGCTTTGCGTGATTTAGAGCAGTGGCAGTCTGAGTTTGATAAGTTGGGCAATTCTTTAACAGCGGCGCAGCGCTAGCTTAAGGCATAGACATTTCTGATGAGCGAAGAAAAGCCCTTATTCCAGGTTGATATCGAGCAGGCCCTTGAGGGCTTGCTCGGTTCTGTTCCTGAGCGGGGTCAAGACTCGATCAAGCTAGATCGCATGGTCATGCATAGCGTTGATCTAGCCAATGCCTTAGATGGCGCTGGCTTAGATGATTTGAGTGGACATACCAGTCAATTTGCAGAGCTATTGCGTAACAACCAGCGCGCTGCGATTGGTTTAGCTGCAAGATTAGCTGAGCTCGTCACCATGGAAATTCGGGTGAGTATTGAAAATGATGCTGACGCCAATCAAGCAGCAGCCTTGGCACAAGCAAAAAAATTATTTGAGCAAGAGCTTCAAGCGATTCGCAATCGTGCAGCGGGAGTCAATCCAGCAGTAACAAATCATGCTCCTGCAGCGCCTGCTCAGACGGCACCAAGCCCTGCAACCATCGCCACGCCCCAAGCAAGCACTGCAGTGAGCACTCCAGTGAGCAATGCGCCGGCTGCTGTAGCTGCATCGGCAAGTCAGACTTTGGCCGATGGTGCAATTTACGATAAAGACAATAAAACGATTGTCGATGCGAACTCAACAGCGGTGCTCTCCCCAAGTGAGCCCCTCCAAAGTGAGCTACTAGATGATGTTGATTTATTAGTAGAAGAAGTCAAGCGGGTTCAGCAGCATGCTGCTCAAGTACTCAATCCATCAGTGTCTACTGCGATGGCACAAGCGCTTGCGCAAGATGAACTCCGATCGGAATTAGATCAAGCTTTAGACCAAGACACGGTGACTGAGTTAGATGCTTTCTTGGCGCCGTTTCGCACCAATGTCAATGAGATTGCCGCTTCCATGCCGCCAGCAGAATTAGAAAATGTGCCTGCTAGGATTGATCGCGAGCAAAGCTTGGATTATTCAAGCGAAGCAAAGTATTTGGATAAGCAGTTTGTCCTAAATCGCACTGTGAGCTTAAATCGATTGCAAAATATTCGCACCTTAGCAGCCAAGTATTCTGGCTGGAATAAAGGCGAGATCGATCATTTACTCAACCTTGAGCAAAATGAATTGCTACGAGTCGGTCAGCAGTCCTTGCGCCATACTTTTGAAAACCTCACTGAAGCACTCTTGATTGAGGAAGTGTATGTTGATCCTGCAATTGCGCAGCAGCTACTCACCATCTTGAGTATTTTGCCGCCCGCCCCGAGCATCTTTGCTGTTCAGCAAGACCAAATGGTCTTTATCGATTTAGATGATTTGACTTTAGCCGATGAACATTTACTGGCAGCCAGTCACATGATGGCCGAGATTGCCGGCACCGTCGAAGTCCAGGCTAAGGGCATTCGCTTGACGTGCCCTACGAGTTTGCTGCGAATGACGATGGCTGTTTTTACCCGTCATGGTGAGCGTTATGCTGTTTCTGCTTTGCAGTATTTAGGTGATGAGGCCACCGAGCGGGGTACAGACTCTAAAAATGATGGTCTAGGCCAAATTATTCAGCCAGCCAGGCGCCTATATTTGCGGGCCGGTAATCGAGACTTCAGTGTTTATGCCCATGAGTTTTTGGGGATGGCCACCATGAATGTGCATCAAGACTTACCCATTTCGCTAGAGCGCCCGCATTGGTTTGGTGGCACTGCGATTGATGGTCAAAACCTGGTCCATGCCTGGGTTGCGCTAGATCGTCACACCCGCTGATGGGGTTAATCGTGAAGCGAGCGGCCGTACCAGCACCAGCACAGGCAAGCAAATCCAGAGCGCACAGCTTGGAGCGAACCCTCAAGTTCAAATTGATTGTAAGTATCTGTTTTGTAAGCTCTTTTTTGGGAATAGCCCAGCAATCGATGGCATTACCCCCCGAGACCGAGGCGGGTATTAAGCAGTTTGTCATGAAAAGCCCCAGTGTTTTTGGGCTTAAGACCGAGATTGAATTTTTAGAGCCGGCAATGGGAATCGCCAGTTGTCAGGGCGGCACAGTTGAAATCACGGTTCCGCCTGGGGTCAGACTCTGGGGTCGGGTAGGGATTCAGCTGCGCTGTGCAAAAGCGGCTTGGCTGATTAATGTGCCCGTCTACATCCATGCCTATGGCTCTTATGTGGTGGCAGCAAAGTACATCCCCATGGGTAAAAAGCTCGATTCTGGTGATTTAAAGATGATTGAAGGGGATTTAACTACCCTTTCGGATGATGTCTTGCGCACACCCAAAGACGGGATCGATAAAGCCATTACCCGCTCCTTGCAAATGGGGGCCTCGGTTGGGCTAAACGATTTGAGGCAAACAGCCGTTATAAGAAATGGAGACCCCGTCAGGATCCAGCTTACGGGCAAGGATTTTCAGGTTTCCGGTGAAGGAGTGGCTCAAAGCGACGGTATGGTCAATGATATGGTCAGAATTCGCTTAAATGATGGGCAAATGCTCCAGGGGCGGGTAATCCGTGCTGGGGTAGTGGTGGTTAATTTAGAGTAGCAGTAAAATTGCGGTACATTAGCTCTAAGCACTAAAAAGCAGGGCTAATGACTACGGAAGCTTAAAAAGCGGTAACGGGAAGTAACAGGAGAAGAAGATGAAGATTAATGATTCAGCCAATGTAATTGTTCCAAACCCAACGGTGGGTAAGGCGGGCTCAACTCCAAATTCCCTAACAAGCACGAATATTAATCCAGCAGATGCCAAAACGAATGTTGCTGGCCCAGCGGTAAACGTTGACATTAGCCTGACTGCTAAGTTAGCTGAAGTACAAGGTGATTCCCAGACAACTAAGTCTACCGATCAAGCCTTGATCGATAAGATTCGTAATCAAATCACCAATGGCGAATTTAAGATTGATTACAAAAAGATTTCTCAGGCGATGTTAGGTGATGTGGTGGCCTCGATGGGTCAACGCGTAGCTGCTTCCAAAAAATAAGTACTCAACTGAATTTTTGCAGTAAAAAATCCTCCGCTTTTAAAGATAAGACTTTCAGATTGCCTACGCGATCTGCTATTGTTCATCTATGAATTTTGATTCCCTAAAAGTCCTTTTAGAAACCATCTCGATTGCCGTTGGTGGACTTCGCACTACGCTAGAGGCCAATGATATGGATCTCATGCCGCAAGCCTTAGAGCAAGCGCGCTTAGCTTTGGAGTCGATTAATGGCTATCCGGGTGGCGTGGAAAAACTCAAAGAAGATATCGAGAGCTTTCCTGAAGAAGAAAAGCAAACGTTATTGCGACTCTTAGATCAAGCTTCGATTGATCACCAAATCAATGGTGAGCTCATTAAGCTAGCCATGCAAAGAAGCGCAGCGATGCAATCCTTTATCGCCCAGCAAGCGCCAGGCGCAACCTACGGTAGCGATGGTGGTGTGCCAGGGTCTGTAGGCGGAGTGCTCTCTCGCAAAGTCTAGGCAATGAAAGAAAAAAGCGAATACCAGGAGATACTGAAAGCTGATCAAAATAATGCTCAAGCATTGCACATGCTTGGCGTATTGCATACTGAAGAGCAAGATTTTGAGGGCGCCATTACTTATTTTGAAAAAGCCTTGGCGCAAGATTTTGAAAATCCCACCATTTATTTTAGTTACGGGAATGCCCTTAAGGGTGCAGGAAAATCAGAGCAAGCTCTTGAAAAATATCGGGTAGCGCAAAAACTTAACACACAATATTCACAAGCCTATGCCAATGCAGGAGTAGTCCTGCATGAGCTTGGCCGCTTGCCTGAGGCGCTCGTTCAATATGAAAAGGCGCTTGAGCTAAATCCCGCATATGCTGAGGTGTACTCCAACCGGGGTGCATTATTCAAAGAAACTGGGCGCCTAGAAGAGGCTTTGCAAAGCTACCAAAGGGCGATAGATCTCAAACCCGACTATGCAGATGCTTATTACAACCGGGCTAATCTTTTGGAGTCATTGCAAAAATTAGATTTAGCCATTGAGAGTTTTAATAAAGCAATTGAGCTTCATCCTGGACATGTCTCGGCGCAATGGAACCGCTCTTTAGCGCTGCTACTTGCCGGCGATCTTACTAATGGGTGGAAGCATTTTGAGTGGCGTTGGAGGACTGCAGGTTTTAGGGCCCATGTACGCCAATTTACCCAGCCCCTATGGCTTGGACAAGAGCTCTTAGTTGGTAAAACTATTTTGCTCTATGGTGAGCAAGGGCTAGGCGATACCTTGCAATTTTCGCGATACGTTAGCTTGGTTGCGGCAATGGGGGCTAAGGTCTTATTGGAAGTCGAGCGCCCACTCATGGAAGTGATGAGGACCATAGATGGGGTCAGTCATCTGATTGAGCGCGGTGCTCCCTTACCCGATTTTGATTATCAATGCCCGCTCATGAGTTTGCCGCTCGCATTTGAAACCAGTCTGAATACCATTCCCTCAAGAGATGCTTACTTAAGGGCCGATCCTAGCAAAGTGGCTCATTGGGAAAAGAAGTTGGGTGCTAGAGAAAAGTTACGTGTTGGTGTAGTGTGGTCTGGAGGATTTCGTCCTGAGCAACCAGAGCTTTGGGCGGTTAATGGTCGGCGCAATATCGAATTAAAACAATTAGCTGCTTTAAAAATGGATGGCGTTCATTTTTATAGTTTGCAAAAAGGTGCAGGGCCAGAAGCTGAGCTTGCCCTGTTAAAGCAAGACGGTTGGGATGGACCGGACTTGATTGACTATGCGGCAGACCTGCATGATTTTTCAGATACAGCAGCCCTCATTGAAAATCTAGATTTAGTCATTTCAGTCGATACTTCAACTGCCCATTTGGCTGCTGCCTTAGGAAAACCGGTGTGGCTCATGAATCGTTTTGATACTTGTTGGCGTTGGCTCTTACACCGAGAAGATAGCCCATGGTATCCGAGCTTGAAAATTTATCGCCAGAAAACGAGCGGCGATTGGAGTGGGGTGATAGAACAGATCACAGCTGAGTTGAGTGATATCACGGCGCCACTCAGGCAAACGCCTTAAGCTATCTTGAGGCTTCTTAGACTTTTAATTTAGAGCGAATCCGAACCATGCCTTGGGTGTGGAGCTGACTAATACGACCAGCAGTCAGATTCATGACCTGAGCAATTTCGCGGTAAGACAAATCTTCTTGGTAATGCAAGGCCATAACCATTTTTTCATTCTCGGGCAAGACTTCAAGCACAAGGGCTAGGCGCTCTACAAACTGACTCATGGCAGCTGAGCGCACTGGATCAGAGTCATCGGCATCGCTGGGCATCATGTCATCGGATAAATCATCGAGTGGCATCAGATTCACCATGGTGTCGACCACTTCAAAGTACTGCGTAATCGTCAGGTTGGCGCCAGCGGCAATTTCTTTATCAGTTGGATTGCGGCCTAACTCTTGCTGCAAAGTGCGGGTGGCTTTTTCTAATTTCTCGAGCTCATCGCGTTGGTTGCGGGGCAAAATATCATTTTTGCGACAAGAGTCATAAATAGCGCCACGAATGCGCGTGCGCGCATAGGTTTCAAACTCTAAACCAGGCTGGGGCTCATACCGTTTAAGGGCATCTAATAGCCCTGTTAATCCCTCTTGAATGAGGTCGTCTACTTCTACATTTGGCGGTAAGCGCGAGCCAATCTGATAAGCAATGCGCTTTACCAGGGGCAAGTAAGTTTGAATCGCTTCATTTGGATCCAGCGACTGAAAATAAGGAGAGGACTTCAAAATAGGATGAGGTAAGAAAATCTGATCAAAAAGACTTAAACAGTGATTTTGGCAGAAATAGTTTTAAAAAAGTTATTTGGAAGAACAAATTCTTGGGTAGGACCAGATTTAGGGCTTTCAAAGGATAAATCGTCTGGATCAATCACAATGCGCTGTGCAGTAATCGCATTGATCCATCCAGTGAGCTCAATGTCTTGATGTAATGCTTTGTGCGCTGCGTCTTTGAGTTTTTCAAAAGCAGCATTACCTTGCTCCTCATCTTCGCCGCCGACCATCAAAATTTGCATGGGTTCATCTATTTGCAGTATGGCCATTTGCCGAATGATCGCAAGCGCTTTACTGAGCGATGCATCATCTGGCGAAGTGGTGATGATGCGTTTTACATTACTGCCGTAATAGGCAATGACTTGCGCTGTTGGATTATTCGTTGGCAACAGTACGTAATCTAGATCCATGCCAGCAGCAATCAAGCGCTCGTCTAACTGAGGGTATCTTGCAAAGCGCATATCAATTTGGGTACGTAATTTAGCACTCGTGGCATACCAAAAGGTATCTTCAATTTGACGCAGGCTTTTATCTAAGCTTACCGAATTGCTAAAAACTTGGCCTAGATCATAGCGAGTAGGATATAAAAAGCCCGACATCGTTTTGCGATCACTTAAAGCGAACTCATCAACGAGTAGCACCTTGTGACCTAGATTTTTCAGAGCATGCGCAGTGCCATGCCCTAACTGAATGGTGCTATCAATATCTAAAGTACTTGCTAAGCAAACGACCTTGGATAGTTCTGCGCCAAAAATATTACGTAATCCTTCGGCTTGGTCAACACTGGGGGTTGTTGCAGTATTCATTAAGTAACTTTGCGCATCCAATCACCGAGGTGATCTGAAAAGAGTGAGGGGATTTGCTCATCACTTATGGCAAAGTCGTTTGAGAATGCTCTGGCTGCCATGGCGCGATGACTTAAGTAGGCAGCATCAGGCAGACTTAAATCTTCTGGTACACGCTGACCATTAGAAACAAACAGAACGGGTAAGTCATGACGAATCAGGCTATCAACAATCGGGGCTAAGTGAGCCGCTTCATCAATTTTGGTAATAATCGCAGCATCAAGTTTGCTAGAGCTGTTTGATTGGGCTGCTTGATTGTGCAAATTAATTACTTCTTCTTGGGTGCGCAAATCCGTTGTAGAGCTCATGACTAAAATGCGCATGGTTTTGCTAGGGCCATGATTGAGTAACTGAGACTGCTCAAGCATCAAGGTGTCGCGCTGACTCACGCCAGCAGTATCTAAAAGAATGATCTTGCGATTAGAGAGCTCTTTAATTTTGTTGGCTAAATCATCACCATCTCGAAGAGCAGTGACAGATAACCCTAAAATTTTGGCAAAGGTTTTGAGCTGCTCTTGCGCGCCAATTCGGTAAGTATCAGTTGTGAGTAAGGCCACTTGATTGCGCCCATAACGCAAAACACAGCGTGCAGCAATTTTGGCAATGGTGGTTGTTTTGCCAACACCAGTTGGACCAATAAAGGCATAGATGCCGCCTTGATCAAAGATATCAAAGGGACGCAAAGTTTTAATTTGGTGCTGAATTTGATTGCGTGCGTTTTTCAGTAAATACGGCAGCTCCAAATTGGATGGCAGATTTTGGGCAATTTCTGAACACAGTTTTGGTGAAAAGCCAGCATTGAGTAAATGCTTAATCACTTCGCTGACCTGACCTTTTTGCTCTTGCAGATTAGTCCATAAGGTATTGGCAACTTGCGACTGCAACAGGTGCTTGACTTCATTGATCTCGGCTAGCAACTTATCTACCTTAGGAGAGCTTTGCATCGCTTCTTGATGAGTAGGTTGAGCCACTTGAGCTGCTGGAGTGTGCACAGGAGCTTGCGCTGGGGCAGGGCTTACTGGCGCAGATGCGATCGGCGCTTGGATAAAAGGATTTGGCCGGAAAGATTGATCTGCTTGAGTTGACTGGTTTGATGGATTGGGTTGTACTGGCTTTAATGGTTCACGCAGGGCGCGGCGCAAATGCTGATTGGTCATGCCAAATGGTGTGTTGGGTGTGGTGATCCGCTCAGATTCTTCCAGTCTTGCTGGGCGAAAGGATTGCGCTCCAGCCACTCTGGCTGATGGAGCGGGATCGCTATAAAACTCGGAGTAACGGGTTACGCTCAGATCTCGTCCAAAAGCAACCGTGTTGACCGGTTTGGTATTGCTAGCACTGCCATTGCCACCGCGTAATGCATTCGCCCTAGACGGATTGGCTCTAAACAGGCGACGACCATCAGCCAAGTTATTTAAGGTTTTACGCGCTTCTGGATCGAGGTTCTCGGAGTTCGCCGACATGGTGCTCAGGTCTTCTGAGGTGATGGCAACCACTTCCACACCCTCGCCAACATCATTGGTCGACAAAATCATGGCCTCAGGACCCATTTTTTGGCGCACCAATTTCAGGGCTTCTGCCGCATTTGCTGCCGTGAATTTTTGGGGACCCATGTCTATTCCGTTAAATCAATTTATGTGTAATTTTAGGCGGTTTTGCCAGTCTGGGAACAAAGAACTTTGGCATAGGTCAAATTGGCCGTTGGCGGCAGCTCGCTTAGGGCCAAAACAATCGCCTGTGGGCAAACGCGGCGGGCGATACGCGAGAGGGTCATCCGGGTGCGAGTCCCGCTAATAATCACGGGCGGCAGGTTTTTATTCTCCAGCTCGGCTACCCCTGCAATGACTTCTTCCCCAAACATTCTGGCCAGGGATGGCTCAATCAGGCCATCAGCCGCAATGGCACCGGTGCCCAAAGATTGCTCAATGAGACGTTCAAACTCGGGCTGAATGCCCAAGACTTCAAAATTGGTACTGTCACCCATGGTTTCTTGAATAATGGTACGGCGCAGGGCATACCGAATATGGGGGAGGATTTCAGCTGGATCATTGAGTAGATTGGGGTGCTCGCTAGCGACTTCCAAAATGGTGCGCAGATCCTTAATGGGGATGTTTTCCTCCAACAAAAGCTGCAAGATTCTTTGTAAGGTTCCCAGTGGAACAATCTTTGGAATCACATCCTCAACGAGTTTGGGGTAGCTCATCTTAAAGTGATCGAGGAGATCTTGAGTTTCTTGACGACCTAATAGTTCAGCTGCGTGACTGCGAATGAGGTGATCTAAATGCGTGGTGATCACTACTGCAGGCTCTACAACAGTACAACCTATCGCTACAGCTTGGTCACGTTGAGTGCGCTCTATCCATACTGCTGGCATCCCAAAAGTAGGGTCTTTAACGGCAATGCCCTGCATGGGCTCACTTCCCGCTGGCTGGATGGCTAAGAGGCGATCAGGCAAGCATTGCCCGCGGCCAATTTCAGCGCCGTACAGCAAGATGCGATAGGTCTCGGCTGTTAACTGCAAGTTATCGCGAATGTGTACTGATGGAATCAGAAAACCAATTTCAGTGACAAACTTGCGACGAATGGCGCGGATGCGTTTAATCAGATCGCTCTCATCGCCTTTGTCGACCAAAGGAATTAGGCGATAGGCGAGCTCAAGACACAAGGGCTCGACAATGGGCACATCTTTCCAGTCCAGCTCCTCTTTGGCAGCGGGTCCAGTTCTAGCTGCTTCAATCGCATCAGCCTCTTCTTTTTTAGTCTTGGTATGAGCTGCATAGGCCAAACCGCCAAACATTGCTGCAAAGCCCAAAAAGATAAAGTGCGGCATGCCCGGTATGACCCCTAGGACCCCCAGCACGATCCCTACAACACCCAGTGCATTACTGTTAGCCTCAAACTGTTTGGAGACCTGCCCTGAAAAGTTGTCATCAGTGGCAACACGGGTGACTAAGATACCGGCTGCTGTGGAAATGACGAGCGCTGGAATTTGAGCTACTAGACCATCACCAATCGTCAAAGAGGCAAAGGTAGAGAGCGCCTTCATAAATCCCATATCGTGCTGCATAACGCCAATGATCAAACCCCCCACCAGATTGATCACCAAAATCATGATGCCGGCCATGGCATCGCCACGCACGAACTTGGACGCACCGTCCATGGAGCCAAAGAAGTCTGCCTCTTGCGCGACTTCAGCGCGGCGCTGTTTGGCTTCAGCTTGTTGAATCAGACCTGCATTCAGATCCGCATCAATGGCCATCTGTTTGCCTGGCATCGAATCCAAAGCAAAGCGAGCAGATACTTCAGCTACGCGGCCAGAGCCCTTGGTAATCACCACAAAGTTAATAATCGTAATCACCAAGAAGATCACGATACCCACAGCAAAATTGTTACCAATCAGAAACACGCCAAAAGCTTCGATGACCTTTCCGGCCGCATCTGTGCCTTTATAGCCATCCATCAGCACAATACGCGTAGAGGCTACGTTGAGCGATAGTCGCAATAGGGTTGTTAATAAGAGGACAGTTGGAAATGCAACAAAGTCTTTAAAGCTCTTGATATTGATCGCTGTGATCAAAACAATGATCGAGAGCGCAATATTGAAGGTAAATAGGACATCTAGTAAAAATGCTGGCAAGGGCACCAGCATCATGACTAAGATCATGAGAACTAAAACCGGTATTGCGCCTTGGGTAGTCGGGCTTGGCAGCTTAGCGGTATCAAAACCCAGGATTTTCATGCGTTACAGTCTTTTCTTGGTTAAAGCGAATTTAAATAACAATAAAGTTAGCGATAACTAACCTACATTTAGTAGTTAGGTCACCGATTGACCCTAAATATACTTGATTTTGGAGTCAAAAAATCAAAAATCGGCAAAAATTGCCAGTAATTTAGATACTTTTTTCCAGTCGTTTCTTTGAATCCTGTTCTATTCCATAACCAATTGTTTTTTATAGGTATTTTTACACTTAAAAAGAGTTGTTATTGTGGTTTGCTAGACCTATTTTCTTAAACAAAACCCCGAAAATAGCCGTTCTTATATCGAATATTCGTATTCAGGATCATCTATATCCAAATCTAACCCGATAGGCGGGTCAGTGCGGGTTATTTGAGCCTTAAATAACTTTGGACGGAAAAACCCAGGGATGACCGCAATATCTTCGGCCACCTCCTCATCAGCATCGAGTGCGGTTACAACGAGCTCGATTGATGTGGCATCAATTGTTTCTCAACTGATGACAGTTGAGAGTCAGCCTATGACCGTTCTCAAGACCAAGATCACTTCGCAGCAGACGGTAATTAGTGATCTTGGGAAAATCAAAGGCGATGTTGCAGCTTTGCAAGATGTATTGGGGGTATTTGAGGACCCGACAACTTTTAGTAATTTAACTGCAACATCTACAGATGCCTCAGTTGTTACAGCAACTACGGGTGTTGGGGCTGTTGCCGGAACTCACTCGGTTACAGTTAGTCAGGCAGCTCAGGTTACCTCCTACAACATCAGTGGTTTTGCAACAAAAACTGATCTCATTAATTTGGATCCCACTAATGGCTTTCAGATCACTATTGGTGGAACTAGCTACAGCACCAATGGGTCGAAGACGGTGGGTGGGGTTACGACTCTAAATGCAATTTCAACTATTGGTAAAACAGGTAAGGATGCAAGCAATCAGCCGGCAAGTACGGTGAATGATTTGCAAACTTGGATTAATGGCTTAAACATTAATATATCCGCGAGTTTAATTCAGCAAAATGTAAATCACTGGGTATTACAAGTTGCTGGCAGTCAGCAGGGATCTAGTAACGACTTCAGCTTATCGGGATTAATCACCGGGAATTCATTTGGCGGTTTTTTAGCCAATAACTCAGCAATCAATTTGGATCCCGTAATTGGATTTCAACTCTCAGTAGGAGGGCATACCTACAGTACCTTGGGAAAATTAGATGGAGCGATGTCAGGAACGGTAGCGACACTATCATCCAATACCACCATTAGCACTCTTGCAGATTGGGTCAATGGCCTTAATGTGAATGTGAGTGCTGCCGTAGTTGGTAGCGCGGGAGATTATTCTTTACAACTAAATCCAAAAAATGGTGCAAGCTTTACAACCGCTGGATTACCTGGATCGTATGCAACTGGATTTAACGCTTTATCAGAACTAGTCTCTTTGGATCAGGCCAATGGTTTTCAAGTAACAGTGGGTACCAAGACCTATCAAACTGCAGGTAGTGGGGCTATAGCTATTGCCGGAACTGGGGTCGGTGGCGGTGTCACTCTGAGTGATCTTGCAACGTGGATCAATAATTTATCAGGAGCTAATTTATCAGCAAGTGTTGTTGGGGGTGCAGGCAATTATTCTCTTGAGGTTAATAATATCGATCTTCTTTCTGCAAAATCCATTAGTCTGTCTGGAATTGTTGCAGCTGGTGCAACAACGACTACCACCCTCTCTGGTTTCTCATCGACAAACGGTCCTCTTGCCTTAGATTCTGTAAACGGCTTTCAGATAACGGTTGGGGGTACCACCTACAAAACAACGCAAGGTGGAACAACCGTTGGCGGAAAGTTGATCCCAACTTTGGGTACGACGGGTCCGAGCAACACCTCCAATCTAACAGATTTAAATACTTGGATTACAGGTTTATCAACTACTTATGGTTTGAATCTGACAACAAGCATTTTAAATAGTGGCTCACCATATAGTCTTGCAATTACTGCCTCACAGACGATTTCTGTAGCTGGAATTAATCCAAATGCTGTTATTTCGGGCTTTGGTAGTGCTACAGATTCAGTGGTAATTGACCCAGTAAATGGTTTTTCAGTGGTTTTAGGTTCTAACTCATACGCTACTACCGGCAAAAAGAATGGAGCTACCGATGGGCTAATTCCATCCTTGGCTCTAAATGGAACAAATTCAGAGCCTACTCTGACTGACCTAAAAAACTGGATCAATGCTTTAGCCAGTGCTGAAAGTTTAAGTATGAGTGCTGGAATTTTGAATCAAGCAGGTACCTACTCTTTGGAGGTGCACAATACTCAAGTTGGATCTACTAATGCTGTTTCACTGTCAGGTCTTGAACCTACAAACCTGATATCAGGTTTTAATAACAGTTCTGACCCTATCGTATTAGACCCTTCATTAGGATTTTCCATAACCGTTACACGCGCTGGCAATAGCACGACTTACTCTACTAATTCCACACCACTAACATCCTATTTATCTGACACCAATGGGAATCATGTTCCCAGATTGAGTGATTTGGTCACTTGGATTAATAGCTTAAATGGATCGGGTCTTAATGCCAGTATTATAAGCAGTGGAAGTGGCGTAGCTTTACAAATTATTCCCTCCGGATCTGGCGCTACGGTGACCAGCTCAGGCATTATCCCTAATGCAGTTCAAAGTGGATTTAGTTCATCAAACGCAGCGATTACATTAGATGCAGCTAACGGCTTTCAGCTTACCGTTGGAGCAAATACCTACAGTACAAAAGGAACGCTCAATGGGGTTGCTAATGCAGCAGTAGGAACGCTAGCTACTGGAACGACTTTGAGTGCTTTAAGAACTTGGGTAAATGGAATATCGGGTGCAAACTTAAATGCTGCAATCATTGGTAGTGGCTCATCCTGGCAGTTGTCTATTAACGAAAATCAGTCTGGAGCAAGCTCACAAATTTCGACTACGGGAATACTGCCAAATACCGTGAGCAGCAACGTAGGTATAGTCAGTGCTAGTTCTACCGTTGATGCAAGTTCTGGAACTTACGTTGTCAATATTACTCAGACTGCTAAAGCAAGCCAGCTCACAGTCAGTGGCTTTGACAATTTGAGCGATAAAATCAATACAGGATTTTCAATTACCGTTGGCAATACCACCTACTATGCTGATACTGGCAATTCTGTTAGTGGTGGTGTGACTACTAATAATGCTATTGCTGCGATGTCAAAGTCTGGAATTAATAGCGACAGCACAAGCTATAGCACAGTAAATGATTTAAAAAATTGGATCAATTCGCTAACGGGTGCAAGCGCTACCATCAGCGGCACTTCCTCTTTTACTTATAACAATGCATTTTCTGATGCTCATGTAGGGGATACTCTATATGGAGGATCATACCCAAGTACAGACCAATTAAATGGCGGCGGTGTTGCTGTAGCTACTCTAACGGGTCTTGATTATTACAATGCCCCCGCCGATCATTACTTAATGACTGCCAGTGGCACTACCATGACATTAGCATCCTATGGTTCTCCTGGAGGTGCTGCTACAGCATCGCAATCCATAACAGTACCTAGTAGCTTTACCGCAGGCCAAACTTTAGTATTTGATTTTGATAACTTGGGAGTAAGGTTTACTGTCAATACAATATTGGACTCAACTGGCGATAGTGGTAATGCAGCCCAAGATATTGCTAAGGGCTTGTACTTTGCCAATCATCAACCAGGAACGCCTGGCTGGTACACGGCAAATACGAATGGTGCAGGTTATTCTCTAAAAGTTCAAGCAAGCGTGACCGGAGTTGATAACGCAGTAACAATTTCAGGTTTAAGCTCAACAGAATTTGTCAGAGGCGGTAGTCTAACACTATCAACCTCATCAGTAGCTGCCCGAAATCTATTGATGACCATCGGCGCTAACTCTTATAATAAAAATACCAATGATCCAATAATTGACAATGGTGCAAGCTCAACCAATGGTGGAACTAGCGGAACAACCTACACTATTAATACTACTGTAGAACCCGGCTCACCAGTCAGTGCAACAGTCACAGTCGGGCAATCAAGCGCTAGCTCACATATGAGTCCAAGTAGCTCAAATGTTTCAGCGAATTCTCCTATGAGTACCAATGAGAGCGCTTCAAATACTCAAAATAATGGCACGACGACTACGGTTGTTTCAAATCCACTCATGAGCAAAAGCTTGCTAGATGGCGGGATCACAAAGTACACCACTGCGCAAGATGCCAAACTCATCATTGATGGGGTAAACATTGTGCGCAGTACAAATACGATTAGTGACTTTGTGCCAGGCGTTAATTTTCAAATCAATGCCAACCCAAGTCCGGGAATAACGAAAACTGCCAATATTAATATCGTGCTAGGTACAGACAATACCCAAAGCACCCTTAGCAATTTAATGACTGCGTATAACAAGCTCATAAACGACTACAACGCTATGACTGCTAACGCCAATAATGGCAAATCTAGCACTAATACTGCCGGCACCTTTGGCAATGACCCTACGATGCTTTCTTTTGTTGAGGGCATTAAAAGACGCTTTGCTAACGGGGCAACTTACAATATTGGTTCAGTTGACTCAAACCATCAGCCTTATGTATTAAGCCTTGCAGCTCTGGGGATGGTGATTCAGTTGGATGGCACCTTATCTTTAGATACGGTCAATTATCAACAGGCGATTTCTAATGGCTTGCGGCAAAAATTAATTCAGGGTGCAAGAATCGGCTATATAAGCTCCACCGATAACTTGTCTAATTTCATTAAAGCGCAGTCCAGCAGTATTGGCGCTATTGCTCAGGAAATTTCTGCAGAAAATACTTCAGTTCAAACGCTCCAAAAAGAGCAACAAAGCTTGCAAGATCGATTAAATAAGATCCAAGATGCCTATATCGCGCAATATTCAGGTTTAAATGCGCTACTTTACCAATTGAACTCAACAAGCACGAATTTGGCAAGTTCTTTAAGCGCTTTAACTAATATGGCCGCAGGGAAGTAGTCTTAATGAGTAACTCATTAAATAACCCTGTTAAAGTTAAGAATGAACCCATAAACTAAGATTTTCTTTCAAAAATTTGTTGACTGAACTTACTGTTCTTAAGATTTTTTAAAGGAATTAAGATAGAAAGTATTTAGCAATATCCGTAGTGATATGAAAGTTTTGCTTAAAGAAAGTAATTCCAGATAATACTTCTTGATCGCTTGGGCTCAAGTTACCAGATTCAATCAAGATTGCTTTAGTTAGGCTAGGCGTCAGTGAATCAATAAAGCTGGCAGCAATATCAGCATCATTAATTAGTGACTGCATAAAATATCTAGGGTTTTCTGGATCCTCTAAGTGCCTTGCATTAATTGCCGTTAGGTTATGTGGCGTTGTGCCAATGATTAATTCAGACAGTAATTCAAAATCAGACTCAGATAGCCTATTCAGAGGGGAGTTCTTCAGGAGCTTAACAGTTTCTTCCTCATGGCTTTGATCATCTAATTTTTTACTGATACCGCGATGCCCATAGTCGTGACTAAGTATTGTTAACAATAGCAATTGTTTCTGCTGATCAGAAAAAGTTTCTGTTTTTGTGAGGAAGATAGCTAGCGATAGGCAGGCATCAGCAAAGTGTTGACGATTATGGTATGCGGGCTCATTGTCTTCTAATTCCCTTTGGCGACCATAATCTTCAACCACTGCCAACATTTCATTTGTTATTGCGATTAAATTTAAAAGCCTAGAGTCGAAAGAATTTTTTGGTATGTGAAGCAATGATTGTGCTTCTTTAAAGCTATCAATAAGTGATGTTTTAGTCAATCTGCGAAGTCTAATTTTTTCGCAAAAATTAATTTCGTTTGATTGCATCTTGATATTGTTGACTTATAAAAAAATTAGCGGTCCCAGTAATCAGTTTGCTCGGTACTATTGCTGGCCCTAAGAATAGAAACCAGCTTTCGCAAAGTCTCAATATCAGTAGGAACAGTTCTACCGCTATAAACTAGTTCTTTTGCCTCTTTTTCGCGAATGATAATATTCTTATCGCGAATACTAGTTAGTAAGTTTTGCGTTACAACCTGCGCTACTTTGGGTTGCGTAGTAATAGCAGATTGAAAGGCTTTGGTTGGTAAAAACATTAGATCAGCATCTTCGGTTACAACGACCGTGGCAGATCTTGGTAAGCCATCAATCAATCCAAACTCACCAACATAATCTCCTGGTTTAACTGACTTAATCTCAGTAAAACTGCTTGAGTTTAGATTGCTAAGTCTTACAGAGCATAGACCAGAGAGAACAATGAAAAGTCCATTGGGGGGTTGCCCCTCGCAAAAGAGAAATTGTCCGCGCTTACCTTTAATATTTTGAACAAGCCCCATCAAGAAAAGAAGCTCCATGGCACCCATGCCTCTAAAAAAGGGAATGGAGTCAATTTTGATTTCATTGTTTTGCGCTTGCTTGGCTTTGGTTGTATTGAGTAATTCTTGTGCTGGGTGGCTACCGCGAGTTCCAGCTGGAGCAGAGCTTCCGGCATTACTAGCATGTGCTAACGAGCTTTTGCATAGGGCTTCAAGGCGTGCGATTTGCTCTTTCGCAGGAGTGTGCCCAAGTTTTAGTGCCGCTTGATATTGCTCAAGGGATTTTGGGTAATCAACTAACCCACCACGCCCCGTCTCGTAGAAGCTGGCCAAGCTCAATATTGCTCTTAGGTTACCAAGGTTCGCCGCTTTTTTGTAGTTTTGAAAGGCGCTTGTGGGGTTAACCTCAGTACCGTTGCCATTATCTTGACATTCTCCTAATAAAAAAAGTGCCTCAGGATCACTTTTCCGAGCAGCCATTGCAAAGTAGGCATAGCCTTTGGTGAAATTAGCAGGAATATTGCGCCCAGACATGTATTCTTTGCCCAGCTCGATTTGTGCCTTAGCATCCCCCCCATCGGCTTTGCTTTTCAGTCTTTCTACTTTACTAAAGTCAAACATATCGCCCTGCAGTGGTTATTAAAGGTTGAGAAATGTTATTTTAGCCTTAAAATCAGCGATATTGTCTTAAAACTCCCTGCCTTGTCAGTGGTTTTGAGGTGCAAATGCGTTTGACATCGAGTAAGCCGCACAATATCCTACACCAGTATTTCAGATTCCATTAAAAAACATGAACTTTAATCAATTTGAGCAAATCAGACACCTTTTGCCAGACGATCGTTTTATGCTTTGCTACAGCGGTTATGTTAGCGAGGATTTGCTCGATGCCATCGGGCTGACACTTAAGGTGCGTCTTAATGAGCACGTGGAAGATAAAAAGAAGGTAAAGCAAATCTTCTCAATTTTTGTTGAGTTAATGCAAAATCTCATCCGTTATGGACTAGAGGGTCCCAAAGGCGTCACCATCAAAGACGAGGATCACTCTGGCTTTGGATTGGTCATGGTAGTTGAGGAGACTGATGGTTTTATCAGTTTAATTAGTGGCAACTATATTAAGTCTGAGGCAGTTCCAGCAATGCAAGCTCGCTTGAGTAAGGTTCAGGGTAAGTCTGACGAAGAGTTGCGCGCACTCTTAAAAGACCAAATCCGCAAACCAACGGAGGAGACTAGTAAGGGTGCTAGCTTAGGTTTAACAGAAATTGCCAGAAGATCAGCAAAACCAATAGAGACATCTTTTGTGCAATCGGATGATAGGCACCATTTCTTTATGATGAAAGCATTTGTTTAAAGTGAGGCTATTTTGAGTAACGAATTTAATCTTCCAGCAAGTTCACGCACCCCCGAGGTGAGCTTGAATTTTGATACAGGTGCTCTAACTCTTTCAGGTGAGTGCTACCCAGAAGACGCAAGTCAATTTTTTGGTTCACTAAATCAAGCATTGGATCAGCATTTTTCGAGTGCAAAAAACTTATCTGCCAACATTAGTTTGATTTACTTTAATAGCTCATCAGCAAGAGCGCTGATGGAATTAATGGATAAGTTAGAAGATAAGGCCAAGGCTGGCTCAGATATTTCAGTTGTGTGGTCGTGCGATGAAGATGATGATGTGACTCAAGAGTTTGTTGAGGATTTGCTATCTGACTACTCGGCCATGCATCTTAAAGTCGATCTCATCAAATCTGAATAAGATTTGATGACAGTCAACGAGCTACGCACTAATTTTTGTCGAGTTTATCAATTGCTCGCATGAGTTGATGCTTGAGATCTTGCTTTTGTGCAAGTGTGAGTTTTTCATAGTCTATTGCTAGTGTGCTGCCAAGGTGTGAAATAGTATTGGAGTTCGTAGCGCTTTGTGAGGAACGAAGTCCTTTGACCGCAAAGGTATTGACGGTTCTAGCTAAACCCTTTACATGAATGGGTTCACGCGCTTCAGTATCGATCTCATCATCTACTAAGGCATGGGTGTCTTGCGAGATGAGAATGCCATCAATATCGGAAAGGCCCTCTAGTCTGGAGGCCAGGTTAACTGACCCGCCGATGATGGTGTATTCCATACGGTTTTCAAAACCAAAATTTCCTACATTACAAAAACCGGTATTTATACCCATTCGGACTCTAAAGGGCAGATTAAATCCCATTTTTGACCATTTGATCCGAAGCTCGACCATTTTTTCCTGCATCTTAATCGCCATTTTTACGCACTGCAATGCATCCTCTTTTTCGCCCAAGGTTTCTGGATCACCAAAGAAAATCATGATTGCATCGCCGATAAACTTATCGATAGTTGCCCCGTGGGCTAATGCAATATTGGACATTTCTGCCAAATAATCATTTAAAAATAGAGTTAGCGCTTCTGGCTGAGACTGCTCTGATATAGTGGTGAAGCTAGCGATATCACTAAAAAAGACGGTCAGTTTTTTGCGTTGAGTACCTACATTGGCAATCGATTTGCTCTCAAATATAGAATTGAAAACCTGGGGAGATAGGTATTTTGAAAGGCGGTTTGTAAGAAATTCTAAGAACTCATTTTTTTCTTTGAGATCTTGGGAGGTCTTTCTTAGCTCCTCCTCAAATCGATCGCTGTGTTTGACTAGCCGATCTAATGTTTTTTGTAATTTTTGATGGGATTTAGCCGCATCAGCTATTAACTGGTGCTCTTCGCTCCCTTCGGGAAAGAGGTTCGAAATCTTGGAAAATGGCATTCAAAACCAATCTTTTATGATTTAGCGAATATGAAAGTAATTAATAACTTCTTAAGGTACGTTTATACCCATTTTAAGATAAAAACGGTATTTGTTGTTTTTATTGCTTTTGGCATCGTTTCCATACCGGCTTTATTAATTAACTCATTTATTGCGATCCGCATTGCTGAGGACTCTATTGCTCCCATCATTACTGAAAAGCTCATAGGGCTTCGTAACAATAAAGCGCAAGTGGTTCAAAATTATTTCGATAATAAGTTTCATATCATTCAGCTGCTTGCTGCTAGTGATGAGGTCATTAAAGCAACCAATGATTTTGAGGATAGCCTGCCACTGATTAATAATGATTTTCTAAAAACTCCAGAGCAACAAAAAAATGTCCAGGATCAGTCTAGGAAAAACGTACAGCGTTTTTATACTAAAGTCTTTCTGCCAGAACTTCATGAAACGACACCAAATTTCGTATTTTCTGAGGCCACATTACCAAAATCGAGCGCTGGGATTTTATTGCAAGATGCATTCATAGCATCAGTAGAGCCTAGTACTTTACCGATCTTTGTTGACAAGTCTGAAAAAGTTTTAGCCTACTCAAATTTTCATGAAAAATATCATCAAGGCTTAAAAAAACTATTGGGTGAAAACCTTTTTGCCGATATCTACATTATTGGTAAAGGCGGCGATGTTTTATATTCTGCTCAAAAAAAAGTGGATTTTGCTACGAATCTGAAAGAAAGCCCCTTCAAAAATGAAGGATTGGTTAGGGCTTATCAGGAATCTGCTCAAGTAAATAAGGGCGAGGTTATTTTTGTAGACTTTGCTCCATACAGTCCATCTATGGGCAGAGCATCAGCGTTCATAGCTGCCCCAATATTTGATGTCGATAAGAGAGTGGGAACGCTAGTTGTTCAGTTAACAACGCTCGATCTAACGATGCAGGTTACGAACTTTTTTCGCTGGAATGAGGATGGTCTAGGCGATACCGGCGAAGTGATTGTTACCGGTATTGATGGAAGAACCAGAATTGATACTAGAAAATCGATTAGCCAGCCAGAGCTCTTTGTCAACAATCACGAGGGTAAAGAAAATCGGTATCTAGTCAACGCCTACACAAAATTTAATTCTGATTCTTATGTCTTAAAAATAGATACAGCAGGAATCAGGAATGCCGCCAAAGGCAATGCTGGGATAGATTCATACACGAATTATTATGGTCAAGAAGTTATAGGCGCATATAAGCAAATTAATATTAAAAATGCCCAATGGATCATTGCTTCAGAAATTTCAAAAGATCAGGCAGATGCGCTAGTAAATTCTTTAAAACGAAACGTTTGGTATGCGTCATTTTTAATTTTATTATTCGTAGGACCACTCGCCTATTTATTCGCCAAACTCTTTTTATCACCCCTATTTCGATTGCTTGCAACAATCGAGAAGATTCGGGTTTCTGATGATTTAAGTTTGCGAGTCAGGAGTAGAGGTACTGTAGAAGTTAATCAGCTCAGGGATTCATTCAATACTATGCTGGACTCTTTAGAGCGCAATAAGCTCATCATTAGCGAGTCTAAAAAGCAGATTGAAGATTCAATTCTAGTTGCGCAGCGTATTCAAAAGAGCTATCTGCCAAGAGTGTCTGCTGTAAAAGACTATTTTAAGGATTTGGCTATTTATTGGTCGCCTAAGGAAGTTGTTGGCGGCGATTTTTATTGGATCAAAAAATTTGGATCACGAGTTTATGTAGTTTGCGCCGATTGTACAGGTCATGGAGTGCCGGGAGCATTTATGTCTTTGGTGGCAATCTCAACTCTAGATCAAATTTCTTCTCAGATGTACGCTAGTGCAACTCTGGAAAAAATTGTCGAAAAAGTACATGCGGATTTTTCAAAGTCCCTTGCGCTCGATTCTCAATATTCAGAAATCAATGATGGTTTTGAAGCCTCTTTTTTATGTATTGATGTTGATACCAAGAGTGTCGATTATCTTGGTATGGGCATGAACTTATTAATTAAAAATCCGGATGGTTCAGTCCAATCAGTAGAGGGGTCAAAGCAGCCCATGGGATACAAGAATGTCGACATTAGGGAATCACTAAAAGTACATCGCTTTGCTTTAGGGCAGTTTTTGTATGTGCTGTATTCCGATGGTTTTCCTACGCAAATTGGCGAACAAAAGCGCAGAATGTTGGGCAATAGGAGTTTGGTAGATGCATTGACTCGTGCACCCTATTCCAGTGCCAATGAAGTGCTCCAAGCAATGCTCGGTGTATTTGCCAAGTGGAAAGGTGGCGAGTCCCAGCGTGATGACTTAACAATGCTTATTGTTGAGCCAAGGGTTGCAAGTGATTGGTCAGACTATTCTCTGTAAGCTAACTGCCTGTCGCATAATCTTTGAGACGAAAGCCTACGAGTTGTAACCCCATTCCTTCATTTTGACTGCAACCTCTTTTGCGCAATCATTCATGGCCGCTTGACTACTTGCTTTACCTGAAATGACATCTGGGATCGTGGCTCCAAGGTACTTGATATTAAGCTCATCCCATTGCGGAATGATCGGGCGCCAGTCTGGAGTGGCATGTAAGAGTTGCTTTTGGTAAACCGCAAATCCGGGTAGTTGCCTGAGCAGATCGGGCTGGTAAAGGGTAGATACTCGGTTTGGTGCACCACCTAATTTAGTGATCTGGATATCTTGTTGCTTTGAGGTAATCCATTCCAAAAACAAAAAGCTAGCCTCTTTTTGGTTGGAATTTTCCATGACACCACAGCCAAAGCCACCAGTTGAGGATGCGTACTTGACTCCCCTAGGGTGCAAAGAAAATCCTACATTTTTTGCTAGCTCAGCATTTTCTGGTCGCAGCATCAACGAAAAAATGACGGTGCTATCAAGATAAATATTGGACTGGCCACTTAAAAAGCTATTAATGTTTTCGGTAAATCCAAATTCTTGGATACCATCAGGCCCCGTTTCTTTAACGAGTTTTTGAAAATTAACAGCTTCAACCCCTGGCGCTTGATTAAAGATCGGGTTCCACTGCTCATCAAAAATGTGGCCACCTAAGGGGTTTAAGTGCAATAACCAAGAGTGAACGCAGTGATGTCCCTTTAGCAGACGCTGCGTTAGCGCGGGACTTTTACTCTTCTCATTAAGCTCAACAAGCAACTGCGCAAAGGATTTATAGTCTGCGGGGGGCTTGACTTTATATCGATCAAATACATCTTTACGATAAGCCAAAATACTGGTCTCACCACCCCTTGGGATTCCATACAGCTTGGCATTTGGACCATCTAAATAGCCTAATCTTCCCCCAACTAGACCGATATTGGTTAAAAGACCCGGTATTAGATCGTTGGCATCATATTTGGAATCGGCTAAAACCTTGTTATTGAAAAATGGGGTGAGCTCCGCTAAGCATTTTTTGGCGGCTAACTCACTTTTCCAAGGTGCAATATAAACTGCAAAGTCATATTTTGGATTAGATGCTGCGCCAGATTCCAATAGCTTATTTTTGATTTGAACATAAGGGGCTTCATCAAGTTCAACCTGTATCCCCGTTTGTTTTGTGAATTCCGGAATGATTTGCTTACTCACCTGGAAGGTAGCGTAGTCTGATGGCCAGCACGCAGTAATTTTCTGTCCTCGATACGGTGCAAAACGGTCAGAGCCTTGAGCTCTTGGGATCAGAGGAAAGGCGCCAAGAGTACTGGCGGCAATTCCAGCCTTGATGGTCAGCCTTCTATTTTTATTCACGGTATTCATATGCGCTTCCAGTTGCTAGAGATTATTGCTTGAATTTGGGCTCGCTTATTATTGAGGACATTGGTTAATTAGACAAGATCAGGGCTGCAATTTATTGCCTACTAGCCCAGAAAAAAAGAGCTTAACTCGTCCCCAACTAGGGATTCTGGGAGAATCAATTACTAAATGACAGTACCGTGACTGATCTTTGAAAAAAGCTGAATTCTTGTGATATCGTCTCAAAAACATAGTTAGTCCATACCCATAATGTTTAATAAAAAGACACCATCATTGCTGCAAACCCAAAAGTTA
>Ga0214164_1000328_pt1 | contig 31731 bp, 56 predicted proteins | sample TroBogepilimnion_13_FD_153003 | JGI IMG/M metagenome (GOLD analysis project Ga0214164, IMG submission 153003) | Freshwater microbial communities from Trout Bog Lake, WI - Practice 03JUN2009 epilimnion v4 | ecosystem: Environmental > Aquatic > Freshwater > Lake > Epilimnion/Euphotic zone ...
GCATATTCTTACACGTATAATATACCTATGAGCATTACTCATATTGCTAATACCTTTGGGCCTATGTCCCAATCAAATCGATTTCCTGTTATCGCTATTAAAAAAATAATTAACGATGAAGAACTAGTTATTCATGTTGATTCTTCTAAGAACATTGGAGGGAGAAGATGGTTATACGCAGGGGACGTTGCTTTACACACAAGATTTATTTTAGACAATCAAAAATCTTTTTGTGAAAAATGGAATAGCGCAGGATCGACGTTTATAACAAATTTAGATTTTGCAAAATTGATAGCAAGTATATTAAACAAAGAGCTAAATTATAAGTTAAAGCCAAGTGAACGATATGGTCACCATCCATATTTTTCAAATGACCCGATTAAATTATATAATGCTGGATGGGTAGAACCAATAAATATGAAGGGACGATTGGAAGAAACTGTAAATTGGTACAAAAATAACTCTCATTGGCTTTCGAGGGCTTAAAATGAAAAAGATTGTATACGTAACAGGCTGTTTGGGATTCATCGGATACTATGTAACTAAAGCATGCCTTGAACGTGGATGGCATGTTCGTGGTATCGATAAAGGAACATATGCTGCTAATTGGAATTTACTACCAAATTTGCTTAATTATAAAGATCAATTCGTATTTGAGGAGAAGGATATCAACGATATAAATACGCTGTATGAATGCGACTATATAATTAATACCGCAGCGGAAACTCATGTAGACAACAGTATAGTAAGTAGTGATGTGTTTGTTCAAAGCAACATCAATGGAGTTCACCATCTACTTAATTTGATAAAAGATAAGCATAGGTTAAAAATGCCTGTCTTATTGCACTTCAGCACAGATGAAGTATACGGCGACATAGCCACAGGATCGCACACAGAATCGGATTTACTAAAACCTAGCAATCCATACAGCGCAACTAAGGCAGCTGCGGATATGCTTATTCTAGCCTGGGCTAGAACTTTTAATGTCCCTTATGTTATAGTACGCCCTACAAATAACTACGGAATAGGTCAATATATAGAGAAACTTATTCCTAAATCATGTAAATCTCTAACATTAGGTAAAAAAATCGATTTACATAACAAAGGAACTCCAGTAAGAACTTGGTTACATGCTAATGATACTGCCAACGCCGTAATTACTATCATTGAAGCAGGCGTAGTAAATGAAATTTATAATATCAGTGGTAACTACCAAACTGAAAACATTAACGTTGTTCACAAGATTTTTGATCTATTCGGAATAGAAGATGATTATGGAAACCATATCTCCCATATGGAAAGACAAGGACAAGACGTTCGATATAGCATAGATGACACTAAATTGAAGAATCTAGGATGGCAACCTAAGGCTGATTTTGATAAAGAATTGAGAGATATTGTAGAATACTACAAAAACAATTTTATATGGTAATAAAATTACTATCTAAATATCAGCAAAGGAAAATAGCATGAAAAATTATTTAGTAGGCGCGATACGACCAATATACACCTCATTTTATTGGAAACCTAAATTGCAGGAGAGTGAAGCAGTTAAAGAGACCGATAACTATGAAGGTATGTACAAGATAAGTAGGGCTAGTGCTAAAAAATTTCTAGCCGGGGATTGGGAAGAAGTTAAATTTGTATCTCCGGTATTAGATGCTAGATTTTATCAAATTGCACAATGGTATACCATAAAAGAATTATGGTTCAAAGAACCTTGCAATATCTTATTTATGGGCGCAGATACAATGTTTATTAAACATACGGAGATTTTTGGAAAGTACGACACTATGCGTATGTTTAACTATACTGATCCTAAATCACATCCTGAATTTCCTAATCATTTCAATGATGATATTAGGTATTATCCTGCTACTATGAACCCCGAAGTTTGGAATATCGCTGAAAGGAATATGGATAAATGGTTTACTCATCCTGAAAGTAATTGGGGATTTGGACAAGTACTTCACAATTACCAACTTTGGAGTCAAGGACTATCTTTAAAAGAGGTACTTGAGCCTCATCTTGCCTGGCAAGCATTTGCGTTAAGTGAAGAACAGGGGAAGCAATGGAATGGCATTCCATTGGAAGATGCTCACGTTTTACACTTTCATGGTAGTAGAGGAAATGAAACCAGACTACAGTGTATGACTCAAATTTCTCATCAGTTGGGGATCGAACTATAAGTTAAATTTTATTTGGACCCGGGCTTTCGAAATTTAAGCCGCCCAAACGGGCTTCGTAGAATTGCCCGTTGTAGTGCATATTGAGTCTGATCTGAGTTCCAACATCTACATCCAGTTTCTTTTCGGGAACAAAGTTCATGACTTTGCCTACAACTGGCTTTCTGTTAGAAGAAGACATTACCATGCAAGTGTCTTCGTAGAGTTTGCGTGAATCGGGAACAATAACCTTTTTACGCGGTCTCACTTTTTAATTCCCATGCGCTTGATCATACGCTGCAACATTTTGTTGAAAGCATCTAGATCACGATTTTCATTTGTAATGTGAGTCATTTCTTTGGTAAGAGATTCAATCTTTAGTTGAGCCTGAGTTAACTGCACTCGGGCTTCATCAAGTTTGTTCTTATATTCTTGTGTAACCAACTTTTGAGCGTCCCTCTTACGAAGGGCATCCATCATGATCTCATCCTTATATCTAAGTTGAGTCTGTAACTGTTCTAAAGTTTCATCTGATAAGTTCATAAATTTATTTAGTCCCCGGTGATAGTAGGATTATTATATTCTTCAATTTCTTTAGGATTGCTATAGTCTAGCCAGCGATCATGATCATAATTCCAATGACGGTTGTCGCGTAGTTGAATAAACATACCCAAACCCAGTACTACCAAGTCTAGTTCAGGACCTGCATGATCTTCACCTCGCCAGGTAGTATCCAGGCGAAAAGCAAATAGATGTTGAAGGTGATAATCAAATCGCAAATCAAATGTCTTGTTTTTGGTAACTGCCCATTCACGTTGAAAAAGGTCATGCCATTTGTTTAGGCTACCAAAAAACGGATTTTGAATCGCTAACCTAATGTCAATCATATTACTTGCTCTCACACTTGACGCCATGACCTTGCTCGTCCATTACTTGGCGAGTGTCACGATTAGAAATTACAAATTGATATCCATTAATACAACGAGTTTCTACCAAACCGTTATAACCAAAAGACACACTATCATTGGTACTTGCGCCAACAAGAATAATACCAATAAGACCAATGATCGCAATAGCAACCATCGTTTCAATCAAAGTAAACCCATACTGCTTAAGCATATTCATCTTCCATTTCATTGAAATAGTAAGTAACCGAAGGGTGAGTCTGTGCAGCACGAATGCCTGCTGCCTGAGCCTCTTCTTCAGTATCAAAAGTAAAACTCAGGTCTCGAAAACCAAAACCCATACCAGATCCATCTTCCTGAACATTAACTGCCTTACGGATATCGGCGTCGATATCAGGATTGGAGAAGTAGAGTTCAGCAGGATATTCAACACCTAGCATAAAAGACATATCAATAACTCCTATTAATCGTTGAGCCACTTGTAAAGTGCAATTAGGCTTACACCAGACCAAAACAGATTCCAAAGTTCTTTTGCTACATCGCCGGTAATCATTGCCATAGATGCACAACTGGTGCTTACGAAAAACGCAAACATCAAAAACGCTGGGATCAAAAACAGAACAATCTTACCCAAAATATAATTAACCTTGACAAGCATTTTTATTTCCTTGTGTTATAAATCAATCGTGCTTGGTGTCAATATTGACCCAAGTTTCTTCAAGTGTTGGGATCACAGTGTCAGGTACTGCAGGAGCCGGCGTAACGGGTTGAACTGGCTGAGTGGGTTGAACTGGATCGACGGGTCCGTTTGGTGGATCACGACCTTCAAAATGCCTGTATACATTTTGCATAGCCTCATCCAGTGTCTTGAAATTATAGACTACTGCATAATAACCATTGTGCTTTCGAATATTAACGCTTGCCATTTAAGTCTCCTAAGGTTAAGTGTGTATAGTATAGCATGATTTTTTAAATAGTCAAACTAATTACCGCAATTCCTCACGGATTTCCCAGTCAGCAAGCCCGGCAACCTTTTCAAAGTACCGAACAGCATCGTAATACTCGCATTCGATCAGCTTGGATTCTTTATTAAGACCCGAACCTGATTCTACCTGATAAAGGTAATTGCCCTTTCTCCAAAGCACCACTCGGGTACCTGACAAGTTATTCTTAGAGCAGATATATTCAATAGTCATTCTTTATCTCCTTCTTTCAACTTATATGTCTATTATACTGATTTTTGGGTAAGATGCAACCTTTTTTGCAAACTAAATCTCCAATAAAATCAATCACTTACAATCCTAATAAAATCAATCACTTAGCCAAAAAAAATGCCCGATTATTAGTCGGGCATTAAAAAACATAAGTCCTTTATTGTTTTTCTAACTCGACTTCAAACTCTTCTTTAAGTTAACCCAAACAAATTTCTGTGCTACTAACTTCTTAAACATCTTATCATCAAGTAACGATGCACACTTAAATGTATTGTTTACACTGTGGCAAGTTTCGCAATTGTCACTAGTTACTGGGTGCCCAGGAGCATAGTCTTTCTTACCATACGCCGGAGGACTTGCAGTTTCAAACCATACACCATTGTGGCAACTTACGCAACCAGTTGTGATATTGGCGTGAATTACTGTATGCGACATAGCCCAGTCAGCAGTAGTGTGAGTTGGCGTGTCCATACTAGTATGGCAAGTTCCGCAATCACCTGGTTCTGGAGCGTGAGCAGCATCTTGTCCCATAGCACCATATGCTGTATATGACCCATTGTGGCAGCTCGCACAAGTTTGTGTACTGACACTAGCGTGATTCATGTTCCATGAAGCAGTAAAACTATTAGTATTATGGCAAGTGTCACAACTGGTATTGCCAATTGGAATGTGCTGTGCGCTCTTTCCTACTGTAGCAGAACTAATCTGCCCGATTGGATTACCATTGTGACAAGTAGCGCAGATTTTAGGCGTACCTAAATAAACTCCGCCGGCGTGACAGCTAGCGCAAGTACTGCACTTACCAACACTTTGGTGTGCACCGGTCAGTGGGAAATTAGGGTGAATTGTTTCGTATAGGGTGCATTCTGCTGCGTCCGCAGTGCTGCTCATAGCGATCATACCGGCAGCAGATACTGCTACTGGTACGGATACGTAAGACGCTATCATTAATAGTGACGCACATAATGATAGGACTAGTGTTTTTATTTTATTCAAGATAGAGCCTCCAATAGTATGTTGGGTAACACAGTTACTCACTTGTATTTATCTTACTGCTGGTGTTCGCGTATTTATACGTATACTTAGTTACTAAAAGACGGTTTAGTTGGGCTATGGCACCCACCAGGATAATTACAGTCTACTGTTGCTACAACCACTTTATTAACAGTTTTTGGATGGTCGTTTGGCATTCCCTGTGCGTTATAACTAGTATACATACCATTATGACACCCTTTACACATAACAGTAGGATATCCGGTATTATGAATCATAGTTTGAGTAATGCCCGTAAAACTGTTAAACGCTGTAGTATTATGACACCCTGCACAATCTAGTAATAAGGTAGGTAAATGCTTAGCACTTCTGCCCACTGTCATACGACTAGGGTCTCCGTTGTGACAAGCAATACAAGTTCGAGGAGTTCCTATCCAAACCGCAGCTCCTGCAGGTATATGACACATACCGCAACTAGTGCATTTACCTGTGCTTAAATGGGAACCAGTTAAAGGCCACAATGGGTGTAGTTTTTCATATGCAGTACATTCTGCTGCAATAGTCTTTATAGGTAAAAAGAACAAAACCAACAGGAATAGTAACCGCCTAGAAATCATATCTGAATCCTATATAAAAAGTAGTGTTTGTGTTGGATTGTGCAGGTTCTTTAATAGGATCTGTGACAGATAAGGTTCTTGAGATTTGTGCTTCAAACATCTTGTTTTCGCCTATTTCGTAAAACCCTCGGAGTATTCCAGTGGTATTGTGTGTATATATCAAATTCTGTAAATAGTTATCGTAACGCAATATCAACGAAAGACTATTTTGTTTCTTTTCTCCAAACCTATATTCATCTGCCCCGGTAACATAAAATGACTTAGTTGCACCTATACCTTTGTTTGCTACAAACTCTACGGTATTGTTGGTAGTAAGTACATTGTCACCTTTTAAGTGTGCGTTGAATGAATATGTATTCTTTTCTCCTACCTGCAACGGTACGGGATTAAATTGAGGTGCTACATTAAATCCTGGAGTAGTCGATATATTAGTAGACTGCACGTTGACTGTAGCAGTCCAATCTTTATTCAGTTTTTTGTTAGCACCTAAAACAAGAGCCGACGCTACTGGGGTAGTGTTACTTATATATGTGTATATATCGCTAGGGGTTAAGCCCGATTTATTAAATATGTCACCAACCGAATTATAAACTTCTTTGCTAGGACCTAATAGGCCCAATCCCAAAGCTACATCACCATAAGGCATAGGAGACTTTCTACGATCATATACTAGAAAAAAATCATATGCGCCTACATACTTCATAGCCTGTACAGTAACCATGTTTAGCGAATGATATACTGTGTCATATTCTGTGCGAACTAGTAAATTGGTATTTTTGTCAAAGTACTGTACATTCGTACCCACAGCCATACGCTCTAAAAAGTCATCCGCAGTTTCACGATTTACATATGCACCTAATACCCAATCACGATTGACATTCCAATCTACTTCTGCGCCTTGGAACTTTCTTGTTGTTTTTTGATTAGGCCCTATATAAGGAGTACCAGCAGCAACAGTTAACTTGACATCATTGTTTATTGGCGCATTTGCAGACACGCCGTCAAATCTGCTTATCGCGCCCGCTTGTGAAGGCTGACGACCAAGACGAATACCATATCCCTTAAAGGTATCTTGCAAATCTACATACGCATTAGAAATAGTAGTTTTATTTGAAGAAGTGTTTGAAAAGTCATTTACCTTAGAAAATCTAACCTTGCTAGTTAAATCATATTGATTGTGCTGCAACTTCATAATAAAGTTTCCAGCACTCAACATTTCATATTGCTTCATGCCCGCAGAAAAACTTGAATAAAAATAATCAGAGAAGTTTCCGTGAAAGTCAAAACTATCTCCCTTTCTGGGTTCCTTACTAGTGATAACTCCAGCCATGCGGGGTCTTCCGCCATCTGGGTCTAGAATCTCAAGTGTCATTAATCGCTGGCGTACTCTGGTTCTGTCTTCGTTATCTTCAGGGTAAAGTGCCAAATAACGTTGGTACTCTAACATAGCCTTGTCAATTAGTTTGCTTTTCTCATAAGCGTAGCCCAATACTTCGTGGGCTTCTCTGGCTTTGTCATGTGGCTGAGTTAGAATAATAGCCTTTAAATCTTCAATTGCTTTGTCATAACTACCATTTCTATTCAGCAAAAGTGTTCTTGCTTCTGCTAATAGTTCTTCTGGACTTCTATTGTCGAATGTAATAACAGGTTGATCACCGTTTTGATCAACAGTAGCATTCCCAAACTGAATTGGCTTATCTTCTGATGTGGAACTTTCTACCCGTAATTCTTTAGGTATAGTTTCTCTTATTAGATTTATTACGGGGTCACTATTGGTTGTAATTGTTCTGGATTTCCCCGCAGGAGCAACCGGTTTAGTTGGTCCTGGTTGAAGTAACACCGGAACGGGAGTTTCCACCACTGTACTTTCTACCGTGGCTCCTGGCTTAGGTGGTGGGATCATTTCAATCAATTTAACTATTGCCGGTGATAATGCAGCAGCGGCTAATAGTACAGTAACCTCTTTGTTTAGAAACCTAAACTTTTTCTTTTGTTCGGGTTCAGATTGAGGTTTGGGTTCTTCTTTTGGTGGAGCGATTACATTTGGTACGGGAATCGCAATACCAGGTACTCCCGCCATAGCAGGAGTCATTGCGGGTACGATAGAAGGTAATGGAATTGGATCGTCTATCAGTAAAGGCAGAGCATTAAAAATATGCTTGCAAGAGCCGCAACGAACTAAACCCTTTGCTTGACCCAAAGCGGCCGCAGTAACCTTAAAGTTTTTACTACAGGATGGGCAAGCAACATGCATGAGAACAAACTTCCTTTCTAATATTTAGTAGAATTAATACTTATGACTTATCTTCATCCTCGTGCTTTGTGAAGGTGTCTAGAAAATCGTCAATGGCGAAAAAAGCAAATAGGCAGTAGATGTACCATATAATCAATAGTACGCTGCAAGCAGTCATATTTCCCTACCGTATAGAGCCGGAACAATAATGCGCTCTGCTTGAGGCGAGTCCCCGTAAATCTCATCCAGTTCCTTCAATGCTTTCTCCAACTTGGCTATATGGGCATTGGCCTTTTCGATCTCTGGAGCATTTAGAGTCTTAATTCGTTCGCGCTCATGTTCAGCGACCAGGGCGGCAAAGCGTTCAAGTTCGTCGAACATGAACAGATACACGCCGAGATCGTGATCGCCACCCGCGTTACGCACCATCCGAATAATGTCATGGCGGGTCATGGTTCACCCCGCGCACGGATCCGAGCCGCAAAGACCTCGCCGCCCTTAACCGCTGATTTTTGTTCACACAACTTCGCACACGCCTCACGCTCGTGGGCGGCGACAAGGGCGGCGAAGCGTTCAAGCAAAGGCGGTATCACCGGCATAGTGTGGGCATAGGGAGGGTCTACATATGGATCCAACTCATCTTCCCAGAGGGGTAAAAAAATCTCCGCCTCACGCGCCAGTCGCATGATGTCATCGCGGGTCATGGTTCACCCCGCGCACGGTCTGTCACCACACGCAAAAACTCTGCTGTTTGAGCAGACCGCGCCGCATCAAACGCCGCAGACCACGCCGCAGACCACGCCGCACCACGCGCCGCATCAAACGCCGCACCACGCGCCGCAGACCACGCCGCTTCAAACGCCGCATCTAATTCATTTTTTGTCGCTGCGCCCAAAGCAAAACGCTCTGCGACATTGATTGCGTCATGGCTTCGTTGATCGGTTATCAGATGCTGCACTTGTCTTGCACACCAGACAGCAAACAACCGCCACTCGCGGTCATGCTCAGGCACCGTGCGACACGCCCACAAAGCGTCTGTCATTCCGTTTGATTCCACAATGACGCTAAACGGTAGCGGCTCGTCATCGGCTTCTGTTTTGCCAAGATGCTGAAGAAGTTTTTTCCAACCTTCAACACACGGATCATGTTCTCGAATTCGATTCAATGTCGTGCAGATCACGGGTTCTCCTCCCGCGCACGGATGGCCATGGCGTTGCTCATGAGTACTTTGTACATCAGGGAATCCTTAACGCAAGCCTTAGCGTTTTCTTCTAACACCTTCGCACACGCCTCGCGCTCATGGGCGGCAACAAGGGCGGCGAAGGGTTCAAAATAGTCTCGTCTAGCAGGCGAAAACATATAAAGATTAAACCCTGCCTCTTCCGCCATTCGCATGATGTCATCGCGGGTCATGGCTTCTCCCCCCTTGCGCGGATGGCAATGGCGCAAGCCATTGACCACGACATTTCGTTGTGGTCAACTTTGCCGGTCGAATATTCGCTATCCACTTTATCGTCACACAACTTTGCACAATCCTCACGCTCGGCGGCGGCGACAAGGGCGGCAAAGCGTTCAAGCATTTCTTCTCCAACCAACAATGGTTGAGTTCCGTACGCCCACTTGCACCCAGCCTCTTCCGCCATCCGAATGATGTCATCTTGAGTCATGGCTTCTCCCCCCGCGCAAGGATGGCTGCGGCGCACGCCTCATACGCCTTGTTGTAGTTACGTTGAGTCTTGTCAACGGGAGCGTAATCCACCATTTCTTCACACACCTTCGCACACGCCTCGCGCTCGGCTGCGGCGACAAGGGCGGCAAAGCGTTCCAGCTTTGTTGGTTCTTCTTGATTGTTATGTGATCGCATCAAGATACCACAATCCCACGCCATTTGGACAATTTCATCGCGGGTCATACCTTACTCCAAATCATACAAGCGGCTCTACCATTAGGAAACAACTGCCCGCACTTCCACCACTTAAAATAGACATTCATTGAAATGATCAAAAGAAAACCAATGCAAAGTAAAATAACTTGTTTCATGCTTGCTCTCCTGTAGGTTCTACTTCAATCCTATGCCAAACACCGTAGAACTTTTTCATAGCCTGATTGGTATACCTGGTATGTGCCGCGCGAACTGCCGTTTCGTTCTTGCTATTGCAAGACTTGATAACCTGCGAAAGCACCTTACCTTCCTGATCGGTCACAGTTACCTTAAGCATACTGCTTACCAAACTTAGCCTTGCGCGAGTACTTGGTACGGTCACGATGAGTCTGCGGGCGGTTGATCTTATTCAACACGCGGGCAACTGGATTTTTTCTGCTACGCATTACTTACCTTTCCTCTTCTTTCGTTGCAGCTTCGATCTTCCGAGCGAACCGCACCAGATATTCGCGATCAAACACCAGGTTATTTTCAAACGGGTCCATGGCGAATTCGCGTGCCAATTGAATAATTTCTTCGTTCGTCATTTCATTCATCCTTACTGGACGTTAAAGAAGCAGAAGCGAGCACTTAAGCCATGATTCATACATTCGTGTAAATTAGGAATTTGCACAAAGTACACATAGAGTGCCGCAGCCGCGAGACCGAGCACCACACCGATGATCGGGAGGTACTCAATCAGGAAACTTTCAACTTGATTTTGGAACTTACGCATTTCATTCATCCTTTTCATTTAACCTATGAGACAATTCTACTAAAGAGCAGTCTAAAGGTAAACAACTAAAATTGTAAGAGAATCAGCGAGTTACCTTCTTGTACTTGATCGTGGTTTCGACCACATATTCGACAAACTTCGCGTCCGAGATGCCAATTTCCTTCAGCTCGCGAGCATGGGAACTGGGAAAGAGGTCCACGGGATTGGCTTTCTTGTCCCAGCCGAACACTGGATGTGCGGTCTGTGTGATCGCATTCTCGATGTTCTTGGTCCAGAAGTATTGGCGTCCCTGGTCCTGCGCGACGCTTCGAACCGAGAGATACTTACCCTTCGGATTCTGAATAAAGTAGACCGTTGTGATTTCTTTGCTCATTTCTCTTTTCCTTCAACCTATGAGACAATTCTACTAAATTACAGTCCCAGAGTAAACATAAGAAACTGTAATAGAATCAGTGACTTAATACTTGGAGCAAGTACGGCGATAGACCTTCGTTCCCATGACGCGGAGCATCGATTTCAGGAAATCTTCCCGAGCATATTCATGAAACTGAGAAAGCCAGCCCAGACGCGACCAATTGATGTCAGTATAGAGGTTGTCCAACTGGCGTGCAGTGAGTTCCATTGTCGCAACATTGCGCGAATTCCAACGAACATTTTTCATTGGCTTGATCAGACGCGCCTTGCTCTTGGAGAACTTCTTAACCATGTCAATGTGAGACTGGGTCAGACCGAGCGTCAGGGTTTCTACTTTCTTCGCAGCTTTCTTCGTCATTTCATTCGTCCTTTTCTCTATCCTATATATCTATTATACGGATTTTGGAAGAGAATGCAAGCCTTTTAGCAGAAATTTAACTACAACAAAATCAATAACTTACAGCGTATTCAAAAAATTCATGAGGTCCGGAACATTCTTGAATGTCTGCCTACCAGTTCGGGTAGTATCAACGACAATGAAATTACGGTTGTAGATTTCCACAGTCGCGTCTAGTGTGCGGGCACGACCAAACGTAACCGACCTGAACTTCTTGCCCTTCATGCTAAGACCCTCGCCCTTCAATACCCCGTAAGGGGCATTGAATCGCTTTTCGATAGCCCAAAGTTCAACGTGTTCCTGAATCTGTTCGCTGTTCATATTAAAGCACCGTCAGCATGTTAGCAGGGACTCGCCACCGCCTACCGCTCACATCCACGATAACATTCTTGATCTTCACGCTATCAACAACACCGTGAAAAGTATGACCAGACCGACCAGTAAACGAAACCTTAGCACCGCGAGTCACCGATCGGACAATCGACTTACCAATACAGGCCCTAGCATGCCTAACAGCCCTAGCAATATTATCTAGGTCCTCGTTTGATAACGAACCAAACTTGATTGCCTGACAAATATCAACGACGTTCATTATTTAATACCTCGACTATCCAAAACAAACTGTTCGTAACCTGCCCGGGTAACCGGATAGTTGCCTTCCTTCAACCACTTCTTGATGTGGGGCAGAATGTAGCCCTTGCTTTCAAGAATAGTCAAAGGAGCCTCACCGCCTGCCATGCGATCAAAGTATTCCTCGACCGTGAAATTCTTGATCAAGAAAGTCTGAAACGTCCCAGCAGCACTGCGCTGATACTTGAAACGGGACACAAACTTGCCGCGGTACTTATCCTGCGGATTATAGTGCGGATTAGATTCGTCCAAAAGGTACGTGAGATACATACCATCCTTGCGAAAGTTCTCTTTGACAAACTTAGTCATCTCTGCTCCTTTTCACTACCCTATATATCTATTATACGGATTTTTGGGTAGAGTGCAACCTTTTTTTTGAACTAAATTGCCAAGGAAATCAATAACTTACAAACCTAATAAAATCAATGACTTACAGTTAGTCAGCGATTTCAATGCCCACCGCATGGTATCTGGCGTAAATGTCATGACCGTCCCAATCAGGAGGCATCGTCTTTACCAGCCCAGCCCGTTCTAGCCTAAGGTCTTCTTCAGGTGTGATCCGTACAATCTCAATGTGACCCCTTGCTACTTCTAGCAACTCGTCTACTGTCATGTTATGCAAATTGGCTCTAACGCTATGACTTAGCAAACTAATAGGAACGGCGTGTTCGGCTATTCCTTTAGGTGGTGTAACACCGCGCGCCCTCGCAGCATCGATTTCTCTTTTTAATGCTACTGAATATTTGGTTGGTGGCTTTTCATAAGCATGTAGTTTAACTGTGATTGCCCTTAGTGCCATATTGATATACCAAAGAGTAGTCGGACTTCGGGGTAACCCTGCTATCATAATAGCGATAGAAGCATTTTCTCTAGCATTCCTAAGTTGAATTGGAGACTGTCTTCTTGCTTCTCTTATAGCATTGGCTTTCATTGTGCGCTCCCGTGAAATGTAATTTGCGGTAGTTTAGTCTCTTCAATCTTTTGATTGATGATTCTAACACACTCTGCTACACACTCGTTGCAAATCGCTGTACCATCAGGGTTGGCTACCAACTGAAAAAACTGGTCGCGTGTTCTATCGCAAAAATTGCACTTAGTAATTTCTTCTGTCATTATCTACCTCTACCTGTTTTACGAACTAATGGTTTGCCAAAACCTTTTTGGGGTTTGAATCCGGGCTTGCCTTTTACTGAATTTGGATCGAATCCTGGCTTGTTTGGAAAAGATTTATTTTTATTGCCACTCATTCTTTTTCTCCATTGCTTCTACATAGTCTAGTAAAGTGCCACCGTATAAAGAAATCATCATGGCTACTTTACTGTCGTATACTTTTATATATGCTTGTTTGCTAGTTTTACCTGATTCATTTGTTATACTATTTGTACCTAAATAAAAAGGGCAGTCAATTAACTTGCCCACTTTAAGTGTAAATTCATGTATGTTTTTAAAAGTTTTACCAAATTTAGCATCTTCGATTAGAGGGTACTCAAAGTACTCAAGTTGGGTACTATCAAATGCCCGCATACCTTCTGGTGTTAAGCGTAGCCCCTCACCTACTCTACCTGTAACAAACCATTTAAACACTAGTTTTTCTACAGGCAAGTTATATTTTTTGTCTGCTGGCAACAAATCATTTATTGCCTCAGTTAGTTTGAATTTTCTAGACCTTCTATTCATCGGGGTAGACGCGTCTGCCTGTTGTCAAGAACACAACAGAAAACTTATCAGTTTTAAATAGCGCGTTAAGTTTTCTGCACAGGTTTCTAGCATGACCCGGATTAGAAAAACTAGTCTTTTTATATTTAGGAGCGTTGTCGTTATTAAGAAAATGTTGGGACTTTAAATTGATGGGGCGGTCATCTAAGAACACAGCCCAAATCCCAGCAGCCTCTACTACTTGCTCTGTCTTGTATGTTTTCTTATCAATATGCTCTAGGATAATTTTTGGTTGGGTTCTGCTCACTTGAATGTACCGCCCTTGATCTCAATTTGAAAAACTTGTTCTTCTGCTTTACTCTTAGAACTATACTCCTGTAAATCTAACAATAGCAATGCGATCTCGTCTCGCAACCCTCTAGCCTCAGACATGGGAATTACCAAGTCTTTTGTGCGATTGCTTTCTAGTAGTGAGACCTTTTCAATGAAACTTTTAACATGAAGCATCAAGTATTTATATGCGACAAGGCTTCATCTTTAGATTTATATGGTCCTTTATAGGGGTAACGCTGGATAAAAATATACTTTGGGCAAAACTGAACTTCTTTTACCCCATTCTGATCAATCACAAAGTATCCAGCCGCTTGCAAGCATTTGCTTTTATCTTCGGCGGTAAACAAGTGTAACTTACGCTTAACGTCAAATACCGAATTATAAACTTCCGGTGGAGTAGGATACTCAGGATAAGGCATCTCTACCTTAGATAGATTAGTCTTGATTGGTTCGAACCTAATCCTAGTCTTTTCTTTTAGTTCTTCAGTGTTATTGAACTGCAAGAAACTATCGTTTAGTTTGAGTTCATAACCTGCACTATTGGCAGTTACATTGCCTACTTTTCTTTCGCCATCTGTAACTACCCAATACTGATTTTCAATGATGGGCTTAGCCAACAACTGTTTGTTCATTTAGAACTCCTTTATATGGTGAATTGAGCCACTTAGAATATGACTCTGCTTGTTCGCTAATCTTGTTAAGTTCATACTTGCCGCACAGTTTCATAAAATGAATACCAACCTGCGGAACGATCTTGGTGCGAACATCACTGCGAATAGTATCATCAAACAACTGTTTCAACTCTTCAGGTTGTGCAGTCAGATCAATCAATACACGGTTGCGCTCGTAATCATCTTTGACACGATGCTCATTACCGTCATGGTCAGCCCAACGCTGCAACATCATGTTATTCCAATTAAATCCCTGTTTGTTGCGATCAGCATACGCTTCAATTAGACCAACTTTATTCTTGCTGCCCTTAGTGCGTACACCTGGATAAGCAGAGAATACATTGTCGGTAGCATCACCACGCATACACTTTTCAAATAGCACAAACTTGGGATCACCCAACAGTTTGGGCTCCTTTGTTTTCTTGTCTACGATAAGGCGTCCTTTGTCATCATGATAACCTTCGAGGGTGATATGCTGATTGGCAACACCATTATATTGTGTAACATTGTGGTCGATCAACTGCACATAGTCAGTATCGCTGCTGATGATGCAATGTTGATCATTGGGATGCAGGGCAATAAAGCGGGCGATCATATCGTCAGCCTCACCATTAGGATGCCGCAATACAGTAGTGTTGGTCTTTTCTCGCAAGAAAGTAGTAAACAATTCGTATGTTTCCCAAAACATCTTGTTCTCTTCGATTTCTGCTTCAGTCATAGCAGACTCGTCAAGTTTACGATTAGCCTTGTAGGGCTTGTAATAGTCCTTACGCCACGACCTACCTTCAAGACAAAAGACAACGTGGTCAATACCAAATCGTCTAACCGCTTGATTTACGGAAGAAAATGTAAGGTGTAAAGCCATACCAATCTTCTCCCATGTATCACTGTTGCGTGAGGCAACATGACGGGCACGGAAGAACGTGTTTGCAGTATCAATGAGTGCGTATTTCATTTTTTACTCTTATCTAAGGACTTTCTGTTTTTTGCAAAAATCTTTTTCATATAAGACAAACTAGTGATGTGCCCATATGTTGCGGTTTTGTAAGGATGACAGCAACCGCATAAAGTATTATCTAGATTAGATTTCCTGTTATCGGAATGATTATTGTTAATATGATCAACTTCTAATTGTGCAGGGTGAACTATAGTACTGGTACATTTAAATCCTAAACGACCGTCAATGTTTTGACAATATTCTTTTTTATAGATTCTGTATGCTCCTTCCATATTATAATTCAATTGATGATGTCCCGTACACTCTGATCGATAACGTGCAGAGCCGTCTGCCCTGTACTGACCTAGATGTTGACCGGGTTTATTACAACCTTTTACTATACACTTGGGTAATCCTTTATATACTCCGGATTCAATCAATAACCTTGCAACCCGTCTACGACCAGATTTCTTTTTCTTAACAGACATTTACGATACCTTAGAGTTAAAAACTATGTATATATTACGCGATAACTGAGCAATTGTCAACTAACTTCTGATCTACCATTCCCAATATCGCGGCTTCTGATAACTCGCATGTCCGAAATCATATCACGGTTGCTAGGATCTGCTTGATCTTGTTCGTAAATTTCAAGTGCAACATTTCTACAAACAGTTTGAAACCAACGATCTACAATTTGAGAATCAGTATCGTCAGACTTGATCTTATATCCTGCCCTAATCAAGTTTAGCACAAACTTGTCGTTCCAATCGAACTCAAATTCTCCCGCATTTACATTGTTTGGGTCTACTGCCATTTTTGTAATTGCAATGTAGGGTTCGCCCTTTTGTGTAGCAATTTCTTTTTCAGTCAGTTTAACTTCGGTGGGTTCTTTCTTGACTTTGGGCTTCTTAGGTTTAGGTTCTGCCTTAACTTCGGGAGGTGCAGGTTTCTTGAATAAATTCTTTAGTTTATCGAACATTTTTATACTCCTCGTATAACTTGAAACTAGCAAGGTTTTTTGCTTTTGATTCACACATGAGATCAAAATTATCTAAGAATTGCAATGCCCATTGATTGACTGCACGATTCCAATAGTAATCACTGTGTGCGCGTAACTTTTGCTTGTTGTGACCGCTTTCTAGCAGAGTATTTAGTTCAGGAAAATGCTCGGGTGAATGGCCCACAAGACAATCCTCTCGACTAACAGAGTAGTGTAAAGTAGGACGGACGCCACGCCAACTCTCAAGCACACGCTGTACACGATCATCTTGGAGCGAGATATATTCTCCTTCCCTGACCCAATGGTGATGGATATCAAGGACGATAGGTAGCAAATCACCAAGTTCCAAACAAGTTCCCAAACCATGTGTCATCTCTTCGTTTTCGATAGTAATACAGTTTCGTGCTTCAGTGCTTAGTCGGGGATAAACATCACGAATACCCTGCGCTCCCCTGCGGCCTGCAATATGCACATTAATCTTCATATCCTGAAACTTTTGACCATAACCCATCATGCGGGCCATGTCAGCGTGATATTCAAACTCTTTGATAGAGTTGAGTACAATGTTGTCATCGGTACTAGCAAGTACAGTAAATTGACCTGGATGAAACGATAGTCGAACGTCGTTAGCCCTAGCGGTCTCGCCAACTTTAGAAAACAGTTGTTCCATTCGTTTGACAACATAGGGTAACTTGTAAAAGTATTCCCAGTCGGGATGAGTGTACCCAGTCATCATGTCGCTAGTCAAGCGAACCATTCTGAGTGAGGGATCTAGTGTAGAAATACGCTTGACAAGATTATGAGTATGAGTAATGTTTTTCTCCATTACTTCCCACATCTTTTCTTCAGCAGCCTTTTTAGACTTCTTTTTAAGAGAAGTTAGTGTAGTTCCGCCCGTGTTTAAGCCTTCTGTAGAGATCACACCCTTCTTAGGATGAACCTCAGACCACTTGCAGGCAAAACCAATACGCTTGACAGTTTGATTGAACATAAGAACCAATATGATAAATAATAGATACATTCTAGCATTTTTTCTAGAAAAGTCAACTATAATTGGGTAAAACTATGGATATCAGAAAAATCTTAAATAAACTCTCGGATATGGGTAAAAATATGCTGACGGAATCAGCACACCCAAGTCCATTTGCGGCTGATATGAAAGTACAGTCACTACGACAATTCGTAGACGATGCCCACGAAGATTTAGATGAAGGTTTGGACGAAGCCAGCCCGCACTTTTTAGGTGCTACTACTCGCACTTTAAGTGACGATGAACTAAAAGATTACCTAGATAGAATTTTATCCAAGTCAAAAGACAAGTCAGACAAGTACAAATTACCATATATCCACAGTGGAAATATTCCTATTGTTGATGAAAAGGGCGAAAAGTACGACTTAGAAGCATTACGCACAGAAATCACTACACGCCCACAAAAGATTCTAAAGCAAAATGAAAAAATGCAGCACAGCGACGGTAGTTCTACCATTTATTTTAACGTGGGTTTACCTGCTCTTAAGGGTTTGGCTGTTAACGAAAGCAATGGAGACTTTGTTGTAGTAGATACTTGCCCAAAAGCAGGACCATGCAAAACATACTGCTTTGCTATGAAGGGTGGCTATGTACAGTGGAAAGCATCTTCTATGTCACAAACTAAGTTGCTTAACTTTTTGCTGAACGATCCAGATGGATTTATGGCGCAAATGGAACAAGAAATCAGTGCTGCCGAAAAGAAATATGCTAAGAAAAAGACTAAAGTTGCTATTCGCTGGCACGATGCCGGTGACTTCTTTAGTCCACAATATGTAGCCGCTGCTTATACATTGGCTAAAAAGTTCCCAATGGTAGACTTCTATGCTTATACAAAGATCGCTAATGTGGCTGTTGGTGAAAAGCCAGAAAACTTCTTAATCAACTTCTCAATGGGTTCGCAGCCATCAGAAGAAAAGCAAATAGATTATGCACAAGTTAAGCACTCTAAAGTTGTACCAAAAGAACTATTTGCTGACTTAGTTGTAAGAGAACACATACCAACTGGTAAAGTAAACAAAAAGACTGGTGAGCCAATTACCAAGACTGAAATGAAGTACAAGAACAAAAATAGCATTGCTATGCTAAAACAAAGATTGGGCATTAAGTACAGCATTAATCCAAAATCTATCTTGACGTATGATGAAATGATGAGCAAGCCAGAAAAGAAAAATTTGGAAAATGACAAAAAGTACAATGTTATTGTTAAGCCAGGAGAAGGTGATGACAGTGCCAACCGTCATGATGTGTTAGGTACTTATTTGCTAATTCACTAAAATGAAATCTACTGAATTCGCACTAAAAGATGTAGGTCCTGAACTAGCAAGGACTTTGCAGCTTTTTATGCCTAGAAATAGAAATAAACAACTTAAAGAAATTTTAAAGCCCTTATCACCAAATGTAATTTGGACTAGCACTGCTCACAAAAATCCTGATGGTACATATACTAGTGAATGGGCAGAGTGGTGTGCTAGCAACATGCCCGGTTGGTTGTCTAAAGAAGGCATATTATATAAAGTAAAGCCGGGTGCTAAAGTACTAAGCATCAATACTGACAAAGATGCTCTTAATGTTGGGAAATACTACGGACATGTACCTGTCAAAAAAATATTTGGTATGGAAACTCCAGACTGGATAATAAAATTTCCCTGGGATAAAATAGCAGAAGACTTTGATGGCGTACATCATGAACCAAGAGGAGACAGACTATCTAATTGGTTGATGAGTTCTTGGGACGTTGAAAGCACTGTTTGGTTCAATGAAGGTCGAGGTCTTATTAGTTTAGATTGGGCTACAATCAAAACGAGCAGGCAACCATGAGAGCAAAAGATTTCTTATCTGAAGGTCTCAGTCACCCTGTGATCGTAGTCGATGTACAGCCCGAGTACTGTGGCATTGCTGACGGCGACGAAAGCCCAGTATGTGTGGATATAATCGAATTTGTCAGTAAGCAAACAGGACCTGTTCTAATGTTTGTCAATGCCGAAGATTCGGGTCTGACCGGTGATTCCATCGCCAGTATCAAACAGTATTGGGAAGACACCGGCTTTAATCCTAAAGATTGGAACAGAGTAGAAATAGTAGACAAGGGTTATGGCTACTTTAGAAGTTGGATGGACAGGGGAGACGATCCTGCCAGCATCATAAAAGTCATCAGAGCAATGTATCAACAGCGAGTGGATAGTAGTAGAGACTTATTTGGTGGAGAAGATGATCCCAACTATGTACAAAATATGAAAAAATTGATAGGTAAAGATTTTCGTGAGTACGATTTAGACGATTCAATTTATGTAAACTGGCCCAGCGTAGCACAGATCAAGCGTTTCAGCGGCGCTTATATTGTGGGTGGTGGTAGAAACGAATGCTTGCGAGAAGTAGAGCTGCTGATGAACGCATTCAACATCAAATACAAAAGAATAGACAGCTTGGTATACGGCGAATGAAAATAAATGAAATAACAAGAATTGGCCACGCATCTGGACTTAATGTACTCAATGTACATGAGCTTTTACCAAATCCAAAAAAAGTCTTTAGTTTTGTTAGTCACGCAGATGAAGAGATTACAGTATACCGATCTACTACATATAATGAATTTGTTGCCGGTGACGAGGATGACCTCGCTCAAATAGAAATTGATGGATATCTTAGATCACCATTGGCTGCTAACGGTAAGCAAGCCTTTTGGATAGACGCCACGGCAGCAATACCAAGAGAATATAGAAAAGTGTGGGCTAGTGAATTGTATGCTCAATTGATACTTAAGCTAGATTTAGTTCTTGTGTCTGGATCAGCATTAAGTAATCAAGGTGCAGATGTTTGGACTAGATTAAGTAAAGATCCTAGGTTGCATACTTCTATTATTAATACTAGAACTAGACAACAGTGGAATATAGCAACTAATAAGAATAAAGTAGAATTTTTTCTTAGAAAAAATCCCAATAATTGGCGCTATACAGCAGAAAAGAATCAATCTTATGAAATCCCGTGAATTTATATCTAAGATAAAACTGCCAAAAGGTGCATGGGTAATTGATATTTCCCACGCTGATAAGCACGAAATGGGTCATGAATTAATAGACTTGGTACAACATGCTTACCATACCACACACCAAGGTAGTTTTGTAAACAGTCTTAGACAAGTTTTACCCAGCGATTGGGATATAATGTCTTTAGACGGTGACGATATTAGTTGCTGCGTGTTTTATCGTAAGCCAAGACCTAATGAACCTTGGCAGGGCAGAAAGATACAAGGTATTGGTCATGACGGTAGACAGGCTAGTAAGTACAAAGTTATACAGCATGTTTCTGACATGCTTACAATTCCGGGCTATTGGATTGAAAGTAGCCATGCAATGAGATCAATACTTAGAAAAGTAGATTCTCATGCAGTTACCGATGAAGAACTACTTAGAAAACTATTCAAAGATCCTGACCTAAGAATGATAGATCAGGATACTTATAAAAGAGTTTTACCTAATGGTAGTACTATCACTGAAACAGTATTTGGTCATCCAAAACTAAGATCACAACCAACTAAATAACTCAGCCTCTTCTATTGGTTTAAAGCTGGGGTCTTTAGACAAGTAAGTATCTTCATCAGTATAAAATACATTTACAAACTTATGCTTGTTAGCCAGCACACTTTCAAAATCTTCTCTAGCCAAATGTGATCTATCCAAAGATGTAATGAACTCGCTATACTTGACTGTAGCCTGTTCATTAATCTTAGCCGCATTAGTATTGCTACGCTTACCCACAAAATCATTTAAGAAAGTAGTCCATGCTAGCGATACTGAATTATCCAACTTGTTCACATACTCAATTGCTTTAGGATTAACTACAGTATTATATACTGACTTTATAGCCGCCCCAGCGTTTTGCAAAGTAGTTTTAGTATAGTAACAACTGTCAAAATTATCAGACCAGTCTTGCGTATCTAGAACTACACATGGCATGTGTCCCAAACATTCTAAGAATGCAAACGGATAGTTCTCTCGCAAACTGGGCATAAAGAATACTTTACAACTTTTAATAAAATCTACTTTTTCTTGACCAGTAATGCCCGCTTTGATTACATAATCAGTAATGCCTGCAGCGGCAAATGCTTTTTCAAACTTCTTAGCACCATTACTGTTAGTCATTACTCTGCAAGGCAATTGGCACTGTTTCATTGCTTTGATATATGCCTCAGGATTCTTACCTGCTTCCCAACGACCAATGAACAGCACACCTTCTTTGTTGCCCTGACTGGGTGTTAATAGTTCTCGTTCGCTCATTGGCATAGGCAGTAATACACAATTTTTAGCACCGTGCTTAGTTAGTTCATCGATATTCTTTTGGCTTTGTGTGCCAATGATAATATCAGTAAACTCCATGTGCTTGTTGTAAAAGTTATGATAACTGCTCAAGAATACGTCACTGCCCTGACTTTCACGGAAAATCATACTATGCAAGTGTGTGTAAAAGACTACCGGGATATATTGATTGATTGTCATAGCATATGCAGCAGTCATAGCCTCTTGCGTATTGCACACAATCATATCATAGATATTCTTTTCAAAGGCTTCTAGCAGTGCTTTACGAAAGTTAATAATCTTTTCAAAGTTTATTGTATCGCTAAAAGCAAATGTAGCAGTATGGTCACTATAGCGTAAACTTTCTTTAGGGTTAATGATAGTAGCACCCAAACTCTTTACAAGTTCGCTGAACTCATTAGTGGGTGCTTTATCTACAATGATATCGACTTTCCAATCGATTCGATCACACATTTCTGTAAATCCCTTAGCAAACTGTCCAATTCCACCATGTGGAATAAGATGCTGGTCGCTAATCATAAATGCAATTCGTCTGTTATAAATTCTCATTCTTTATTCCTGCTAAATCAGATAGTTTTTTAATTTCTGGATTATTTTTATAAATCTTTCGCATACGCTTACAATGCTGATACTCTTGGTAAAGATCATAGACTTTTATAAAAGGAAACGCCAATGCAGCAAGTATCAGCAATAAAACAGCTAGTGGATACAACCAAATCCAATGATATCCTAATTTAGGATCATAAAAATAATTCTTCATCAAGTGCCCCAAGCGTTACCAAATAAGGATACTTGTAATCTTGGGCTATAGCGCCATCCCTGCTGCATAGCATATTGTGCTACTTGACGGTTGTTCATTTCGTAACTTTCAACTGTGCCACCTACAGGCATCAGATAGACCGGACAATTGACACCAGCTTTTTGATACTCTGCCACAGCACGTTCAACGTCGTCCATATCATCACTATTGGCAACAACAAACTTAAGATACAAGTTGCCGACACTAGTAGCAGCCAAATCGCTGTAAGACTTAACAATGTCAGGCCTGATGGCGTCACTCCACGCTTCCCCACTGACTGAGAGTTTTGGACTGCAAGACCATGTGACTGTGAGTTCTTGTTTGTCAAAAATATAATCCGCCAAGCGCGTTTCAATTTTTTGTGTAGCATTTGTTTCAAATGTAAGATTTTTTAGATCCCGCATACCTTCATGTTCTAGTAACTCTACATAACTGCGTTGCCAACCTAACAGAGGCTCACCCCCCGTAATGACCAAATGAACGTCTTGTCCATTTGGCTGTGTCCATCTGTTATTTGGCAACAAACTTAACAATCTTTCTACGATAGCATCTACTGTTAGCATGGGGCTTAGATCCTTGAATCTAACGTCCCAAGAAGCATAACTATCGCAACCTGTTTTAACTAATGGCAATTCGTCATAAGAAGCAAATGGTAGCGCAGTATGAAGATACGCTATTTGGTCACGCTCTTTGCTTACCTCACCTTTGGGCAGCCCAAAGCCACCGCAAGTAAAGTTGCATCCAAATGTTCGCAAGAATACGCTAGGTACCCCAGTCCAAAGACCTTCACCTTGAATGCTGTAAAATGTTTCTGCTATTTTTATTTTGCTCATAGTTGTATTGTACTTCTTTTATTGAATGATCTCAACATAAATCTTATCCACTTCGTCTAACCTTAACGCAAATGTGCTAGAAGAATCTATTCTAATTGCAATAGGTCCTCCAAACGAGGCTTTAGCAATTACTGAAACTCTAGCACCAGCAATAAGCCCTAACTCTTGTAATCTACTGTCAGGATTACTTATGACTCTTGCTTGCGTTTTAAGTGGTAAGTTATTGAGCGTTAGATCCATTACCACCATTCTTCCCAAGGAAAAATACACCATTCAGGTTTTTCTAACTTATTAATCGTGTATCCAGCATAGTCTATATCAAACTTAGACTCTTCGTTGTAAATGACCGAAGCAAATCTAACATTATTATGCCAAATGTTGTTCCACTTTTCATTGTCCCGCATACAGTTAGACTGCCAATCACGGATGATCCAGTTAAAAGTAAGACCCGTATCGCAAATATCATCTACGATAAGAATGTTTTTTGGGTCAGCGTCATAACCAAATGCATCTTCAGCCATCCAACAATTAGATTCACTTTCATTATTTTCGTCAAGTGCGACTTTTAGTGCGTTCATGGGAACCTTAAGATAGTGGCTTAGTTGCACTGCTGGAACTAAGCCACCCCTAGTCAGCCCCACGATATAATCAGGCTTGAACTCGTCTGTATATAGTTCTCTGATTATATTGTGTAAGAACTGGTCAACTTGTTTAGTTGTGTATTTTACTTTCATGCTACTGTTACATTTACGCTGCACTTGCGAGTTTCTTCAATCTTTACTTTCACTAAAGTAACCCCAGTACCATCTAATGCTCTAGGACCAACCCACTTGATCAAATACTCGCCCATATTCTCAGCAGTTGGATTAAAGGGTACGATCACTGTGCCATCTGGATCTAGTTCTTTAAGTTGAGTAGACCATGGATCTCTTTCCCAAACAAGAAACTTGTGATCCCAGTTCTGTTCTAACCAAACGCAAAGAAGGTCCTTGATCACAGAAAAATCAATTACTCTGCCAATAGCGTCTAAACTTGGTGCTTCAATTGTAAAATGAATTCTATAGTTGTGCCCATGCAAATGAGCGCACTTAGACTCATGTTGATACACTCTATGACCTGTCGAAAAGTCATGATACCGCTCTGCTTGAATTACTGTCATATTATTCCTTATAAGTTTACAATTTTTATAGTGCCATACTGTAACATAGTTGACTTAACATCAAGTCTCTTGATTACAGCATTTACTAAGTTTAACATCTTTCCACTATTGCCGCAAACAATAGTTAACGGCAATTCACCCTGATTCATCAATATAAAATTTTCTACTAAACGGTCAACATCTTGATGCTGTACCCCGTGCAAATCTAATTTGTTCATTCCCACCTCAACCTGTACCAAGTGTAGTCTTTTTCATTATTAAATTGAATAGTATGGTGTACATAGTAGCCCACTCTGAGAGTAACACTGCACATTCCTATTTCACTTTCTTCTAATAAAGTAATATCTTTGCAATTTTCTATGCACCACTTGTATCTTTCTTTTTCTTTATCTGTTAAAAATGTCTCAAGTGGTGTTAAATCTAAAGGTTTAATAGGAACAGTCTTTGTGGGAGCTATTTGGCCGTCGGGTTTACGACTCCATAATGGTGACTGGTCTACACTATCGAACCTATAAAAAGCATTTTTAAAAGTTAGTTTCACGACCACCTCAACAAAAACCAATTAATCATTTGCCGATCTTTAAAAGTAATAACCAACCCAGATATAGAACCACCGTGCTTTTCAGCCCATTCCAGTACTTCATTATAATGGTTATACCAAAACGCAAAGTCCATCATGATGATATTATTTTCAAAGACTGCAAATTTAGAATGTTTCCAGTCTTCGAAAATGTCTGTTGAGGCCATCAAGAATTACTTATAGAGTCCGAATACATTATTCACATTGTCTTAGAAACTCTGCTCTAGTTTCTGGTTTGTTCTTAAAAGATCCTCCCAATTTAGTAGTAATAGTCCATGTGTTGGGAGACTCTACGCCGCGACTAACCATGCAATAGTGTTGAGCCTTAATCGCAACTGCAATATGCTCCGTTTCTAACAGATACGATAAGGCATGATATATTTGTGAGGTCAATCTTTCTTGAACTTGTGGTCGTCTAGAAAAATATTCTACCACTCTATTTAACTTACTCAAGCCAATTACTTTTTTATCAGGAATATAAGATACCACGGCTGATCCCGCAAACACAATTCCATGATGTTCACAATTAGACATTACAGGTATGTTAATTAATGTAACCATTTCATCGCACTGTACTTTATTTAAAATAGTAGTATTTTTTGGAAAATTTTCTGGTAGCAGTCCCCAGTAGTGATCTAATACTAGCATTTTAGCAATGCGCTTTGGAGTATCTACAAGTGAATCGTCTGTTAAATCCATGCCGAGTGTTTGCCAAACCTCAGTCATTAATTTTTCAATCTTTTCAATTTTTTCTTTGTTAGAAAGTGTAGTTAATAGTGAGGTAGTAGGAGTTTCTATACCTAATTCAACTAATCTCTGATGTACTTCTTCGCCCAATGAGGGGCTAGTTTTTGTTTTATCATATGACATTATTTTTCTCCTTCCTTACGTGGATAATTGTCAATCATTAAATTTGCTAACTTCGTGTAGCACAAGTATTTAGTGCTGTAGAAAGACACCATTAAATTGTTGCGTGACTCTAATAAAGGTAGTGCATTTGCTCAATTGCTTAAGGGACTGTGCGCCCACATAAGTACAAGTACTACGCAAACCACCAAGTATATCGTTTACCGTAGTTCTAACTTGGCCCCGATAAGGTACTCGGACCTTTCGGCCCTCGCTGCTACGATACTCAGCAACTCCACCATGATGCTTATTCATAGCGGCTTCGCTGCTCATGCCATAAAACTCTACAAACTTCTTTACATCAATTTCATGAGCATAACTGTTTGGTTGTAGTTTATTGAGTTCATAAACTTCTTCTACAACTGTGCCACCACCTTCATCGTGTCCGGCGAGCATTCCTCCGAGCATAACAAAGTCTGCACCTCCGCCGAAGGCTTTTGCAACGTCTCCTGGGCAGGTGCATCCTCCGTCGGCGATGACATGACCTCCCAAACCGTGGGCTGCGTCAGCACATTCGATGATTGCCGATAACTGAGGATATCCAACTCCCGTCTGCAATCTCGTCGTACACACACTATTATGAACTACAACACCTTCTATGTTGTATGAGTGATCTTCTTCCACTTCGAGATCATAGGTATAACCATCATATTGTTCGGTTTCTAATGTTTCTATTTCAATTAGTTCAAATTTCATTTAAAATACTCCAATCATTTTCTTTTATTTGTGATTCCCAAATAACTAGATATCTATATCCTGACTCTTCTGCTAACTTTTGCTTTTCGATATCTCTAGATTTTTTATATTGTTGCCTTTCTGTAAATGAGGAATATATGCTGGGATTCCCATGCCAGAAATCTCCATGTTATTTATGCTTTAGAAGTAAATAATCCTTTGTTAAATGTTTTGCTTCGATCCATTCTGCATATTGATGAATATTATCATCTGTTACCATTTCTTTATGTTTTTTGTGCAGAACATAAAACTCGTGATTAGGAGTAGCTTTGATTCCGTTTACATTGACTATTGATTTTTTATCATCAAATTTAAATGTATTTGTAACAGTTTTATAAACACCTGTATGAGTTAAAACTTTTTCACCTTTACTAATATCTTCGATATTTTTTAAACCGATCTCAGTTTTAACTTTTTGTCCGGGAGCAAAACAGCCAGGCCCGATTCCAACTTTAACAATATCTGCTCCACGTAAAATCAACTCCTGTGTCATGTCTGCGGTAACAACATTTCCCGCAATAATAGTTTTATCTGGAAACTCTTTGCGAACCTTAGCAATAAAGTCACCAAAATGTTCGCTATACCCATTAGCAACATCAACACAAATAAAGTCAATGTTGGGATGTGCTGTAAGTATTGATACAAGATTTACATAATCTCTTTCACTAATACCAGTACTAACTGCTATGTTAGGCTGAATATGCCAACTGTATCTTTCATTGAAATCCTTAACATTATAACTTTTAACTAAACAAGTAAACATCTTAACATAAGACAGTGCTTCTGCCATGTCGAATGTACCCACTCCGTCCATGTTAGCAGCCATAATGGGTACACCAGTCCAAGACTTTTTACTATGCTTAAATGTATAAGTTCGGTTTAAGTCAACTTCTTTACGACTGGAAAGAGTGCTACGCTTGGGGCGTATTAACACATCTTTAAAGTCTAAAAGGATTTCATTCTCAATACGCATTAATACTTGCTCTCTCTAAGATGCTTGCGATAGTCAGTAGACATACGTAACCACTGTTCGCCCTTACCTTCCATGATATCAACTGTACGATCAATAGTCTTATCTGTCCAATCACTGATCTTACCCATATTCGCGTGAGGTACTTGTAATAAAGTAATTAACTTATTGATTGCATCATCAATTGACCAAGGCGTGTACAAACGTGTATAATCGTTGGCAAAAGTTTCAGGAAAACTACGATAAGCAGGATACAGCACATTACATCCCAGACTATCTGCCTCAGAGACTGTATTCGATACCCAGTCCTGTAAGGCACAATTAAATAGAACGCGAGTATCATTAAGCAAATTATAATAATCATTTTTAGCCAAATCCTCGTAAACTGTGAGTAATCCCTGCTCTTGCAACTCGCGTGTACGAGCCATATAACTTTCGTTATTAGACCTAAGTTTGCTTCCAGAGAATACTGCAAACTCTATGTTAGGTCTGTGTACTACTGTCTTATTCCATTGTTCAATCAAGTCCATATAGAAGTCTGGCTGCTTTTCTTGATCCCAACGAGCAGCAAAACCAACTCTAAAAGAACGTTCATTGAAGGGCTTGATCTGATTGTTTACCCGTTCACGAACTTCTTCTTTACCAAAAGCAAGACCTGAGATATTATAGATGGGAGCAGTCCAGCCCGCTACCTTCATATGCATAACCATTTCTTCATTAGATGCAAGTACTCCGCCCTTAGAAATAGTTACAATCTCATTGACCATACGCTCATAGTCGCTCATCCACTTTTGCAATCCCCATACATGCACAAAGTCATCGGGATCAATAGACTGAGCAAGACAACGTACAAAAATACGTGGTCTAAGATTTTCTGGAATCTGATTAATGATATAGCCTAGACTTTCAAAGCCCGGCTGAAACATATCTTCAAAAAAGATTACATCTTCACTTGTAACTTCACCTTGCTGCATCAAGCGTACAAGATTCATCATTTGGCTCATACTGAAATACGAGCGTCCATGTGCGTCTAATACTTGACCAACAACAATCTTTTGACTGTTATCTAGTGTAAGCCCGGGCACATAAGAAACAGCGAGCCCTCGCCGGTCAAAGACACGGCGATTCCATTCTGTAAGTTGTAGGGTATATCTCGCTTGGTAAGACTCCAATCCCATATAGTAAAGTTTACGCATATTATGCGGGTGCCTTAGCACTCTCTACCCACATGTCCTTGACTGGCTTATCATTAACAAACTTAACGTACTGCCGCCAAACATAACTACGATCCTTGTAAAGATCGGCTTCATCAAACTTATAGCCAAAATCCTTGCAAAACGTAAGATAATACTCGAGGTCTTCGAAAATCTGCTTGACACGGGGACTCATCTTATTACTATTCTTCGACATTTTTAATTTCCTTAAACTGAAACATTGGTTGATGGATAATACAAATTATATCTGATTACTGCGCCGTTTTCATTATCTTCGGACACACTAATTTCGATATCTCTACTGGGATACTGACTACAATGTATATAGTCGTATCTATTTCTCAGTGTGAAATGATAAGTAATGATATGAGCAAACCATTCACAACTAAAAAATTCGTTAACGATGCTATTAACAAGTTTAATCATAAATTTAATTATAGCAAAGTTTCATATGTAAATGCAAACACTTTGGTTACCATAATATGTCCTGATCACGGAGAATTTAAAATTAGTCCATGGAAATTTTTGAATAGTAAGCACGGATGTAAAGCGTGTGCTGTTAAAGTGATGGCTTCTAAACAAAAAGAACTTACTAAGAAAAAACTTGAAGAACTTAAAAAAATCAATGACGCACTGTATGAGTACCCCGAATGTCATTTCAATGGCATTAAAGATAAAATTCCAGTGCAATGTAAAAAGCATGGTATTTTTCATGTTACTGTTGATCATCATTTACACGGCGTTGGTTGTAAAAAATGTGCTGACGAACGCAAGACCGGTGGGTATAATTTACAATGGTTTGATGCCGATACTAATAGGAAGTCATTGCCGGGTATATTATACATAATTGAAGTTTATAATGATTCTGAACGATTTATTAAAATTGGAATTACAAAAAATTCTGTAAGTAAACGATATAATAACTCGCCCTTCAAAAAATACCAATATAAAATAATTTACCAATTCTACGACTCATTGTACCGGTGCTTTTTGAAAGAAGAAGAAATCAAGCGTTTATTTAAAGAATATCTATATTCTCCTAAACATAAATTTCATCACACTGAGAGTTTTACTCTCGGTGCGTTACCTCAAATTTTAGAGTTATATGAAATTACGCAACCATTCTCCCCATCTTCGCTAACTTCAATCTGAACATCTCGGTTTGGATATTTTATCGCAATCATACCGTATAAGTCGTCTGCTATCATCTCGCAACTTTTGTAATCCAATTCTAGTGTGGTTGTTGAATAAAGATTCAACAACCACCGCTTAAACTGAATAAACTCAATATCCCTGTCGTTGTGAAATACTTCAATCGCCACATTAAAATGAAAGATGTGACGATGTGGGTTCGCTAAAAAACTAACATCTGCTAGATTAGAATCGGTTGCCGCTTGTGGATAGCAATGAATACCCTCACGCTGAAAGGTTACCCAAATCATACGCTTAGCCCTATTAGAGACCCGCATGATCTTTTCTGCGCGGGCTTGTAATACTTGATCGTCCACTTAGCGGTCCTCGCTCAAGTCAAGACGCTCGTGCCTATCTTCCCATTCCAAGCGTCGCAAACGCTTGATCTGTTCTTCTACTAGATCAAGACTATTACGATACTTTGTCTTTTCTGAGGTTTCGCTAACTTGACTCAACTTAATAAGCAAATCTTTGCGTCGCAACTCTAATGCAGTAATTTCAGGTGAATAAGACATTTTAATCTCCAAATGAAAACAATGGGTTACTTTCTACAGTAGGTACAGATTCAATTTTAGTTTTCTTTTCAGCCTTGGGCTTTACAGAATCACCGTCGAACAATTCTAAGAACTTAGAATTACTGTTCACAGTTTTCTGTCCCGAAAAGCCCTGACTGCCAGACTGAATTTGCATCCAATACTTACTATGCTTGTCAATCAAATCTAAACTCTTTTGCCGATCTTTCAATGAAAAGATAGTATCAACTAGTGTGCTAAACTTAATGTCATCAATCTTGCTCATAAGCATTTTGGGTATAACACCTTGTTCATACTTACGATTAGCCTCTTGTACCGCAGTCATATGCTGATATACATTGTGTGCTTGTAGTAGCGTATAACTTAGCGTATCCCAACTAGTCTTAGTTTCTTTGCCATGAGCACCAATGAAGCCATGTCCTCTGTAGCACAAATCTCTGATAAGTAGTTTATCAGTTACTGGACTGTCTGTAAACATATTATGGATACCGTCAGCCAAAACAGCATCACGAAACTTTCGGGTATCTGTGGCATAATCTTTGCTTTCAGCAGTCTTTTCCATGCTGTATGCCCATTTCTTGTCATGCTCAATACTATTATTGAAGTACGCAAGACCCTTAGCCGCACTGAAAAATGGGCTAGC
>Ga0214164_1000330_pt1 | contig 31702 bp, 14 predicted proteins | sample TroBogepilimnion_13_FD_153003 | JGI IMG/M metagenome (GOLD analysis project Ga0214164, IMG submission 153003) | Freshwater microbial communities from Trout Bog Lake, WI - Practice 03JUN2009 epilimnion v4 | ecosystem: Environmental > Aquatic > Freshwater > Lake > Epilimnion/Euphotic zone ...
ATAGCGAGTGGTAACAGGGAAAAATCGGCGATGGACCTGGCAAGTGATGTGCTGGCACTGGCGGGCGATAACCTGCGCGAACTGGGCAGGCTGAGCATACAGGAACTGCAGAAAATTAAGGGCATTGGGGATGCCAAAGCTATTACCATTTGCGCCGCTATGGAACTGGGCCGCCGCCGGCAGATAGGGGAGGGGATTGAGCGTAAGAAAATCAACAAGAGTACTGAAGCCGTGAGCATTATTATGCCTATGCTCCAGGACCTGAATCATGAAGTTTTCTGTGTTGTTTATCTGAACCAGGCCAGTAAGATACTGAAGACGGAACTGATAAGCAGCGGAGGAATTACGGCCACAGTAGTGGATGTGCGAATGATACTGAAGAACTGCTTATTGTATAACTCCAACCAGATCATCATAGCCCACAACCACCCATCGGGCAGCAAGAAACCCAGCGATGCGGATAAATACCTGACCGCAAAACTGAAAGAAGGCGCTGCCCTGATGGAGATCAGGCTGCTGGACCACCTGATTATTGCGGGGAATGAATTTCTGAGTATGAGCGACGAGGGGTATATGTGATACAATCCCGCGGACCGAATTTTTTTCAGATAAAAAGGCGATAACCGAAGAGCGCCTGATGTTTTTACATCAGTGGCTATATAAAAAAGAGGCCACATTCAAGGCCTCTGAAATGAAATTATTTTCTTTATGTACTAAGCTTTCTTAGTTGTCTTTTTGCAGGCATCTGTGCATACATGCCCCTTCTCGCCATGAACATAATTATGTGCAGCGGCGTTGCATTTGGCATTGCACTTGTGGTCTTTTAGCTTTGTAACAGATGTAGTACTTTTAGTTTCTGTTTTCTGCTTGTCCTGCGCGTTGGCGGCCTGGCTGAAAGATGCTGCGATAAGCAGGGCAGCGATCATGATTTTTACAGTTTTCATTATATTTAGTTTTTAAATGAACACACAATTTAAGTGCAAATGCTGGTATAAACAATAAAAATAAATTCATTAACCAAGAGTAAATGATCTCAGTAACATAATTTACTTACCCTGTCCTGATTTCTTTTTTCCTTCATACTGACAACATTCGTCGAGGCCATTGTAGGCTTTTTCATCGCCGGCATATTTCTCGGTATCATAGCCCGAAGCGGCAACAGCCTTCTGAATAGCATCATCCGATGTTTTTGACTGATCGAATGAAACAGTCAGTTCTTTGGTTTTTTTGTTCCATTTTGCCTCAGTTGCTCCGGCTTTTTTAGCGGCAGTTTCGATGTGTTTCTGGCACATGGAACAATTGCCAGCAACTTTAATAGTTTCTGTTTTAGATTGGGCAGAAGCCATAATTGGCAAACCTGCCAGGAGCAGCCCAACTAAATATACTTTGGTAGTGTTTATCATAAATATGGCTTTAGTTATTCAACAACTAATTTTTTGCAATCTGTACCCATGCCGTCTGTCATGTAAACCATATAATCCCCTTTTAACAATCCATCCAGATTAAGTGAAATATTATTTGATCCATTTACTATTCTGGCGCTTTGTTTCCTGATAGCTTTGCCGCTGACATCAGTAATACTTATTTGCAGCTGGCCCGGAAACAGGCTGTAATAATATATGGTGGCCTTGTCTGTTGCGGGATCAGGAAAGATGGTAGTTTCAGCATGGTTATTTTGAACTGTAATTACATTTGAAGGGACATTGCCTGTAAAGGCAAGTGAATCAATGTACAGATAGCTATATGGGGTTGTTTCTAAACCACCTGAAGCCAGTATGATCAGAGCAGAATCAGGAAAGCTACCTTCCATATAATTCAGCGGAATACTGAAAGAAGTCCAGGAAGTTGCGGGAACAGAAGACAGGGTAAAATCAGTAAATGAAACAGTATCTTTCCTTTGCAAAAAAGTATTCCATTTAGATAGTAAAACAACAATATGGCCATTATCTGAACTGGCAGAAGCAAATTGCCACATACCTGTAATGTTGGCAGGGCGTAATGTAAACGGGTATCCGCCCGAGGCAGCATACGTAATGCCTGAATAGGTAAGGTTACCAGTGGCGGCAACACCAGGCATAATACCGGATGAAACCCATTGAGTTGTTAATGCTAAAAAATCGGAACCCGCCGGTGAATTATTTATTCCTTTAGTGCAGGTATAATTGGAATCTATTGTTGCAATAAACGAATTTAAAGTACTCCAGCCAACAGGTTGGTCATAACCTGAAGTTCCACCAAGGTTGTAGGTTGCAATATGCGTCCAGTTTTCAAAATCGGGGTTTGGAATCTGTGCGAAAGCTAAACCTGAGTACAATAATGTTGAGATTAGCGTAAGGAATTTAATCATCTTTATAGTTTAAAAGGTTAACAAAAAGACGAAAAAAACCTCACTAATTAACCATGTAACAGGGCTAAATCAGTGAGGTTATCATATAATAGTTCAATTTAGAATTTAAAGAAGAAGAAGTAAGGGGCAGCCCACATTAGTTCTGTGCTTATTTCATATCCTATTATGCTGTGGTTGATGTCTTGAATGGCGCCGTTTTCCATATTTATATATCCGAGTGTCTTTCCTTCTCCATTGCTGACCGTGCAGATATTTGATCCCTTCTGAGTATTAATATTTCCCAACATTTTATGGTTGGCATCCTGTATTATTTTACTCTGAATGAGATAACCTATTGTGTTATGATTTTTATCAGTAATAACTGATGAGCCGTTATTGCCAGATTTAAATTCGCCGAGAAAATTATTTTTGGCATCAGTAATAGTACCACCTTTGATATAGCCAAGCACATTATGATGGCTATCCTGAACAGATTGGTAGGTCGCGTCCTGGGCTTTGGATAGGTTTGCCATACAGCCAAGACATAGAATTAATAGTAGTTTCTTCATATAGTTTTATATTTAGACTTGCAAGTTAAAATTTTTTTTTGGTATTTTATTGATTTAAATTCACAACTAAGAAAGATTTTTTAAAATAAACGGAAAGCAATCGGGCTCACAAATGTGCAGAAAAATTAAGTTCTTACTGACAACACGTTGTATTTGTTTGTTATTTATTTAGCCACTTTTATGTTTCAAACAAGGAGATTATTCCGGGAAACTAAAATTTCTGAGCTCTTTTGGGTTTATCAATGAAGTGTACTATATTTGCAGTCCGAAAATTTTATTGTTTAACACAAAATAATTTCTATTATTATGTCTGTTAAGATTCGTCTTCAGAGACATGGGTCTAAAAAGCGCCCATTCTATTTCATCGTCGTGGCAAGCACAACTGCTCCCAGGGATGGTAAATTTATTGAAAAATTAGGTACGTACAATCCGCTGACAGTTCCAGCAACTGTAAGAATCAGCCGCGAACGTTCGCTCCACTGGCTTGAGAAAGGCGCACAGCCTACGAACACCTGCCGTCGTATTTTGTCCTTTAAAGGCGTATTGTTCCTCAAGCACCTTATGCGTGGCGTATCGCTGGGCCTGTTTGATGAAACAACCGCTATGGAGAAATTCGAAAAATGGAATGGCGAGCATGAAGAACTGGTAGCTAAGCGGGAAGAAACACACCGCCGGCACAAGAGCGAAAAACGCCATGAAACAATGAAAGAATCAGTGCGTAAAATAGAAGAGAAAAACAGTGCAAGAGCAGCCCAGATAGCAGAAGCAGAAGCCGATGCCACTGAGGGTGAGAGCACTGAGCAGCCAGCAGAAGCATAATTCCGGATTAACCCAAGAAGGTTAATATCTGATATTGCTAAGCATATACAGGTTATTCACTAATATATAATATTATCCTTTCAGGTGCCCTCATTCAGGGAATCTGAAAGGATTTTTATTTAAGTGAAAATTTGTTACGGAGATCAACCTGACTTCGTTGAAGTGATTTCGATTAGTAAAAGGAAAATAACTTCGTGGTATGATAGTAGTTAAGTTTTATAATAATGATAAATTTGAAAACCTCACTTACTGATTTTTATGCTTTAAAATTCAGAAAACAGTATGTCTGAAATTAATTCAATACTAATAAATATAGTGCATATAATGGTATAAATTAACTGTGAGTTGATTTGCCAACCAGCTAAATATTTTTTTCTCAAAAAGTTAATGTATTTTTTTTGTCTCTAATCTTTTTTTAGTAAGTTTACCATTTATTAAGGAAATTAATTCTCTATTTAAGAACAGGCATATGAAAAGAAACGTTTTACTCACGTCAGATTACCCTAACACATCAGGCAAATTTCGTTGTAAATCCATCAGAACCGGCTTATTGGTTATACTGCTCTGTTTAGCTGGTTTTACCGGCTTTTCAGCCGTTACAGTTGTTCCGGCTGCGAACGGTGGCGCCATTTGCAGTACTGTAGCCACATCACCAACCAATGTGGGTACAATCACAATAACAGAAGGAGCAACAAATGACTTTCCGGCAGGCGCGAGCCAGCTGGTACTAGCCCCACCTGTGGGCTGGTCGTTTGTAGCAGTATTGCCAACAATCAGTGCTGTCGGAGGTGATGTTACTATCGGTGTTACCAGTATTACAGCCGGTTTGCTAACCATAAATTTTAATTCACCAACTACTACTCATATAGATGCTATAACAATAGCTAATCTCCAGGTTACAGCAAATACTGTGGGCTCATCTACAGGCAATATTTTTGCACAGACAGATCTTGGCATTGCAGGTATTGCTACCGGTTCAGTTGGTACCAATTTTGGTACACTATCTATTGCATCGGCTGTGGCGCCATCTGTTTCAGTAAGTGGTGTACCAGGTGGTGCAATCTGTGCGGGTACAGGTGTGACCTTTACTCCTACACCTACAAATGGTGGCACATCTCCTACTTACCAGTGGTTTTTAAATGGATCTTCGGTTGGTACTTCCCCATTTTATTCCTCCAGCAGCCTGGCTAATGGCAATACTGTTTATTGTATCATGACTGTAGTAGGTGGATCTTGTGTATCGCCTGCAACCGCAACCTCAAATACAGTAACTATGACTGTAAATCCGCAACCAACTATAGTTACCGTGAGCGGTGCTGGAACCTACTGCGGCAACACAACTATTACCGCGGCGAATGGTGGTAGCGGAACCATCTATTTCCAGGGAACTACTACAGGCGGAACATCTACATCTACTCCATCTGTTTCTCAGGTTGTTTCTGCATCAGGCACTTATTATTTCAATGCCCAATCGGCTTTAGGTTGCTGGGGCCCACAGGGTAGCGTTACCGTTTCAATCAATCCAACACCTTCAACTGTAACTGTAACTGGTGGTGGTAGTTTTTGCGGTGGTACTACTGCCTTGAATGCATCGAACCTGGGAGATGGTACCATTTATTATGAGGGCGCTGTATCGAATGGTGTTTCACTTGCTACACCATCCTCGTCTCAGGTAATAGCAGCTTCCGGTACTTACTATTTCAGAGCATATAACGGTACGTGCTGGGGCACACAGGGCAGTGCAACTGTAGTTATTAATCCGGTTCCGGCTGTAACAGTAGTTGCGGGTGCAGGTACTTTTTGCGGCTCAACTACCGTGACCGCTTCCGGTGGTGGTGGTGGTACCATCTATTTCCAGGGAACAACATCTGGTGGTACATCAACCTCAACCCCTTCTGTTTCCCAGGTTGTAACTTCATCCGGAACTTATTACTTCAATTCACAATCAGCAGCCGGATGCTGGGGCCCGCAAGGCAGCACTGCAGTAACCATTAATACTGCTGCAACTGCGAATGCCGGTCTTCCGCAGTCTATATGTGCAGGCACAACAATAACACTTGCCGGAAGTATAGGCGGCGGTGCTTCCACTTCGACCTGGACGGCACCAAGCGGAACTTTCTCCAATGCTTCTTCATTAACCTCTACCTATACTCCAACAATAGGTTCTGGTGTTGTCACTTTAACATTAACAACCAATGACCCTGATGGCGCAGGGCCTTGTACTGCAGCTGTAAGCACAGTGAATATTACAGTTAATGCCTTACCGAACACACCTACAGTAACAGGTGGTGGTACTGCATGTGGGTTCACAACTTTGAACGCATCCCTGGTAGGCCTTGGTACTATTTATTATGAAGGAACTACCTCAGGTGGAACCAGTATAGTACTGGGCGGCACTCCGCAAATAGTTACTGCTACTAATACCTATTACTTCAGGGCACTCAGCGGTGGCTGCTGGGGACCGCAGTCTGTAACTGCAGTTACTATTAATCCATTGCCAAATCCATATACTGTTACCGGTGGTGGTGGTTATTGCGCAGGCAGTACAGGCAGTGATGTTGGTCTGAGCGGTTCTGATGCCGGTATCAATTATCAGTTGCAGAGAGGTGGAGTTAATGTAGGCCCGATAGTACCCGGCACTCTGGCTGCCCTTGATATGGGCCTCCAGACAGTTGCCGGAATTTATACCGTTGTAGCTACCAACCCCACTACCAGTTGCACCCTGACAATGGGCGGCAGCGCTTCAGTTTCAATTAATGCATTACCTACACAATATACAGTAACCGGTACCGGCAGCTATTGCGCAGGTGGTGCCGGTGTTACAGTTAACCAAACAGGATCAGCTGCGGGTGTTACCTACCAGTTGATGCTTTCCGGATTGCCGGTTGGTTCTCCGGTTGCCGGTACAGGTTTACCAATTACATTTGGTCCACAGACTGCGGCAGGAACCTATACAGCAATAGCCACCAATACTACTACAGGCTGCACCAACAATATGCTGGGCAGCGCTGTTATCAGTATTAATCCAGCACCTGCAGCCTTCTCAGTTACAGGCGGCGGCGCTGTTTGCACGGGTGCCCTTGGTCTAAATGTTGGTTTAGCAAGTTCAGTTGTGGGTACATCTTACCAGCTGTATAAAAGCGGGGTTATTTCGGGAGCAGCAGTTTTAGGTACCGGTTCAGCTATTACTTTCGGACCACAAACTACAGCAGCTACCTATACAGTAGTAGCAACTATTGTTGCTACAGGATGTACTGCAAATATGACCGGCAGTGCGATTATTACTAACAATCCGTTACCGGGCGCATTTAGTGTTACCGGTGGTGGTAATTATTGTGCCGGTGGCACGGGTGTTGCGGTTGGCCTTTCGGGTTCAGCAGTTGGTATCAATTATCAGTTGTATGTAGGTGGCGTTTCTGTAGGTACTCCGGTAGCAGGTACAGGATCTGCAATTACATTCGGGTTGCAGACGGGAGCCGGAACATATACGGTTGTAGCTATTAATGCCACAACATCGTGCACCAGCAACATGACGGGTAGTGTAATAGTAGTTATCAACGCATTGCCTACTGCTTATGCTGTTACCGGTGGTGGCAGTTATTGCACCGGCGGCGCCGGATTGAATATCGGGCTTGCAAATTCCCAGGTGGGGGTAAGTTACCAGCTATACCTTTCTTTCGTTCCGTTTGGAGCGCCGAAGGCCGGTACCGGAGCAGCTTTATCGTGGGGATTGCAGACTACAGCAGGTTTTTATTCGGTTGTAGCTACCAATACTACTACCAGTTGTACCAACAATATGACAGGAGGTGTTGCAATAACAATTCTTCCTTTGCCTACAGCTTATAATGTAACCGGCGGCGGCGGTTATTGCACAGGCGGTACAGGAGTACATGTGGGTTTAAGCAATTCAGATATTGGCGTTAATTATCTTTTATATCTCGGTGCAGTACCGGTTGGTGTTCCTGTTGCGGGTACAGGCGGCTCGCTTGATTTCGGTCTGCAGACAGCAGGAGGAACTTATACTGTAATAGGTACCAGCACTTCAACAACCTGTGTTAATAATATGACCGGCAGCGTAATTATAACTATTGATCCATTGCCACTTACTTATAATGTAACCGGTGGTGGTTCTTATTGCTCCGGTGGAGCAGGTGTAGATGTTGCACAGAGTGGTTCGGAAGTTGGCGTTAGTTACCAGCTGATGCTTGGAGGATTCCCAATTGGATTGCCGGTAGCCGGAACAGGTTCAGCTATTGATTTCCTGAATCAGACAGCTGCAGGAACCTATACCGCAGTTGCTACAAATACAGTAACCGGTTGCACAAGCAATATGTTGCTGAGTGCAACAGTAGTTATCAATCCGCTGCCTACTGCCTATAATGTTACCGGTGGCGGCGGCGGTTATTGTGCAGGTGGTACTGGTTTTGATCTAGGCCTTGATAACTCTGATTTTGGCATTAATTATTCATTATACAACGGCGGCTCACTGGTATCTACTTTGACAGGTATTGGTGGCGCTCTTGATTTCGGTTTCCAGACAGCAGCAGGAACCTATACAATAGTTGCGATTGATCTGAGTACCGGTTGTACAGCTACAATGAGCGGTAGTGTTGTAATAACAGTTGTTCCATTACCAGCAATATTTAACCTTACAGGTGGTGGCGCTTATTGTGCCGGTGGTACAGGTGTTGATGTTACTTTAAGTGGCTCAGAATTGGGTAAAAGTTATCAGTTATCAGTTGGCGGTGTACCTACCGGCCTTGCGATGAATGGTACCGGCATGGCGCTTGATTTCGGACTTCAGACTACAGTGGGTACCTATTCATGTGTAGCTACCGATACTACTTACGGATGTACCAATAATATGACCGGTGCACCTTCTATTACTACTAATCCCGCTCCTACAGTATTTGCAATGACAGGCGGTGGTGCTTATTGTGTTGGCGGTACAGGTGTAGATGTTGGTTTGAGCGGATCAGTGGTTGGAGTTAATTACCAGTTATATAATGGTGTTACAGCAGTCGGGCCTACTATGGCTGGGACAGGCGGTGCACTAGATTATAGTTTGCAGACGGCAGTCGGTACATATACAGTAATTGCTACTGATCCTGCAGTTACCTGTACAGCAACAATGTCTGGCAGCGCCATCGTATCTACAGTGGCCTATCCGGTAGTTGCAGCAATTGTTGGCCCGTCGGTGGTTTGCCAGGGAGCAACAGCTACGATGACTGATGCGACAGCAACCGGTATATGGAGCAGTGTTACAACAACGATTGCAACAGTTGGCACTTCAGGCATTGTAAGCGGCGTTTCCGGTGGAATTGATTCTATTGAATATACGGTTACCAATGGCACAGGTTGCGCTACAATGGTAGCTGTAACTATAGATGTACTGGCAGGACCTGCAGTGGCAGCAATAGGCGGAACTTCAACTACTATCTGCCAGGGATCAACGGGCACCCTTACCGAAACTACCACCGGTGGCACATGGAGCAGCAGTAATACTGCTGTAGCCACAGTGAGTACAAGTGGTGTGGTTACCGGAGTTTCTACAGGAAGTGCAGTGATATCCTATACAGTTTCGGGCGGCACAGGCTGCACCAGTTCGGCTACTGTAAATGTTACAATAGGCGCTACCATACCATCAAGCGCTCTGCTTCCAACTCCTTCGGCAACATTATGCGATACCAACCTGGTTAAGCTTTATGTAGCTACAGCAGGGGGCGGCAGTGGACTGGCGTATACATGGTATCTCGGTGGTGTGGCAATACCAGGAGCTATTACTGACACTTATTATGCCACTACTCCCGGATCTTATTCAGCTATGATCAGCAACGGTACATGCAGCGAAACATTCGCAACTACCACGGTTCTGAATCCTCCTGTACCGGTTATCTCACTTGATACTATTCCGTACCTGCTGTTTACCGGTTCATTTGTAGGTTATCAGTGGAATATGGACGGTTCAGCTATACCAGGCGCTACGAGCAATAATACTCCTGAGCGCGGCGCTGACAGTACCTACTATACAGTTACGGTTACAGATGTGAATGGTTGTGCACGTACTTCCGATACTTTCTGGGTATTGCTGGCCGACACATCGCTTGCAATTCACCCGGTTGTGACTCCTACATATGATATCCGCATCTATCCAAACCCTGCCAGTTCCATCATACATATAGATGCACCGGTTAAGGTTTTTGTATCAGTACTTAATATAGATGGCAGCATACTGATAGATCATCAGGAAGCTATCAGCCTCAATGTTGGCGGACTGAACAACGGAAATTATATACTTATGATATACGACGAAAACAACCATCTGCTTAAAACAGAGAAGCTTGTGAAGTTGCAATAGCATGATTTAGAACAACATAAAAAACAGCCCGCAGATGATTTCTGCGGGTTGTTTTTTTCGGGCTTATTTGTCTAAGTTCAAAAACCACAAATCAAATCTTTCCTTGTTTTCAGCAACTAAGTGAAGTTTTTAAAATAAGTTATAATCTTACTTGTTCTTTTCAGTTTCGCTTTGTTGTAAATGTCTTTAAATAATGCATTATTCGCAGATGAGCTTCGCTCGAGCCCTTGCAGGCATGCCTCATAAACAGAAAAAGAACTTCGCAATATTGAAGGAATTATTTTGAAAGCTTCACTAAAACTGATAACTAAAAAGATTTTTATTTTTTTCACCAAACCTATTGACTGAATATACTGTCTTATTAAGGGACATCTAATAATGGATTATATGCTTATGCAAAAAAATGTACTTTCTGCAGGTCTTTTGATTTTCATTTTTTTTATTTCTGCACCATGTATTGCACAACATGGAATCATTACGGCAATTGTTGGTACCGGTGGATTTGGGTATTCGGGAGATGGAGGGCCAGCCACTGCTGCAACAATGGACGGGCAAAACAGTATTGCCTTTGATGCCGCAGGAAACCTGTATATTACAGATGGAGGAATGGCAAACAGGATCAGAGTGGTGAATACAGCAGGTATTATTAATACTTTTGCGGGTAACGGCACAATGGGCTTCTCCGGAGATGGTGGTCCGGCCACTGCAGCTGAAACCGGTGTACCATATGGTATAGCTGCTGATATTTTCGGCAATGTATATTTTGCAGACAATATGTATAACGTTTTGAGAAAAGTGAATGCTTCAGGTATCATTTCATCTATAACCGGTATGGGACTTGGTTTCAGCGGCGATGGAGGCCCAGCTACCGCGGCTTCACTTAATGCACCATATGGTGTGGCCGTTGACCCGGCTGGCAACGTTTATTTCTCTGATTATAATAATCGCCGGGTGCGTAAAATAAATACTTCGGGCATTATCAGTACTGTTGCGGGCAATGGTACCTATGCGGCTACCGGCGATGGAAGCCCGGCTACGGTTGCCGGGTTAATGACACCACAAGGCATTGCAGTTGATGGATTTGGTAATATCTATATAGCCGATAAATACAGTGAGCGGGTAAGAAAAGTAAATACTGCCGGATTTATCTCCACTATTGCAGGCACCGGCACAGGTGGGTACAGTGGAGATGGCGGCGCAGCAACTGCGGCTCAGTTGCACAATCCGTGTGCTGTGGCAATTGATAATGCTGGAGATGTATTTATTGCCGACGACAGCAGCAGCCGAATCAGGATGATTGACCCAACCGGAATTATTACTACTATTGCCGGATATGGTGGATTTGGCACTGGTGGCGATGGCGGGCCAGCAACCGCGACACAGTTTAACAATATTTACAGCCTTGCCATAGATGCCATGGGCAATGTCCTCGTATCCGATTACTGGAATGCCAGGATACGAAAGGTAACCGGAGCGCCTTCATTGGCCACAGCCAATCTTTCGGTCAGCCTCAATAATGTATGCACCGGCATACAGTTTCAGGTAGTAACCAATACCTACGTTCCCGGTCAGTACATCAGGACTTACTTCGGCGATGGTTCTGTAGCCACAAATGCCACCGGAGCATATGGAGCCACCAGAGGTATTGTTACTTTCAGCAACAGCTATACTACTAACGGTACATACACCATCAAGCATGTTTTGTTTAACGGAACTACTGCCATTGATTCGATCACTTATTCAAGGGCATTCATTCCCTGCCAGAATCTGACTGTCGGGTTCTATTACGATTCCCATCACGATTGTGTTAAAGCACCCGATGATATTGCCATAAGGCTTCCCTCATTGCTGGAGGTTGACTCGAACGGAGTGCCCGTGGATACGATATCGGCTACCAGCGGTTTCTCCTATACTGCCTATTGCTGCACCGGCGATATATATTCATTCAGGATGCTGACCCCGCCTAATGGTTTTGTGGTTTCATGCCCTGCTTCAGGTGTTATTTATGATACACTGTTTACACACGTAAACCCTGTTAAGAATTTCGGATTTGAATGCGCATCATCACCTGCCAGGGATCTTGCTATTTTTGTAAACAGTATGTCGGGGAGGCATATGCAGACCACCGATATTGAGTTAACCAATACCAACTGTTCACCCCAGGCATCCACCATTTCCCTCAACTATAGTAATAAGTATGGCTTTGTGAGTGCAGTTCCCGCTCCGACTACCATAAGCGGCAGTACCCTGACCTGGGATATGAACATTTCAGCCCTAGATTCAGGCGATCATATTCATGCATCCTTCGCAGTGCCTGGTGCGTGGCTCATACCTCATACCTATGTTTCCAACTCGGCAGATATCACACCAATGGTGGACGACATAGACACGCTGAATAATACATGGACGAGTACTGATACTGTAAGAGGCTCATGGGATCCGAACGAAATGACTGTTGTTCCAGGTTATTGTATTCCTGCAGTAACCGAAACCATGCTGGAATATACCATTGAGTTTCAGAACACGGGCAATGATACGGCTCATAATATATACATTATGGATACCTTGTCGGATAATGTGAGTCCGCACAGCCTGAAAATTATTAATTCAACAGCTGCAATGAATATATCGCAGTTCACGGCAGGGGGGCATAATATTGTCAAGTTCGATATGCCAGGTATTAATCTGCTCGACAGTTCGTACCACGATCAGAGTACAGGGTTTGTAAGTTTCTATATCAATACCAAAACTGGTCTTGCCAACGGCGCAATTATTAATAATGAGGCTGGTATTTACTTTGATGACAATGCTGTAGTAATGACCAATTCCGTACAGAACGTAGTTGGTTGTGCAACCAAAGCGCCCGCAGTAATTACAGGCACGGGAGCTGCATTGTATCCAAATCCTGCGACGGATGAACTTTTTATAAAAACAACCAGTGCATCCTGGCAGTCTTTTACAATAACCGATAATGTAGGGCAGCTATTGCTGCAGCAGCCAATAAACGGATTGCAAACCAAAGCAGATGTGCACAGTCTTCCACCAGGTGTGTATTACGTAACACTTAAAGGAGATAATGGTGTCAACATCCAGAAGTTTGTGAAACTGTAACCAGCACAATAAACTTTTTGGAAAGAAAGAATTGACTGCACTAGCTAAGTTTCGCCAGTGCAGTTTTATTTTGTAGGAGTTTAAAGTTTACTATTGGTTTTCAAAATGAATACAAATTGATACCTGAAGTTTGAAAAGCCATGAGATACCCATAAAATATTGTAATTTTATATTAGGGTTTCACTTCCAGAAAATTAAAAGGTTCGATCAGATATTTTTTTTGCCGGATGGATTTTTGCCTCGTTTCTTTCAAGAATTATATAATTGAACAGATTGGTAACTTAATATTTACTATAATTTTGCATAAAATGACTTTTAATCATGGAACTGGCCGATCTTGACCTCAATAAAATGTACAGCTATGCTGATTACTTCAAATGGCAATTTGAGGACAGAGTAGAGCTTATAAAAGGCAAGATATTTAAGATGAGTCCTGCGCCGAATTTTGACCACCAGGTTCTGGCAGGTGAAATTTATGCAGATCTCAGAAATTTTTTGAAGAAACAAAAATGTAAGGCTTTTGTTGCCCCTTTTGATGTACGTTTTCCAAGGAAGTCAAAAGAGGATAAAGATATTTACACCGTTCTCCAGCCAGATGTATGTGTGGTTTGTGATACATCAAAATATGATAAAAGAGGATGTGTGGGTGCGCCTGATATTGTGGTGGAAATTCTATCGCCGAGCAACAATGAAAAGGAACTGATAAATAAGTTTGACATTTATGAAGAATCGGGAGTGCTGGAGTATTGGATCGTTTCTCCGCAAGACAGGACATTTCTGGTCAACAGGCTTGCAGACGGGCACTATGTTACCTCGCGGCCCATGGTTTCGGGTGATGTGGTTACTACGGCTATTCTGCCCGGTTTTGAATTGGATTTGAAGGAGTTGATTGATTGTTTGGATTGAGGTGTACATTTTTTTGTACAGTGGAGCGAAAGAAAATAAACTTAATAAAACCAATCAATTACTTTTGATTCCATCATGAAGCAAGACCTTTTCCGGAAAAAAACGCTGGATCATATTAATGAAGAAGTGGCTGAGGGGCTGATAGAGGGCCATGCACGTAACATGCAGAAGGTACTTACTGTGCGCGACCTTACCTTTATGGGTATTGCTGCTATTGTTGGCGCAGGTATATTCAGTACTATAGGCAAGGCAAGTTTCGATGGCGGGCCGGGAATTATTCTTTTGTTCCTGTTTATTTCGGTGGCATGCGGGTTTTCGGCTATCTGTTATGCCGAGTTTGCAAGTATGGTGCCCGTATCGGGCAGCGCCTATACTTATAGCTATGTGGCCTTTGGAGAGCTGATAGCCTGGATAATAGGGTGGGACCTGCTGATGGAATATGCCATAGGTAATATTGCAGTGGCAATATCGTGGAGCGATTACTTCTGCTCGCTGGTAGACAGTATACGCGTCGGCACCTTCAGGCCACATATACCTGAATACCTGGCTACCGACTACTGGACAGCAAAAGACCAGCTAACAGATGCAGCTAAGCTTGCCTGGGCCAATGCTCCCATAGCAGGAGGCGTGCGTTTTATCTGTAATATACCTGCATTTCTTATCACATTTGTCATCACCTGGGTGATTTATATAGGTATTAAGGAGTCGAGGCGCAGTACCAATGTAATGGTGATATTGAAGATGGCCATAATACTGCTGGTGATGATAGCTGGATGCTTTTATGTAAATACCAGCAACTGGACCCCGTTTCTGCCCAACGGGATAGGCGGAGTACTTACCGGCACGTCGGCTGTTTTCTTTTCTTATATAGGTTTTGATGCGATCAGCACTACTGCAGAAGAATGCCGTAATCCGCAACGCGACCTACCGAGGGCAATGTTTTATTCGCTTATAATCTGTACGGTAGTTTATATTCTTGTTGCTCTGGTGCTTACAGGTATGACCAGTTATACCCACCTGAATGTGGGCGACCCCCTGGCGTATGTATTCAGTACCATGAACAGTAAATGGGCCAACTGGATAGCGGGGGTTATTTCGATAAGCGCAGTAATTGCAACTGCCAGTGTGTTGCTGGTTTTTCAGCTGGGGCAACCACGCATATGGATGAGCATGAGCCGTGACGGGCTACTGCCGCCTATCTTTGCCCGTATACATCCTAAATATAAGACGCCATCATTCAGCACCGTACTCACAGGGCTGGTAGTGGGTATACCTGCATTATTTATGAACCTGGGAGTGGTTGTAGACCTGACAAGTGTGGGCACATTGTTTGCTTTTGTGCTGGTTTGCGGCGGTATATTAAAGTTGCAGAACGACCCGCACAGGCTACAGAGTAAATTTAAAACCCCTTACCTGAACGGGAAATGGATCGTGCCCTTACTGTTTGTAGCAGCTATAATTTTGTTCCAGTTATTTTACCCGGGCGGATTTAAAGGTTATCTGAATTTTGCTGATTCAAAAGGAAATGTAACCTGGGAGGTCATCCGTACCAAAGTGCCATTTTTTCTGTTTGGTATCACATTCCTGGTAACAACAATATTGGCTTTTTTGAAGAACTTTTCAATCATCCCTGTGCTTGGATTTTTGTGCTGCACCTACCTGCTCTCGGAGTCCGGAACTACTAATTGGGAGCGATTTCTGATATGGCTGGTAGTGGGGCTGGCGCTATATTTTGTTTATGGATATAACCACAGCAAGCTAGGGCGGAAGGTATTAAAGTAAGTGAGTTGAGCCTCAGTAGCAGGCTTCAGCTTTATATTTATATTATTCAGGTTGGGTTTCATAAAAAACACTGATTTCAAAACCCATTTTGTACTTTTGGAAGATAAGAAACAGAATCCTTTAACCTGCAATAAGAGGATCATTGACTAACCCTACAAATTATTACATCATTATTTATGTTTAAAATCAGCATAACGGGATTATTACTATTGATGATAACCCATTCCGGCGCGCAAATACTGCCAATTGAAGGCAGTAAATTAAATTACAGAATGGTTGGTTTTTCGATCAATGAAAAACCAAAGCAGCAGGTATACAATATTGAGATTGCCGGAGGTAATTTCAAAGACAGTACTTCATTTGCAAGAAATATTATTAACGTGTATGAATGCACAGGTACTGAAAATGTATTGGAAGTTCCATCCTTTGGTGCAGAGTATACCTGGCGGTTTTATTATCCTGGCTTAAAGACCGGCAAGAAGAGCAAATTGTACCATTTCAGTACCATGAAGAATGAACATGTGGATACTTCGAAATTACGACTCCGGGTTACTAAGCCGGCCACTGTAGCCTGCCGGGATTATTTTGTATCTGTAGATGCCGGAGGAGTGCTCTATGATATGAAGGGCAATCCGGTATGGTTTATACCAGATACCAACGGTATAGGAGGTGTTATGGGCGATCTTAATTTTACGCCGCGGCCTTCCCTTACTTTTATCAGGAACGTAGATGCTTACGAGATAGGATTTGACGGCAGTATTTTATGGCATGCACCTACTCACAGCAACATAGTGGATACAGGCGTGGAAAAGTACCATCATGAATTTGTAAAGCTCTCCAACGGACATTACATGATCATGGGTATGCAAATACTGATGTGTAAACAGATTTCGGTACATGACAGCAATTATATAGTTACATCTCCGGATCGATCATTAATAGGTAATTATAAGCCAGGCAGGTTTGGAACTTTAGTGGAGTATGATGAAAAAGGTAAGCTGGTATGGTCGTGGAAATCATCAGACCATTTGCCAGGCACTGATTTTGATTACTATAAAGGGGAAGCGGATACAAATCTCAGATTTGATCCGCATGAGAATGCCTTTTATTTTGATGAGCAAAAGAAAATAGTTTACCTGGGATTCAGGAATCTGGACAGGATTTTGAAAATTGAATATCCCAGTGGTAAAATACTCGGGTTTTATGGAGAGAATTTTAAGCCCGGTATGCCCTCGCAAGGAAGTGGTTTTTTCTGTAACCAGCATAATATCAGCCGGACACATGACGGCCTGCTCTATTATTTTAACAATAACTCCTGTAAAATCCAGGACTCATTACCAACAATTGTACTACTGCAGGAGCCTTCCGGAGCCGGAGATAACCTTAAAAAAGTATGGGAATATACTTGTACGGCAGATGATACCAAAATCAAGCGGTTCCCAAGCGGAGGAAATGTAATTGAATTGCCTGACTACTCATTTTTTGTATGTATGGGTAGTGAATACAGTAAAATGTTTATAGTTAACCGGGATAAAGAAGTATTGTGGAGCGCCCTGCCTGAAAAGCATCATGAAAGTGAGCCTGATTTCAGAGGCAACCGGAATTACCGGGCAAATATTATAACAAGGAAGTATCTTGAACAACTTGTATGGAGCGCTGAAAAGAAGAATATTTCGAAATAAGTAAGGTTACGATATTAAGCAGTATTATTTACGTGGATCATTTTCTGTCAATTTAATATTATTATTTATAATTAAATAATAAATTTTATTAATTGACTAACATTTTCCCGGAATAGTACGCCATATATAAAAGATGTTATGCCCAAATTTAAAAGTTGCTAATATTTCGGGAAAACTGTTGAAAAAAAAAAGGTGTTAAAATTTTTTTATTGAAACTTATTTCTCTAAATTTAGGCTCTGTATTGAATAAAAAGAATTAATAAAAAGGAAACATACCTTATCCTAGGTGAATTATGCCTGTTGTAATATCGTTTAAATTTTATATCATCGTCAATTAGTTTACAAAACCGTTGTTTAATTATTTTCTCAAAAAGAAAAACGTATGAAAAAAGTCTATGTTCTCGCTATTTCTCTATTAATGTGTACTCTGGCACAGCTTTCTTATGGACAGACCACATTCAATTACACAGGTTCTGTTCAAACCTTCAATGTCCCGTTAGGCGTTACCATGCTTGGCGTAGATGCCACCGGGGGTGCGGGTGGTAATGCATATGACTGTTGCACCACACAACCGAATCCGAAAGGTGGCCGGGTACAGTGTACGCTCAACGTTACACCCGGATCAACTTATTACATTTATGTAGGTGGTGCCGGAGCCAACTGGTCGTCTTCAATAAATGCAACCGGTGGTTATAATGGCGGTGGTGGCGGTGGATCATTTGCAGCACCCGGCGGTGGTGCAAGTGATGTGCGGACATCTGCTTCGGGCACTGCATATACCGGCAGGCTCGTTGTAGCAGGTGGTGCCGGTGGCGGTGGTGACTTTGATGAGGCCGGTGGCGTAGGTGGCGGACTTACCGGTGCCAGCGGAACAGGCGGAGCCTGCGGCGGCGGCCCGACCGGACCTTCATGCACAACCGGCTATGTTTTGGGTGCATTTGGAGCAGGTGGATTTGGGAATATATATTCGTGTGGCGGCGGCGGCGGCGGATGGTATGGTGGTAACTGCGGTGTATATCTTGACGGCGGCGGCGGCGGCGGATCATCTTATACAGACCCTACTTTATGTTCAGGTGTAACACACACACAGGGTTATTCTGCAGCAACAGGAAATGGCCATGTTATTCTTACTATATTATGTAACAGTCCCGGCACAATTACAGGCACTATGGCTATTTGCCAGGGAAGCACTTCGACTTTGACAGATCCGACTAGTATTACCGGTGGAGTTTGGTCGAGCAGTAATACTGCTATAGCTACTATAGGTTCATCATCTGGCGTAGTAACCGCAGTAAGTCCGGGAACAGCAACAATTACTTATACAGTCTCCAACCCATGTGGCGCTCTGGCTACAGCAGTTGTTACCGTTAATCCTTTACCAGGAGCCATTGCCGGCTCCGGAAGTGTTTGTATCGGTAGTTCTACAACTCTTACATCTTCTACATCGGGCGGAACCTGGACAAGCAGCAATCCTACTCTGGCAACTATCGGAACTGTATCCGGAGTTGTTACAGGTATAGCATCGGGCAATCCGGTTATTACTTATACTTTGCCTACCTTATGTTCGGCTGCTTTTCCTATGACTGTTAACACAGCACCATCGGCAATTACAGGAGTGACTACTGTTTGCCCTGGTTATACTACTACCTTATCAAGTACCCCAACAGGTGGTACCTGGACCAGCAGTAATACTTCACTGGCAACGGTAGCAGGCGGAACCGGTGTAGTAACAGGTGTATCAGGAGGGTCATTATCTATTTCATATACTGCACTAACAGGTTGTACAACTTCTATACCATATACTGTAATTAGTATGAGCCCGATTGTAGGTGTTCTCGGAATGTGCTCTCTCAGCACAACCACAACATTAACTGATGCTACTCCGGGAGGTACCTGGAGCAGCACTAATACTGCAGTAGCAACCATAGGTTCTGGAACAGGTGTTCTGACAAGTGTGGGTTTCGGGATTTCTACAATATCTTATACAGCCGGCAGTTGTACTGCTACAGCTGTAGAAGATATTGCGCCTACATCGGGTAGTTTATATTCCATGACAGGTGGCGGCAGTTATTGCTCTGGTGGTACGGGTCTTACTGTTGGATTAAGCGGATCGACAAGTGGTGTAAGTTATCAGTTGTTCAATGGGACAGGCCCGGTAGGGCCTCCGGTTTCCGGGGCTGGATTCTCGTTCAACTTCCCGGGAACATATACTGCCGGTACTTATTATGTAGTAGCAGATTATGGAAGCAGTTGTGCGCAGACTATGTCGGGCAGTGCGATTGTAACCGCTAATCCTTTACCTACCGCCTTTACCGTATCTGGTGGTGGCACCTATTGCGGCGGCGGAGCAGGACTTCATATTTACCTTAATTCATCAACCATAGGTGTAAATTATCAGCTTTATGTTGGCAGTGCACCTGTAGGTGCTCCTATATCAGGAACCAGTGCAGTGCTTGACTTCGGATTGCAGACTGCTACAGGTGTTTATTCAATAGTTGGCACTAATGCAACAACCGGATGCGTTGCAAATATGTCGAATACAATTACTATAACAACAAGCCCGTTACCGACATCTTATACATTATCAATTACCGGCGGCGGCGGTTATTGTGCAGGTGGTACCGGTGATACAATTAAACTCAGCAATTCAACTTCCGGAGTTAATTACACCCTATATTATGGTGGAACAACTACCGGTATCACAGTTGCCGGTACAGGTTCTGCTATTTCATTCGGGCTTCAGACAGCGGCAGGTGTATATACAGTAATTGCTACCAATACATCAACATCCTGTTCAAACAGCATGCTGAACTCAGTAACCCTTGCAGTTAATCCGCTTCCAACTGTATTTACAGTAACCGGCGGCGGATCCTATTGCTCTGGTACAACCGGTGTGCATATTGGTTTGAATTCTTCAACAATCGGTGTGAGTTATCAGTTGTATAATGGTGTTACACTTGTTGGAACGGCATATCCCGGCAGCGGAGCTGCGCTTGATTTTGGCACATTTACAACCGCAGGGTCTTATACGGTAATAGCTACCAACCCAACTACCGGATGTACAATGAATATGTCGGGCAGTGCAGTAATCACCATCACACCACTGCCAACATCATTTTCAATAACCGGAGGTGGTGCCTATTGCGCAGGAGGAACAGGTATGCCGGTTGGATTGAGTGGTTCGGTTACCGGTACCTCTTATTCATTATATAATGGCAGTTCATTAACAGGCGGAGCATCCGGAACCGGAGCTGCACTTAGTTTTGGTTCAGAAACAGCTGCAGGTACCTATTCCGTAATTGCAACCAGTACAATTACAGGTTGTTCAAACAATATGAGTGGCACAGTATCAATTGTAATCAATCCACTTCCGCCAGTATTTAACGTATCAGGGGGTGGTGCCTATTGTGCCGGAGGAACAGGTGTACATGTTGGTCTGACAGGTTCAACATCAGGCATTAATTATCAGTTATTTGTTGGTGGTATTACCACAGGAGCTCCGGTATCAGGTACGGGCGCTTCTATTGATTTTGGATTACAGACTACAGCCGGATCATATACTGTTGTTGCTACAAATGCTACAACTGGTTGTACGAGCATTATGACTGGCAGCGTTGCAGTATCCATTAATCCTTTACCTACAGTTTATGCGGTTACCGGTGGTAATCCATATTGTACAGGAGGCGCCGGATCTGTTATTGGCCTAGCTGGTTCTAATACCGGAATCAGTTACCAGTTATATAATGGTACAGCAACTGTTGGCGCGCCACAGGCTGGTACCGGATCTGCATTAACTTTTGGTTTGCAGACACTTCCAGGAACATATACAATCGTTGCTTCCAATATTTCTACAGGTTGTATTGTAACCATGTCGGGCAGCCCGGTAATATCAATACTCCCATTACCTACAGCATATACAGTTACTCCGAATACCGGCAGCTACTGTGCTGGTGGAACAGGTGTTCATGTAATACTGAGCAATTCTAATTCAGGCATTATTTATCAGCTTTATAATGGTACCACACCGGTTGGTACTGCTGCTGCCGGCAGTGGTTTCCCACTTGATTTCGGACCACAAACTGCTGCAGGAACTTATGTAGTAATAGCGACTAACACAACTACCACTTGTGCTAATAATATGTCGGGCAGTTCGGTTATCACAATTAATCCATTGCCAACTCCATATCCTGTAACAGGCGGAGGAAATTATTGTGCCGGTGGAACAGGGCTGCATATCGGTCTTCTTGCTTCCACAGTAGGTGTTAATTATCAGTTATATAACGGACCGGCAACTGTTGGCGCACCGATAGCTGGTACTGGTGCAGCACTGGATTTTGGTTTGCAGACTGCAGCAGGCACCTATTTAATAGTGGCTACAAATACAGTAACAGGCTGTACCAATAATATGACCGGAACAGTTGTGATTGCAATTAATCCACTTCCAGCTTTACATACCCTAACAGGTGGCGGCAATTATTGTTTCGGAACTTCCGGCTCATCAGTAGGCCTTAACGGTTCGGATTTGGGTATCAATTACCAGTTATTTAATGGAGGCGCAGTTGTTGGCACACCAATGGCAGGAACAGGTTCTGCAATCAGTTTTGGCCTTCAGACAACAACCGGCACCTATACTATTGTTGCTACAAATACAGTTACCGGATGTACTGTAAATATGATAGGCAGCACATCTATAAATATTAATCCTTTGCCAAACCTGCATAATGTTACCGGTGGTGGTAATTATTGCCCCGGCGGTACAGGTGTGCATGTTGGCCTTAATACATCGGATGCTGGTATTAATTATCAGCTGATGAAAGGCACTTCAACAGTTGGCAGCCCTGTTGCAGGTACAGGACTTGTTCTTGATTTCGGATTACAGACTGCTACAGGAGTTTATACTGTAGTGGCAACAAACGCTGTTACCGGATGTACAAGCACAATGACGGGCAGTGTAACAATTGGTCTATCAGCGCTCCCTGTTGTTTATAATGTTACAGGAGGCGGCAACTATTGCCCATCAGGAGCCGGTATGCATATCGGGTTGAGTGGTTCGAATCTTGGTGTTACTTATCAGTTGTTTATAGGAAGTTCTCCTGTACCCGGCGCAACAATGGCCGGAACCGGTTTGCCACTTGATTTTGGATTAATGACAGCAACAGGAATTTATACTATAGTAGCTACCGGTTCAACAACTGGTTGCACATCTAATATGAATGGAAGTGCAACAATAGGTATCAGCCCTCTGCCAGGAGCGCACAGCGTAACAGGTGGCGGCAATTACTGCCCAGCAGGCACCGGTGTTGTGATAGGACTTAATGGTTCTGACCTTGGTGTAAATTACCAGTTGTTCAATGGCAGCCTGCTTGTTGGAACAGGTGTGTCAGGTACAGGATCACCACTTAATTTTGGTTTATTTACTACTCCGGGTACTTATACAATAGTTGCAAGTGGCGCTACTACCGGTTGTACTAACCCTATGACAGGAAGCGCAACTATCGGCCTTTATCCATTGCCAGCTGCATTTACTGTAACAGGTGGCGGAAATTATTGTGCAGGCGGTACTGGCGTTCATATTACGTTAAGCGGCTCAGCTACAGGAGATAACTACCAGTTATTCAATGGTTCTACCCCTGTGGGCGGACTGGTTGCAGGTACAGGCTCTGTTCTTGATCTGGGTTTAATAACCGGAACGGGAACTTACACTGTAGTTGCTTCTGATGCTGTTACTGGTTGTACCAATAACATGACCGGCAGTGTTGTAGTAGGCGTATATCCTCTGCCAGTTCCTTATGCTGTAACAGGCGGTGGTGCATTCTGCTCAGGCGGTCCTGGATTGCATGTACTTTTAAGTGGATCAAATACAGGAGTTGTTTATCAGTTATTCAATTCAGCCGGACCAGTTGGTTCAGCATTGCCAGGTACTGGTTTTGGCCTGGATTTCGGTTTGCAGACTGTACTGGGCGATTATTATGTAGTTGCAACAAGTGTTAGTACAGGATGTACCAATAACATGACCGGAACTGTTATTATAGCAGCAAGTCCGTTACCAACTATCTATACTGTCAGCAGTTCAAGCAGTAATTATTGTGCAGGCGGACCAGGTGTAGATATTACATTATCTGGTTCAAGTGCCGGAGTTACTTATCAGTTATATCGGGGCGGAGCGCCTGTAGGTTCGGCACTTGCAGGAACAGGGTCACCACTTAATTTCGGTTACAACACACTGGCAGGAACTTATACAGTAGTAGCGCTCAATACAGCAACCTCATGCACTCAGAATATGGCCAGCAGTATCACTGTAGTGATTAATGCTCTTCCTGCTGCCTACACAATTACCGGTGGTGGTAATTATTGCGCAGGGGGAACCGGCGTTAATGTTGGTTTAAGTGGTTCTGCAACCGGTGTACTCTATCAGTTATATGTTGGTTCAATAACAGCTGGTACTCCAATAGCTGGAACTGGCGGTGCTATTAGTTTTGGCCCTCAGACAACTGCAGGAATTTATCATATTATTGCAACCAATCCGGCTTCCGGATGTACGAATATGATGTCTGGTACTATAACAATCGGCGTTAATGCATTACCTACACCATACAATGTTTCCGGTGGCGGTTCTTATTGTGCCGGTGGTACAGGAGCTGATATCAGCCTGACCAGCTCTAACACAGGAATCAATTACCAGTTATTTAACGGAAGTTCACCTGTTGGCTCAATGATTGGCGGAACAGGTGGCTCATTAGATTTTGGTTTGCAGCTTACACCAGGTACTTATACGGTAGGTGCAACAAACAGCACGAGCACCTGCAGTAACAATATGTCGGGCAGTGCAAGTATAACTGTTAACCCTGCTCCAACTTCATTCAATGTAATAGGTGGTGGCAATTACTGCCAGGGAGGCGCAGGTGTTCATGTTGGGTTAAACAATTCAACAACCGGAGTTACTTATCAGTTGTTCAACGGTTCAACACCAGTTGGCTCGTCTGTTTCAGGTTCAGGCTCAGTTCTTGATTTCGGTTACCAGACAGCCTCAGGCACTTATACAGTAGTTGCACTTAATTCAGCTACCGGATGTTCCGGCAGCATGTCAGGTAGCGTTAATGTTGGTATTAATCCTTTGCCCACAGTATTTAATGTAACCGGTGGTGGTAACTATTGTGCATCAGGTTCTGGTGTTTTGATCAGCCTGAATGGTTCTGCTATCGGTGTTAACTACCAGTTGTACAACGGCATTACTGCTATTGGTTCAGCAGTTGCAGGTACAGGCGGTATACTTAGTATGGGTATGCAGACAGCTTCAGGTACCTATACAGTTGTAGCTACAAATGCTACAACCGGATGCAGCAGCACTATGGCAGGCAGCGCTACAATAAGTATCACTCCTTTGGTTACACCAGCTGTATCATTAAATACAACAGCAGGCGATTCATTATGCTCTGGTATTTATACCACATTTACAGCTACGCCAGTTAACGGTGGCGGAAGTCCTACATACGTCTGGACAATCAATAGCGTAATGGTGGCCGGAGTTGGTAACACATACTCATACCTTCCTGTTAACGGAGATGTAATTGCAGTGGTTATGACAAGTGACGCAACATGTACATCCTCTCCATCAGCAACTAATCATCTGAACCTGAATGTACTCGAACAGGGTACTCCGTCAGTAAACATCGCTGCTATTCCGGGTAATGAAGTTTGTACAGGTACATCAGTTACCTTTAATTCTTCAACCACTTATGGAGGTACTGCTCCTACTTATTCATGGTTTAAGAACGGAATGAACGTAGGTTCAGCTGCTTCTTTCACTTATGTACCAGTTAATAGTGATGTGATTTACTGTGCTATTACCAGCAACTATCATTGCCGAAACGCTAATTCGGCAACAAGCCCAAGCATAACAATGATAGTGGATGTTAATACTACACCGGTTGTTTCGGTTTCTGCTAATCCTACCGGTAACTATTATGCCGGGGAGACTGTGACATTCACCGCAGCTTACTCCAACGCAGGCACAGGCCCAACATTCCAGTGGTTTGTGAACGGGGTTCCTGTTTCAGGGGCTAATTCATCAGTATTTGTTACGAGCAATCTGAATACAGCTGATGTCGTGTCCTGCCAGGTTACAAGTGGAGGAGGTTGTGCCGGAAATGTTGGTTCCGGACAGGTTACTGTTCATGTTATCGGAGTAGGTGTTCAGCCGGTTACTGTTTCAGGAACTGACATTACAGTGGTTCCTAACCCTAATAAAGGCAACTTTACAGTTAAGGGCAACCTCGGTACACTTACAGATGAAACAGTTACTGTTGAGATCACAAATGTTTTAGGCCAGGTTATTTACACTAACAAGGTTATAGCTCATAATGGTGAACTCAATGAACAGATTCAGCTGAATAGCAATCCTGCCAATGGTATGTATTTACTAAGTGTTCGCACTGCATCAGATACCAAGGTATTCCATATGGTTATTGAGCAGTAGTCAATACTTTTAAAATCAATTTTCTGATTGCGGGGCGCTATGGCGCCCCGCTTTTTTAATTAAATAAGGTACTCAAGCTATGCCCTCTCAGAATTAACCGGAATTTATTGTTTTAACCAATATGCCAATAGAGGTAATCTGCAAGTATATACAGATATTTGTTGTTCAGATGAAGAATATGAAGATCGGTATTGTTTGTTACCCCACTTTCGGTGGTAGCGGAGTGCTAGCAACAGAATTGGGGATAGCCCTGTCGGACAAAGGGTATGAGGTGCATTTTATAACTTACGAACAGCCTGTGAGGCTCAACCAGGCTTTCCATCCCAATATTTATTTTCACGAAGTCAAAGTACCTACCTATCCGTTGTTTGATTTTCCACCTTACGAAACAGCACTGGCCAGTGCAATGGTAAATGTGATTGTGAACCAGAACCTGGATATACTGCATCTGCATTATGCCATTCCTCACGCTTCTGCGGCTTATTTTGCGCGGCAGATACTCAGGAAGTCGGGAAGGGATATACCCTTTATTACCACGCTGCATGGCACTGATATTACGCTTGTGGGTAAAGATCCTACCTATGAGCCGGTGGTAACCTTCTCAATTAATGAATCGGATGCTATAACAGCAGTATCTGATAACTTGCGGGAAGAAACCCTCCGGTCATTTAAGATTGAAAAGGAAATACATGTTATCCCCAATTTTGTGGATATCAAGCGTTTTCATCAGACTGATAAAGACCATTTCAAGCAGATGCTGGCACCCGATGGCGAGCGCATACTGGTGCATGTTTCCAATTTCAGGGCGGTGAAACGGGTGAAGGACGTGATCAGGATATTTGAGCAGATAAGAAAGGAAGTACCCTCCAAACTGCTTATGATAGGTGATGGTCCTGACAGGCAGATAGCTGAAGACCTTGCCCGCTCGCTTGGGATCTATGCCGATACCCGGTTCCTGGGCAAGCAGGAACAGATAAGTGAAATACTGAGTATTGCTGATCTCTTTATACTTCCATCAGAAACCGAAAGCTTCGGTCTCTCAGCATTGGAAGCTATGGCCTGTAGTGTACCTCTAATTTCATCCAATGCCGGTGGCCTGCCAGAGATCAATATTGAGGGTAAAACGGGCTTTATGGGCAATGTAGGAGATATTGATACCATGGCGCAAAAGGCAATTTATATACTGAGCGATGAAGAGCGACTGAAAGAATTTAAAAAGGCCGCAATAACGCAGGCAAGACACTTTGAAAAGCAGCATATAATACCCATGTATGAAAAGTTGTATTGCCAGGTGATTGCATCCTATCAGAAGGGTACCTGCGTAATTACTGCACATTGATTCCATCGCCTTATTAAGTGGCAAATAAGAATCTATTGCCGGATGTTATTTATTTTTTAATTTTGGTGTAAATACATACACTATGCCATCGTTCGATATAGCCAGTAAAGTAGACCTTCAGACACTTGACAATGCAGTTAATATTGCCAAGAAGGAAATTGACAACCGTTTTGACTTCAAGGGTACGCACGTAAACTTTGAATTGAACAAGAAGGATATGACCATACTGATAGAGGTGGAAAGCGATATGAAGCTGAAACAACTGGAGGATGTATTGCTGACCAGATCAATGCGGCAGGGTATAGAGGCCAATAGCTTTGATATGAGCAAGGAGCCATCGGCAAATGGCAAGTATGTGCGTAAAACAATTGCCATAAAGAACGGTATTGATAAAGATTATGCCAAGAAAATAGTGAAGGTGATAAAGGACAGCGGCCTCAAAGTACAGGCTGCGATAATGGATGATGTGATACGTGTGACCGCCAAGAAAATAGATGACCTTCAGGATGTGATACAACTTTGCCGCACCTCGAACATAGACCTGCCACTGCAGTTTATTAATATGAAAAGCTAGCAGGTATTTTCATATAAGGTAATTTGGATTAAGGGATGAGAAGCAGTTATGACCTGGATAAATTATTCCAGTTTAGTATTATAGCGGAGCGCTTATAAGTGGTTTTCTCATCTTTGCAAATGATAGGATTTCTGTAGCGTAGCTCTAATAAAGAAACACCTTACTTCCGCTCATTTATATGCTAAATGTGATTAAGCAATCAAAGGAAAACTATACAATATTAATGAGGATTCTGTAAAAAGTATCTCATTTGTAAATAGATGAAATTACCACTTATCTTTGGATCCGGTAACTATCAATTGATTCCAATGTCCTTATACTATAAATTCTTCCTGATCCTTGCAGTTGTGCTGGTTACAGGCAATGCTTATGCCCAGATACCGTATATAGACTCGAAGGAGTTACTTACCAAGGGCTATGAACAGCATAAAGACGGGCACTATAAAAAGGCGCTTGAATATTATCGCCAGGTAACTGAAGCGGATACCAATTATGCTGCGGCAGTTTATGAACAGGTGCTGTCATTGCAGGCAGACAGTTCATTTAATGATGCCAAAATGCTTGCCAGGTGCGGTTTGCGATTGCCTAAAGCAAATAAGCGGGATTTTCTGCTGGCACTGGCAGCAACCTTTGATTACCTGGGCCAGCCCGACAGTTCTCTGACCATTTATGATTCTCTCAGAAGATTATACCCTAATGATCATCAGCCTTATTATGAAAAAGGAATTCTCTACTTCAGGAAAAAGAACTATGACAGTGCTGCTTCTTATTTTCAGCAGTCGTTGCTTATAAATCCCGGCTATTATAAATCGCACTACATGTTGGGGCTGATTTATGCGCTGGAGGGAAGATTGACAGAGGGTTTAATTGCTATGCAAGCTTCGCTTCTGATGACTTCGAATGCCGACCAGGCAAAAAAATCAATATTAATTATCAACAACATCATAACTGGAAATGATGAATCAGTAAAGTTGCACAGCGAGAAGAATGAAAAATATAGCCATCCGTTGTTTGATGAAATTGATGACCTGTTACTCTCCAAACTGGCGCTGCACGATGAATACAAACTGCAGATGAGCCTTAATGACAATATTTTCAGGCAGTCGCAGCTGGTGATGGAGAAGCTGAAATATAACCCGACAGACGGGAATTTTGTAATGCAGTTTTATGTGCCGGTACTAACGCAGTTGTTCAGTGATAATCAATTTGAACCTTTTATATTGGAGCTTTATTCGGGTTTTGGGTTCGACAATGTGGATAATCTTGCAAAGAAACGATCGAAGGATGTGGATGAGGTAAAGGGGATCGTTTTTCCTTACTTCAATAAAATACAAGCCACAAGAGAGTTGTATTATAAAGCACGGGCAAATGCAAAAGAAATGTATCACTACAGTACGGAAGATAACCGGATAATAGTAGGTGAAATAAAGACTATTGGTAAGGAAAGGGTTGTTACAGGAAGTGCCACTTTCCTAAGAAGTGACCATACATTAAGGGCCAGTGGTAATTTTAATGCAACCGGAAAAAAAGATGGCTGGTGGTACTATTATTTCACAACCGGAAAATTAATGTCAAAAACGTTTTACAGGAATGATGAAGAGCGGGATACCTCATTTGACTACTATGGAAATGGTAACCTGAAGCAAATGGTAATAAGAGATTTGAGCGGGAATAAAAAAAGTGAATACAACTACGACTACGGAGGCTGGTTATCATCAGTAAAAACTACAATGCCGGATAAAACGGTGGAAGACAAAAGCTATTATGCCAACGGCCAGCTGGAAACAAGGTTAATATATGAAGGCGATAATGTGAAAGATGGTAATTATCCTATTTATTTCGATAATGGTAAAATAAAAAAACAGGTAACAATAACAGGAGGCAAAATTGATGGCCCGTTGAAAATGTTCTTCAGAAATGGCCAGATAAGTGGCACAATGAACTATATAAAAGGTAAAGAAGAGGGTGCTTATTCGGATTATTATACAAACGGAAAACTTAAGGAGAAGGGAACCTTTGCCTCCGGTAAAAAATCGGGACCTTATGAAATTTATACTAATGCAGGCAGGCTGGAAGAAAAAGGCACTTATGATGATGGTGCAAAGGATGAATTAACAAGGTATAACGACACAGGAGTGGTTTTCGCTTATTTTAAACTGAAGAAAAATGTACCTGTAAAACTCCGGTTTCTGGACGAAGATCAGCATGTGCTTTATGAAAACGAGGATAAAGGCGGAATTTATGATTACCCCATCTATAATGACAAGGGTAATAAATCGGTGGATATGAAGATCAGTGAAAAAGGCAACAGAAACGGCCAGCTTACGTTTTATTATTACACAGGTGGCAGGAGTGAGGTGGGTAATTATTCAGAAGGTGATGAGGAAGGTGATAATAAAATGTATTTTAAAGATGGCAAAATAAGAACGGAGCAAAGCTATGCGAAGGATAAAAAGGATGGATACTATAAGAATTACTATTACAACGGAATGGTGAATACCGAGGGGTGGTATAAGGAAGGTAAAAAACAGGGTCTCTGGAAGTATTACCATGTAAACGGGAAATTGAAAAATGAAATAAATTACCTCAATGATGAATTAAACGGCAACTATGTATATTACAATGTGAATGGCGAACTGGAGGACAAGTTTATGTATGAATTCGGTATGCCAGTAGGGTATATATGTTATGATACTGCGGGCAACCTCACAGACAGTAATTATTTTGGCACCCATAACGGGGAATTTGCGTTTACTCATTTTAAGGCTCAGCCTAAGCTGTCTGATGCACGCTTTACTATCAGGAACGGGACTTATGATGGCCCGACAACATGGACTTACAGTAATGGAAATCTGAGCAAGAAAGAATATTTCAGGACCGGAAACCTGGATAGCATAAGTACAAGTTATTTTCCGGATGGTAAGATAAGTACAAGGGGTATGTACTCAAACGGACAGAAAACAGGTAAGTGGGAATATTTTGATGAAGCCGGCAGCCTGGTAAGGGATGAAGAGTACAACAGTTTTGGTGACCTGGATGGTAAGGTGAACCTTTACACCAGTGGGGTAAGGCATATCCAATATAATTATATTAGCGGTAATAAAACCAGTGAGCAGAATTATTATGGAGAAAATGACCGGGTGGCATTTAAACTGATTTATGAAGATGATAATCTTACCGGGTATACTTATGAAGATAAAGAAGGCAAAATGCTGCCTCTAATAAAACTTAAGAATGGTACTGGTAAAATGGTTGCCTATTACAGCAATGGAAAGGTTTCGGGAGAAGCCAAATTTAATCAGAATAATGTAGATGGCCCGCTGAAAGTGTATTATTCCAACGGGCAGATTGCTGAAGAGCGCAATTACAAGTATTTTGATCTCCACGGCCCTTTTAAAAGATATAATCCGGATGGTAAGCTGGTGTATGAAGTCAATTACATTGATGATGAAGCCAATGGCCCTGAACGGACTTATGACAAAGACGGGAAACTGGTAATAGACGCAAATTATTTTTGCGGCCATAAGCATGGATCTGTAGTAGTTAGTGATACGGCAGGTAATAATACCACAACTTATAATTATCATTATGGATTACTAACAGCCACCTCAAGATAATGACCTGTTCACAAAGAAGCCGTTGCCGGAATTTTGTATTAGCTGTCTGTTGCCTTGCCGTGATTACAACACAATCTGCTGCATGGGGTCAGGATTATGACCAGATCTATAAAAAGTACAGCAATGAGCAAGCTGTATTTACT
>Ga0214164_1000332_pt1 | contig 31522 bp, 48 predicted proteins | sample TroBogepilimnion_13_FD_153003 | JGI IMG/M metagenome (GOLD analysis project Ga0214164, IMG submission 153003) | Freshwater microbial communities from Trout Bog Lake, WI - Practice 03JUN2009 epilimnion v4 | ecosystem: Environmental > Aquatic > Freshwater > Lake > Epilimnion/Euphotic zone ...
GGGGGGGGGGATTTGAACTTCCTTACCTACGCCGAGAATCTTGCTGCCGAATGGTACGCCGAAGGTTTCACTAAGGACGCCGACAAAATGATCCACCTCATTGAGGTGCTTCTTTCAATGACCGACGCCGACGAGCGTAAGGCGGTCTAGATCTGCTGGCGACGTTCTTTTACGTTCAGCCTGGTCTCCACAATCATTTCGTTAAAGTTGCTTGGCGTCATCTTGAGAAACGCCATCAGTTTCTTATAAAGCTCTCGATCGGGCTCGGGATCCATCAAGCCCTTCTCCCAGCGGTTATAGGTCGTCGGGGTCACGCCAAGCAATTGGGCCACATCAAGCTGCATCAACTTGCGTTGCTCACGGACTCGCTTCAGGACCAATGCCAACTCCTGGACATTCTTTCCATTTTGCATATGGTCCTCCCTCCATACATCTTTGTGCTAGCCGACCGCCCTGCGCCTTCGAACGTACACCCATTTAACGCTATCTCCAAGTCGGCATCTGTCGTCTTGTGTAGTACCAACCCTCATTAGTCCTTTATTTATAGGGATAATCGAAGGTACTTGACTACAGATGACAGATGGTGTCATCGTGGAGTCATGGCCAAAAAGGAAGAACTCCCACAGATCTTGACCGTCGATGAAGCCGCCGTTTATCTGGGTGTGAGCGAAGAGACCGTTAGGCGCTACCTCAAGACCGGTGCTCTGCCTGGCGTTCGTTTGTGTCGGCGCTGGTACATCAACGCGGAGTCCATGGCCTCGGTGTTCTCGAATCCTCAATCGTCTGCTCGGGTACTCCCCTTGTCCCCCGATGCAGATACGCGGCCTGGCGGCCTCGATCTTGACCCAGCCGCCGGCCGCGAGCTCTTGACCATCGACAGACAACAAGGAGGATGAGATGACCAAGATAGACCGGCTTCTTCGATTGGGGCTCTGGTGCGCTGCATCAGCCTTCGTCGTTGTGGCTTCACTGGAAATGGCAACGACGAGCATTACTGCTTCGATCGACTACGCCACCATCATCGGCACCACACTCGGAGCATTTGGCTTCGCCGTGGTTGTCGGCCTGGCTCTATATGTGCTTGAGGAAGCACAAACTCGCCGGGAATGTCAGCACCTCAGCGACGCAGTCGCATCCATGAAGAGGTGGGAGCAAACGAAAATTGAGGTTATGTGATGGCGCGGGTCGCAGCTGCCACACTCGTCACTGCATTGGCCGTCACGGCACCCAGCAGTGTGTTCGGAGATTCAGCACCACGCACTGAAACGATGATGCACAATTTGGATCTCCTGCCAGGCCTTCAGCGACACCCTGAGTTACGTCCCTATGTCGCCTATGTGCCGCCGATGCCACATATCGCATCACCGCCAGCGACTATTAACGCGGCACCGATACCCATTCCGTTTTCATCAGGAGTGGACAACCTAACCAACGCCTCGGCGCCGATTCAAGCATTTGCCGCTTGCGTTCGCCAACACGAAAACGGTTGGGCCGGATACTCCTGGGGCTTTCCCGCTGGCACCGGCGACGGTGGAGGCGCATATCAATTCATGCCCGAAACCTGGGCGACCGCCAATGGCCTTTACGGCGGAAACATCGACGACATATCAGCGGCCAACCAAGACAACGCCTTTGTGGCTTTGTTTGACGCTGAGGGCACTTCGCCATGGGCGGGAGATGGGTGCGTTCAGTGACTTGGGCCGGAGCGGTTGTCGTCGTGACCTTGCTGGCACTCATTGTGGCCGGCATTTATTTAGGAAGAAACGAGGGATGAATATGACAAATGACCTATTAGAAAACGACTTGTTCACATATTCAGCGCGTGAAGCACTGATTAATCGTGAAGAGGCTATTGATCGGGTTGATAAAAACGCGGAGGTTTCTTGGAAAACCGACGCGCTTATCGCTCTTGACCATGTGCGCCGAATGCAGGTCACGTTCACCAGTCACGACGTATGGCGTCGACTGGACGAAGAGAACATTGAGAAGCCTCACGAAGAGTCGGCGATGGGTGCAGTATTTCGCCAGGCCGCTCGAGCACAGCTCATCAAGAAAACTGGGCGCTATGTGCCAAGCCAGATGGCTCAGTGCCATCGAGATGTCGCTGAATGGACATCACAATGAGTGGGCGCTTTGACCAGTACGCGGTGCGCAAGACCGCTTCGACGCTGACCTTGATGACGATCCCGAAGGACTTTGTGGGAGTCGACGAGTACGGAGTGCAAGTCGCCGGAAGTGGCATCGCCATTCGATTGACCGCCAGGCAAATGGATGACCTTCGAGACCTCATTGAGCGCGCACGACCAACTGGTACCAAAACGATACCGGTGGCGCTTTATGACTCACTCATTGATCTGTTTTACGCGGCACGAGATATCGCAGGAACTGAAACATCTGTTGATCCCAACGCCCTACTGCTTGATGGTCGCATCAAATCGGTAAGTGATGAGTACGAACGGACCAAGCGATGAGCGCCGTTGTCTCTGGAATGGATCCGATCGAACTGCGAGAGCTGCTTTTGACAGCTCACGACCGCATGGCCGATCTGATGGTTCGAGGCGACAAGACGATCAAAGAGTTGCGACCGCTGGGCGGAAAGCCTGACTATTCGATTTTTGATGCAGCGCACCCAGCATTTACCGATACGGGCTCAATCCGACTTTGCATGGATCTTCGAGACGCCGCAGAGCGAGTAATGCCGGGACAGGCCGAAATAACAAACCAAACAACAGAGGGGAATGAATATGAGTGACATAGAGGTCTATACACCGGAGGCGTGTTTTGCATTAGCAGAACGCGTCGCCTCGAGCGCGCTAATGCCAGCCGCGTATAAGAACAAACCGACCGACGCCGCTATCGCGATGCTGTATGGGGTCGAGATGGGAATGAGTCCGATGACTTCGCTGCAACGCATCGTCGTTATCAACGGAAAACCCACGCTTGATGCTCAAGGCATGGTGGCACTTATCCGCCAGGCCGGTCATTCGATCAGTGGCGATATCAGCGCCGAAAAGGCAACCGTAAAGGGTAAACGCGGAGACACTGGCGACGAGATGGTTTCGACCTTCTCAATGGATGACGCCAAACTCGCAGGCTTGGCAGGCTCGGTGACTTATAAGAAGTACCCGAAAGATATGTTGTGGGCCAGGGCGGTTTCACAGCTGGGTCGACGACTCTTTGCTGATGTCCTGATGGCCGCGTCCTACGGCCCCGAAGAGATGCAGTCGGTAGTTGAAACGTCGCCTGAGCGACCACGGTTTGCTCCGGCCAAGACCGTGACTGCAAATCTTGAGACCAGTAATGAGAACGAGAGTGCACTTATCAGCGCCGAGGAAATCGCCGAGGTGTTTGACGCGGAGATCGTTGAAGAAGCCCCAACCCAATTCACATCGAACGGTGGATCTGAGGTCTCAGAGAAGCAGCTGAAGTTCATCCACGTTTTATTGAAGGACGCTGGCTACTCCACAGGAGGCGAAAAGCGAGATGCGATTCAAGACATCTTGGGCCGGGATGTTCCTCACCTTGAACAAATCTCAAAGCGAGATGCCTCGGCCATCATCGAGCACCTTCAAGAGATCACAGCCAAGTCAGAAGAAGCACAGGAGCGAGTGCAGGGGTGGGCTGATGGCGAAGAACCTTTTTAGAGAAGCCAACCTCAAGCATGGCGAGCATGTTCTCAAGTCTTGCCCTCGATGTGACCGAAAAACCCCACATGAGGTCTATGTCACAAGCTTCACGCTCAACGTGCGCTGCATCCCTTGTCGTCGAGTCGGCGTCATTAAGGAAGCGTCATGCTGATGACACCAGAGTGGAAGTCGAAGGCCGCATGCGCCGAAATGAACACAGCCTTTTTCTTTTATGAACCCGCAGGGAACGATGTGGCCGCGTGGGAGCAGTCGGCAAAAGACATCTGTGAACGATGCCCTGTAAAAGAAGAGTGTTTGGAATCGGCGATCAAACACAACGAACTGGGCATCTGGGGCGGAACGAACGAAGCCGAGCGCCGTCGGATCCGCAGAAAGCGCGGAAAGAAGGACAACCCAAATTTTCGAAACATCGATGAGTACCTGGTCGACAAGATGCCCCACGGCACGCCCGCGAGACGCATGAAGCATTACCGTGATGGCGAAAAACCTTGCGAGCCATGCCGCTCTTCGATTCACGAACAAATGGTGGATAAGTGGCAGGAAAAAAAGAAGGCCAAGTCATCAGAAAGGGAACAAGCGTGAAGCGCACGCCGGGCGGCTCGAATCGTCACGCCAGGAAACTTGAGAGGGAGACGTACCTCGCTGAGCGCGCACGCCATAGGAAGCGGCTGGAGAACATTGAAAATCAATCAAAGGGGGAAGAGAAATGATGATGGACGTGGCCACCATAGAGGGGCTACCCAGGTGCAAATCCGGCTACCAGTTTGGCTTTCAAGAAGCCGGTCGCTGTGAGCTGAAGGAGAATCACCCAGGCTGGCACGCTACGCAGATTGGACGTGCTCGAGTCTCTTGGGATGCGGGGAACTCCGCTGAGATGTTGTGCGTTCCGGCCCTGGAGTACGCGGCGCTCCAGACCGTCGCCGAGATGGCTCGCAGAGAGTTAATTCTCGACGAACGCTCAGATGGAACATTTGTCGAATACGACGAGTGGTGTGCAGCCGTAAAGAACCTCAGGGACTCCATTGACGACCTTGATCGGATTCAGCCATGATTCCCGAGGACTACATCGACGCCATAGCAAGGTCCGAGCGCCTACCGAAGGGCTCCATTCCCAAAATCGAAAGGCCCGCCGTCAGTCGCAGCGAAATGTTGTCTCCCGATGAGCTGCTCGTGAGGTTGGCGGAGGTTGAGGCCAAGCTTGAGCAAAAAATCAAACTGCTCAAACAGTGCGAATCGGACCGTGAGAATTACCTCGCCCAACTGATGGCTGGGGGCTACAAGTGACGTGGGTGAAGATCGACGACTTGATGCCCGAGAATCCAAAAATCTTGGAAGTTGGACCCGCTGCGGCGTGGCTCTATGTGTGCGCAATCTGCTACGCAGGACGCAATATAACGGACGGATTCATCCCTTTTGCTGCCATATCGCGGTTAATTTCCGGGGAAAAGCGTGCAATTTCGCGCCAAATTGCTGCCTTGGTGGCGGCAAATCTGCTCCATGAAGGCGAGGGTGGCTACCACATCCACGACTATCACGAGCACCAGGCGTCGAGGGACCAAGTGCAGGAAAAGCGCAGGAAAACAAGGGAAAGAGTCGCAAATTGGCGAAGCGGAAACGCTGCCACGAGCCGACTTCATGAGGTTCCTGTAACGGCGTTACACCAGCGTTACAACGACGGACATGTAACGCCCATGTAACAGAACCAGAGACACATACACATACACATACACATACACCTAATGAATTACTACAAGGAAAAATAAATTCTTTTTTTTACCAACACCACAACTTACGCGTTAGTAGAAATCGACCACAAAAGGATCGGAGAAGTTGAGATGGATGAAGTGCAAATCCAAAAAACCTTGAATTGCATCTTGGGGTATTGGCCGCAACCTTCGATGACTGAGCTCGAGCGTCACGCGTTCAAGAAGCAGCTGCGTCTTTTGGCATTGGACTCACCCGAGGCGATTCAGGTGGTCGAGAAGATGGCTCGAAGTGGGGCGTACAAATACCGGCCCCAGCCGATGGAATTTGCTCAGTCGATGAAAGTTACGCGGAAGGAATCAAAGATCTGGACAGGTGACGGAAAATGCGCATCTTGTGATGGCAACGGCTGGATTTTAAAAGATGAGCACGATCAGACCTGTGGGCCTACCGCCGTCAAACGATGTACGCGGTGCACGTCGTCGGCAACCACGGTTGGAAGTTTTTGATGACTGCAATTACGCGGAACATCGCTGCCAAATCGATGGCAGAGAAAGAGCTGCAAAAGAACATTAGGGATCTAGCCAAGGTGATGGGTTGGGATTTCGTCTATTCGATTCCCGACAGCCGGATGGCCACCGCCAGGGGAATGCCGGATCTTTTGATGCTCAAAGAAAAACGGCTGTTATTCGCTGAACTTAAAACCCAAAGCGGAAAACTCCGCCTTGAGCAGCGCCAAGTTCTTTATCTGTTGGAAATCATTGAAGGCGTTGAAGTTCATGTTTGGCGGCCCAGCGACTGGCTGGACGGCACGATCGAAAGGATCCTGAAATGAGCGAACGATTACACCCCGACGGTGCTCCTGGCATCTATGACGGCTTAGGCAGAACGCTGCTGGGCGATTCCGGCTATGAGCGGATTCAAGAACGAAGCGAAATTGAGTTTGAGACAAATAACGGATATTCAAAAGCCGAGATCTCCGTTATCAACGCAAAAGCCATCTTCGTGATGATTGCGGGCTTGGCTCTCGGGCTGTTCTCAGTTTCCGCTTCGATCTCGCTCATCATCTGGTCGGTCAAATGAGTAAGTTCCGCGTATCTCGCCGACGGATGGCTAAGCAACTGGAGAACATGAACCGACTGTTTGCCTATTTTGGCGACAACACCCTTGAAGAGCTTGATCGGGTTGCCAAGATACCCAGCGGCATCGATGGCTGGCCAAGTGGTGGATCTGGATCCGGTGGATCTGGTGACGCCGACCCGACCCTCTTGGCGGTTGTCCGTCGGCTTTCGACCAAGCCAAATTATGACCACCGCCAGGTATCTGCGGAGACTGCGGCCAAGGCGCTCGAGGACGCGCACACTTCGGTCCAGCACGCCTACAGAGCTCTTCTGGTATTCAAGACGACAGCTGAAGAGAAGCGAGGCCGAGAGACCTCGTTGGCCGAATGTGGCTGCTGCTCATCAAGCATCACCGGCATTGGCAACGATCGGCTGAGAGCCAACTATTGCCCCGCTTGCTATGCCGCATGGCATCGATCAAAGAAGGCCGGTGTGAGCGATCGTGTGCGGTTTGAGACGGCACGCAAGGCACAACTTCAAGCAGAGATCGCCGATGAGGCGCAGTAATGCCGAGATCAAGGATGAGGCTGTATGAATGTCCCAAATGCTCTTTACGCCAGCGTGCACTTCCCAGCATCGTCCAGCATCGATGCACCTGGAATCGGAACCGCATTACCCTGTTTGACGAAATCGCCGAAGCCCCAGAGGCCGAAAATTGAACCCGGACCTTATCGCCCAGGTGCCTTCGGGATCACCCATGAATCTGTCTGGGGGGTCTACGTCAATGATGGGTGCGTATCAGCTGAGGATCCGCTCGAGTGGCGTGATGTCGAGGCTCATGCACACGTTCACGAGGACGACCAGTGGCGAGGATGGATCTGTATTGCTGGCTCAATCCTCACCGCTTCAGGCAACCCAAGTCATCTCTTGCTACATGAGGTAGCCCACTGCATTCGTGGTGGCACAAGCCACGATGCCAAATGGCGGCGGATCGTCACTGATCTGGGCGCTGGCCGTGAAGCGAAGAAGTACGAACGCAAACGAACGTCGACGCCTGTGGTGGCATCTCCGGTCGCGCAACCATAACTACACGCGTGTAACCAGTATGTGGTAGTGTTTTCATTAGGTTGTGTGCTCTGCGTCGAGGCGCAACTTTCCTTATTTTGGGCGGTAATTCGTGGCACTTGCGAGACGATGCCTGGGATGCAAGTTGATTATCTTTCATGGCTCGCGTTGTGATGATTGCTCAACGACCACGGCTCGAGGTTACGGATACTCTTGGCAAACCCTAAGCCGGAAAATACTGGCCAGGGATTCGTTCGTTTGTAGATACTGCGGCGAGCGTGCCGACACGGTCGATCACATCAAACCCAAATGGCAAGGTGGATCCGACGACCCGACCAATCTTGTCGCCGCCTGTCGCTCTTGCAACTCAAGCAAGCAAGACAAGTAAGCGCCGTCGGCCCCAGGGGTCGGCAATTTCTGTGGCGCCAACAACCATAGTCAGTGTTGTTGCCAATTTTTCCAGCCGCACGGCCACTCTTTTCAGATCTACCTAAGGGGGCGGGGGTCTACCTTGCGCTTGAAGGCGATTCATGACCGCCCAGTCGAAAAAAAACGTGTACGGGTTTTAAGGTCGACGGGTTCGGAGGTTTGCTAATGCCTGGACCAGTTCCCAAGCGATCTGAGGAACGTCGACGACGCAATAAACCCGCTGGTGCGCAGCTGACGAAAGGCACTGGCACTTCGGCCGGCGATTTCGCTTGGCCAGATCCCGATGCCGACTGGCATCCCCTTGCCGTCGATCTTTACCTAGGTCTCAAGAACTCGGGCATGGCCCAGTTCTACGAATCAAGCGACATCGCAGTTGCTCGCTATGTCTGCGAGGCAACAAGCCGCAACTTGAAAGACACTCGAATGAGCGGCCAGATGTTCGCTTCGATTATTTCAGCATTAACCAATCTCGGTGCCACAGAGGGCGACCGGCGTCGCTTGCGGATAGAGCTCGATCGAACCGAGCCAGAAACTCCGCCCAGCGTGACGCTGATGGAGGAATATCGACGTGCCGCAGGAGCAGACGGTTAACCCAATTCGGACGTGGCCCGATGTTGTGCCTGCCGACAATCGAACGCTGGGCTGGTCGGCTTTGGCCTGGGCCAGTGATTACCTAAAGCAACCCGACGGCCCCACCGCTGGTGAGCCGTGGCACTACACGCCCGAGCAGGTTCGCATCCTTTTGCGCTGGTACGAAATTGACGCCGAAGGCAAGTTCCTGCATCGTCGAGGTGTTCTGCGACGGCTGAAAGGCTGGGGCAAGGATCCCTTTCTGGCGTCGATCGCAGCGATTGAGCTTTGCGGCCCTTGCCGTTTCGGTGGCTGGTCAGACGTTGGAGAACCGATCGCCATCCAACACCCTTCTCCGTGGATCCAAGTTGCAGCTGTGAGTCGGGATCAAACCCGAAACACGATGACGCTGTTTCCCGGACTCTTTACCGAAGAGGCGAAAACGGAATACCGAATCGACCTTGGTAAAGAGATTATTTATGCCCGAGGCACTGGCCGGTTAGAAGCCGTGACCTCAAGCCCGCGTGCTCTTGAAGGCGGACGACCCACGCTGGTGATCGCCAACGAAACGCATCATTGGCTTCACAATAACGATGGTAAAGCGATGGCAGAGGCCATTCGCCGAAACCTCGCCAAATCTCGTGATGGTTCCGCTCGCGTTATGGAAATCACCAACGCACACCTTCCCGGCGAAGGATCTGTGGCCGAAGATACCTTCGAGGCCTGGCGCAAGAGTGACGGACAAATCGCCGGTGTTTATTACGACTCAGTCGAAGCACCAGAAACTCCCGATTTGAACGATCGAGTGGCCGTCAAGGCCGCGTTAATTGCTACTCGGGGAGATTCCTTCTGGCTGGACGTTGATCGCCTGGCCGATGAAATCGCAGATCCGGTCACACCAGAGACAATCGCACGCCGGTTTTACCTCAACCAGGTCACTGCTTCAGGCTCTACTTGGCTGCCAGATGGCGCCTGGGAGTCGCTAGTAAGTCCCGATCGCACGATCGAGGACCGCCAGACGGTGGTGCTTGGATTCGATGGTTCTCGAACACTTGACTCAACAGCCCTCGTGGCGTTCAGTGTAGAAGATGTGCCCCATCTCGAAGTCATTGGATTGTGGGAACGCCCACTTGACCAACCCGATTGGACCGTGCCCCGAGCTCAGGTGCTCGACAAAATTCGAGAAACCTGCAAACGCTTCAAAGTCCTTTCGGTTGCTTGGGATGATTACCTTTGGCAATCCGAGGGCGAAGAACTTACCGACGAAGGTATCCCGATCCTTCGGGTGCCTCAATCAATGAGTCGGATGGGTCCGGCAACTCAGCGGTTCTACGAAGGCGCAGTCAGCCAAGGGTTCACCCACGCCGGCGATCCACGTCTTGATCGTCACTTGGCAAACGTCTACGCACGAACCGACAGCCGCGGTACTCGATTGGTCAAAGAGTCAAAGAGCTCAGCACGCAAAATCGACCTAATCGTCGCTGCGGTTATGGCCTTTGATGAACTCTCAACAATTTCTGCTCCGGCGGCCCCGAAGATATTTTCGATGGGCTCGCTGTTGACTTGATCGAAAGGTTATCCACCGATGCTAAAGGCGCTTCAGATTCTTGGTCTGCTCGCTGTCGCCGTTGGCGTTGGCTTGATTTACGTTCCTGCTGGCGTCATCGCCGCCGGACTTGGACTCTTCGCAGCTGGTGAATTCCTAAGCGACTCATTTGGGATTGGTAAAAGCGAATGAAGGGCTTAATAAGTTCATACAGGGATCGTGAAGTTCGAGCATCAAACCCATATCAGCCCTGGGGCAACTGGGTGCCACCAACGAACGGCCAACTTGCTTTCGGCGGCGCTGGAGGTCCAGTAACCGAAACCGGCGCTCTGTCGATCGCTGCGGTTTACACTGCAAACTCGATTCTTGCTGACGCAATCGCCACCTTGCCGCTGCGCCAATACCGCACGACGACAATGGGTATGCGCAAGGAAATGGCACCTTCGGCCCTAGTCCAAAATCCATTTGTTGAGATGAGTCAACTCGACTGGATTACTCAAATGCAGTTCAGCCTCGGACTTCGAGGAAACGCCTACGGGATCATCATCGAACGCGATGCCAAGGGTTTCGCTCGACAGGTGATGCCCGTTCATCCTGATCGCGTTTCTATCCGACGCGACTCTCAAGCCGGTCGCCTCCAATACCAGATGAACGGTGACATTCTTGACCTTGATGACGTGTACCACGTTCGAGGTTATTCGATGCCAGGCTCGCCAGTCGGATTAAGCCCGATTGAAGTTTTGCGCACGCCGTTCTCGAACGCCATGAGCGCCGACAATTTCTACGGTGCTTTTTTTGGAAATTCTGCACAGCCGGGTGGACTTCTTCGAGTCCCCGGCGACCTTGACGACGATCAAGCTCGTCAACTTGCTCAACAATGGATGGCCAGCCACCAAGGCGTCGGATCGGCTCACCTTCCGGCGGTCTTGTCAGGCGGCGTCGAATGGGTGCCGTTAACGGTCACACCGCAGGACGCTCAGTTCTTACAAGGCCGCCAATATTCCGAACAACAAATCCTTTCGGGGATTTATCGAATTCCTCCCCACTTCTACGGATCCGTTGACCGCTCGCCTCAGGCCACCGGGATTGAAGAAGTCGAACGCTCGTTTATCACCAACGCTCTTATGGGTTGGCTTCGTCGTCACGAGATCGCTGTCTCGTCTCTTTTGCCAATCGGCCAAGAAGCCCGCTTTGACCTTTCCGAGCGCCTCCGACCCGATTTGCTTACTCGAGCCCAGGTCGCCCAGGTCTACCGAAACATCGGCGTCATCACGCCGGCGGAAGTTCGTGCCAACGAAGGCATGGATGATTTGCCACCCGAATTTGAAGATTGGGCCAACAATCCAATGGCTCCGCTCAACTCAGCCCAAAATGGCGCATATGTCCAACCGGGCGACGAGACCCCAGTGCAAAAAGCACCGTCCGTAAACCCGAATCCGAACGCTCACTAGGAGATACCTGTGGAAACCATCACACCTGATTCCAACATTCGTGCAGCTCTTCAAGAGCAGATGCGTGGCCTTACCGAAACTCGTTGCGTCCGCCAACAGGCCGAAGATGTAACTCCGTTTGAGATGCGAGAAATCCCAAATGGCACCGGCGGCACGTCTTTGTCGTTCACCGGGTACGCATCAATGGTTGAGCGTGGTTACGAAATGTGGAGCCCAGCATTGGGTGACTACACCGAAGTAATTGCTCGTGATGCCTTTACAAAAACCCTTCGTGAAACTCCTGACGTTTCGTTCAAGGTCAATCACGACGGTTTGCCTATGGCCAAGACTTCGGCTGGGGACCTTCAGCTGAGCTCTGACTCAACCGGCCTCTACACCGAAGCCCGCGTCAACCCAGAGCGTGCCGATGTTCTCTTGATGCGTCAAGCCATCGAAGCAGGCCACCTCAACGAAATGTCTTTTGCATTCCGCGTTACACGCCAGGACTGGACCGACGACGGCATGACTCGCCGCATTCAGGAAGTCAACTTAAACAAGGGCGACGTTTCGGTCGTGGAGTTCGGGGCTAACCCCTTCACCGCCGGATCGCTTTCGCTGCGTAACCGCCTCGCTGACGCTGGCGTCACTGCCGAGCAGCTTGTCGCTGCATATCGAGCCCTCACCACGTTCAACGAAACTCGAGCACTTGACCCAGATGTCGCCGCTTGTCTTTCCACCGTTTTACAGCTCGTTTCCATCGCCGATACGGCGGTCGATGTGAGCCAAGTTCTCCTGTCCGAAATGCTGGGTGTTGAAAACCCGGATGAAGATCAGGATGCCGCCCTCGATGAAGGCACACAGCCTTCCGATGACGGCGAAGCCGCAGCGCCTCGACGCAACCGACTGGCATTAGTCCAGTTGCGTTCCGTCGCAGCAAAGCGATAACCCACGCCGCTCAAACAAGACGCCACGCCGGATCCGTTTGGACACCACCTGGCGCACAGATTTGAACACCTGGGAAAGCAAACCCAAACCAACTAGATCATTAGGAGATCACTATGTCTGAAGCAACACCCACGTTGCTGGAGACGTTGATTGAGAAGCGTTCGGCCATGGCCGACGAGGCGCAAGCCATTCTCGACAGCGCCGCCGCAGAAGCTCGTGACCTGACCGAAGTGGAAGAAGCACGCGCTTCTGAACTCCACGAGGAAATGTCATCTGCCTCTAAAGAAATCGAACTGCGCGAGTCAATCGCTCGTTCACGCTTCGCAGCCGAGAAAGCATCTCGCAGCGTTGAAGTGAAGTCAGAGCCTTTAACTTACGACCGTTCTTACCGTCACTCATACTTCAAGGACCTCGCCTCTTCGCGTGGAATCTTTGGTGGTATTGACGCCGAGGCTGACGCTCGTTTGCAGCGCCACGCCAAGGAAATGGACGTTGAATTAACGAAGCGTGTTGCTAGTCGCACCGCCAAGGCAGAGAGCGAAATGCGCTCACTTGGTGCCGGCGAACTTAACGCCTTCGAACGTCGTGCTGGAAACACCACGGTTGGTACCGGTGGTACGTTCGTACCCCCGATCTACATGATCGATGACTGGATCGCATTCCTGCGTTTCGGCCGTCCTTTCGTGAACAGCCTGCGCAACGTGCCGTTGCCTGCTGGAACCGACAGCATCAACATTCCAAAATTGACAACTGGTACCCTGACCGGTGCGCAAACGGCGAACAACGCTGCTTTGTCGAACCGTGACATCGCTGACACCTATGTGACTGCACCCGTGCAGACCCTTGGTGGATACGTTGACATCAGCCTCCAGCTGCTTGAGCAATCCCCCAACCAGATCATCGACGAAATCCTCATGCAGGATATGGCCGCTGATCTTGCCCTTCAGATCGACAATGCCGCTCTGAACGGAACAGGAAGCTCAGGCCAGATCACTGGTTTGCTGAATGTCTCCGGCATCAACACCGTCACCTACACCGACGCTTCCCCAACCCAAGCGAAGCTCTGGAGCCCACTGGCCCAGGGTCTGAGCCAGTTGGTTCAGAACCGTAAGGTTGGAGACGGCGTGACCTGTTTCATGCACCCGCGTCGTTACTACTACCTCGCCGCTGGTCTTGACTCAAGCAACCGTCCGCTCATCGTGCCTTCGAGCATGGGTGCGTACAACCCTCAAGCCACCAACGGCGCTCCTGCTGCTGAAGGCTACGTTGCGAACCTGGTCCTTGGTGTCCCTGTTGTCCTCGATGGTTCAATCCCGACCAACGTGGGTGCTGGTACCAACCAAGACACCATCATCTTCAGCCGTGGAGACGACTCCATCTTCTTTGAGTCAGAGCCTCGCTTTGACGTGTTCAAAGAAGTGCTCGCCTCGACTGCTGCGGTTCGTTTCCGTGCTTACGAGTACGTCGCACTTGCATCTCGTTACGCGACCGCCATCACGGCGATCAACGGAACGGGTCTTGTTGCACCTTCCGGCTTCTAATCAAGCCAGTAGCGCATTCCACCTTTGGGTGGGTGCGCGCAGCGCCCAAGTTTTTCCTCCTTGTTTTTCTTGGACGTTGCGCGAACTCACCCGATCGATCTTGAAAGGATCCAACCATGTCTAATTATCTGACAGCACTTGAGACCGAATTGAAGCACGTCGAGGAAGTGACGGCCGCAGCGGCCGAACACGAACTTGCCGACCTCAAGGCTCGCACTAAAGACATCAAAGCCGAGATCAAGCGCGTGTCTGGTTTGGCCGGAAAAGTCGCCGCCGATGCCAAGGGCATTGAAACGGCCGTTGCTCCGCTCGCCACCGAAGTCGCTTAACCCCGATGGCCGGAACCTTCACCATTACAGGCATGGCCGCTGGTCTTGCTTCTGGCGAAAAGATTATTGGTCCGATTTCTGCGACCGGCAATGCTCTTATCGGCCAGATCACCGATGTGGCACTTTCGAGTGGTGACAATACGTTCACGATTCCTACTGGGGCCGTTGCTGCGTTAATCATCTTCCCCCAAGCCATGACCCAGACGGTCAAACTGCGCACGGGCTCTGATACTGGGGGCTGCATCGTCGGTCCTCAGTCAGCCGCCAACTTTGTGCTGCTTCCGCTGGCGACTGGCGTTTCGTCTCTCATTATCAACGCTTCCGGGGCTGTCACGCTCACCACCGAAATCAACTACATCTAGGAGCTCGCCGTGGCCGCGTATGACTTTGTCATCAAGCAAGGTGACACCCTTCCAGTTTTTACTTGGACAATCACCGATTCAAGCGGCGCCCCGATCAATCTCACCGGGTCAACGGTTAATCTCGTGGTTCGCTCTTTGGTGTCGTCAGCGCCGTTAATTAACACCGCTGCTACCGTTGTGAGTGCTGCCTCTGGCACCGTTTCGTTTGCCTTCACAGCCGCTCAGACGGCCACTCCTGGGACGTATATGGCCACATGGGTCATTACTACCTCTGGGGGAGGTACGCAGACGATTCCCACCGACGGTTATCTTTCGATTGCCATTGAAGAGTCATTAGCCACGCCTGGCGGAAACAGTCTTGTTTCTCTGAGTGACGCCAAGGATTACATGACGATTCCTACGTCTGACAAGACTCGGGATCACAAATTGTTGCAGATGATCGCTGGCATCGTTCCAGTCATCGAGCACATCACCGGCCCAGTCATACAGCGCCAGGTGGAAGAATGGCACGACGGCGGACAGCCTTCAATCATTCTTCGCCAGCGACCCGTTCTTCAGGTCGTGGCAGTGTCTGAATTTCGTGGTCCAGTTGAATGGTCGCTTGCATTAGTGCCCGATCCATCTCACGGCACGATCTACTCGGCAACTTTCGAGGCGCCTGCTCGTCTTGTGCGTCGTGGGCCGGGTGGATCATCCTTCTCATTCGCTCCTGGGCGAGAATCAGTCCATGTGGTTTACACCGCTGGGCTCGCTTCGGTTCCAGCCAACGTGCGCCTGGCAACACTTGAATTGCTACGCATCAACTTTTCGCAGACTCAGGCCCGACCGCTTGCTCGAGCATGGCCGTCTGATGGATCGATGGACGACCAAGAGCCCGGTCGAGAAATCCTTGGTTTCTTTGTTCCGAACCGTGTGCGTGAGCTCTTAGAGCCCAGCCGCAAAGCACCTGGCGTGTTCTAATGGCTAATACCACGACGACCTTTTTCGCCGCGTATAACTATTTTCTGGCAACGCTTCGCACTTCATTGACCGGCCTCGCCGATCCATGGACCGTTTTTGACGGAGACCCGCGCCAAGGCGAATACAACTACGTCGCAGCCCTTCTCGCCACCGGATCATGGGTCACTACCCCGGCTGGTATTGGTGCTGGATCTCCGTCCTTCCCTTTGGACGAGGAATATTCAATCGATGCACGTTTGGCCTGTTGGGATCAAACAATCGATCAATCGCTCACCAGGGCGTCAATAGCGTCGGCCTTTGAAGCAATCATGGCCGGCATTCGTGCAGATCCGACATTGGGCGGAATAGCACTTTGGTCATATCTTTCGGCTGTGGTTTTTGAACAAGGCCCCACCGACGCAAGCGGTTCATTCACACAACTCGACGTGAGCCTCACGGTCCGAGCTCGTATCCACTAGGAGAAACACAAATGGGTAAATGGCGAAACATTAGCGGCGATGACCGCATTATTGGGTTTGGCATTCCGATGCCTCAAACCATCAAAGCCGATGACGTGGCAGTCGTTGACGATGGGGCCGATGAGTCCTACGACAACCAGCCAACGATTTGGGAGCAGGTGTCTGATGCGCCTACCTCGACGCCCTCTACGAAGAAGGCTGCTCCATCTGCTCCCTCTACTGACAACCCTTCAACCGACGCTCCAGCGTCCGAATAGGAGTAAATAATGGCAACCGGTATCCCTTCAGGTCTTGGTGGTTCGTTAGGCTTCGCCGCCGAATCAACCGTCGGAACTTTCGTCACCCCAGCACGTTGGCTGTTTTTTGAAAAAGAATCACTTGCACTCAAGAAAACGCTTGCCACCTCGGCGGCCTTGAACACCACGCTGTACCAATACGGCACGCGTCGAGTCCTCACGGCCACAGACGTCACCGGAGCGGTCGACCTTGAACTTCAGGATCGTCAACTCGGCCTGCTTATTCAACATATGCTTGGCTCAACGCCAGTCGTTACAGCTGCTGGAACCGGCGCCTGGAAGCAAGTGCACAACACCGGCACCAACGCAGGTCTCGGCCTTTCGGTCCAAGTCGGTCGACCTGACATCAACGGAACGGTTAACGCTTTTTCCTATGCCGGCGTTAAGGTTTCTGATTGGTCGATTGACCTTTCAGAAGGTGCCATTGGAAAACTTGCACTGACGCTTGACGGCATCAGTCAAACCACGGCAACCAGCTATAGTGCTCCCTCGTTTATTCAATCAAACCCGTTGCACTTTGCTCAAGGTGCGCTCAAGGTGGGCGGTACCGCAGCAGTGACCTCAGGTGTTACAGCAATCACCGGCGGCGTTGCAACGTCGGGATCCACCTATGCCGCAGCTGTTACACAAATTCAGATCAAATCGACAAACCCAGTCAACACAAACCGTCACACGCTCGGTTCGCTTCTCAAAAAAGAGCAACTTCCGAACGCTATGCGCGTGATCTCGGGCACCGTTGATCTTGAATTTGCGAACTTGACCGATTACTACGCCTACCAAGCAGCAGCAACTGAAGGTTCGTTCGCTTTGGAACTGACTTTGACCGGTGCTCAAATTGCATCATCTGGTTCTAACGCATCGCTCGACATTGTCATCCCGGCCTGTTACGCCGACGACGTGCCGATCAACGTTGATGGCCCGGATACCCTTCACCAAAAAGTGTCGTTCACGGCATTGTCAGACGGTTCTACAACCCCAATTCAGTTCACATACGTTTCGGCGGACTCCGCCGCATAAGGAGGGCAATATGGCAGATACCACATTCACCGTCAATGGTGAAGTGATCCCAGTACCACAGGCAGACACTCTTCGGTTCAAGGAAGCCGTTGCTGCCGAGAAGTTGTACGGCGGTTCGTTTCAGCAACTTACGAAGGACGCCGAGGCTGGCAGTTTGGAAGCCCTCGGCGTTCTGCTGTTCCTGGGCTACCGTCGACTTCACCCAGATGCTTCATACTCAGACTTTGATTTTGCGTTGATGGAACTTGTTGGTGACGCAGAAGTACCCGCCGTGGAGGAAGCGTCAACGGTCCCTACCGTGGCGGCCGACGATTAGAACAACGTCAGCCGCAGTACGTCTTTGAAGCTGCACATCATTTCAACATTCGACCCTGGGAATGGGATTTGCTGAATGTTCGAGAAGCCTTGGAACTTATGGCTCATATCGACAACATTCGAGAAGAAAACCGAAAAGCCGAAGCCAATGCACGGCATTAGCACGGTCGTTGTGGCAGTCGTGGGAAGCATGGCTGTGTTTATTACATGGGAGATGTTTGCCGATGGCTTCTAAAGTTGCCAAGGTTGGTGGTGGTGGCGTCACTATCGACACCTCAAGCCTGGACCGTTTCGCTCGACAACTCAAATCCTCAACACCGCAAATGCGAAAGAGGTTTCGTGACCGGATGAAGCAAGGCCTTGAGGTGGTCGCCGACGACGCTCGAGGCCGAGCAGGGGAATTCTCAACGTCCATTCCAATGGCCATTCGCTCTCGATCGTCAATAACGACCAAAGGCGTTAACGGTTACGTCGAAGTTCCTAAAGGACGAAGTGGCGCAGCTGGTGTCGCCGTGCTTTTTGAATTTGGTAATTCTACAAAACGCCATGGTTATGCCGGTGGCGGATCCACATCCTTTCGACACCCAGTATTCAACTCTTCTGGACAAAAAAGCAGGGGCGCATCAAAAACAGGTGGGGCTTGGGCTGCCGATCGAGGTGCTTCGATAAATACAGGAAGCAGGAATACTCGAGCGCGCAAAAAGCACGGCTCGGGCTGGGGTTGGGCTACCCAAAACACCCATCCATTTATGCGCCCTGCTTTGGCGGCCAAGCGTGAAGTGGTCATTGAGTTAATCGACCAGGCGATCAAAGACACCGTTTCTGATCTTTCCCAAAATTCTTAGTGAGGCACCGTGGCATCTAGTGACGTACTTCTACGTTTAGCGGTTCTCATGGATTCGTCTGGTGCCCTCAAGGGCATGGACGATCTGTCGCTGAAAGCCGATGAATCTTCAAAGAAGATGGCAAAGTCTTACGACGAAGCCACCTCAAAACTTGGCAATTCCTTTTCGAGCCTTGGACAATTAGCCGGTAACTACGGTTTGCCGGTCCAGGGCGTCTTTGACGGAATTGGCAAGAAGCTTGACGACGCAAAACTCAAAGGTGAAGGTTTCTCTGGGGCAATCAAATCAATGTCGGGAACGGCAGCCCTCGCTGGCGCAGCTGGTGTCGCCGCTTTGGCTGGAGAGTCAATCAAACTCGCCAGCGGTTTTGATGATGCCAAAAACAGTCTTGAGGCGGCAGTTAAGGCCTCGGGGTCGTCGTTGCCGAAATACCAAAGCCAACTTGACGCCGTCACTCAGAAGATGGCTGGTTTGGGCTTCAGCTCGACAGATGTTTATAAGGCTTTGACCAAAGGCGTTATTTCTACGCAAAACGCTTCCGAATCAATTAGTTCTCTAGGCCTGGCCGCCGACCTTGCTCGCACTAAACACATCAGTTTGGCCGATGCCACCGACATCGTTGACAAGGCCATGACCGGTAACTTGCGACCGCTCAAGCAGATGGGAATTGATCTTCCGATCGCTGCCACCAACGCTCTCAAGCTTCAACAGGCCCATCAAAAGGTCTCTACCGCAACTTCAACTCTTACTCAATTCCTGGCCACCCACACCGGCGCTGTCAATACCACCTCCAAGGCACACGCCCAATATGAGACGCTTCTTGGAAAAGTTAAAACGGCCCAAGACGCAGCGGCAACGGCAGCAGCGGCCCACGACAAAATTATTGATGCGTTGAGCCAACGCTTGGGCGGGCAAGCAACGGCCTACGCCAAGACCTTCTCCGGTCAGATGGCGACCACGAAAGCAAACCTTGACAACGTGGCGATTTCTGTTGGATCAACGCTACTTCCGGTGGTTGATAAATTGTCCGGTTGGTTCGCTAAGTTCGCGACGTTCCTTGCGACGCACAAAGAATTTCTTATTGGCCTTGCAATCGTTTTCGGGGTTCTGCTGACCGTAGCAACCTATTCGTGGGCCGCTTCCCTGTTTGCGGTTGATGGAGCATTGGAACCACTGGCTGGAACGCTGTTTGCAATCGAAGCCCCGATCTGGTTAATAGTTGCGGCCATCGCTGCCGTTATCTTGATTGGCTATGAGCTCTATAAGCACTGGGGAGCCGTCTGGGGTTTTATCAAGCAAATTGCCGTTGATGCTTGGCAGTTCATTGACAATAATGTTGTTCACCCGATCGCCAGCGCATTCACAACCGCGTTTGATGCCGTCAAGGGAGTGTTCACCGACGTCATTAATTGGATCAAACAGAACTGGGGGTTGATTCTTGGAATCATCACCGGCCCCATTGGCTTGGCGATCTACTTCATCGCCAGCGATTGGAACGGCATCGTTGGTTTCTTTCAGGGACTCATAAAAACCATCGGCGGCATCTTCGGATCAATCGGCGACACCATCACAAACGCTTTCAAAAATGCCATCAACGATGCCATCAGAGCAGTTAATGTTTTGATTCGAGGTTTTGACAGCATTTCTGGCTGGGTGAGCGGACCTCATATCGACACAATCCCCGAATTCAGGGCGATGGGCGGCCCAGTGTCTGCCTTCAATCCCTACATCGTCGGCGAAAAGGGACCCGAACTCTTTGTCCCGAGTACGTCGGGCTCAATCATTCCAAATGGAGGCGGCGGTGCCGGTTCCACCATCAACGTGTATGCCTCGACCAACGCCAATCCGTCGGATATCGCGACGGAGGTTGGCTGGGCGCTGCGCACCATGGCTTCTTAAGGCGGATTAATGACTTTTCCAACGACCGTTGCGCCGTCATTGAGTAATTATCAAATCTCCTACAACGGTCTCACGATGGGACCTGGTACGAGCTACGGAATCCAGCAGCTCTCAGGGCTTGACCTTCCGGCGCTGTCGTCAGGCGACGCTCAGCGACCTCGAGATCACGGTCAGTTCCTGGGCTACAACTTCTATCAAGGCCGGGACATCACCATCACAGGTGACATCAACGCCGACGCCACGAGTTTTACTCACGCTATTCAGACTTTGGCCACTGCTACGGTTGACCAAATCTCTAACGAATACCCGTTGTGGTTTCAATTTCCCAACCTGCCAGTTCTTGGCTCCATGGTTCGTCCCATCAAACGAGCAATTCCTGTTGACGTGAACTGGGTCGGTGGCTTGGCCTCAATGTCCATGCTCTTTCATGCTTCCGACCCTCGGCTCTACTCCACACCTCAAAGCGCCTCGGCGGGACTCGGAACGCCTGTGGGCGGATTGGCGTTCAACGTAACCTTCAACGCATCTTTTGGAGGTGGAACGGTTGCTGGTATCGCCACTTGTGTGAACTCGGGGAATATCGACACTCGACCCACCTTTACCATTACCGGGCCTTGCACCAACCCCACTATCTATAACGCCACTTCGGGCTACTCAATTACGTTGACCAACCCGAGCCAGACCGGCTACACGGTTCTTTCGGGCGACCAAGTTGTCATTGACACCGACCTCCACTCTGTCAACTACTACTCAGGCGGTATCGCCGCTGGAAACCCAGCGGCACGGAGATTCTGGATAAAAGCCGGATCAACGTGGCCGAACGTCGTTAACGGAGTAAACGCCCTCGGGCCCGGAACCAACATCATCCAATTCACATCACAAGACCCAAGCGCAGTGACAGGGACCCTTTCGGTCAACTGGTGCTCCGCTTATATGCTCTAGGAGGCATTCGCCATGGCAGCACAAACCCCGCCCTACGCACAGCAAAACGGCTCGCACACTGCGGCACTGTTTCGCCAAGCCTTCACCTCCCTCTTCGGCGCTACGCAGCCGGGCACCTTGGCATCCACGGCGGGTGGCGTAGTTAACACGACCGACTTAGCGGTCACAGCTCAAGCCAGCCCCAACATGACCGTCAACGTGGCTGGTGGATCGTCCTGGATTCCTCAGACCCAGGCGGCCAACGGTGGCCTCTACTTTGGCTTGAACGACGCCACGGTCGTGGTGGCAATCGCCGCATCCAGCGGCACGAATCCACGAGTTGACCTCATCTGTGCCACGGTCAACGACGCTGCCTACTCGGGCTCAACGAACAACTGGACGATCCAGGCCATAACCGGCACTCCAACGGCCGGTGCCACCCTGATTAACAAGAACGGGGCGGGAGCTCTTCCCGTCGCCTCAATTCCGCTGGCTTACGTCCTTGTGCCAGCATCTTCAACTTCAGTCACGACTGGAAACATTCAGGACGCTCGCACGTTCATGGCGATGCCAAACGCCAGCCGAAGCAACCCTGCTGGAATTACGACGGCTGCAAACGCTCAGACCATTGGTACTGCTATTACCCTTGTGACGTGGACCGGTGCCACGGTGAAAGGCGGCGTCACGTTCACCTCTAATGCCTTCGTCGTTCCGGTTGCCGGTTTGTATCAAGTCAACGGTGCAGTCTCTTCGTCAAGCTCCGGAACGGGTGGAAACACCGGCGTGGCGATCTATCAAAACGGTACGCTTCAAGTGAACGGTCAGTCGGCTGGAAGTACGTCGGGTTTCTACGGGAGTAACTGTTCGGGAATCATTCAATGCGCAGCCGGCGACGCCTTGGCCATGTACGTCAGTTTCCCGGCGGCTTCCTCGGGTGTCTATACGGGACAGCAAACCAAGTTCAGCATTGCGCTTGTGTCGCAGTAATAAATTGATGACCTAGATGGCGGAGAGGGAGGGATTCGAACCCTCGGCGAGGCAAAACCCCGCAACTGCTTAGCAGGCAGCTCCCTTCGGCCGCTCGGGCACCTCTCCTTGTAGCGCCCAACGATACCCCGGCAACCCTTCGACGACGAATCAGCAAGGAGATCGCATGGCTGGAGTAGTCACTTATTACGCCTACGACCTAACGACCGGCACGCTGATCGCGGAGCTGCCGCTCACGCAGGTTCGTTGGAATCAACGCCTCAATCAGGCTGGATCCTTCTCAGGCCAGATCAACTTTCGTGACGCTCGATTACCCCTGGTTGATGTCGTCAACTCCACTCGTCCTGGCCGAACGCTTCTGGTCGTTGACATTGATGGCACTCCCTCGTGGTCGGGAATTATCTGGACGCGAAACTACGCCCAATCAAAGGGAATCGTACAAATCGGTGCTCAGGAAATATGGTCGTATTACAACCTGATCGTCCAACACGTTGACTACACCAACCCACCCGCTTCGGCCACATATTGGTCCGGGGCCGCTGGAAGCGCAGCTGACGCTTGTTACGTCTCGGCTCAGATCCTTAGTGATGCGGGCAAGATACCAGGTGCAGCTTTCAACGCCACCGTTTTCCCTCTGGGAATCAATATCGTGGAAACCTCAACGAACTCCAGCCCGGTGGTCGTGTCATACCCAATCTCGCAGTTGTCGACGATCTCGTCAATGATTACAACTCTCTCGGGTGGTGGCTACGGCACCGGGTTTGATTTTTATATTTCCACGACTTGGCAGGGATCATTGGTCGGCGGCGTACCGGTACACACAATGAACTTTTATTACCCTCGACTTGGCCGCATCGCCGGCCAAACCGGATTGGTGGTTGACTCTCAATCGGTCATGGATTACCAATGGCCCGAAGATGCTACTCAGATGGCAAACTCAATTTATCTGAACGCCACGATTTCTGGTCAGAATCAAACCCAGATTCAGGCGCAGGGGACTGCGTCGCTCACCGCTGGCTATCCCTTGCTTGAAAAAACTACTTCTGCGACCAACGTGCAAACCACTTCAGTGGCCGACACCATCGCCGCCGGCGACCTCGCTCAATTCGAGTGGCCGATAGCAACCCCTCAATTTACGGTGCCGATGTTCCAGGGCGACTTAACGGTCAACGACTACGTCATCGGTGACGACATCAGGGTCATCATGCAACCCGACGAGCGATTCCTTACCGGCTTTGATATTTACATGAGAATCGTCGGCATCGATTACACGCTTGGCGACAGTGGAGTTTCAACTATGACCATGACACTCAATATGCCACCGGCGTTAGCCCCGACCCCAGCACCGCCGCTCTAATGCCAACCGCTAACCCACCTGCCAAGGACTATCTGTTCAATCAAATCGCCGATTTGCAAGCTCGCATCAAAAACCTTGAGCAACAACCAAAAGTTCAAACAACGTCTGCTTATTCCGCAACTCAGATATCTACGTCGTCAAGCACGCTGGTCGCTTTGTCTCCCAGCCCATCGTTCACCGCAACCATCGGAGCGTCGGGATCTTGCGTCGTGTCCTGCTCGTCAATGATGTGGTCCTTAACGGCGGGAAACCAAAGCGCCGTGTGGCTTTTTATCGATGGCAACCTGAACGCAGCGATTCTTCAATATCAACAACCATCCACGTATGGGATCGCAACGTGTGGGGGTTTTTTGCAAGTCACGGGATTGACTCCCGGAAATCATGGTTTTTCGCTTCGTTACAATCTCGGCGGCGGTAGCGGTTTGGTTTATTTTCAAAACATTTTTTTAAGCGTTCAACCAATTTAATCCGAAAGGATCTTATGCGTTTTGTGCAACGCTTCTTTGTCGCGCTCGCAGTTATCGTGGGCGCTATCCCATTCATGGCCTCTGGGGCTTCGGCATCCAACCCCATCGATGATTCTTCGTGCGGTTCGTGGATTCGCGTTATCGACGTGAGCTCGTACCAGCCAAACATCGACTGGAACGCCGCCAGGTCCGCTGGGGTCTCTGGGGCTTGGATCAAAGCGACCGAAGGCACCGGCTACATCAACCCTTCGTTCGGTAATCAAAAGTTCGGCGCTTCGTCGGTCGGCCTGCCTTGGGGTGGCTATGACTTCGCTACCCCCTCGGACAATGCCGTGCAAGACGCCACCTATTTCGTACAAGCCGGTGGTGCTTCGGGAACCTTGGCGCCGGTACTGGACCTTGAGCAAGCCTCAGGCCAATCCGAACAGACGGTCGTTCTCTGGGCGACGTGGTGGGCCAACACGGTGCGAGCCCTTACCGGCCGACAGCCGTTGCTTTACACCGGGGGCTACTACCCATGGTCAGGCGATGGCAACCTTCCCGCCGCATTCCCTCTTGGCGTTTGGGTCGCTGCCTACCCCCTCGGCTACACCACGCCTAACGGCAATTCCTCATGTGGTCTGTCTCCTTACCCGAATTCAGGATCCTTCAACGGATGGGCCGCTTGGCAATACACCTCGGTGGGCCAGATCAGCGGTATCGCTCCCTCAAACGTCGACGTGACCTCAGTGACTCCAACCCTTTGGTCAGAAATGACCGGTGGCGCAACAGTACCGTCCTCAAACGGAACACCCGCCTTGACAGCCCTTACCGTGGGCTCGACTGGAACTTCGGTTATTCAAGTTCAATCGGAACTCAACTTCTGGCAAGGATCCGGCCTAACGGTCGACGGTCAATACGGCCCCGCCACCGCAGCTGCCGCAGCGTCATTTCAAGCCAACGTACTTCACGTCAACGCCGATGGCGTTTGGGGGCCAGCGACTCAATCGGCTTATGACTCATTTACCGCTGCGATGACCGCACTGGCCAAAGCCAAAGCCGCTTCTGATGCCGCCGCCGCAGCGAAAGCCGCCACCGATGCCGCCGCTGCCGCTCAAGCAGCGCAAGCCGCAGCTCAGGCGAGGTCCGTCGCTCAAGCAGCCGCCGCCAAACTTGCTTTTGATAAGCACTGCCAAACGCTCGTTCTGCGACCTGGGACTACCAGCACCTGTGTTGGCTACGCCCAAACGCTTCTTGTCGCTCGAGGTTTCCCGATTCCGATTGACAATACTTTCGGCAAAAAAACTCTCCTTGCAACGATCAACATTCAAACGCTTCATCACATCAAGCCAGTCACCGGCGTCATTGGAGCCAAGACCTGGAAGGTGATTGCGCCATGAGCAAACCCGAAATCATCGGCATCGCAGTAACCGCCGTTTTCTTGGTCCTATGGATCACGACTCGGGGGAGATAGTTCGATGAACCATTGGAATATTTTTGCCAGTATTGGCGCATCGTTTGTAATCATCACCGGCGGCTGTTGGGGCATCGTTCGTTGGTGGCATAAACAAATTGTTGACACGGTATCGGACAAACTGAAAAGCATCGACAACGCTGTCAATCATCGCAAAGAAGGCGAACCACGCTTAGTTGAGATGGTTGAGGATATCCTCACTGAGACTAGAGATGTGAAAATTGACATAGAGAGACTCAACACAAAGGTGGAACGTCACCTTGGATGGCACGAGGGCTCCAGGAGCGCATAATGAACCCAGCGGTTTATGTCCCTATCGCCGCCGCCCTTTGCACCGCCGCCGCGACAATCACCGCTGGAACCATCTCTGCTCGAGCAGCTCTGCGATCGGTTCGAAAATCCGAGGAAATTCATCGTGAGGTTGCAACGCCTCCCGAAGATCCATCGATTGCTGTAATGATTCCCGAACTATTCAAAGAAACTTTCCGACAAGGCGCACAAATCGACGCAGTCACCGAACGTCTTGAGCGGCACATCAGAGAACATGGTGATCTTTCGTGAAACAGAAACCATCACACTGGGATTTTCACCCCAAGGTTCGCTCTGGCGATCAACTTACCTTTGGCGAAAAAGCGGCCGATCAACTTCGCCACGGCCTCGGATCCTGGTTTTTTGTTCTCGGATTTATTGGCGTCATTTTTATTTGGATCGCGCTTAATGCCACGGTTCTGGCTTTTGACCATTACCCCTACATCCTTTTGAATCTCATCCTTTCAACACTTGCTGGGCTTCAAGGGGCAGTGTTGCTCATCGCCGCCAAACGATCGGACGCAATTTCGGCGCAACTGGCAAAACATCATTTTGAGATTTCATCAGAAATGCACCATATGCTTCAAGAAATTCACTCAATCAACAAACCCGAACGCTGTTACGACTGCAAGGTTGGAAAGCACGGACAATGAGCACCTGGACTCAGATTGCTTTATATAGTGCCGTCGGTTGTGTCGGAATGTTCATTCAAGATGCTGTTGGCACTTTTATGGTCAAGGCCATCGGTGCTGGCCGAGCATTCCTTGCTGGCTCCATGGACGCCGCCGGCGATATCGCCAAGATAGCCATCCTTTCCATCTCTGGAGTGCAGCTCACCCACAAGTTTGGTTGGCAAGGGTTTCTTGGAATTATTCCCATCGTCGTTGTGGGTTTTGCCACGACGGTCATCAGTACGCATCTCTCAAAGAAATTTGTTACTGACAAAGAGGACGAAGCAAACGATTCAAATCGTGATGCTCGGATCCTGGCGCTCGAGGCGCACGTTGCCGCACTAAGCAAATCAGTGGGCAAAACCTGATCTCAAATAGAGAAAAGCATGGAAGGTGGTCGGCATGACGACTCAAGAAATAGACCTGTCGGAGTTTATTGAGGTGTCGAAACCTGTGGGGTACTCCTGCTGGTATCGAACCATTGACATTACCGTAGAGCAGCGAGAGAAGCTCGACGCCGCTTTGGCGACGCCGTCCATTACCGCCGAGGCCATTTCTCGCGTTTTGGCAAAATGGGGATTTCGAAAAGGTGGGGCAACTATTCGCAATCATCGAGCCGGAACTTGTGGATGCTTCAATGGTTGACCTTTCGGAGTTTCAGCCTCGCGTCAAACACGTCCACCCGCAAGGCTGGGAACCATCGGTTTCTTGGACCGGCACCGGGGGCACGATCAACACCGGCCCGCTTGAGCACGAACCCGACGACGCCATTTGGCTCACTCTCATTGAAGATTGGGGTCTCGATCCTGCTTCTACGCGGATCATCCCTGGTTCGGTGCAAATCAGAGCATGGGACACCCAGACGCCAGAGGGTATTCAACGGCTCAAGTATTACCGGGCTCGCATCGAACCCATCTTCGCCACCGAGGGTCGGGCCGATGTCGACGAGCTCTGTGCATCCATTGTCAAGCGTAGGCCCGCCAAGGTCGAAGTCAAGACCGGCGACCTGTCCTTCCTGATCTTGTTGAGCGACATTCAACTTGGCAAGGGTGAAGGCGACGGTACGCCCGGCACGATCGCTCGAGTGATGGCGTCATTGGATAACGCGGCACAGCGAGTAAAGGATCTAAAAAAACTCGGTCGGAACATCGAATCGATCTACATCATTGGACTGGGCGACATCGTTGAAGGGTGCTCTGGCGATTGGTACGCCATGCAGACTTACCAGGCGGACTTGAATCGGCGAGAGCAAGAGAAAGTCGCTCGTCGCCTGATCCTTGCCTACATCGACCGCTTCGTCGATCTTGGCTATCGAGTGGTGTGCAGCTGTGTTCCTGGCAATCATGGTGAAAACAGAAAAAACGGCAAGGCCTTTACTTCGTTCGATGACAACGCTGATATTTCAGTATTCGAGTCGGTTGCAGAGATCCTTTCAGCGAACCCAGATCGTTACGCCAACGTGTTCATGCCAATGGACTGTATCGAGAAATCAACGCTTACGGCCACGTTTGACCTAAATGGCGTCCCCTGTGGCTTCGCTCACGGCCACCAATTCAGAGGCGGGGGCGGTGGGTCCATCAATAAAATCGAGTCGTGGTTGAAAGGACAGGCGCTTGGACGCCTTCCAGTTGCTGACGCACAGCTGATTTACTCCGGGCATTTTCATCATTTCGTTTCATCGGAGGCGACATCGAGGACGGTATTCCAAACCCCGGCCCAAGACGGCGGATCTCAATGGTTCACTGAATCGACCGGCCAACACTCCCCGGCTGGATTGCTAACCATGACCGTTGGCAAGGCTGCTGGAAAACGCGGTTGGAATGATTTGGCGATCCTATGAAAGGCAAAAAATCCAAACTTATTTATGAGTGCGATAGGTGTAGCACTTCATTCATTCTGTTTCACGGCTATCTCTCGCGATTCGTTTCATCAAAACTTCCCGAGCTGCTAGTCGAGGCCGAAGATCACGGGTGCACCAAATGACCAAACAGTTCTATTCTCCGCTGTCGTCTCATCGCACTTACTCCCAGGGCAAGCATTGTATGAACGCGGAGCCCGGCGACATCATCCTTGTTCACCGCAAGGGTTTTCTTTCTAGTGCCATTCGATTGGGCCAACGTCTTTACTACTGGCGCAAGCGCTTACTCGGCCACTCTGAGTACGCGAAAGAATACTGCACCTGGAATCACGCCTGCGTTGTTGTCGAAGGTGGCCCCAACGCCGTCGTCGTCGAGATGGCTGCTCGAGGCGGAGTGCGGACGGACCTTGCCACCTATAACGCCGAGCGCTATGTCCATATTGTTTGCCACGCTACGGCCGAACAAAAGAAGGCCGCTACGGACTTTGCGTTCTACTGCGTCTTTATCAAATATGGGTTTCTCACGATTGTGGGAATCACCCTTGGCGTCGTCATTCCCTGGAATATCACGCTTGGAACATCAAGTCTAATTTGTTCAGCTGCTACTTCGCTCTCGGCGAGGTGCATGGGACTTATTCCCGACGGCAACGACAACTCAGTGATGCCAGCGGACATCGCTCGGTATTTCTCCGTGAGCAATCCTCATAATGGCTAATCGTGGATAAGGTTCCTGCGCACGATCAGAAACTCACGATCCGGTTGGTTGAGCACATCCCGCCACATGGACCTCGGGGCTCAAAGTTTCAGGCGGCCAAAAAGCGCATGAAGGAACTTGGACTTGACAAGTGCGTCATTGAGGACTGCGATACCGGAGCACCGTTGGAATACCACCACACGATCATCGAGCACGCTTTTCAAGAAGGCGTCGACATTGACAAACTCAATCGGGCGTATGGCCTCCATCTCACCGACGATGAATTCGTTGACTGGATCCAATCGCCGGGCAACCTTGAGGTGCTGTGTACCGTGCATCATCGGACGCAATTGGGGATCCACTCAATCCCCGAGCCTTTGTGGAGCGCGATGCGGGTATGGCGCAAAGATTTGCCACCTCCTGTTGAGCATTTGTCTGCATAGTTCTGGCGGTGTGGTGTAACAGACGCACAGGGGCTCATGCTCCCCAGGTCCGAGTGCGAATCTCGGCGCCGCCTACTAATTTACGTTATCTGATTTGATAACAAATCAGACAACCCCTCGGGCTTTGGCCTGGGGGGTTTTTTCTATTTGGCGAGCAATTGCTCAAGCAGCTCGTTCGTTCGTTTTTGTTCGTAAACCAATGAAATCACGGCGAAAGCAGTTGCGGTCGGAGCGTTTGCGGCCATCAGTTTCATTCCGGCTGCGCCCTGCGGCAATAAATCCTCTGCGCGCTTGAGCCATTCATCCGGTGAATACTTTGACTCAAAAGCAGATTCGTCCTGGTCATTTTTTCGAAACATTAGATGTCCTCTTTCTCTCCTTACCCGACAACGTCGGTACAGCCATTCCTAACACCGAACCAGCGTGGCGTTGGCGGTCATTCGTTGAGTGTGCGTAGGTCTCAAGCGTCATCCTCGGGTTGGCGTGGCCCAGCATTGACGCTGTGTTCTTTACGTCAACTCCCCCAGCGAGCAGTTCAGTGGCTGCATAATGCCGCAGGCTGTGCAGATGAACGTGGGTCAGATCCAATTCCTTGGCCGCTCTTGAAAACGTCGCCGTTAGTGAGTCGGGGTTTTGAGGAACCGACTGATCGGGAAAGTGGGAAAGTACGAATCCCTCGGGGTCGATCTTCGTATTGAGTAACGCGGCTTGCTCCATGCGATCCTCGTGCCACCAATTCAAGAGCTCAAACACTTGGGGCGCTGGAGACACCCATCGCTCACGTCCAGTCTTTGTGGACTTGACGACCGTTTCTTTCTCCAATCTCACGACACTTGAGCGCACGACAATCCCATCGCCCTCAATGTCGCTCCACCTGAGGCCGCATAACTCGCCCCGACGCATCCCAGTCGCCGTAGCCAAAATCACTGCGATGCCATAGGCCGGGTGATAGTCGCTCATCTTCTCTGCCAACTGGCCGATCTCGGCCATCGTCGGGATTATCAATGTGGACTGCTTGACGACCGGCGGGCTGGCCTTCGCCGCCACGTTTTCAGGAATCCACTCCCACTTGACGGCTTGAGATAAAGCACTTGAGATGATGGCGTGATATCTGCGCACAGAAGCCGCTGAGAGGGGCTTAGATTGCGTTCTAAGAGACGCATACCACTTATCAAGGGATCTGGCGCTCAGATCGTGTAATCTGACATCGCCGAACACAGGTTTAAGCACATTTTCAATGATCCTCTTTGAGGTGTAAATGGTGTGCGGAGAGCGGCCGAGCGAGTGCATCTGGACGAGCCACTCGTCGAACAACAGGCCCATCGTGGCGCTGGAGCCTTCGACCGGGTTTTCCTCCATTTCGGCCAGGAACGCTCGCAGCTGTTTGTCGGCCGCTGATCGAGTCTTGGCTTTGAAGGTTTTGGAGATCCGGCGCTCGTCTCCGGTGACAGGATCTTTGCCCAATCGGATCTGCCACTGCCAATTCCCCGACCCTTTCGGGCGCTCCCTCAATGATCCTGTACCATTCGATTTGCGACTCGTCATGGTGACATCCTACCAAATGGTGACACAATGGTGACAAGCACGGAGAAATCCGTAAGGAGAGGTGCGAGAGCGGCCGAATCGGAGTCACTGCTAATTGTAAACTACATCATCTGTAACACTACAAACCCCGTAAAACAAAGGGAAATAGCGGTTACATATACTGTAATAAAGGATAGTCCTACACCAAATGGTGACAAAATGGTGACAAGAATCATCAAGCAGGATTTACGCGCGTCGACCTTGAGTGTGACAAATGATTGAATATCCATTCGCTAACGGTTATTCGTTTGTGTGGTCGTTTTGGCCTAAAAACCCCCCCACTTGACACATAAAAAAAAGCGCCATCTACTTGGCCATTCAAGTGGTGTTTGGGCGGGGGTTAAAAATGATGCTTAACA
>Ga0214164_1000333_pt1 | contig 31514 bp, 23 predicted proteins | sample TroBogepilimnion_13_FD_153003 | JGI IMG/M metagenome (GOLD analysis project Ga0214164, IMG submission 153003) | Freshwater microbial communities from Trout Bog Lake, WI - Practice 03JUN2009 epilimnion v4 | ecosystem: Environmental > Aquatic > Freshwater > Lake > Epilimnion/Euphotic zone ...
CCGTTGCATTGAAGCGCAGACGGCTTCGACGTCGAGCACGGAAAAGTGGTGGGCCCGCAGGGATTCGAACCCTGAACCAAGGGATTCACTTTGACCCGCGGTTTCCCGTGGGAGTGGACTATCTCTTCACCCTCGCCCGTTCGTAAGAACGGCGGTCGGGTGCGGGACGCTCTTGCCTGTTTTTAAGAGCTCTCGGGTTACCCCAGCCCCCAGGTAGTCTCTGCACCGTCCGGCGGTGTACCGCCGGCTAGGCTCAGGGTTGCCAGCGCTTGCGCGTGAAGGTTTCCCTGAATTCATCCCGTCCACTTCGAGCGTTACCGCCCGAAGGCACCAGTCCGTCCAAGACGGAGCGATGAGTCCCCTGCTCTAACCGTTGAGCTACAGGCCCAGCCGCTAGTGTAGCAAGCCGTGATCCCGAGCGGCAGACGAGTACTGCACCCGATGCGGGCTCACCGGTACACTGGCGGCATGATTCCTATACTTGCATTGGTGGTTTTGGCCGGCGTTGCCGCGTTTTTGGTCGGGCAGCAGATGGGGCGCCGCACATCGATGAGCGCCACCGCGGCTCAGTTGCAGGCGGAAAAGGACGCCGCCATCGCGCTGGCACGGGCCCAAAATGCCGAACAACAGCGTGACCAGGCGCTCACCCTGGCCCATGAGGCGCAAAAGCAACATGTCTATTTGCAAGGTGAAAAGGGCCGCTTAGAAGCACAATTAGCTGCGGCTGAACGCCAAATCACCCAAGAGCGGGAGACCTTGGCACGCGCCCGGGTCGAGCTTACCGATACATTTAAGGCGCTTGCCGGGGAAGCCCTTCACGCGTCGACTGGCCAATTGCTGAAGTTGGCCGGCGAGCGCTTCGCGAGTCTGCAGACCGGCGCCGTCGCGGACTTAGAGCAGCGTAAGACAGCGATCGAGAATCTTGTCCGTCCCGTTGCCGACTCGCTCGGTAAGGTTGAAAAGCAAATTGGGGAAATTGAGAAGGATCGCGCCGGGTCTTACCAAAACCTGCTTGCAGTCGTTTCCAATCTTCAGTCCACCCAGCAGGATCTGCGTCGGGAGACTGGCAACCTAGTCGGCGCGCTGCGCCGCCCCAACGTACGTGGCCGGTGGGGTGAACTGCAGTTACGCCGAGTCGTTGAGCTCGCAGGGATGCTCGACCAAGTGGATTTTCAGGAGCAGGTTAACGTCGCGGCGGAGGATGGAGCGCTTAGGCCCGACCTCGTTGTGCGCCTCCCCGGTGGGAAGAGCATCATCGTCGACGCCAAAGCCCCGCTAGCTGCCTATCTCGATTCTCTGGAGATGGCGGATGATGAGGCACGCGCGAAAAAGCTCGAAGAGCACGCAAAACAAATTCGCGACCATATTCAAAAGCTTTCTGCGAAGAGTTACTGGTCTGAGTTCGATAGCCCTGAATTTGTGGTTCTTTTCATTCCTGGGGAAGCGTTTTATAGCGCCGCGCTAGAACAGGACTCATCCCTCATCGAGAGCGGTATCGACCGAAAGGTAATCCTCGCAACGCCGACTACCCTGATTGCATTGCTGAAGACCGTGGCTTACGGCTGGCGACAGGAATCACTGGCCAATGACGCCCGTGAAATTGCAGCGCTCGGCCGCGATCTTTATGAACGGCTGGCCACCATGGCGGCCCATTGGAACAAAATGGGCAAGGGCCTATCCACGGCCATGGGAGCGTATAACGACGCAGTGGGTTCCTTGGAATCCAGGGTCCTCCCAGCGGCACGTAAATTTCGTGACTTGAATGTGGCCGCGGAAGGGAAGGAGATTGATGTGATTCATCAACTCGAAACCTTGCCGCGAACCCTCACTGCTGAAGAAATGGCCGCATTGCCGCCACCCTCTCAGGACTGAACCCGATGCGCTATCGAGGACCACTCATCGTCGCCGGCATGTCGATCATGGCGGCGGCATGCGGAGAGCCTCAGACTCGCACCCCGATTCATCACCTAGTGGTCGTGGTCGGTGAGAACGTTTCTTTTGATGCCCTTTACGGCACCTATCTACCCGCCACGGGTCAGCGCATAGACAACTTGCTCTCACGCGGCATCGTTGATCAAGATGGAACGCCGGGTCCTCGGTATTCCGACGCTGCTCAGCATCGCTATCACAACTCGGGCGGACGGTACTCGATTGATCTCACTCTCGAGGGAGCCTATGACAAGCTACCGGCGCCGTCACTGGTGGGTACCTACGACGCGGCAACGCTCGTATCGCAAGGCGATATTCCCGACCCGCGGTTCGCGACGCTAACGACGAATGGCCCGTATTCGATCACTCGATTTGCGCCATTCGGCCTAGATGCCGGCGTTGAAACCGGAGACCCCGTCCATCGCTTCTTTCAGATGTGGCAACAGACTGCGGGATCCAATCACGATCTACGCCGCTATGTGTGGGTCGCCACCACCGCCGGTCGTGGCGCAGATACCCCGGACGTCTCGGCGAAAAACCCCGGACAGGGGGGAGAAGTCATGGGTTTCCTCAATATGGCCGCCGGCGACGCCCCGTATTTTCGGCAACTGGCAGACCAATACGCGCTCAGTGACAATTATCACCAGTCACTGATGGGCGGAACGACCGCGAATTTCATTGCGCTGGCGACTGGAGATGTCGCTCGTTACGAGCGTAATGGCGACGTGGCCCCACCGCCGGCTCGACAGATCGAAAACCCGAATCCCCAACCGGGTAGCCGGAATTTCTATCGTCAGGACGGTACTCACGGCGGTAGCTATGTCCGCTGCGATCGCGATGACCCTGGTGCCGATGCGATTCGTGCGGTACTCCGGCGCAGCGGCATCGATCCGAACTGTGCGAGCAATACCTGGTACCTCGTCAACAACTACGATCCACCCTTTCTCCCGGACGGAACGGCCGTGCCGCTCTCGCCGCACGCCTCTGTCTACCCTCCCCAATCACTACCGGAGATCGGTAGTGCGCTGTCCGCGGGCCAAGTGGATTGGGCTTGGTTTACCGGTGGTCGCGATCAGGAGGATCTGCAAGGGGACCCCTTTTACGATAAGGCATTAGAACTGGCGAGAGCGAAAGCCCCGAATGCGAGCGAGCAGCAGCATCGCGCCGAGGCAACCCAGATCGCGATGAATCTGGTTTACAACAACAGCGGCGATCCGCTGGTATCGTTCCCGAAGATCATCCACGGACCCGATCGGGCCCGATTGAGAAACCTGAAGTCCTTCTATGCTCACCTAGACGACGGCAAGTTACCGGCAGTGAGTTTCGTCGTTCCAAAGAATATTGATAGTGGCCATCCTGGCTACTCGGCAACATCGCGATACGAAGCGTTTATCCGCGATTTATTGGCGAGGTTCGATCAGCATTCTGATCTTTGGGCGGACACGGCAATCCTGATCACTACCGACGAAGGTGGTGGCTCTTTCGACTCGGGATACATTCAGACGCTCGATTTTTTTGGAGATGGAACCCGGATACCTTTCCTCGTGATCTCACCTTATGCACGTAAGGGACATGTTGACCATGTTTATCAAGATCACGCATCCATCCTGAAGTTCATCGAATACAACTGGAATCTGCCGCCGCTGTCTACCCGAAGCCGTGACCGTTTGCCGAACCCGGTGACTGGGGACGACAACCCCTATCGGCCTATCAATAGTCCGGCGATCGGGGATTTGACCAGCCTTTTTGACTTCTCCAACCAGAATTGATCTAGCGATGTAGCCGTTGGGTTGCGATTCGAATTGAAACAACAACGCCGACGATCCCATAAACGGCTAGGAGCAGCAGACTCCAGCCCGGGTGCGGCATGTCGTCGCCAAAGACGAGACCACGCGAAAGTTGAGCTGCATGTGCCAACGGCAACACAAGTGCAATCTTTTGCACACTGAGAGGCAGCGACTGTAGCGGAAAGAAAACGCCCGAGAGGAACGACATCGGAGTCAGCACAAGCGTGAAATAGTACGCAAAGAAATCAAATCCCTTGGCGATCGTGGTCATGACCAACGCCAACCCTGCAACGCAAAGACCTAGCAAGAAAAGCACAGGCAACACAGCAAGCGGCCGGAATCCATGCGCAATATTAAAGGCGTACATGATGAGCAGAATGGCGCTACCCGAGAGTACCGCCTTGATTGCCGCCCACAGCCACTCTCCTAAAACAATATCAGCGACCGTCATCGGCGCGTGCAGGATACCTTCCCATGTGCGCTGCATCTTTAGGCGCGAAAATGCGGAATAGAGCGCTTCGGCTGTTGCGCTATTCAACGTGGAATAACACAACATACCCCCGGCCAAAAACTCAACATATGGGCGACCATTGACCGTGCCGACCAACGATCCGATCCCGAAACCGAAGCCGACCAAATAGAACAAGGGATCAGCAAGGTTCGTCGTGAGAGACGGGATCATGAGTTTTCGCCAAACAAGAAAGTTCCGTTCGACAATGTGTAGAAAGCGGAAATTCATGATTAATCTCGGATGTCCCGACCGGTCAACTTGATAAACACATCTTCGAGATTTGCGGCTCGTCGCATGGCACGGAGCCCTGTTTGATAGCCGATCGACGCGAGCAATGGTTCGGCACTCTGGGCGTAGCAAAATGCGGTTTCACCCGTCATCTCGAGGCGATCGACTAGCGGGCGCGCGGTCGTTTCCGCCCACCCCGCAATATCCTCGCCGTAGACCTCAACAACAACAGGCTCAATTAGTGTGTCGATGAGTACGCGCGGCGATCCTTCGACAATAATCTTCCCGGCATCCATGATGCACAGTCGATCACACAGTCTTTCCGCTTCATCCATGAAATGGGTCGTCAGAACCAATGTCTTGCCATCTTTTGTCAGACGCTTGAGTCCGTCCCACACCAGATGCCTTGCTTGCGGATCTAGACCGGTCGTCGGCTCATCCAAGAACAGCACATCGGGATCATTGATGAGTGCTCGTGCGATGGTTAATCGCCGCTTCATGCCGCCGGACAAGGTTTCAATTTTAGCTTTGGATCGATCCTGCAAGCCGGCCATCTCCAGTAACCTCGGTACGCGCGCACGCGCCTCAGCCTTACTGAATTCAAAGTAGCGAGCCCACATGAGGAGGTTTTCCTCGACCGTGAAGTCCGGATCCAAATTATCGAACTGTGGAACGACTCCGGCCCGATAACGCGCTGTCCTCGCCTGCCCCGGCACGTCGAGACCGCACAGCGTAATGTGCCCACCGTCCGGAACCGACAACCCCAGGCAGCAGCGCAGGGTGGTTGTTTTCCCTGCCCCATTCGGGCCTAGGATTCCAAAGCACTCGCCTGGCTCCACCGTAAAACTGATGCCGTCGACTACGATTCGATCGTCGTAACGTTTCGTGAGCGTGTCGACCGAGAGCATCGAGCTCATAGCAGCACTCGTTCGATGCCACCGGCGTTAGCGGAACGAACGTAGTCGGCCATCCACTCGGCGCCGAGACGATGTCGCGCGATTTCCACGACGATGTAATCCGCCTCCATACCTGTGACGTCACTGTAACGCGAGAGCCCTTGTAAGCAGGAGGGACAAGAGGTCAGCACTTTGACACCACCTTGATGCCCGGTCGCACGTACCTCGGAGAGACTGCTTTGCAAGGACGCTTCCTTCCGGTACCGAACTTGGGTCGCGATGTCGGGTCGGGTCACGGCAAACGTTCCCGCCTCTCCACAGCAGCGACCGCTCTTCTCGACCCTGCCGTTCACGTCGGCGTTCACCAGCGCGTTTACGGTCGCGAGTGGAGAGCCTTGTTTCATCGGGCTGTGACAAGGGTCGTGATAAACGTAACGTTGTCCCGTGACGCCCTCAATGCGCACACCCTTCTCAAGGAGGTACTCGTGGATATCGATGAGGCGGCAGCCAGGGAAAATCTTATCGAATTCGTAGCCGGACAATTGATCGAAACACGTTCCACAGCTGACCACCACCGTTCGAATATCGAGATAGTTCAACGTGTTGGCTACGCGGTGAAACAACACGCGATTATCCGTAATGATCTTCTCGGCTTTATCGACTTCACCCGCACCGCGTTGAGGGTAGCCGCAGCAAAGGTAACCGGGGGGGAGCACGGTCTGCACACCCACCGCCCAAAGCATCGCCTGCGTGGCAAGGCCGACCTGAGAAAACAGCCGCTCCGAGCCACACCCTGGAAAGTAGAAGACGGCCTCCGTCTCGGACGTTGTGGTCGCAGGGTTTCGGATAACCGGGATGTAGTCCCGATTCTCAATATCGAGCAGCGCTCTCGCGGTTCGATTAGGCAGACCCGATGGCATGCGCCTATTCACGAAATGAATGACCTGCTCGTGCACTGGGGCGCGACCCGTTGTTGCGGGAGGCGCCGCTGTCTGCGCCTTGGTCGCGCCCGAGAACAGCGCATTCGCCAGCCGCTGCACTCGATAGCCCGCACCGACAATCGCCGCCCGAGCCAGTTTGATCGTGGCCGGATTGGTTGCTTCGAGGAAGAAGGACGCGGCTGCGGCAACGGGGCGCCTGCGTTGCATGCCCATGCGCTTTAGTAGCCCGCGCATAGCCATGGTGACGTCACCGAAATCGATACGTACCGGACAAGGCGTCACGCACTGATGACAGACGGTGCAATGATCGGCGACATCCGAGAACTCGTCCCAATGACGAATCGATACGCCGCGACGGGTCTGCTCCTCGTATAGGAACGCTTCGACCAGGAGAGACGTCGCTAGAATTTTGTTACGCGGCGAGTACAGCAGATTCGCCCTCGGCACGTGCGTTGCGCAGACCGGCTTACACTTACCGCAGCGGAGGCAATCTTTGATCGCAGTCGAAATGGACCCGATATCGGATTGCTGCAGGATCAGCGATTCGTGACCTAACAAATTGAAGCTAGGTGTATAGGCGCGAGTTAGGTCGCCGCCAGGCATCAATTTGCCTTTATTGAATCGGCCCGCTGCATCGACACGCTGCTTGTACTGATGAAACTGTTGTGTTTCATCATCGGTCAGGAATTCGTACTTCGTAATGCCAATACCGTGCTCGCCGGAGATCACGCCGCCGAGGTCTCGAGCAACCGCCATGATGCGGGAGACCGCATCATTCGCTTCCTGGAGCATGCCGTAGTCATCAGAGTTCACCGGAATGTTTGTGTGAACATTCCCGTCACCCGCGTGCATATGAAGCGCGATGAAAACACGGCTCTTGAGCGTATTTCCATGCAGCTCCACGCTGCGCGCTAGTGCCGGCGACAGCGCTCCGGTGAGCAACCGCTCCAACGGAGCACGCACCTCGACCTTCCATGACACGCGTATCGTTCGATCCTGGAGAACGGCAAACACGCGAGTTGTTGGGTCTTGTGCCGATCGCACTGTCAATGCGCTCAACACGTCGCTTGATAGGCCGACGGTCGCGAGCGTGTCCAACACATCTACCAATCGGTTGTCGATATTCGACAACAGGAACGACCAGCGCCGCCGCACCGTCTCGAGAAGCTGCCGCGCTTCTTTCAGTCGATCGCCCGAATAATCCTCGTGCCCAACGGATGCGGCGCCTTGGTCGCCCGTGCTGGTGTCTGGGCTAAATTCGGCCAGATACTCCGCGAGGGTATCGACCAAGCGCAACTTGTTGCGCGTCGAGAGCTCGATGTTCAGATGCTCTATCGCATCCGTGTAGTCCCCCATCCGCGGCAAGGGGATGACGACGTCCTCATTGATCTTAAAGGCATTCGTGTGTTTTGCGATGGCTGCGGTACGGGCACGATCTAGCCAAAATTTTCGGCGCGCTTCGGCGCTCACTGCAACGAAACCTTCGCCGGCTCGGGCATTGGCAATCCGCACAACGTGCGAGGTGATAGCGGCTACGGCATCTGGATCATCGCCGACCAGGTCACCGAGCAGCACCATTTTGGGCAGTCCGCCGCGCTTGGATTTGGTCGCGTACCCGACGGCTTTCAGGTACCGATCGTCGAGATGCTCCAAACCTGCCAGCAAGACACCGCGGGCCTTCCCTTCGGTGTCAACGTAGTTCTTGATCTCAACGATCGATGGGATCGCCTCCCGTGCCTGGCCATAGAATTCGAGACAAACCGTACGGGTCTCGGCGGGCATTCGATGGAGAATCCAACGTGCCGCCGTGATCAATCCGTCGGTGCCTTCTTTCTGCACACCCGGCAAGCCGCCCAGAAATTTATCGGTCGCATCTTTTCCGAGGCCGACTTTCCGGAAGACCCGCCCTGGAATGACCAGATGCTCGCGCCGCAACTCGCGCGCCTGATCCGGTGGTGCGGAACCGTCCTTCCACAGGAGTTCGAAAACGGCGTTTTCAACGTCGTGGATTTTGCCAAGGTTGTGTCCGACTCGACTGACCTCCAGCCAGTTCCCGTCGGGATCTACCATGCGCCACCAGGCCAGGTTGTCCACGGCCGTGCCCCACAGCACGGCTTTTTTGCCGCCGGCATTGACCGCCACGTTACCGCCAATACACGAGGCGTCTGCCGAGGTCGGATCCACGGCGAATACGAGGCCCACCTGCTCCGCAGCCTCCGCGACCCGTCGAGTCACCACGCCGGCGCCGGTCCGAATCGTCGGCACGGGGACCGGATTCCCCGGCAGAGCGATGCGCTCAACCGGCCCCAGTTCCTCAAGTTTTTCGGTGTTGATGACCACCGATAGCGGCGTGAGAGGCACCGCCCCACCGGTGTAGCCGGTTCCGCCGCCTCGGGGGATCACCGACAATCCCAACGCGATGCACGCCCGGATCAATCCAGGCATCTCCGTCTCTCGGTCCGGGGTCAGCACTACAAAAGGGTATTCGACGCGCCAGTCGGTGGCGTCGGTCACATGGGAAACGCGGGCGAATGCGTCAAAGCGGATATTGTCCGCACGAGTGTGTTTTTCTAGGGCGCGTCGTGCCTGACGGCGCAACTTTACGGTTCGGTCAAAGTGATCAGAAAACCGCCTGACGGCACCCTTAGCCGCTGTAAGCAATTGACCAACCTTGGAATCCGCTGGGTCACCGGACGGCCTTCGCCGGTCAATCTCGCGTAGCCGATGGTGGAGTGCCTCGATCAACAGTCCCCGTCGACGAGGATTATCGAGAAGGTCATCCTCCAAGTACGGGTTGCGCACGACGACCCAAATGTCGCCCAAGACCTCGTAGAGCATGCGCGCCGATCGACCGGTGCGTTTTTCTCGACGCAAATCACCGACCAGAGCCCACGCTTCAGCCCCCAACAGGCGCTCGACGATTTCTCGGTCGGAGTTGGAGGTGTAGTTATAGGGGATTTCGCGCAAGCGCCCCGAACCCCTTTCCGGTGATTCGGTAGGGCTCGCCGTCGCTCGGTGATTATTCTCGTACAGGACAGCGCTCATCGGGTCTTCCGGTCGGTGGTCTTGCACGGTAGCGGATGTGGTTAGAGCCGAAAAGACCACCACCCATAACCGTCAGTGATCGCGTCAAAGCCAACAGGCAGAGCGGGACGGGACCAAGTCGCGGCGGCGCGGTATTCTTGGCGTCATGGACAAGCCCAATTCCCGCCTCCCGGCCATCGTCATTTCCCTCGCCTTTGCTCTGGTGACCGTCTTCACCTGGGCGTGGTTTAACCGCCCAGAGAAGGAACCTGAGTGGCCTCGGGTCACTTGGGGTTTCGCCCTTTCGCCCTACCGGCCCGGGCAAGATGCGGTCAAAGAAGACTATCCGACCCGCGAACAAATCGCCGAGGACCTCGACTTGCTGAAAGGCAAGACGCAGGCGGTACGCACGTACACGGTGTCGAGCACGATCGGGTTGGTTCCTGAACTGGCGGAAGAGCGTGGTCTCAACGTGGCATTGGGTGTCTGGATTGATGCCCGCGTCGCTCGAGACGAGCAGGAACTGGCCCGCGCGATCGATATTGCGAAAACGCACCGTAACGTTGCACGGATCATCGTCGGCAATGAGTCGGTGTTACGTAACGACATCCCATTAGATCAATTCATTGGTTTCCTAGATAAAGCCCGCGACGCGATCGAACAACCGATCAGTACGGCCGAGCCATGGCATGTCTGGATCAAACACCCGGAGCTCGCCGACCATGTCGACTACATCACGATTCACTTGCTCCCCTACTGGGAAGGGATCGACGTCGAGAAGGCGGTGCAGTTTTCGATTGATCGATATCATCAAGTGCAGGCGCGCTTCCCAAAAAAACAAATTGTGATCGGCGAGGTAGGCTGGCCATCCAATGGCCGCACTCGAGAAAAAGCGGTCGCCTCTGATGCCAATGAAGCACTGTTCCTGCGCCGCTTCCTTGCTTGGGCCGAGCAAGAACATGTGCCGTACTACATCGAGGAAGCATTTGATCAGCCTTGGAAAGCGCAATCGGAAGGTGGCGTCGGTGCCTACTGGGGCGTCTACGACGCACAGCGGCGGCCCAAATTTGAATTCACAAAACCGATCGTTCGATTGCCGGCCTGGCAAATGCTCGCTGCGGTCTCGGTCTTGCTCGCCGCGGCGTTACTTTTTTGGTTCTATATCCACAGCGCCACGCTACGGAACCGTGGGCGCAGTTTTCTGGCCGTCATCGTCTATGGCACGAGCGCCCTAACGACATGGGTCATTTATGAATACTCGCAACAATACCTGACCGTCACCAGTGTCACTGTCGGCGTCCTGCTGTTCATCGGGATGCTGGGAGTTATCGCCGTTCTGCTTGCCGAGGCGCATGAATGGGCCGAAGCGCATTGGATCAAATTGCGTCGGCGTCTATTGATCCGACCCGCATCGGAAGGCTCGAATGATGCGTATCGGCCCTTCGTGTCGATCCATGTTCCTGCGTACAACGAGCCGCCGGACATGTTGATTGACACGCTCAACGCGTTAGCGCAGCTCGATTATCCTGACTTTGAAGTGTTGGTCATCGACAACAACACTAAGGACGAGGCGGTATGGCGACCCGTCGAAGCTCACTGCCAGGCCCTGGGCGCTCGCTTCCGGTTTTTCCACGTCAGCCCGCTAGCAGGATTCAAGGCTGGAGCGCTTAATTTCGCGCTGCGTCATACCAATCCTGCCGCCGAAGCGATCGCAGTGATCGACAGCGATTACTGCGTGTCCCCGACATGGCTCAAGGATCTGATGCCCGCATTCAGCGCGCCGCGCATCGCGATCGTTCAGGCTCCGCAGGACTATCGAGACGATACGCAGAATGCGTTCAAGGCCATGTGTCACGCGGAATACCGTGGCTTCTTCCACATCGGCATGGTCACTCGCAACGAACGTAACGCGATCATCCAGCACGGCACCATGACTATCGTGCGTCAATCGGTGTTGAAGGATCTCGGTGGGTGGGCGGAGTGGTGTATTACCGAGGACGCCGAACTCGGTCTAAGAGTCTTTGAGGCAGGTCTTGAAGCCACGTACATTCCGCACAGTTATGGCAAAGGCTTGATGCCGGACACCTTTATTGATTTTAAGAAGCAACGCTTCCGCTGGGCGTACGGTGCAATGCAGATCATGCGCGCTCACGCCTCTGAGTTGCTCGGTCGGAACCCGAAGCAATTAACGGCAGGTCAGCGCTATCACTTCCTCGCCGGATGGCTTCCATGGATGGCTGATGGACTTAACGTCGTCTTCAATCTCTTCGCGCTCGTCTGGTCGTTCCTGATGATCGCGTTCCCGCGAAGTTTTGATGCGCCGTTGGCCATGTTCTCGGTGTTGCCGCTGTCTCTGTTCGTATTCAAGCTGGCCAAACTCATGCACCTCTATCGGGTCAGAGTGGGAGCGGGGATTCGCCAAACACTGGCGGCGTCGATCGCAGGACTTGGGCTTGCCCACACCATCGGGTTCGCCGTGTTGAAGGGCTTGTTTACCGATAACGAGCCGTTCTTCCGAACGCCGAAGCAAGCCAACGCGCAAACACTCTGGGGCGCATTACAGGCCTGCCGAGAGGAAGCCCTGATGGCGGTCGGCCTCATTTTGAGCGCCTGGGCGGTCACCTTTAACCTATCTGATGGCAGTCTCGACCGAATGCGCATGGACAGCCCAGACCTGCGCGCGTGGGTGCTGGTGATGGTGGTCCAGTCGCTGCCCTACTTGTCGGCGGTCGTTGCATCGATCATCAGTTCGTTGGAGCTACCGGCGAGCCTGATTGGGAACGGCTATGCGGTCATTGAAGGCGGGGAAGAATTTGCAACCGTGGTGGCGGAACCTGTGCGCAAGAGCGCGCACATCGACCCTCGATGAGAACGGTTCTCATCTTTGGTGCGTGCACGGCGAATACGGCACAAGTACTTGCCGTAATGGGTCCATAACGGACTCAACTCGTCTTATGATGGCGGGGCGCATAACGCGCCCCGCATTGGACTAGGTTTCGTTTTAAGGAGTGAGTCGATGTTCGACCAGAAGCTTCCCCGTCGCGCCCTACTGAAGGGCGCACTCGCTGGCCTCGCCGCGATCCCCGTTGTGGCCGCCGTCACTCGTGCTGAGGCTGCCGCTCCGGCGCTCGATGCGAACGACCCGCAGGCCAAAGCCCTCGGCTACGTTGCGGACACCACGAAGGTGGATGCCAAGGCGAATCCGAATCACAAGCCGGAACAGAAGTGCGCCAATTGCGTGCAGTTCCAGGGCAAGGCTGCCGATGCGCAGGGCCCTTGCACGATCTTCGCGGGTAAGTTGGTCAGCGGCAACGGCTGGTGCAAAGTCTACGCGAAGAAAGCGTAAGTCGATTTTGCACACGGGCGGGCGCCGGTCAGGCGCCCGTCTCGACCCGACGAGGTCCGAGGGCGCCTGATCGCGCCGCCTCCACCGTTCATCGCAATAGTTTCACTACCGTGCATTTCCACGGCATAGTGCTCTCTCCCTGTCGTAGGAGACCTCCATGACGTTGTTCGTTCGTCCGTCGCGCGCGCTCAGTGCGCTGACTCTCGCCCTCACGTTGGGTAGCCAAGCGTTTGCTGCGCCGCCGACTGCCGCGATACCGCCCTTCGGCATCGATCTGGCGGGCAGAGACACTAAGGTAAAACCGGGTGACGATTTTTATTCGTACGCCGGCGGCTCATGGATGAAGACCGCCAAGATGCCCGCGGATCGCACGTCCTGGACGTCCTTCACGAAGTTGGCGGACGAGAACGAAGTCCGAATCCGAGGCATTCTGGAAGCCGCGGGTTCGCACCCCACGGTGCGTGATTCCATAGACCAAAAAATTGGTGACTTTTACGCCAGCTTCCTCGACACGAAAGCGATTGAAACTGCTGGTTTGAACAAGGCGACGCCGGAACTTACCGCCATTGGGCAAGCCGACTCCTACGAATCGGTCGCGCTGTTGATGGCAGCCCCAGCGCTCGGTCTGCCCGGTCCAATCGATCTGGGCATCACGCTCGATGAAAAGAACCCGGACCGGTATGTCGTCGCCATTGGACATGGCGGCCTCGGTCTGCCAGACCGAGACTTTTACCTTCGCGATGACGAACAGTTCAAGTCAGTTCGCGCCGCGTACGAAGCCCATATTGCTCGCATGCTAGCACTCGCGTCGTACCCCGGCGCCGACGCGGCTGCAGCTCATATCGTGAGTCTGGAAACGGAAATTGCGAAGTTGCACTGGCCTCGCGCCGAGCGACGCGACCGGGACCGCACGTACAACCCGATGACCGTCGACGAACTCAAACAGTTGGCGCCGGAATACCCGTGGGACAGCCTCCTAGCCGGTGCTGAATTGCAGGATCCCGGTACCGTGGTCGTAGCTGAGAAATCCGCGATTGCGCCGTTGGCGCACCTGTTCCGTACGACGGATCTGGCGGATTGGCGCGCGTATCTAATGTACCACTTCCTCGCCCATCACGCTGGGGTACTACCTTCGGCGTTTGATCAGGAAGCGTTCGCGTTCTACGACCACACGCTGTCGGGGCAGCCCGAGCAGCGCGCTCGTTGGAAGCGAGCGGTAGGCGCCACAAATGGCGCGCTCGGCGAGGCGGTGGGTCGCCTGTATGTGGAACGTTACTTCCCGCCAGAGTCCAAAGCGGCTGCAGTCGCATTGGTCGAGAATCTCCGCAACGCCTACGGCGACCGTATCCGGGCCGCGAAGTGGATGTCCGCTGAAACTCGCGAGGCGGCACTACGCAAACTCGCGACATTCCGTCCGAAGATCGGCTATCCCGATCACTGGCGCGACTACAGCGGACTGAACGTTGTCCGGGGCGACGCATTTGGGAATATGGAGCGCGCCGCGGTGTTCGCCTGGCACCGCGAGGTTGAGCGTCTTCACAAGCCGACCGATCGCGATGAGTGGTTTATGTCACCGCAAACCATCAATGCGTACTACAACCCGATCTTTAACGAAATCGTGTTCCCCGCGGCGATTCTGCAGCCGCCGTTCTTTGACCCGAAGGCCGATCCTGCCGTGAACTATGGCGGTATTGGCGGCGTCATTGGGCACGAAATGAGCCATGGGTTTGATGATCAGGGCGCTAAATCCGATGAGAAAGGCGTGCTTCGCGATTGGTGGAAGCCCTCTGACGTCAATGCCTTCAAACTCTTCGGCGATCATCTGGCCGACCAGTATTCGGCGTTCGAGCCACTACCGGGCATTAAGGTCAACGGTCGCCTGACCTTGGGCGAGAACTTGGGTGACGTCGGCGGCATTTCGGTCGCCTACGCGGCCTATCACCGTGCGCTCGGCCAAGACAAGGCGCCGGTCTTAGAGGGCGTCACCGGTGATCAGCGGTTCTTCCTCGGCTGGGCGCAAGTCTGGCGCACGCTCATCCGGGATGAAGCCTTACGGAACCGGCTCCTGACCGACCCGCATAGCCCAGGAACCTATCGTGTGAACGGCGTCGTTCGTAACGTTGACGCGTGGTACGCGGCGTTCGGGGTACAGCCGACCGATAAGCTGTATCTGAAGCCTGAGGATCGCGTCCACATCTGGTAATAAAAAAGGCCCCGGGAGCTACGCTTCCGGGGCCTTGTGCGTCGGAGCCCGACGCGCGATACGCTTACTGCCCAGTGGCTTCGGCAGCCTTCTTGGCCTTCTTGCCCTTCTTGTGGTGCTTACTCGGCTTAGCAGCCGTTTCAGCAGCCGGCGCCGACGCGCTCGGCGTCGTGGTGGCAGTCTGGGCAAAAGCGGGGACGGCGAGCGTCAGGGCGGCGGCGATCAGAACAAGCTTCTTCATGGACTCACTCCTGGTTTCGATGACTCGCCCTTGGGGTGGGGCGTGGGAGCCATGTTGCGCGGACTTCGGTCGTCTGACGCAAGTATGAAGCACACTTAATAAGCCACCCGATCGTTCGGCAGACCTCCGGGTAATGGCTCCCTCCAGGTCGACTTGGCTTATCCGGGGGATCCCCGCAAAATCCCGCTCATGAGCCAGCCCAAATCCAGAAACGAGTGCCTCGGTCGGTTTCGCGGCATCCGTGGAATGGTCGGAAACACCCCCCTCCTCGCCATCCATGTCCGCGTCCGGGGGCAAGCCCGCGTGATTTACGCGAAAGCGGAGCACCTCAATCTCACGGGCAGTATTAAAGACCGGATGGCGCTGCATATCCTCGAACGCGCTTACCACGAGGGGCGCATCCAGTCGGGCGACCGCATCGCGGAGGCAACCAGCGGAAATACCGGGATCGCTTTTTCCGCGATCGGTCGCGCGCTGGGCCATCCGGTCGAAATATGCATGCCGGACTGGATGAGTCAGGAGCGTGTGTCGTTGATTCGGTCCTTTGGCGCGACGATTCGCCCCGTGTCACACGCTGAAGGCGGGTTTCTCGGCAGCATCCGGTTGTGTGAGGAACTGGAGCAGCGGGAACCGAACACGTTTTTACCGCGCCAGTTTTCGAACCGGGCGAATGTTGAAGCGCATGAATTGGGCACTGGGCCCGAAATCGCGGCGCAGCTGGCCGCGCGGGGGTTAAGTGCCGATGCCTTCGTGGCCGGCGTCGGTACTGGCGGCACGGTGATGGGCGTCGGTCGTTACCTGAAGGCACTGCATCCGGCGGTGCAGGTGCACCCGCTTGAGCCGGCCGAATCACCCACGCTGTCCACAGGGTGCAAGGTGGGCCGACACCGCATCCAAGGGGTATCCGATGAGTTCATCCCACCCATCGTCGATCTCTCTGCGTTGGACGACATCCTCGCGGTTGCCGATGGAGACGCCATCCTGATGGCCCAAAAGCTCGCCCGGGACCTCGGACTCGGCGTAGGGATTTCGTCTGGCGCTAACCTGATCGGCGCGGTGATGGCGCAAGATCGTCTAGGCCCTGAGGCGGTGGTCGCAACGATTTTCTGCGATGACAACAAAAAATACCTGACGACCGACCTGCTGCGCGACGAGCCGATCAAGAACCACTACCGGTCGCCGGAAATCGAACTGATTGCCTACGAGGCGCTTCCGCGGGCCAATCTATCCGCCTGATTTAACCGGTGGTCGCCCCGCTCCAGCGAAACCCAGGAGAAAAAAGGGTGAGTGCAACCGAACCCGTTCGACCGTTTTACCGGTCGACGGGGCGTGCACAAAGTCACCGTCACCGACGTAAATCCCCACGTGATCCGCCGGTGTTTGAAAAAACAAGAGATCACCGGGCTGCAGTTGATCCACGTCCACCGGATGGGTCGCCGCGCGCTGTTCTGCCGCTGTGCGCGGCATATTGATGCCCACACTACGATAGACGTACCAAACTAATCCGCTGCAGTCGAATCCATCGGGAGTAGCCCCCCCATATCGATAGGGTGCCCCCACCAGCGCAACGGCGAGTTGCGCCGCGCCGTCTTGTCCCGCGGGGACAGGGATTACCGCCGCCGGCGCCACGAGAGCCGTGCGTCGCGGCGCTTCACCGCCGCACGCCGCCAGAAAGACGAGCACCAGTATGACGAGATACCGCATCGTTTAGAGTGTAGCGCGATGCGCCGTCGTTGGATGCAAGACCCGAGTTAGCGCAGAATCCGCGGCAGCCCCCGTTCCCATTGGGGTCATTCGAGCCAGTTCGAGGTTTGCCATGCAGCGACTCTTTGCCATCGACTCACACACCGGCGGCGAACCGACCCGTGTCGTTCTCGACGGCGGTCCTATGCTCACCGGGAGCATGGCCGAGCGCCTGCACCAGTTGCGCAGCGCACACGACCCATTCCGATCGGCCGTTTGTAACGAGCCGCGCGGCAACGATGTATTGGTTGGCGCCTTACTGACACCACCCACGGACCCCAGTGCCGCGGCCGGCGTGATCTTCTTCAATAACGTCGGCTACCTGGGGATGTGCGGGCACGGAACGATCGGCGTCATTCGTACGCTCGCTCACCTCGGTCGACTGACGGTAGGGCAGCATCGCATTGAAACGCCAGTCGGCACGGTCACCACGGAATTACATGCCGACGGCAGAGTTTCAGTACGCAACGTGCCCGCGCGTCGCTATCGGCACCACGTGCCCGTGGACATCCCCGGGATCGGCCGAGTGCATGGCGATGTCGCTTGGGGTGGGAACTGGTTTTTTCTCTGCGACGATCACGGTCAAGCGCTGGAGCTCTCACGCGTCGATGCACTCGTGCACTACACGGTCGCCCTCAAGCGCGCCCTAGAGGCCGCAGGCGTGACCGGCGAGCAGGGTGCCGAGATCGATCACATCGAACTGTTCGCCCCCGCTTCAACCTCAGGGGTCGACAGCCGTAATTTCGTGCTGTGCCCGGGAAGCGCCTACGACCGCTCACCCTGTGGCACCGGTACGAGCGCAAAACTCGCCTGTTTGGCGGCCGACGGCAAACTGGAGCCCGGTCAACGCTGGCGCCAAGAGAGCATCGTCGGCAGCGTATTTGACGGCCACTATGCGCTCATGGATGGCGCGGTGATTCCCACTATTACCGGCGAGGCTTTCGTGACGGCGGAAGTCACCCTCGTCTTGGATCCATCGGATCCCTATCGTTACGGCTTCGGAGTGTCCGCATGAAAGACCTGACCCAAGGCCCGATAGCCCGCCACCTCATCACGATGGCGGCGCCGATGATGGTCGGTATGCTGGTCCAGACGCTCTATTATCTCGTCGACCTTTATTTCGTTTCTCGGCTGGGCAATGCCACGGTGGCCGGCGTCGGCGCGGGCGCCGCGTTTGCGCTCGCGGTGATGGCCCTCACCCAAGTGTTTTCCGTCGGTACGGTGGCGTTGATAGGACGCGCCGTCGGCGCCAAAGATCGCGAGGGTGCCAATCTCGTCTTCAATCAGTCCTTAGTACTCGCGGGGCTGTGCGGCGTCATCGCGCTCATCGGGGGTTATGCGCTGGTTGGACCGTACATGCACGGTTTGGCCGCGGATGCCGCAACGACAGCAGCCGGTGAAACCTATCTGCGATGGTACATCCCCGGTCTCTCGCTACAGTTTGCGTTGATTGCGCTCAGTTCGGCCTTGCGCGGGACAGGCATCGTCGGACCGACGATGACCGTACAACTTACGACCGTCGTCGTGAATGCGCTGTTGGCACCGGTACTGATCGGCGGCGTCATGACCGGACATCCGCTGGGGGCGGCGGGAGCGGGACTCGCGAGCACGATCGCGGTGACCGTCGGTGTTGCGTTGCTGAGTTACTACTACCTGAAATTGGAAAAGTACGTCGAATTCCATCCGGAACTGTGGCAGCCACGGCTGGCAACGTGGCGGCGGATTCTCAATATCGGACTGCCCTCTGGGTTTGAATTCGGGCTGCTGTTTGCGTATCAGGTGATCGTCTATACGGTGATCCGGGACTTCGGGTCCACCGCACAAGCCGGCTTCGGCATCGGCGTGCGGGTGATGCAGACGTTTTTTCTCCCCGCGATGGCGGTCTCTTTCGCGATCGCACCTGTCGCAGCCCAAAACTTTGGCGCCCGCAATGCGGCACGCGTCCGGCAAGTGTTTCGGGACGGCACTTTACTTGGCGGCGGCGTCATGCTGATCCTCATGTTGCTTTGCCAATGGCAAGGTGACCGGGTCATCGGCTTGTTTACGGCCGACCCCGCCACGATCGCCGTCGGATCGCAGTTCTTGCACATCATTTCGTTCAACTTCGTTCTCAGCGGCTTCATTTTTGCGTGCTCGGGAATCTTCCAAGCGCTGGGCAATACGTGGCCGTCGGTACTCGCAAGTGGCTCGCGGTTGATTCTGTTTGCCGTACCGGCGCTCTTACTGTCGAAGCACAGCGGCTTTCGGATTGAGCATGTCTGGATGTTGTCTGTCGCTACCGTTCTGGTTCAGGCATCCCTTGCGGCGCTGCTCGTTCGCCGCGAACTGAGACGGCGCCTGCAGTTCGCAGCCTGAACACGTCGTGCTGCCGAACCTGCCCATACTGGAGGTCACCGACGAGCTCGCTCGCGCACTCGGTCAATCGGGTGTGGCCGTCCTAGAAGCCCCGCCTGGGGCCGGCAAGAGCACCGTCGTTCCGCTCGTGTTGCTGGATGCGCCGTGGCTGCAAGGTCGAAAAATATTGATGCTAGAGCCACGGCGACTGGCGGCCCGAGCGGTCGCCACTCGCCTGGCACAGACACTCGGCGAAACGCCCGGCGGACGCGTCGGCTATCGCATGCGGCTCGAATCCAAAGTGTCTGCCGCGACCCGGATCGAGGTGATCACAGAAGGTATCCTGACGCGACGCCTCGAGTCGGACCCAGCCCTCGAGGATGTCGGATGCCTCATCTTTGACGAATTTCACGAGCGCAGCCTCACTGCCGATCTCGGGCTCGCCTTGTGCTTAGATGCGCGCCGCAACCTGAGACCTGATTTGCGCGTTTTGGTGATGTCGGCCACGCTAGACGGTGCTGCGGTCGCGCACTTATTGGGTGACGCACCGCGTATCACGAGTGAGGGCCGTCAATTTCCGGTCGACGTGATTCACGCGAAGCGACCGGTTGAACAGGTCGAACGTGAGGTCGCCGCTACCGTGCTTCGCGCTATGCACGACGCTCCGGGAGACGCACTGGTGTTCTTGCCGGGGGCCGCCGAAATACATCGGGTCGCTCGAACGCTAGACACTTTGGGGCTCCCGCCGCAGACCCACGTCATGCCGCTGCTCGGTGAGCTATCCCCAGACGCGCAGGATGCTGCCTTGCGTCCCAGCCCGAACGGCGAACGTAAGGTAGTGCTCTCGACCAGCATCGCGGAGACGTCGTTAACGATCGAGGGCATTCGCATCGTGGTCGATTCGGGACTGGCCCGACGCTCACGATTTGATCCCGGTAGCGGCATGAACCGGCTCGAGACGCTGCCGGTATCGCTGGCGGCTGCCGAGCAGCGACGTGGCCGCGCGGGACGCCTCGCGCCCGGTGCGTGTTACCGGGTCTATACCGAAGCGGATCAGCGGCAATTACCACTCACCACGGCCCCCGAAATCTTAGAAGCCGACCTTGCGCCCCTTGCGCTTGATCTGGCGCTCTGGGGAACGGACGCCACGGAGCTGTCCTTCTTGGACGCGCCGCCCGAAGCCCATCTGGCGCAAGCGCGCGATCTACTGACGGTTCTCGGTGCGTTGGATGCGAGCGGTCGACCGACGCCGATGGCTCGGCGCATGAGCGCCTTAGGCCTCCATCCGCGACTGGCGCGCCTACTCCTCTCCGCGCGTCGGGGCGAAGCCAGTCGCATGGCATCCCGCCTCGCTGCCATTTTGACGGAACGGGACTTCGCGCGTTCGCGACCGGGAGAGCGCAACGCCTCTCTCGAGGCGCGGCTCGAACTTCTCGAGGGACGTTCGGTTATCGGCTTGGACGTGGATCGCGGCGCCTTATCGCGGGTTCGCCGATTAGCGAGCCTATTCGAACGCGATGCGGGCGGTGGCTCACTGGAGGCGGATGCCGGTCTGTTGTTGGCGGAGGCCTATCCCGACCGTATTGGCCGTCGCCGCGGTGAAACCGGACGCTATGTGTTGTCGAACGGCCGAGGGGCGGCGTTCTCAGGTCCGGACAGTCTGACGCGCCACGAATTTCTCGTCGTTGCAGACCTCGACGGTGGCGATCGGGAAGCGCGCATACATCTCGCGGCAGCCGTTGGCCGAGAGGCACTCCTCGATAAGCTCGGTAGCGAAGTGGTCAGCGTGGAGCGCATCGAATGGGACTCGCGTCAGGAGCGGGTCGTCGCGCAACGCGAGCGCCGATTCCATGCGCTCGTACTCGACGAAGCCGTCGTGTCGAAGCCGGATCCGCTGCGCGCCGTACCGGCCATGTTGGCTGGGATTCGTGCGATGGGACTCGACAGTCTTCCGTTGCCGCGCTCTGCCGATAGTCTGCTGACCCGAATCGAATTTCTACGCCGGGTGCTGCCGCCCACCGACGCTGCCGAATGGCCGGACTGCTCCGATGCAGGCCTCTTGGCCACATTGGACGAGTGGTTAGGCCCTTATCTGGACGGCGTACTTCGACGTGACCATCTCGCCCGCCTTGATTTCGCATCGATACTCGCCGCGCGCCTGGATTACGGGCGTGCCCGCCAACTCGATCAATGGGCACCGACCCACCTCGTTGTCCCCAGCGGTTCGCGTATCCCCATCGACTATGCGTCGGACCCGCCTAGAGTCGCGGTCCGCTTGCAAGAAGTGTTTGGCCTCGCCACCACTCCGACCGTGGCGGGTGGGCGCGTTGCGCTGACGCTGGAACTGTTATCCCCGGCGCGACGACCGGTGCAACTCACGAGCGATCTGGAGAGTTTTTGGTCGAGAGGCTACGTCGAAGTCCGCAAGGAATTGAAAGGCCGCTATCCGAAACATTATTGGCCGGACGACCCCCGCAGCGCCGTCGCGACGGCGCGAGTACGTCCGCGGGACTGATTCAGCGCGGCTCGCGCATCGGCCGACGGACGAACAGCAGATACAGCGCCGCCAAAATCGCGACGCCGGCACCGATCCACAGCGTGATGCGGTGCAAATCACCGGCGAGTAACGCCTCGTCGCGTCCGGCCGCGACGCCGACCGTCACTAACACAGCACTCCACACGGCAGACCCGACCAGCGTGGCGATCGAATAGCGCAGGTACGACAGGCGCACGAGCCCCGCCGGTAGTCCGATCAGATGCCGGATCACGGGCAACAACCGCGCCACGAACACACCATAAGTGCCCACAGAGGCAGCCCAGCGCTCGGCTCCCACCAGTGCCGCGGGGGAGATCCACACATAGCGCCCATACCGCTCCAGCACGGGTCGGCCCAAAAAACGCGCCACCGAATACATCACGCTCGCGCCGACCCAGGAACCGACCGCGGCAGCCGCGACGATGCCCGGCAGGCTCAATTGACCCGTGGTGACTGCCAAATGGGCGGCCGGCGGGATCACGAGTTCGGACGGTAACGGGACGATGCTGCTTTCGACGGCCATCAGCAAAGCGATCACGCTGTATCCGCCGTCGACCAACACGGATAAATACCAGTCTATGAAGGCCTTGATCACGTCGACGTCCTCTCGAATCTCGTGAGACGATCATAGCGCAGCGACGCACGGTCGTAGAGCTTATGTACAGATGCTATTCTGGACTCATGCTTGCCAAATCGGAGTTCGCCATGACCTCGCGCCGAATCCTCCAAGTGCTCTTCAGCCTTATCTTGCTCGGCATGGTGCTGGTCACCGGCTGGGCAAGCGTGCGCCAACCCGTCTGGCAATGGGGCGGCCTGCACGGACCCGACGCGCCGTGGACCTGGGCGACCCTTGCGGACGCGTATGCGGGTTTCCTGACGTTTTTCGTGTTTGTTGTGGCGCGTGAACGGCGCCTCGGCGTCTGTATGGCCTGGCTGATTGGCATTCTGTTGCTGGGTAACATGGCGATGTCGCTGTACATGCTGCTGGCCTTGGCGCGCCACCCGGCCAACGCCCCCCTGTCCGCGTTGCTCACGCCGGTGCGCTCATGACGCTCGCAACGCTCGTCGTGCTCGGCGCGACCCTCGTCGTCGCGGTGATGGGCCTAACGTTCGTGATCGGGCGACGACTGCAGAACTACTCGTACGTCGATATCGCGTGGTCGGCGAACTTCGCACTGCTCGCTCTGCTGTACGGCGCGTGCGGGGATGGCCTGCCGGTCCGGCGCGGCATGGTCGCCGTGCTCGTCACACTCTGGAGCCTGCGCCTTGCGTGGCATTTAGGGCGGCGCGTGGTCGGGCACCCTGAGGAAGGGCGATACGTCGACTTGCGCAACCGCTGGGGCCAAAACGGGGTGGCTGCATTTGAGCGGCGTATGTTGAGGTTCTATCTCATTCAGGCAGCGCTCGACGTCATTCTGTCGTGGCCGATGCTGCTGGCGGCGACGAACTCCTCTCCCACGGTCACCGCCGTCGAATGGGTAGGCGCTGGGCTCTGGGTGTTGGCCATCTCGGGCGAAACCATCGCCGATGCGCAATTGGCACGATTCAAGGCAGACCCATCGAATCGCGGTCGTGTCTGTGATCGAGGCCTATGGTCGTGGTCGCGTCATCCGAACTATTTTTTCGAGTGGCTGGTGTGGGTGGCCTACGCGCTCATCGCCCTAGCGGTCCCCAGCATCGGATGGAGCGGGCTACTCATGCCGGCCCTCATGCTGTACTTCTTGTTGAAGGTCACCGGCATTCCGGCGACTGAAGCTCAGGCGCTGCGCACCAAAGGTGCCGCGTATGCCGATTACCAAGCTCGAACCAGTGCTTTTGTGCCCATGCCACCGCGCCGGAGTGTCCGATGAACGCACCTCGCCCACCGCTCTCGCAACGCCTTCTAGAAGCCGGCGTGCTACCCGATACTGTCATCCGTGCGGGGATTCGCCGTCTCCTACGGGAACGCCTACGCCATGAGGATCGTGGCAGCCCAGAAGCCAATCAGCAGCATCAACAAACCTTTGTCGAATCCTTACGAAAGAGCCCCGTCGCCATAGAGACCGCGGCGGCCAATGAGCAGCACTATGAAGTGCCTGCAGCGTTTTATGAGCGCGTGCTCGGTCCGCATGTGAAGTATTCCTGCTGCTACTACCAACTCGACGGCCGCGGCGATCGCGCAACGACCGGCGGAACGGATCTGGAGAGCGCTGAGGCCGCCATGCTGGACCTCACCATTGAGCGGGCTCGGCTGCAGGACGGAGATCGCATTCTCGAACTCGGGTGTGGGTGGGGCTCGTTGACACTGCGAATGGCTGCTCGACTGCCTCACGCCCGAATTACCGCAGTCTCTAACTCCGCGTCGCAGCGCGAGTTCATATTGGCGCGGGCGGCAGCGCGCGGTTTGACCAACATCGACGTCGTGACGTGCGATGCCAATGTGCTCGATTTTCCGTCAGAACGGCGTTTCGACCGGGCCGTGTCGGTTGAAATGTTCGAGCACATGCGGAATTACGAAACGCTGTTGGGGCGCATTTCCCGCTGGCTCACCCCGAGCGGAACGCTATTCGTACACGTCTTTACCCACCGTGAACACGCGTATCCCTTCGACGTGGATGGGGACAACGACTGGATGGCGCGCTATTTCTTTACCGGCGGCCTGATGCCCAGCGACGACCTGCTCCTGCATTTCCAGAAAGACCTCTCGGTACGGGAGCACTGGCGCGTGGATGGACGGCATTACGGCCAGACCGCCGAAGATTGGTTGCGGCGCATGGACGCGGCCCGGGCAGAGCTCGAGCCGGTGTTGGCGGCCACCTATGGCCCGGTTAACACCCGGCTGTGGTGGATCCGGTGGCGCGTATTTTTTATGGCGTGCGCGGAACTCTGGAACTTCCGCGGCGGTTCAGAATGGTTCGTCTCCCATTACCTGTTCGAAAATCGCGCCTGACCGACAAGGCACCCTGGGTCGGGCGGCTCCTGCGGTCGCCGCCCCCTTTGGGGGAGGGCTTTATTCGCCAACTTTCTGCCCCGGGATGGTTTCGCTTGCCACACGATTTGTGCCATGCTCCGGCCCGCTCTCAGGTCTCCGGTAACGCGGTCATTAGTAGTTCCCCACACCATGACTCCCACACGCACCGCCTGGAGCACGGCAAGCAGAGGCGCACCGTCTCGCTTTGACCTGATCGCCTTCGTCCTCGTCGTAGGACTGTTCGCCTTTTTTGCCGCCGCAAGTAAGGGCGTACTCGCGCCGATTTCGTCTTTAGACGTCACGCCGATTTCGTTAGATCCGGCCCAGCTGCCGTATTTGGTCGCTCGGTCGACGCTCAGGATGCTGGCGGGTCTGCTGCTCTCGCTGCTGTTCACCTTCACCTATGCGACGTGGGCGGCGAAGAGTCCTCGCGCCGGACGGATCCTGATCCCCGTTCTGGACGTGCTCCAATCCATCCCGATCCTGACGTTTCTCTCCGTTACGCTCGTTTTTTTCATGTCGCTGGCCCCGGGTCGCGTGCTGGGCGCCGAATTCGCGGCCGTCTTCATTATCTTCACGAGCCAGGCCTGGAACATGGCTTTTAGCTTCTATCAGAGCCTACGAACGGTGCCGACCGAACTGACCGAGGCTGCGCGCAGTTTCCGATTGTCGGGTTGGTCGCGGTTCTGGCGCCTCGAGGTGCCCTTCGGCATGCCGCCTCTGGTCTGGAACATGATGATGTCGATGTCGGGTGGCTGGTTCTTTGTCGTTGCCTCCGAAGCCATCACCGTGGGTCCGACCACGGTCACGCTGCCGGGTATCGGCGCCTACATTGACCTTGCGATCCGTCAAAAGGATCTGCACGCGGTGAGCTACGCCATTCTCGCCATGCTGGCGGTGATCCTCGTCTACGATCAACTGCTGTTCCGACCGTTAGTGGCCTGGTCGGATCGGTTCCGCTTCGACTCTGAACCCGGGGCGCCCGCGCCCAGTTCATGGGTTCTGGACGCTTTAGCGGGTAGTCGACTGATCGCCCGATCGCTGCGCCGCCTCCGCGGGTTTGGTCGCATGTTGGGGGCCGCCGTACGCGTCGCGCCGGGTAGCACCTCGCCGGAAGTCGCCGCCGCCAATGTCGAGAACTTAGACCGTATCGCGACGGGCGTTCTCGCGGCGTTGCTCGGCCTTGCCGTGTGGCAAGCCGCGTGGTTTCTAGCCCCCGACCTCGGTTGGCACGACCTTCTGTCGACGCTCGGACTCGGGGCGATCACCGCATTGCGCGTGTTTGCGTTGATTGCATTGGCGAGCCTCGTCTGGGTCCCCATTGGAATCTATGTGGGGCTTCGGCCCAAAGTGGCGCGCGTCGTTCAGCCGGTGGCACAGTTCCTGGCCGCGTTCCCGAACAACCTGCTGTTTCCATTTGCGGTCGCCGCGATCGTGAACTTTAAGCTCAACGCCAATATTTGGCTGAGCCCGCTCATGATCTTGGGAACCCAGTGGTACATCTTGTTCAACGTGGTGGCCGGCGCCTCGGCCATGCCGACAGAAATGCGGCATGTCTCCAACAACTTCCACGTCAAGGGTTGGCTGTGGTGGCGCAAGATTGCGCTTCCGGCGGTCATGCCGTTCTACGTGACCGGCGCGATCACCGCGTCCGGCGGCTCGTGGAACGCGGCCATCGTGGCCGAAGTGGCCAGCTGGGGTGACGAGCATCTCTCCGCGACCGGTCTGGGCAGCTATATCGCGCACGCGACCACGGACGGTGATTTTCACCGTATCGTGCTAGGCACCGTGACCATGAGCCTCTACGTGCTGTTGATCAATCGGCTCCTCTGGCGCCCCCTTTACTACTACGCAGAACGCAAGTTCCGCCTCTCGTGATGCCATGAACGCCACACCGAAGACCTCCGCTGACACACCCGTCCTGCTCGACGTCGTACACGCGAGCAAATCGTTTACTAAGGGCGATGGCGGCGAATTGCTCGTGCTGGATGACGTCAATCTCACCGTTCGGCCTGGCGAAGTCGTGGGTTTGCTGGGCCGTTCGGGATCGGGCAAGTCAACGCTGTTGCGGTTGATCGCCGGTCTGTCAAAGCCGTCCGGCGGACGAGTGAATTATCTCGGCAAGCCCGTTACGGGCCCCGCCGAGGGCATTTCGATGGTCTTCCAGAGCTTTGCGCTGTTCCCGTGGCTGACGGTGTACGAAAACGTCGCTCTGGGCCTAGAGGCGATGCATGTTGCTCGCGACGAAATCCGGCGTCGGTCGCTGGCAGCAATCGATTTGATCGGTCTCGATGGTTTCGAATCCGCCTATCCGCGCGAACTGTCGGGCGGCATGCGTCAGCGCGTGGGCTTTGCGCGCGCCCTCGTTGTGCACCCCAACATCCTGTTGATGGACGAACCCTTTTCGGCGCTGGATGTTTTGACCGCCGAAACCCTGCGCACGGATTTTTTGGATTTGTGGTCTGACGGGCGCATGCCGATTCAGGGCGTCATCCTCGTCACCCATAACATCGAGGAGGCGGTCCAAATGTGCGACCGTATTCTCGTGTTCGCCACCAACCCTGGGCGCATCGTGTCCGAAATCGCGGTGACGATCCCACGCCCCCGAGACCGGAACGATCCCGCCTTCGCCGGTTTGGTCGAGCAGATTTACGTCGAGATGACGGCCAAGAAAGGTCGCACCGCCTCGCGTATTTCTCCCGCCCACAGCAGCGGTATCGACACGATATTGCCGCGCGTGTCCTCCAACATTTTGGCCGGCCTGCTCGAGACCGTTGCCGCACCACCGTTTTCCGGACGGGCCGACCTGCCCGAAATCGCGTCAGAGCTCACGTTGGAGATTGACGAGCTCTTCCCCGCCGCCGAAACACTGCAGATGCTCCGCTTCGCGGACCTGGAAGGCGGCGACATCCATTTGCTGCCGGAAGGGATCGCCTTCGCCGGCGCGGAAGTGGACGAGCGCAAAAAACTCTTTGCGCGGCACCTGCTCGCGTACGTACCGCTGGCCGCCCACGTGCGCCGCGTGCTGGACGAGCGCCGCACCCATGCAGCGCCTTCGAGTCGCTTTCTTGACGAACTCGAAGACCACATGTCGCCGGAGGTCGCCGAAGAAACGATTCGGGCGTTGGTCAGTTGGGCGCGTTATGCCGAGATCTTTGCCTACGACGATGAGACGGGTCAGTTCAGTCTGGAAAACCCAACCTAGCCGCTGCCGGAACTCACAGCAGGGCTAACTGACAGCCCCGGATGGGGCGACGAAAGGCCGTGACGTCGAGCGCATCGGGCTCGCCCCTCTGAAAGCCAAGGCGTCGCGTCGTGACGTCAAAGCGTTGCCGTAGCATCGCCGCATACGCTCCCGCGCCCTGTTGTCGATGGTGAAACCGGCTGTCGTAAGGTCGACCGCCATGGCTCTGGCCGAGGATGGCGAATATCGCGTTCACACTGTCCGGACGGTGGATCTCCAGCCATTCGCGCATGAGCGGCTCCACCTCGAGCGGTAGGCGCAACAAAATCCACCCGGCACGCGTGGCACCCGCCTGCCGGGCCGCCTGCAGCAGGTCCTCGAGTTCCAGATCGGTGACCCGAGGGATCACAGGGGCAATCATCACCGAGACCGGCACACCGGCATCGGCCAACACGCGCATTGCCCTCAGCCGAGCCTGCGCCGATGCCGCTCGCGGCTCCAGCGTTCGCTTAAGACTGTCGTTCAACGTGGTGACGCTGAACGCGACCCGTGTGAGCCCTTGGCCTGCTAGGGCCGCCAAGAGATCCACGTCGCGCTCGATGAGCGCGCTTTTGGTCAGGACTGTCACCGGATGCCGGTACTCCCAAAATCGCTCCAGCAACGTCCGGGTGAGACCTAAGCGCTTTTCTACGGGCTGATACGGGTCGGTATTGGCACCCAGATGGATGGTGCGCGGTCGGTAACTCGGCCGGAGAAACTCCTCGTCGAGTAAGCGCGCCGCATCAGGCTTCCAATAAATCTCGGTTTCAAAATCCAGCCCCGCGGAGAGCCCCAGTCGGGTGTGTGTGGGTCGTGCAAAACAATAGATACATCCGTGCTCACAGCCGCGATAGGGATTGATCGACTGCTCGAACGGCACATCGGGTGACTGATTTCTCGAGACGATCGAACGGGCCACCTCCCGATGAAGCCGTGTCGCTTTTCGGGGCATGTCCTCACGATCTCGATCGGGATCGTCGTGCCGGAGCGTCTCATCGACCTGCCGCGACAGGTATCGGGACCCGCGATTGGACACGGCACCGCGACCGGCAATCGGTTTTTTGGGCAGGATCTCGAACATAACTGTACAAATATACAGTTACGAAAGCGCCGTCAATGGGTGGGGAAGCGGTCCAGTCGCCGTAACGCGGGAAACACCATCATCCACACAACGACTACGGTCATTGTGAGGGCTCCGCCGATGACAACGGCCGGCACCAACCCCCACCACGCCGCTGTGAGACCGGACTCAAACTCACCCAACTCATTCGACGCCCCGATGAACATCGAACTGACGGCCCCCACACGCCCGCGCAGCGCATCCGGTGTCTCCAACTGCACCAACAAGTGCCGGACGAATACGCTCACCATGTCAGCCGCACCGAGCACGCACAGCGCCGCCAGAGACAGTCCAAAATTCCGGGATACACCAAAGACGATCGTCGCGACCCCAAACACCGCGACACCACCGAACATCGCGATACCCGCTTTCTGACGGATCGGCCGCACCGTTAACACGAGGCCCATCAGCGCGGCGCCCACGCCGGGGGCGGCGCGTAACCAACCCAGCCCCTGCGGGCCGACGGCGAGGACATCGGACGCATAGGCGGGCAGCAGCGCGACAGCGCCGCCGAAGAGCACCGCAAAGAGGTCTAGGCTCAAAGCCCCCAGAACGGGTCGACGGCGCCAGACGAACCTCAGTCCCTCGACCAACGAGGCCCAACTCGTCCCACCCTCCCCTCGATCTTGTAGGGGGGTGTTCATCGCACAGGCCGCGGACAACGCGAGCAGCATCAACACGGCGGTGACCGCATAGGCCACTGTGGAACCCCATGCGCCATACAAGTAACCGCCCATTGCGGGCCCGACGATGGTGGTGAATTGCCATAGCGAAGAGTTCAGGCCGACCGCGCTGGCGAACTGCTCACGCGAGACCAGATTGGGTAACACCGCCTGGGACGCTGGCGCCATCAATGCTCGGGCAATGCCGAAGGGCATCATCACCGCAAAAATGGGCCACGCACTGGTCAACCCTCGCGCTGAAAACGCAACGAGTGCCACGGAGCAGAGCAACTCGAGCAGCAGACAGATTGCCATGATGAGGCGACGGTCATAGCGATCCGCCAGATGCCCGGCCGGCAATACGCACCCCAGAAACGGCAGAAATTGCGACAGCCCAACCAACCCGAGGTCCAACGGATCGTGGGTTAATGCGTAGACCTGAGCACCGACCGCAACCGTCTGAATCTGTGCCGCCAATTGCGCCGGCACCCGGATCGCCAGATAGAGCATGAAGGCACGTTGCGCCAACAGGGAACGTACCGTCATATCGTTGGCTCTCGAAGAAAATCCTCAATGACACGCGCTAATTCCGTCGGTTCTTCGTGATGCATCATGTGCCCCGCGTTCGGCATGACGACCACCGACCAGTGCGGATAGATCGACTCATAATGAGCCGGCTCTCCAGCAGTACCCAAATCACGCAGGATGTCTGAGCATCCCCCCATCACCAATAGCGTCCGTGCCGTCGCCTCGCGCCAGCAGGCTTCGGCAGCCTCCCGAGAATAGAGAACGGGATTCACTCGCTTGTGCGCGGGGTCCCACGCAAGGGTGAACCCTCCCTCACACGGTCGCAGCCAATGTTCGGCGATATACGTCGCTCGATCGACCTGCAGACGCGGGTTCCGTCGCATGAGCACCGTCGCAAATGCGTCAACGGAGGGATACACCGAAAACGTGGGTGGTGAAATCAGTTGATCCAACCAACGGCGATACCGCCCCGGCGCGGCCCCAGGGTCTGCATGCGGCAACCCCACACCCTCTAAATTCACGAGTCTCGATACCCGTTCCGGGCGTACTCCTGCATAGAGGGAAGCGATGTTGCCCCCCATGCTGTGCCCGATGAGGACAGCCGGATGGTCCGGGGAGTAGTGATGCAGGATCGCGTCCAGATCCGCTAAATAGTCGGGGAACCAGTACGACGGCCCCGTCCATTCTGACGCGCCGAATCCCCGCCAATCCGGTGCAATCCAATACCGCTCTTCCCGGAAAGAGTCGATGAGAAATTGAAACGTATCACCGCAGTCACCCCATCCATGGAGGAGAAAAACCGGCTCCGCCTGCGGATTTCCCCACGCCGATACTTGATGGGAGACGCCCCGAAACACGATCCGCGTCGTCGCCGGCGGCCGGTGGGCTTGATAGTTCATAGAGGATTTCTAAGGCGCCGTAGCGCATGAACGGGCCTGCTAAGGCCCGTCGGGCGGTCGGCGAACCGACCGCCCGACGAATCATCGTCAGGCAGCAGATGCCGCCGAGTCAGCAGCCGCAGCAGGCGCAGCGGCCGGCTTAGCCTTACGAGGCGCCTTCTTGGCGGCCTTCTTCGCTGGCTTCTTCGCAGCCTTCTTGGTTGCCTTCTTGGCGGCCTTCTTCGCTGGCTTCTTCGCAGCCTTCTTGGCAGCCTTCTTCGCCGGCTTCTTCGCAGCCTTGACGACCTTCTTGGCAGCCTTCTTAGCGGTCTTCTTTACCGCCTTCTTGGCAACCTTCTTCACGGTCTTCTTGGCCTTCTTAGCCGGGGCAGTCTTGCCCTTCTTCTTCTTCGCCATGACAGCTCCTGTCCATG
>Ga0214164_1000334_pt1 | contig 31488 bp, 59 predicted proteins | sample TroBogepilimnion_13_FD_153003 | JGI IMG/M metagenome (GOLD analysis project Ga0214164, IMG submission 153003) | Freshwater microbial communities from Trout Bog Lake, WI - Practice 03JUN2009 epilimnion v4 | ecosystem: Environmental > Aquatic > Freshwater > Lake > Epilimnion/Euphotic zone ...
CTGATTTGATACATACTCGTGCATACGAGCAATTCGTTTCTTTTGCTTGGCTCTGTTGGCAGAGCCTTTCTTCATCTTACTGAATCTATATTGTTCATACGCCAGCCTGTCGGAAGATTTCTTCAAGAATCTTGGGTTTTCTACGATCATTCCGTCAGAAGCAGTCAGAAATCTTGACAATCCAACATCAATGCCTACGGCATCTTCAATCTTGAGTTCTGCTTTCTTCGGAACAGAAACATCATTTTCGACAAGGATAGAGACAAAGTAGTTACCTGTTGCTGATCTACTAATCGTTACAGTTTTGATCTGTCCTTCAAATTTCCGATGAAGTTTGGTCTTGATGTCCTTGATCTTCGGGATCGAGAGCGTCTCGTTCTCCCAATTGACTGAACAAGCCTGTGGACATTGAAATGATTGTTTTGGATTATGTCTGGATTTGAATCTAGGAAATCCCTTCTTCTCTCGAAAGAACTTAGTGTAGGCATTATCCAAATTTCTCAGAGCCGCTTGGAGACTCTGAGAATTAACTGTTTTTAACCAAGGCTCGTCCAACTTCAATTGTTTCAAATTATTAATGAGTTCAAAACACGAAAGGGTTTTCGACTCTTGTTGATAAGCTTCTGTTTTCTTTTCCAAGCCCCAGTTATATACAAACCTCGTAGCCCCGAAATGCTCGTTGAGCATCTCAGATTGTTTTCGGTTTGGATATATTCTATACTTAAAAGCCTTGAGCACGGTATATATATTATACAAGAAAACTAAGGGCACCTTGCTCTCTCTGTAGATTTTCTTAAAATAGTTGCAAGGTCGCTTTCATCCCCACCCACAAGGGGTGGGGTTCTCCCGCTCCCTGCTATAGAGGCAACGTGTGAAGGTAACTATTTAGGAATTTTCACGTCCATGTCTTCAAATGCTTGTTCAAGTTCATCGTAATCATACCAATTACCATTGATAGAAATTCCTTTTCTCATTTCTTGACAAAAAGTAAGAATATCTTTGTATTCTGGAATATCAATTCCTTTCAAACACAATTTGACAATTTCTAATGGATCGGAAATTTCATCAGCCTTTTCATGTGCTACAAAACATGATGCATAATCATCTGATACTGTGAATCCAAAACCGTTTGCTTCAATTTCTACTCTGTTACTCATGTGTTCATTATACCTCAATTTTCATATGGGTTATCACCAAAGAATTTTTCTAATTCACGAGTCACGTCAAAATTTCTTTTAACTAAATCAACGAATATATGAACATCTTGAGGATCATCGCAAATCCAGTTGATCATTCCTTCAACTGGATTGTCAGAAAATCGGTCAAGTATTTCTTTGAGTTTGATTTCGATTTCTTCTAGTGGCATATGTGCATTTTACCTGAATGTTTAATGTTTGTCAAGATTGCTTACAACAAATTATTCGCAATCGTTTCAGCGGCGGACCAAATGGCTTCTTGAGTAGCTTCCTGCAACAAATCCATTCCAGCACAGGCGAGAGAAAGTAGCAAACATTCAAAGCCATCAATGGCATTATTGTAATCTGCATCTTCGGGATCATCACTTTTTAGATTTGAAGTGAGTTTGCCGCCCCCATTTTCTACATCAATTAGGATTTTAATTTCGTTTACAACATCTTTTAATCGAATTGTTTTCATGTGTTCATTATACCTCAGTCCAGTTTATTCTCCACCGAATTTCTGTTGAAGAATTTCATAGACTTCTTTCACTTTGGTATCAGGAATCAACCAAGTAGCATCAGCCTTAGTATTTCCGCCAGCTCGAATAGCGTTATAGGCGATTCGATTGATTGTTTCGAGTTGTTCTTGAGTGAGTTCCATGTGTTTATTATTACTTATTGAGAATACGCTTGTCAATATAGGTTAGATAATCTCCTACTAATTTTGCGTGTTCTTCATGGATTTTCTTCAATCCATTCAAAGCAAAATCTTTAATGTCTGTTTTGGGAGGAATGTTTGAAGATAGAGTTGTCAGATATTCCAAGGCTTTATCTTTAGTCCATGCGTGAACCATTGTCAAGTCCCTAGTCACTTCATCTGTCGTCACGTTACATCGAAGAAGTGTATCAGACCAATCAATCGAAATGACTCGTTTGCGCCATCCAATTTTAATCATTCCGATATTGGTATGTACGAGCCACCAAGGGGATTGAGCTTTTAATCTCATGCTGGACCAATATTCGTTTGGAATTTTATAATGATTCAAAACTTCAATATCTGCCTTTTGGAATAATTCTTCAAAGTATTCCCATGTTGAATTATCATCAACTTTGAATTCCACATGATCCGTCGTGAGCGCTATTCCAAATGAACCGATAGCCATTCCCACGATTTCTGCATGAGTATTAATATCCCGAATCGGCGTTTTTGCGTCCCCAGGATTCAGTGTGATGTGTCTTTGTAAAAATGAAATTAGGTCTTCGACGTTCATGTTTTTAGTATACCTCAAAATGCATAAATGCTAGGGAAATTTTCCCTAGCATTTATCAGAGTTTAATTCAATTCCACATCGGCCTGAAGTTTTCCATCGACTTGTTTTAAATCGATATTGACTTTATACTCAGGTCCAAAAATGGCCTTGTAATGTTGAGTAATCATATGACGAATATCTTCTTCTGTGAGCGTTCTTTGGATTGGTTGTTTCATCTTCTTTATTATATCTCAATGATTCACAGAAAGTCTACTCCTAAGTCGATCAGACATAAAATTTTTCTTTGGATCATTAAGATGACAAGGCGTAAAGTCAGAAGCAATAAGCCTTCGTCCAAGACGCTTTTCTACGCATCCTACACAAAGCATTCCCTTATTACTTCCTACGAGTTTCATCCACAAAGAAGTATTTAAGAAATAGTGTTCACTGATCTTCCCAGTATCCACATTACAATCTAAACAAAACCATTTTTTTCTGCTCATGACTGTTTTCTTTATTATACTCCTTAAATGATGAAAACGCTATGAATTTGGGCCGAAATTACAGATAATGATGTCCCTTTGTTTGACGCTTGACGACAATCTTTGATTTTCGATTACGCCATGTTAAAGAGGGTTTAAGATAATGTATTGCATCAAGTATATTTTCGCAATACATATATCCCCTTGAAGGATACTTTTCGTGTCCCCACCACATTTTAGTTAGAATCTCAAAACCTTGTCCAGAGGAATGTTGAACAATTTCAATAATGAATCGTCGTTTTTTGCGCGGTTTAGGAGGAATGACAATTCCTGTAGCTCGATATAACATAAGTTTATTCTACCTGAATTTAGTTGGGATTTACAAGGCCCACGCCTCTAACAATTTTTGCTCCACCTTTGATAGCGTCAATCACAACTGATTTTACCTCATAAGCTAAAAGATAATTATCGAAATAGCCCATGTCTTTCAATTCTTTAAAAGATCGCGTGAAAAAAACCACGTAGTTTTGGTATTCGCCGCAATACCAAACTGTTCCATCGGTAAAATGAATTTCATCTCCTGTTTTAGGGATGAAGTCTTCTTTTGTTTTAGGATCATTAATTTCAGCCCAATGAGTGAAATTATCAAACTCTATACTCCCACAATGACACGAATCACTAAACGAAATATACCAATGTGGTTTGCTTGAACAATTTCGGTCAATTTTCCAAGACACCATCCTTGGGCCTCGGCACCTTTCACTATACACTAAAATTTCAGTACCGTCTTTGGTGCATTTTCAATATCAGTTCGCCAGTTCATCATGTTATTTATTACTTCCCGTCTTATACATGTATTCTACCTAAATTTGACGGGGATTTTCCCCGTCAAATTACTAGGATTTAAGGCCACACAATGGCTACTGAATTATTTCCCCATTGTGCGTATCCATCTTCCAGAATTGCATTGATGTCAGATTCTGTATACACTTCAAAATTCCAGATATTTTCTCTGCAAATTTGAAGAAATAACTTTTCTGCTTGTTGTACGATTTCTTCATGTAAACCAGTGAACAGTACGACTTGCGAAGGAACTCCATCAACAACTTCGACAACTGTGACAGATTGCATAGGAGCAGGAATAATAGCCCAGAGGTTGCATTCTGCATCTTCGATCATTGGAATACCGATAGTGCAAATATCTTCTATATCAACTGTGCAATATTCACTTTCATCATAAGGTAGATTGGTTTCTGGATTGATCTCTGCGTCGGGATGCACAAAAATATATTTTTGCATCGAAGGATAGAAGTGTTTATGTGTTTGTGTAATCATCGTTAGTATTCTACCAGCGATGATTACACGTTGTCAAGCGTATGTGATGATTACACGCTTATTTCTTTTTGAACATAGGATTATTCAGCCAGTTCGAAAATTCAAATGTGCCAGGGTTATCTATGATAGTTTCACAGACTTTATAGATGATCAAAACACCAAAGAATGAATAACCGAAATACATCAATCTTGTATATGGAACATATCCATATCCGTCATTGGCTTTTTTATCGAAAATCTCTTGGATTCGAAGTAATTGAAATCCAAATATATACCAAGTTAACAGCGCAAGTAATAACATCATTTTCGTTATGCATATTATGCCATGATCATGATCATATGTCAAGAACTGGCTTGAAAATTGTCAAAGAAAAATTCTTTCTTCCAATAATAAAGGAACTAAAACCAAATTCAATTTCTTTATCTGTTTTCGTCCAATTCTGTCGAGCATTCGTCTTGGACTTAAAACATCCACAAGCACATAGGACATCGAACATATCAGAATTTCTTGGCATTAAGATAAATTCCTCATTGTTAAAAAGTTGATTAATTAAATCAACTTCAATATGAGAAAAATCATCTAGAATGACAACATTTTTAAAATCCGAAGCGATTGTAGATGCTTCGAACTCTTCTTTAATTCTTTGTTGTGTTGTTCTTAGGTCCATATACGAATTATACCTCAAGACATTGATCAATAATTCCCTGATCAATATGATCATAGAAATAAATTGATCCACCAGGGCATCTTGATCCACTTACAGAATCTAAAACATTATTGGATTTCCAAAAATCTCTCATATTCCAATAAAAGGAATTTAAATCCAAAGAATTGTTTTTGATATAATTGGAGATTACTTCAGACTGTTGAAGTTTACTCTTAAGATCATTGTTGTTGACTACACGGTGTTGTTTTGATCTGTTTTCCCATGCAATTTTAAGAAAACACTTTGATACTTCGATGATTGGATTCATTTTCTTTCCCATCCTGTTCTTAATATACCATCTGTATGATATACATATTCATATACTTCATTTTCGTCCATCCATTGTTCTGGATTTGCAAATGAAGATTTCCACACTACACAAAAACCGTCAATAAACATTGCAAAGTTTCGACATACTTTGCAGTTGCCCTTTCTTTCGATTTTATGATCTGTAAGAAAATCCTTTTCGATCCATGTATTATCGAGTTGATTCAAATTCTGATCATATCGGAAAGAAATGGAAGTTCCACCAAGTTTACGAACATAATCAATGTAGCGCATGACGTATTCACGATCAAGAAAATACTTATCGTCTGGAGAATACACATGATTGAAATTGACATCGACACATTGTGACAAAATATAAGGGATAACGTCCTTTAGTACTTCATCCTTTGGAATCCGCTTTTGTTTGAACACTTGAACATTAGCATCATATCCAATACGATGACGAGAAATGTTCAAGTGATCCACGCATGATGTAATTAAATCAACATTTTCTTGAAGTTTGGTGGCATTTGTTGTCAGAACTACTTTATCAAAGCTCAATCGTGACAAAACAAGAATTTCTTTCAATAGCGGAGAAAGAGTTGGTTCTCCACCAGTGATGCTCACGCGATTAAATTTATCAGGTTTATCCGAAAGACTTTTCATCAAATTCGGAAGGTATTCTGTTGAAGCTTTATAATTCATAGGATCAGTGCAGAAGGCGCAATGTGAGTTACATCCTCCTGGTGTGATGATGCTGAAATTAGGTTCTTCCGTGTGAGTAATCATGAATTCATTATACCACGTAAAATCAAAGAGGTTTCTTCTTTTTACGTTTTCTTGCGCCTTTTAACGGTTGTTGAAGAAGTGGGTCAGTGAGATGCCCTATATGATATTTGCCACATTGATTACAAGCATAACTATAGAGATTGAAATCTTTTTCTTCATCTCTAATTCTTTTTAAATTTTGCGTGGCTATTTTTCTAGATGGATATGGAACTTTGCCACAAACAGCATGAAGTATTTGCTTTCTGGACATATTATCCCCCGCATCCACCGCCGCCTCTTACACGAGTCCAAGTTCCGCCGCCACAACCGCCGCCTTTAACATAGCGTTCTACTCCGCTACCACCACAACCACCGCCGCGAGTCTCGTATACTGTTCCGCCACAACCACCACCGCCAACGGGATAAACTGTAACATTACTTCCGCATCCGCCACCAGAAATAACAATTCCTCCATCTCCACCACAACCGCCACCAGAAACAACAGTAGTAGTAGTTTTGGCTCGTTTTTTACGTTTAGAGGTTTCGGCAGGAAGAACAGTGATGTCTTGTCGAACAGGTATCACGCCTTTGAAATTAACAGGTTTCAATTCGTTAATGACTTGAAGTGCTTCATCGAATGTAATATCTCCTGATATAACTGATTTTTTCAGAGATGTTTTAACGATTTCCAGTGTTTTTGGGTCCATAGTTTATTCTGGCATAATAAAACTCGATTTTCAAGATATATTGTCAAGAAAATCGAGTTTTTGTTTAGTGTAGGCACAGTGCTTGAAGTTCTTTCCACATCTCATCGAATCCATGATCGGCATTGTAAAGATTTTTATAGAACTCAGAATATTCATCTTTGTACTTCTTAAACATTCCTTTTTCATCATTGATGTAATATGAGAACTTCATATTAGCGATTCTGTCGCATAACTTAACAAAAGTGCTATATCGGCAACTAGCAATCTTCGGATATGTTTTCATTGCACGTTCCTTACGATTACGCCCTAGCTCATTTGTAACGTTATAAACGATATCCGCCACGAATCCTTCTACAAATGCGATTGGTTGTTTCAGATCACTATAAGTAGATACAGTTCGCATCATATCGTTAATCTCATTATAGTTGACACGACAATCTTCCATAAGATCATGCATTGCTGTGGCACAAAGAACATATGCACGATTATTGTTTTCGATCAAGTGAAGATATTGTTTAGCCACATTAACAGTCGCTTTCACATGAAGATCATAATTGTATCCAGAGTATTTACATCCTGTTGCTTCATGTTTTTCTATTGCATAAGAATAGATTCTCTGAAAGGCATCGAGTTCTTCTTGATTTAGTGTGTAAAGTTTCATATGTTTATTATACCTCATAAAATCGAGAAAGTCAAACGATCATTAAATCTGTCCATGTGTTTCATAACAATGCCTTGCTTTTTCAATAATTCAGCAACACTATGAAATAAATCATTCGCAAAATAATCTCTATCATTTGTGTCAAATTCGAGAAGATTATAACTATCTTTGAAAGAGATTGCATTATGTGCGACAAAATGATCTTTTTCGCTTAAGATTCTTTCAGCGATTGATCTATAAGTTGTTAATGCGACTTGATGACGGAATTTGTTTCTATGTTCAAGCAGTGCGTCTTTAATTGTTATTTGGCTCATTAGTTTTCCTCCAATTCATCTAATCTTTCGATCTTTGCGATTTCCAGCATTTGATCATATATGCCTTCAACAGCAAGTGACAGACTTAGAAGATCATCTTCATAAGATGAATCTGAATACCAATTCAATTTAATTGGGCCGCTAGTGAGATCGTTATAAAGTTCGCTAAAAATTATATCGTATTTAGTTTGCCAATCAAGTTTCTTGTTTGTGATGTATTCGTTGAATTTCTTATATGCCGTAAACCACAGTTTGGTTTTTTCTTTGATTGTTTTGTCGTTCATATGTTTATTATACCTTTGATTTTAATAAAAAACAAGGAAGATTTCTCTTCCTTGTTTTTTACTCATCCTCTGGTGACTCCAAAACGATGTTCTTCATATTTGCGCAACATGAGCCAAAGTATGGCACATACCACAACAGTCCATCCATGATTGTACCAAAGGCCAAACAGAGTTCCAATCCATACCCATCCCAGAATAGTAATCACTCCTTGCAGAAAACTTAAGGAATCAAGATATGATATAAAAGACTCTAGACGTTCTTTCATTGATGAACGAATGGAGTATGAAGTCCACAAATGCGTAGTAGCCAGCAAACCACAGCGAGAGGAAGCGAAATCTCTCCAAGGAATAATCCTGCGATTGCGGCCCAAACGAAGTCTACAGTTTTACCAATAAAAGACTCCAAACAATAATTGACGGTAACGCCGCCCAGAAGCAAGTTACAAATGAGAATCGCAATAGCGCATCCACAGCTTCCACAAGCCTCACCTTCAGCCGCACCACGTTGACAAAATAGTTTTGTGTTTTTCATGTTTATATTCTACCTCTTCTTTCTGTAAAAGTTTCTTAGAATTTTCTAAGAAATCTTTGAGTGAATTCCTTTGAGTGGAATTGTATATTCGTTGTAGTTTATTTTGATTATGGCTTTTGTATCATCAATGTTGATGATTTCTGCCATACCAAAAAGGAATTTATTGTTGACGATGCAGTTGACAGCGACTTTATCTCCGATTTTATACATAGTTGTCTCCTAATTTTCTGGTATCATTTCTGCAACTGTAAGTAAAGCACAATTTGCATCTCCTAAATGATAATCTAAAGTTTGTCTTTTCATGGAATTTAGAAAATCAGTTAATTGTGTATTATCATATTCTTGTAATACAACAGATTCATTGGGCCAATCAATAGGTGCAGATGTTGCTACCATGCCTAATACAACATACTTATATACTGTTTGACCTTTAATTTCAGTAGTACCATGAGGCCAAAGTACCAATTTAACTGCTTCATGTGCCATAATTGTTAATCCTCCATTTTTAAGCGTTCGACTTCGACATCGAAACAATTTCCTTCATTATCTTCGATAATTGCTAATTTCTCTGAATCTTTAAAACCGATAACGGTTCCTCTAAAAGAGTATTTCCAAGCATCATCTACCTGCTGGGGATCGGGCACATTGACGACTGTGCCAATGGTTAAGGAATTAGATTCTTCATCAAACACAAAAACTCCACCGTCGGTCTCATCTAAGTCATACAACCAAATGCGTCCGAAATGGAATTCATCACCTTCGTTATAAACTCGACTTTCTTCTATGGTTTGTCGAGCTAGTTTATTAGCTTCTTCTTCTGTTTCGGCTTCGACTTCAAATGTAAATGAGGCTTTAATTGTTGCTGTGAATGTTTTCATGGATACAGTATACTTATCTCACCCAATGAATAGCAACAGTTTGTGCGGCAGTTTGTAAAGCAAGTCCATGAATAGCTGGTTTCCCGATAGCGATTTCTCTTGCTTCTTGAAAAGATTTATTGACTCGATTTCCTGAAAGAAGGTATTTCTTTTCCCAGATATCTGCTTCTTCTTCTGTAGGAAATGTTGCTAGAAGTCCAACAGTCATTGGATCAGGCCCTTTGGTTGTTGCATTAACTGCGGCATATCGGCCTGCGCCCAATTCAATCATAATTACTGCATCTGGAAATGAATCATCTCCACCAAGCTCGTCATTGTCATCAGTACTAAATAACTTTTCAGGATCAAGAAGTTCAATTGCCATGTTTTTTATTTCCAGTTATGATATAAATTTTGGTGCCCGAGGAGGGTCACGATCCCTCAATCCCTTACGGGCCTTGGTTTTTAAGACCAAGGTGTATACCAATTCCACCACTCGGGCATTTTCTTTATTTTACCTTCACAGGCTCATGATTTTCTACGTGGATTCCGCCATCTTCGTCGTCATCTCCGTATATATTTGTTATCATGTTTTTAGCCCGTTCGATTTTTGTTTTTCCTATACTTTCCAGTATACCTTCAAGCGCTAATCCTGGATATAGCATTTTTATCTGTCTTTCTCGTTCTTCTTTTGATAAGTTATTAAAATTCATATTTTTACTTATACAAAATATTGGTGGGCAAGGAGGGATTTGAACCCTCACGAGCTTTCGCTCATATGCACCTCAAGCATACGTGTCTACCATTTCACCACTCGCCCATATTGGTATCGAAGGAGGGATTTGAACCCTCAAGGATCATTGCTTTTGAGACAAGCGAGTCTACCAATTCCCCGTAATCCACTCCGATATTAAACTTTGGTGCCGAGTGTGGGATTCGAACCCACAAGAGAGAATGCTTTTAAGACACCTGCTTTTTCCGTTTAGCTACTCCAACTCGGCATATTAAACTTTGGTGCCGTTGACAGGACTCGAACCTGCACACCGCTTCCGCGATTCTACGTTCTAAGCGTAAAGGGACTACCAATTCCACCCACAACGGCACATATTTATAAAACAAAACCCTCACTTCGAAATTTCGAGTGAGGGTTTCGTCGTCGCCTTTTAAGATAATTTAGACAACAGAACATCTCACTCGCTCCCGAAGGAGGAGAGATAACAAGCTAAGTAATAGGCTGTTGTTGATGTTCTTCATTGTTATATTTACCTTACTTTTATTCTACCACATAATCCTGTGATTTGTTAGCAGAATTTTCGAAATTTTCGAAATAATCATTAATCTCGAAAATTGTCTTTTCTTTTTCAATCATCGCTTTTTTGTTGTAACGAACGGTTTTAGGGTCCCAAAAAAAGCAATAACATTCATGCCCCAATCGGTACCATCTGGTTTTACGCCATTTGCCTTCGTTCACCAAATAATAACGATAGATGTTTTTCTCATACTCCTGTTCTGTTTGGGCATTCGCACCAGCGATCCAAGGAGCATTTTCAGTGTGGATGACATCGAGAATTTCTCGATGAATTTTACGACGAATGTTTCTGGTTTTTGGTCTAATATACATCGTTATAGATGCATTGTTTTCACCTTCCTTTTATACTTGCCAAGACATACACTGCATTTGTTCACCGCTTGGTAAAGTATATGTAATGTATTCATACAAAATGACATTATCAGGAGTAATGTTGTCATTAACAACTGAATCGACGCTAATTAAACGAATTGGGTCTAGTATTGTATCAATCACACAATTAACGGTGACTGAAGTCTCATTGTCCCAAACGGTTGTATATTGTGCAGATTGCGTATTCATACTATTATTCTACCCCCAGATTTGAAATAGTCAATGAAATCTTTCACAACTTCTGGAGACATATATCCTTGTTCAACGGCACCCAGAGTGAATTTTTGCACAAATTCCGCTTTACACGCACTTGAGTCACCATAAGCAGGCCATTTTAGATTTGCAAACCTTTTCGCAAGATGATAGAATAACATTTCACGAACCTCTGTATCGAAAACTCCCCAATACAAGAGTTTTCCAAGATAATCATGATCTGTCTGCAAAAGATTAATCACATCTTCGTCTGTGTAATTAATACCTATATTATTGCATATGTTCTTAATGTGATCAATTGTCGATTGCGTGATTTCGATAGTAATTTTTGGCATGATTCTATTCTACTTCTATTCTGCATGAAAGATCAATGTTTTTTCGCTGATAAGTGTAACAAAGATTGCTTTTTGTTTATAGTATTCTAAAGAATACTCAGCGATTTGTGTAATTTGTTCTTCTGTGCAGGCAATTCTTACAGGAATCATAATTTCTTTATAGAGTTTACCATCATTATCGAGCCATTGTCCTTTTGCGGCTCTTTGTATAGTTAATCCACCTGTAATATTACGGACGTATTTATCCCATTCCTGATGATATGGCACAGGGATGTTTTTATTTCTACGTGGAATATCTGGGTTTGAATTATCGTGTTCACCCATTTTGTGAGGAACAAGAATTTCCCATAAAGGAGACTCGATTTTTGTCATACGAGTAGTATAACACAAAAAATATGGGAAAGATAGCTCTTTCCCATATTTTTTCGAAAATTAAGCAGACCAAATTTCAAAACAGTCGCCGTCTGCGCCGCCAGATATTTGCCATTGATTTAAAGCAACATATTCACTCTTGCTTGTTGGATTACTGGAAATAAGTGGGAATTTTGTTTCATATGCTGTCCCTGCTGGAATAGTTACTACAGACACTTCAAAGTTATTATCGGCTTTTTGTAAATATAAATTAATATAGATATCATTTGTAGTAGTTCCAGAGCGTGTAAATGTATTTCCAACTCGAACTTCCATAGGAGTATCTACATAGAAATTATTAATTGGAGTAGAATTGCCATATGTTCTATTCCAGCTTCCTTCAGCATGAACCCATGAATCATGAATAGCAATTAATTCTGTGCCTTTTGCAACTCTCCAAAGAGTTCGAAAAGATTCATAATTGCTCCAACTACCATTTTGACTATTGGTTACAGCAACCAACATCCTATTGTCTGTGCTGCTATCATACCAATCTTTAAAACTATGTCCTGTTTGCGCAGTAACATATGTATCTAATGCTATTAAAATTGGATTCAAAGATGTTGCCCATGAAGAAGGAATAGATTTTTCAACTGTAGCGCAAACATTAATAAATGCATTTGCATTGTCAATGCTTGATGTATAGTTTGAACCAGCATTGTAAGCATCTTGACTTACTAAAGATCGAGCCGCTTCTAAACACGCTGGAATACCAGGAAATCCATAATTACCTACACAAAATTGGAGAAATCCATATGCACCATGTAAATCTGATACAATTTGTATCATGTCAGGTACATCGGTTGGAATAAAATTAGTCATTTTGATTTATACCTTGCCTTGCTTTGTTTATTAACTGTTATGTGTGCAAATTGCAGCAGCAGCAGCAATTACTGTATTGGGATTATTAACAATATCATTAACCATATTTGTTAAATTATAATTATAATTAATAGAATATAATATCCATAACTTTTGTCGTCGAATATGATTTGTTTCTAAGAAATCTAAAATTGCTGCGCTATTAGATAATGAGGAAATTTCTTGCAAAATGTGTTTTACAACTAAAATATGTCCGTTAGCTAAACAATTGCATTTTTGTACTGTAATCATAATTATGCTCCTTATGCCACCCAAAACTCAACAACATCACCGTCTGTACCACCAGTAATTGATGAAACAGATAAACTTACGAATTTATTAGTGCTGCCTGTTGTGGAAGATACAATTGGAAACACCGTACCAGCAACAGTATTTGCAGGAATGTGAATTGTAGCTACTTCAGTTGAACCACTAAGATGAGTTAAAAGTACATTTACAATAATTGGATTAGCTCCAATATTATGTGACCTGTTATTTGTGCTGCCTGCACGAATAGCCATAGGCGTTTCTAAAAGTATTTCATTTAACATACTCGAATTTTCATTTGTGTGCGCCCATGATCCAGTTGTATTTGTCATAGAATCTAAAACAACAATTAATTCATTATTTTTAACTTGACGCCACAATTTTTGGAAATAAAGATATTCGCCAGACCATGTGCCTGCGGAATTACCAACGTTAATAGTTCGATTATCCGTAGAAGCATTGTACCAATTTCGAAAACTGCTTCCTGTTTGGGCAGTAACATACGTGTCAAGCGCATTCAATACTGGATTTAAAGCTGTTGTCCAAGATGATGCAATTGTTTTTTCTAATGTTCGACAAGCTGTATTAAGAGCTGTTATGGAATCAATATTAGGTACGATAGAATTATTGTTATATGAATCTTTCGAAATTATTGCTCGAATATTTTGAAGAACATCAGGAATACCACCACCCATAAAACTATAAGTGGAATCAGTAATTGCTAAAGTTATATCATTTGCAAAACCAATATTATAGACAATTTGTGACATATCGTAAGCGTCTGTTGGAACGTAAGTTGTCATGTGAATTTTTACCTCTCAATGATAAATTCTTTGCTTCACTTGACAATCCCTTTGTGGAAGGGTATAATTTACTTATGATTATCTACGATGGTAAATCGCAAATCGACGGGAATCCAATCGTGGCTATTGTTACTGGAATTGACACAAAGTCAAATAATAGTAAAACAGGACATATGCCGCAGATTTGGATTCTTAATAAAACTGTGCATCCAATAGAAGCCCTAAGAACAGGGCAAGATGTTTCTGTATGTGGTAATTGTCCGCATAGACCACAAAAATTAGGTAATCTAGCATTGAAGAAAGATTCACGTTCATGCTATGTGAATACAATGTCTTTTAATGCTATCTTTAGATCATATCTAAAAGGGAATTATGATACCGTTGATCTTGAATCAGCATCGGAAATTCTCAAAGATATGCACGTTCGTTTAGGGGCATATGGTGATCCTGCCGCTGTGCCAATCGAAGTATGGGATGGTTTACTGTCTAAGTGTGTATCCACTGGATATACACACCAATGGAGAACCTGTGACCCAAGATATGCAGAATATTGTATGGCATCATGTGATTCTGATACAGACGTTGAAGATGCTGTCAAGAAAGGATATAGAGTATTCTTTGTGCAGAATCATAAAACAATTGATGATGCATTGAAGACAGTAGGTGATACGAAGTTAGCTTGGTGTCCAGCATCTAAAGAAAAGGGTAAAGTTACTACTTGTTCTAAGTGTATGGCCTGTAGCGGAACTAGATCAAAACTACATAGCAATATCACTATCCTGAAACATTAAATAAAAGGGAAGATGTAATATCTTCCCTTTTATTTTGCGTCTTAAAATATATGGCGGGACGTTAATTGTTGTCACATTAAAATAGCAGGAATTTCTTCCTGCTATTTTAATGTGATTGATTATCTGTTTTGAACCCAGATGCCGTAACTTTCATCGGTTTCAAGGTCTTCGTCATCGAGTGGATAGATTTCTGTACCTAAATCCCAGATTTCAAGAAGCGACAATGTAGAGTCTTCATCTTCAATGTCTACAAGAATCTTGCCATTGAACTTATATACAGCTTCACCCGTTGAATAATATCCATCAACAACGAACTCGTCACCATTACTATCGTTGAACAAGTTTGCTGGATACATTTCACTAGCCATATCCTCAGGCAATGTTTCATCTTCTCCTACGAAACCCTCATCAGGGTTTCGATAGGTAAAGAGCGATGCTTCCTCATTACCATTGAAATAAACGTATTGGGCATTCTTAACAAGTGTATGTCCAGTTGCGTCCTCATAATCGTAGAAGTCTTCTACATCATTGACAGCATTAACGCCCGACTTGTAAAGCGGCTTTGTGAGCGGCCCATCGTATTCACCTACAACGGTGTATCCAGTGACACGAACCTTTTGACAGTTGTGATCTTCTGGAACAGAAACAACATCAGCAGGATTAACTTCACAGATAACGATACGTCGTCCTGAACAGTTATTGAAGTCAGTTGCATATTCCAATGCTCCAACGTGATAACCAGACGAACAATGGTTGCGTCGATTGTCGTCAACAAGATTTCGAGCCATTCTTGGAGACTCACCAATCTTGTTGCTCACCCTACCAGTATGCCAGTCAGTCCAATCTTGACGAATAGACTTATAAGCAAGGAACGTACCCTTATCAGTGATAGGAATGTTCTTATGCTCAAGGAACTGATAAAGTTCATTGACAGACGCCATAGAAGGATTTTCCATCAAGTTCTGTAGGAACGCTACAAGATGCGAGATGTTCAACTTCTCACGAATGAAGTCAAGGATGCGAACAGTGACAGCATTATGGATAACGCTACCCTTGTAAGTGACTTGACCGTTGACAACAGCAATATCAAGATGCTTGTATTGCTCATTGATGTAGTTCGCTGGATTCATAGCCTGATAGAGTGTTGACCAATCTTCCTTCTTATACGCTTCCAATGCAACAGGAAAGAACTCTTCCTCTGAACGGATGGTAAACGGAGTATTGTCCCAGACAACAGTGATGAAGCCTTGTCCATTTGAATCAATCGAAGCGATTTTAGCTTTAGGTGTTTCTTTCATAATCTCCTATATTCTACGCAATTTCTGCGTTGGTTGTCAACAGAGTTTCCACTCCATTTACATAAATTGCGATAGATTTCGCATATTGGTCAATACGATAGATGTGATATTCAATCATATCCATCATAGAGAAGGTTTCTTTGATTTTCGCAATTCTCTCCAAATGCTGATCTTTTGAATAAGCATTCAAATGGAACCCAGTATACGAAATGATGTTCTTAATCGAATGAAGTTTTGACTTATCATTAAGTGATAAGGTTTGAAGATTCTTGAGGTCAGTCAAGAACGATTTCAAAACACCATCGTTAAGTTGATCGAGTAATGCTTTACAATTTGCAAGAATGAAATAAAAGTTCGGTGTTGCAGACCGTAAAACGTCGTCTCTCAATAGGTCAGAAATAGCCTGATCCTTAATCAGTGTAGCAATCTTTGAATGAACATGACTTTCCAATGTGACGGCATTCTCAGGAATTGTACTACCCTGTCTCACACCATATACTACCAAATCAGAGCCAAACAATTCATTGTAATAGTTCTGAATTGAACGAATCGTTTCCAAATTGTCTATACGACTATTTACAGGCTTATATCCATAAATTTCCAGATAAACAATATCATCATTTTCATCAATTTCGGCCTCATCCCAAGATTCAGACTTGACAGACGTAATGTTATTATTGAACTTGAATACCTTGTACTTGGCTTTCGGATTATATGACGAACCATCTGCATTTTTGGTTCGCTCAATCTTTGGCAATACCAATGTATTGAGTTCCAAAGTATCAGCACCAATCATCTCAGGGTCAGTCAAGAAACCGTCAATGTCAGCATCAGGATCAACCCTTGACACACCATTCTGATCTACTATATTTTTTGCAGTAACAACACAATAAACTCTGCCAGTATTGGTGAACTTAGCGTAGTTGATTCGACGTGACAGGGCATTGTCCTTAAAGTCTCCACGATCAATAAGAATCAGAGGATTGTCACTAGGACGAATACTACCACCAGCAATCAAACGAGCCTTGCTATTGTAAGTTTTCAGAACAACATGATGCTTCTCATATACATCAGATGGTACATAGATATTATCAAGTTTCTTACCCTGATATACAGGATTAACCTGAATGAATCCAAAGTTACCATTGACAGTCGTAAGCATTGCTCTTGCTTCATACAAATTCTTAGCAGTAGCAATCTTGTCAGACAAATCCTTAGCCATTTGAGCATAAATATCGTGAATTTTAGCCTTTAGATATGTCAGAGTTTTAGTCGTATACTTGAGTGCTTCACGCGATGGAACAAATTCTACGTCGCCAATTTCAGCATTGATGACCAAATCCATTTCATGTAGTTCAAACACCCACTTCTCTTTTGGAGAATAACGATCAAAGATGCTCAAATCCAAAGGATACGGAATGTTGCCCATCATTACGACATGACGATTGTTCGCCCAACGATCATGGGCCTTATAGAAGCTCCAACCTTTACCAGAAAGCAGTACAACGTCGCTGACAGAATCCAAATAATTAACAACATCGTGAGAGTTCTTAATAATAGGACGTGGCAACCATCTCTTATATAGTGCTTTGGCTTCACGCGCAAACGTATTGATGTCCTGAGTTTTCACCTTAATGGCAATTTCCACACCATTTTCTTCATCAGTAGGTTCGGAAAGAAGCTGACTGATTTCACCTACTTCGGAATTGTCGATATAGGCTTCATAAATGGTCTTTGTGCCATTATAATATGACGTGATAGTAAACGAATCGGCATAAGTCCATCCAGACTTACTACCGAATCCCAAACTACCTACCTGACTATTCGTATTACGCTTTGTAGATGCGCCATAACACGAATAGATGTTCCGAACATCATCCCAAGGCAAACCAACACCATAATCACGAATGCGAAGCGTAGAATCGAATACAGAGGGCATAGTCACTTCAATAGGACGTGATGCCCAACCCGCTTCTACATGAGCGTCAAAAGCATTAGTAGAGTATTCACGCAATACAGCAAGAATACGATTGGAATACAAATTTCGGAGAGCCATAAAGACCGCTGGAAGGTCTTCATTGCGAATTGACATCTTGACAGTCTCTTGAAGACCGTCTGTTTCTACCGTATGGGTTCTAGGAGTAGTAATCACGTCATCTATTATACTCCATTTCCAAGCCTTGTCAACACTTTCAACAACTTTTTTTGAAATTATCACTTATCATAGCTTTATTGAAATTTCGCGGGGTCCAGCCATACATTTTAAGACATAAAATAAAAGCAGACATTTATCATTATCTGCTTTTATCTATTGTTATTTTATTCCCATAACTTGGGTGTATCTGGATAGTCAGAAAACCAGAAATTGTATCTTTCTTCAATAAATTTCATGAGTTCATCTTTATCTATTTTGTTTTTAGAATTGATTGTGATTTTTCCATCTTTGAGTAATGATTGACAATGATATTCATCATCAATGTCATTAGATAATCCAAAGATAAAATCACCTTCAGCATCATCTAACGCTGGATTGATTTTGAACTCATATGAATGATAAGTAATTGTTGTTTCTGTGATCATTAGATTAGTATATCCCACTCCTCCCATTTGACATAATCGTGACAAATAAAGACACCATGTCTATAAACTTGATTGTCGTAAAAAGTTTCTACTTCAGTTCTTACGATATGTTCAATTTCCGCTTTATTTGGAAGTTCATCATTCTTTCCCCACCAACATCTTACTCTAACAACATTATCGTATGGAGTACGCAAACGTATATGTCCCTTCTTCATTTCAGGGTGTTTGGTTAAATTCTTTAAAGCTTTACGAATATCTTTTTTATTGCCCTGATTATGCTGGAAAGAGAATGTGAAATCTATTAACTGTTTTTTCTGATCCATATGTTTAGTATACCTCAAAGGATAAAAGAAAGGGAAGAATCTTCCCTTTCTTTTATAGCTCTCATTTACATCCTTGTGATTGTTCTCCATATAAATAATCCATCTTCAATTTTTCCACGCAGATGAGATTCGAATAAATCTTCAATATGTTTACAATCTGGACAAGGCGTTTCAGAATATGTACTCCAAAATAATTTGATCTTAGAATAGACTCTTAACTGCCTACCAGCATTGAAATTATCAAAGTAATACTCTTTGGAAAACAATCTAAATTGTAAATCCTTAAAATCAGGATGATTTCGTAAATCCTTAATTAGCTTCTCAAGTTCTTTACGACTATTACAACGATGAGCAAACGAAAAATCTAATGATAAAGAAATAGGCATTTACTTACACCCACCTTTCGATTTGTGTGCATTCGCGCCAGTTGACTTGATGATTCCAATAATAGGGTTTCATATCAGTGCTAGGAATTACGTGTCCGTCGATTGCCTTGAGGATTTCTTCCTCAATATAATCACGATCAATCTCATGAAGCTTCTTACCTTCAAAAGTCATGTTAATTGATGCACGACGGCCACCTGCATTATTTGTAAAAGAATAATATTGACAATAATCTGGAGCAGTGAGACGAAACTTATTTTCCTTAAAAATAGGAATCTTTCGCAAATGTTTTACTAGCTCTCGAACATCTTGAGTAGGTAATCGGTGAAAGAATTGAATGTTAAGCTCTGAATACTTTGGAATTGTTCTTTGCATGAGAATCAGTATACATCATCTCATGCAAAATGTCAAGCACGAGAAAGAATTTTTAATCCTTTTTCGCCAGCCCAATGTCTAAGAACAACATACTCTTTCTCATTGACCCGCCTATTCCACGGTCCTCTAATTTGAATTATATGACCAAATCTATCAGCTTCAATAGTAATTCTAGTGAATTCACTGCTTAGATCATAATCCCAATTAAGGAATACTCCATCTTCATTATAATTCGCATAACGAACATTATATCCTCTCATAGAAAAAATATAAGAGCTACCATTCATACAGCGATTCACATAGGAATAAACACAATGTCGATTCTTCTTTCCTTCTTGAAGAAGTTGTTTATTTGTTGTAAGTTCCTGAACGTCCCAAATTTCGTTATTGTATTGATCAAAAATCCATAGAGGAATACCCATTCCTTCCCATTGACAATTCTGACCAAGTTTAGCTTTTTGCATTTGATGATGCCATTCATTAGAAAGCATAATGATAGAATTCAATGTTCGGCCCTTGAAAGAAAAATGTGCATCTTCTCGAATTTTAGTACAAATATAGTCCGCAGTATCATTGAACGTATCTTTGTCCATATCCGCGATATTATGCGCATAAAAATGAAGAAGTTCATGCAAACATTTTGAGCTACCACCCATATCAGGAAAATAATTCCCAAATACTCGATCAATCAACTTTAAAGCATTTGTATTGCTAATGCCTAAATTTACCATTTTAGCCCACCAAATATTCTCGTGGATTTCTTCACATGGTCCTTTTAAAAACAATGCGGCTTCTTTGGAAGACATGATATGTTTGACTTCTTTTCTGAAACTGCCGCCTTGTGCAATTGTAACAAACCATTTCTTATAGATATCAAACATATAAGTATATTTATATTTTTGCTTCGTGGTGGCACCATATCTATTTACAATTTGTTTAGGTTGAAGAAAAAGATAATAGAAGAAATCGGGCACACGATATTTAACGAACATATGGTTAATTAAACCAATAAGTTGTTTTTCTTCATTGTACGATTTTGCAACATAATCATTAGGATCACGAATTACAGAATCAGTAACATATTCCAGGTTCAATTTAGCCATCAGAATTTCTGTAGGCTTTTTCTTTTGTTTCTTTTCTGCTTTAATCTCGTTAATGACTTTATCTGTTTTCTTCAAAGTAGCAAGAAGAGATTTTTCGTACTCTTCTTGCGCTTTCTTTCTTTCGGCTACAGTAAAATATTGATCAAATTTCGGCATATTATCCTTATTTATTGGTATTCATGCATTCAGTAAGTAATTCTACCCACAGTTTGGGTGGATTGTCAACAATTACCCGTGTCAAATCTAATATTGTATCACTGATACGTAATGGTCGTAAATCATCAGGACAATATGTCATATTCAAGTATTCTTTTGCAATATCATTATTTGGTGCAATAAAATCGAATTTGACATTATTTTTATATGACGGATGTGTTCTGGGGTTATCTGGATTAATAATAGCTGTTAATTCTCCCTTATAAATTGCTTTTTCTTTATGAGGGAGAATTGAGCCTTGATAGCGATAGATCGTGATTTTCATTCTTCTACTATACCTGAGGGGCATTGGATTACGAAACCACTTTCTTCAAGATCGTAAAATCTTTTAGTTACATAACCTTTAATGAACATATATTCTTCAACAGCAGAAAGCCATAGAGTACATCTTTCACGAAATTCTGTGGACTGTTTGATTTTTTCGATAGCGAACAATCTACAGTCTTCTTTGATTTCAGAATGTATTTTATGAACTGTTGTTGCAGCTTCATCATCGGGTGAAGTGATTTTACCAACGATTTCATGTCTTTTAAGGATATGCAACACTTCTATAGTGCTAACATACCAATCTTCGACAGGCGATAAAGGTGTTAAGACTTCCATGATTATATTATACCTCAATTATTCGATGTCAGTGCTCTTTACCCAAACTTTTACTTCCACCCAGGCTCCTTGTTCTTGTTGATCAACAGTACTCTCTTCAGGAACTATACATGTTCCAGGATATCCATAAATCTTTTCAGCAGCTTGACGATATTGTTGTTCGATATTGTTTTCCATCGCTTCTATTATAGCTCCTTCACGAGGAATATTTGACAACAAACAAAAATTGCTCTTTCCTCAACAATTTTCAGAAAGAGCAATTAAAGATTCAAAGAATTATGCTAAGATTTAAGCATCTCAGTGAAAAGATGAATTGCCCATTCTTTGAACTTTTCATCTTCACACATTGCTTTACTAGGTTCATCACTAATCTTAATTAGAGGCATACCATTACAATGTGTCATTTTAATAACAATAGAAAGAGGATCAACCCCAAGATCATTCGTCAAATTAGTTCCAATGCCAAAAACGGCGCGAATTCTTTCAGAAAACCAACACCATAATCTATACGATAAATCAAGATCAAGCGAATCTGTCCATGCTCCCGTTTTAGTAAATGAATTAATTCCCAACTTCTCATAATGATCCAATAACTTAAATCCCCAAGCAAAAGGATCACCAGAATCATGTCTCGCACCACTAAACAAACTAGCAAGAGCAAGATCAAAATCTCGTAAGAATTGATCAAAAGTATAAGTATCACTTAAAGCAATACCCAACTTTCCACGATAAATTTCATTCCACACATATAAAGCCTTAATCTGTGCCATGTGCAAAGGCACAAAAGCCTGATGAGCCATTAAATACTCATGAGCCATAGTACCTTGAGGTACTAAATCATTATCCATAGCCAATGCAACATTAGAACAACCAGAGAAAATTTCCTTTGGTAATTCTTTCTTTAAACGACTAACAACATGAGCCTGCCAATCCCTCGAAAAAGCTCGACGAGTACCAAATTCCATCAACTTAAATGGATGACGCTCTGGATGCTTTAATCCCTCTTCATAAATATCTTGCAATTTAATAATCTTTTCATCAAGACGACGATCACCCTCTCGAAAAATTAAATCAGAATGAAATTGCTCGAAATATACCTCATTGACAATACCCAAAATAGGTACCTCGAAATCAATCGTATCATGCCAAGGACCCTCAATCTCAATATCTAAATCATTATTCTTTTCTGTGACTTTGACATAATTACAATTTAATTGTTTCTGTGAAAAAGTAGAAAGATATGATTCGTTAAAATATCCTTGTTTCTTTAGGAATTCTGTTTCTTGGGGTGTAGGAGTGAGTCCATGAAGTTCCTCGATTTTTTGCTCGATTTTCTTTTTATATGGAAGAAGATTGACATTTTTGGTACGGCATTTGAAATGATACCTTACCCAAGCTGAGGAATATTTACTCCATACGACTTGATCCATCGTATATTTATATAGATCGTTGTTTGTAAATCTCATTGTTTTATTCTACTCGATTTTCTCCATTAAAGTAGGCAGTTTTTCTTCCTCTTTTATCAAAATAGGATGAATTTATTTCATTGTATGCCACCCAGACATCTCTATCATAGAAATTTGTAATTGCATTTAAATGAAAAGGAATTGTTTCGATGTCTACTGGATAGAAGTGATTAACATCAACTCCGACATTAAATGAATTAAGTTGATATTTCCATGCTCCATGAATATGCCCGACGAGATTAAAACGATCTTGTTTACCTAAAGAAGGATAATGCGTGACATATAATGGTATATTATCATATTCAAGTTCTATTCCACTGCCATCTTGAATGATTGTTTCAAAATATGGCTCGAAAACTTCGTCTGAATATGGTCTGTCGTGATTTCCTCGAATCAAGATTTTATTGCCATTAAAATGCTTTAGATATTTGATCCATACATTTAAATCTACGTCTTTATTGAAAACATCTCCAACTACATAGACTAAATCATTAGGACTCACTAATTTATTGTGATTTTCGATCAAAGTTCTCAAAGCCCATCGTGGGTCAGTAATTGGTCTGCCCATTAAAGCTTGTCTTGTATCTCCAATATGCCAATCGGCAGTCAACCATGTTTTCATATTCCAAATTGCTCCAATGTTTCTGCTTGTTTAACAGCTTTATTAAATCGTTGGGCACATTCTCCATTAGGATGTTTATTAATGTAAAATAATGCCCCTTTTGTAGGGATTTCAAAGCGATCTACTAACCTATTCTGATTAGTCCAAATTGAAATTCTTGAGCCTCGAATTTTATTGCTCGAATTTCCATTAGTTACTGTTGTCTTCATAGGTTTAGTATATCACATATTGCTCGAAATAATCCATATCAATATGGATTATTTCCAAAGTATTTGATCAATTCTTGTTTAAGTTTCTTGTTAGAAGGGGATACACATTCTTTCAATGAATACGAATCTGATTTAATATTCGTCGGCCATTGATATTCCCGCTTAAAGAAATCTTTACAATTCATTTCATCCCATCCTAAAGATTGATACCATGTGATAATTTTCTCAGCGGTATTCAATTTAGTATTGCGTTTTTTAGTATCTTCGAGCAACAACCCAGCGTATTTAGTTTCCCATCCTTTTTGCAACAAGCGTACTCGATGAGATGAATGAATTCTTTCGTCTCCGAGCCAAATAGGAGCATCAGTATTAGTTGTGAATTTTCGATAAATCTTTAATTTTTCAAGATAGTTTTCTGGACTCATATTACGATTTTCCAGTTCTTTAATATTACAAACTAGATATTCGATTAAAGCTCCAGGATTTTGTTTCCAGGCCAATAATGCTGGATGACTAAGCCATCCTGTACGTTCCTTACCAGTTTTAGTTGGAAGATCGAACATAATGTCCAATAACTGTGTTGTCTCTAGGGCCTGTTTATTAAGTCGTTGACTATCGAGTGAAGCCAGTGATTGTTCGTAATCTTTATATGGAATGAATACTTGCATGTTGATATTCTACGCGATTTAAAATAAAAAATGCATCCCTTCTCGAAAGAAGGGATGCATTTTTTATAGTTTTTTCGATGATTATCGAAGAGGAATAGTAACACCTACTCCAAATACCCAAGCGCTCTTACCAGTAACAAAACCAGCAGTTGGTGACGCACCAAGATTAGCAAGATCAAATCCCTTAAGTCCGCCAGTTAGATCAAAACTATAGCCATTCTTAATAGGTACCTTGTAATCCAAACCTGCGCCAACATACACCTTATGCTGAAGATCATTCATATTAGCCGCTCCAAGAGTATTGGCTGTAAGACGACCACCAGTGGAAGGGAAGGTATAAACAGGAACGCTGAGTGCAGTGAGATTATCGTAGCCATCTCGAAGATACAGCAAGTTAACATTAGTAGTAGTGACACTATATGCCACACTCTTCTGTACTACTGGAGCCTTAGATGACTGAGTTGTTCGTTCAACTACATGTGACTTAGTCACAGTAGAAGTAGTCTGCGAAAAAGCTGTTGCACTGACAGCAAGCGCAACAGCAGCGATTAGGGTTGTGATTAGATTTTTCATACTATTTTTATTATGGTCCTTTTTTGTTATTTTTGTAAGTTTTTGTTTACAAACTAACTTCGAACAGAGGATTCTACGTGATCTCTGTTCGAAGAGTTTCAAACATTTGCGAAAATTTGATTTGTTTCTAAAGAATCTTTCAAAATTCGCTTAGCTCTATGAAGGCGTGAACGAATCGTTCCTACATTTGTAGACATTTTTTCCGCAATTTCTTCATAGGAGTATCCTTGCATATCGTAATAAATGGCGTCTTTATAAGCATCAGTCAAATGTGATATTGCTTCTTTCAAAACTTCGTTTCGAAAATCAATATTTAAATCTTCAGCAATATCCAAAGTGTCTGCAACATCAAATGTCGAATCGCCATTTTCATCTTCAAATGAACTAATATTCACAGATTCGATTTTATTCTTGCGCTTTTGATCAATATAAGTTCTTGTAACAATACGCAACATCCAATTTACAAAGTTTTTATTCGCATCAAACTTGTGTATGTTCTTATATGCTTTGATCATAGCATCTTGAACCAAATCATTTGCCTCATCCGTATTACGTGTGATCGTAAATGCATGAGAATAGAATTTGTTTCTATATTGTTTGCAAAGAGCGTTGAATTGTGTGTCTGTTAATGTGTTCATCTGTTTCATATTACCCTAAGAGGACTCAATTGAGTCAAGTATGCGCATTTTTATTTTGCGTCTTAAAATTAATGGGATGTTCCTACAGGCGGATTCTCCTGGATTGATATCCCAATAATCATCGGCACATCATGACAGATTTAAACTTAAAAATCAAGGGAAAGAATTTTTCCCTTGATTTTTTCTAAAAACACTTGATTATTCAGTTTCTTCTGGTATACTTTCTTTTGAAGGAGGAGGATCGTTATTCTGAATCAAATAATTGGTCTCGAAATCTTTAACGAGACTATTTGCGAGATTCGCATCGTAAGAAGAAAAATTAATCGTATGTCCCTTAAGAATAGGACGAATAATATCTTCTTTACTAATCATATGAAAAAAGTCTTTCGCTAAATCTTTTGAAGGAAAAGAAATAGAATGTTTATAGATGACAGTTTTATATGTATTAATATGAATCATAACTCTCTCACCCAATAAGGCGCTTCTTGTGCCCAAGACTGCATGCGCATCTTAACGCGCTCTCCATCAACTCCCATCAGACCCTGAGGACTACCAGATTCACTGACTAGTATAGCAATCGATGCGATCATTTCAGCAATTGTACAATCTTTAAACATAGCATGATTGTTTATCAGTACACTGAAACTATGTTCGCCATACTTACAAGCCTTAATAGTCATCACATTTAAATCTATCTCATACCACCATCCACACGCTGGATGAGTATAAACTTCGAGACGCTTGGGATTTTTTGGATCATTTGTCCAAAAAGTTATATTGCGCCACTTAAGAGGATATAAACCTAAAAATTCTTCTGTTAACACTATGAAAAACTCCTTATATCTATTTATACACAGTGTACAGTTTCTGCTCCTCTAGAGTGAATGTATTTCGAAGCTTAGATAACATTTCATTCAGTTCTACGCGAAGCTTTGAATCTTTAGTTCCAAGAACTCTGGCGGAATGAGCAATACTTTCATCGTCTTCGAAAATTAAATTGTAAATCATCTTCTCTCGATCAGTTAAAAGATTTACTCGATTTTTCATATCAACACTTGACACAATGTCAGACTGAGAAGTATAATTATTATCTATAAGGGAATCTTCACTGATCTGATATGACTCGAAATCTAAAATGCTCGATCTCAATGCACCATACTTATTCTTGAACTTCTGCTTCAATTCATCATTGAATAATTTTCTCGATTGTTCGAATCGATGCTTCTTACTGGGATTATCATCGTACTTCCCAGATAAATAACTTCGAGCTGTGCGACACTGAACTGGACAACGAATAAAAGAACCCTCATCAATCGTAGTTAAAATGTAATTGTAAATAATCTTATGTAAATAAGTAATTAACTTTACATCCTTCGAAAAATCAAAGTTCTCAAACGCATGCTGTGCTCCAATGTATGCTGTTTGAATAAAATCTTCTTTATCGCCCAAATGAGGATTGCGTTCGTAAATCCCATTAGCTAATTTATGAATTAAACGCTCATAACGAGAAAAAAGCTCATTGAGATAAATTTGATTATGAGTAGCTCGAAATTCTTTAAGAATATCTTCACTGGATAAATGTTTTAATGATGATCGTTGTTTGAAATTGTTATATGTAATTTTTTCTTGCATAGTTATTACTCGTTGTTAAAGTACTCGAATCCCTAATTCTTTTAATCGATTTCTATCAATAGAAGGAAAACCCGTAATGGAAAATTCATCCTGGCATTCAGTAACATGAATTTCTACGCTCTGATCAATCGAAATATCATCAATACTTATCTTGACTTTTCCTCGATTTTCTTTATTCGAAAAAATAAAACGCTGATTAGTACTGCCTGATAAACCATTAGAGTACTTAAGTTCCTCTATAAACCTGCCTTCAATTAAAAGATCAATATATTCTAAGCATTCTTTCGCTGCTGGGATTTGCTCGATTTCTTCAATTGTATATCCTGTAAAACATATAATGCCTTTAGGATATTTGTTTAAAAATGGATCGTCTTTATGTAATTCTTTTAAAAGAACTAAAAGCTCTTCAGGTTGTTCTAAAGGATCGCCTCCAGTTAATGTAATTCCATCTACGTTAAAAGCTGCTATAAAATCAGCAAATTCTTTAGGATCATGAAGGGAATTTTGTGTTTTATAATGATCCGCCCAAGTCTCGGGATTGAAACATCCTTTACAAGCTTTAGTGCATCCTTGTGTCCATAAAGTGAAACGCAATCCAGGACCATTGGTATCTTGTGACAATAACCAGGAATGTATATTAATCATCCTTGAATCACATTTACTTTTTTCTTTCGAGTTTCTTGATTTACTCCAGGCACTAACATGCACATTGAATAAATTCCTAATTCCCAATACATCTCAACTATATCGACATGATCATCAACAGCAAAAAGAATATCATATTTTGTCATTAACTCTAATGCAATCTTTCGCTTATAATCTATAGAAGAAAATTTAGGCATGCCTGGTTGCCAAAATACTCCTGGAGTGATTTCAGGATATGATGGACGCATATACAATAAACTTTCATTTACTTCCCAAGGCATATGTTCTTTAAGAAATTTTAGAGTAGGACCTTTTCCCTCTTCTCCTCGCGCAGTGATGGCTACCATATGCTCGATTTTCATTGTTTGACGCAAATTATTTAAAATCTCAATACTCTGATATAAAGGAATATCTCCTTCTGTATCTTTATTGTAATTTGCTAAACATTGTCTAAAGGCGTTATAATCTTTTTCGGCCATTGCTTGTGTTCCGCCTGATCTGAGGTATCGATCTTGGCTATTGACTACGACGCCATCGATGTCATAGATACAAATTTTTGGTAATGTTTTATTCATATGTATATACTACGTAATTTTTATCAATTTAATACAACAAAAAGGATTGGAATTATTTTCCAATCCTTTTTGTTCAGGAGCTTAACTAGACAAACACGAGGCAATTCATACTACGAGAGATATTTCTTAAAAGTTCCTCGAATTTTTAATATATGTTTTTCTTCTACTAACATATGTTAATTGCCTGTTTGTTCGAGTGCAATTCTCAGGAAAAACTTTTTGATACATTTTACTCGAATTCTTCGAAAAACTTCCGATAATCTGTACAAGGATTTTTCGTTATGAACAAAATCAAAAAACTTAAACAAACCACACCTAGACGAGATGTTAATTTTGCACTTGCGGCTGGTATTAATGCTTGGGTAGAAGATAATCTTCATACTGTGCAAGTAGCTCAAAGAGCAGCAGCCCGTGCAACTTATCAAGGATTAGTTGATATTAATCAACATAATCCATTTCAAATCGTGCCTACAGATGTCGTCGGAGAAAATGCTAACTGGGTACATAATTGCTTCCTTAATGTTGATCATGCAGCTTATGGATATTATAAAATCAATATCTTGAATCCTACGAAATTTGAAATTATTCCACCTAAAATTATTGGTGATCCATTTATCCTTGAAGGAGAAGATGCGGAAATTAGATTACACGCTTTTCTTGATGAACTTGCAAATTCACTTGATGTTCTTTACGAAATTCAAGATGGAATCGATTCATATAATCAAGATAAAATAAATCAAACACTCGAAAAAATGGTAGCACATTATAGAGAAATAATTCTACCTGAACTCGAAAAAACAAAAAGATTTATAGACGGAATTAGAGGAGCGACTATTTGTGATACTAATTCAGATGTAAAACAGTTGGCATCGAAAACTGAATTAAGATATGATCTGGCTTTGCAACATCCAAGAAACTGGATCGTTGTTGATGATTTAGATAATCTTGATTCGAAAAATGAAATTGCTACAAATGCTCTACAAGAAGAATTAATGAAATTCTTCTTCCTTGAATCAAGAGAAGCAGCATTTCTGTATATGGCACAGAAATTATTGATGACAAATCATTATAAAGTACAAGTAGTTACAGATTCCGCCGAAGATGAACCTGACGCAACTGGATTTGTAACAATTAATCCTAGAGATAAATTTGTATATGTTAAACCTGTATTGCATGCAACAGCTTTGATTGCAAGCGATGGACCTCCTAAACCTAAACCATCAAAAAAGAATGGTTGGGGTGCAGCACAAATAGTTAAATAAAGGAAAAATAATATGGCAATTGTAAATAATCCCGATCTTATCGCAGAACGACACTCCGCAGGATTGAAAAAGAATCAATTCTTTCATGCTGTAAAAGCTGATAAAGAATCTAGACCTAATCGATGGAATATTGATCTTCGTACGGAAGTCAATGAGGAAATTCGAACAGTGGAATGGCTTTTCAAAGAAGGGTGGTATCAGAATTGTATCAATAGAGCAGAATCTGCAATGAATGCCTATAAACTGGGAAGTAGGGCAGCTAGAGGACCAGAAGATGATTCAGCACCTAAAAAGCCAAGGTCAAAGAAAAAGTAATTATTCATTTTTTCAACAACAATTATTCAATAATAAACGTAGAATATAATAATGCATAAACTTAAATTTCCAGAAGACTTTGATCCAGTTCATCCAAGAATGACTGGATCAGGCAAAATCATTCGAATTAATAAACAGTTCGAATTTTTCGAAGGTCATCCTACATTGCCCTTAGATGAATCAAACTTAGATGCCTCTAATCATAATATAGGATATATTATCGACGGCGATAACGTTAAATGGACTAAATCAAAAGAAAATGACCTTTTCAGAATTCTTTAAAAAAGAAATATTTAACTATGATGCCCAAGACAGAAAAGATTGGAATATAATGTCTTGGGCAATGTTAATAATCGAATTTCTATTACCAGCATTACTACTCATATATGTATTTCAAGGCAAATGAAAAAGATTGATTTAGTATTCGTTTTAAATGCGACAGCCAATGCCAATAATTTACTCGATTTTTACAGTCGAGCAATTAATGACGCAGAAAAACCAACACGCATTAAAGAACAACTTTGTCAAAGATGTTATTATCAACAAAAAGTCGGCGGCAGTATGTACACTGACACTAATTGCGGATTATGCACAAAGACAATGAAATTCCCATCCACATATGTTGATCTTTTATGTTATGATTGTGCAAAAGCTTATAAATTATGTAAGCATTGTGCGGGAGACATTGCTCTTAGACAGAGAAGAAAACTATAAATTAGCTTCGATGCTAATGTGGTAATAGAGTATCTTTATACTGAACCTAAATAGACACTATCAATGACGATAGTGTCTATATTTTTTGCCCTATATTACTAGCTTCAGAAATCTGCGTTTTTCTCACAAATACTGCATTTTTCAATATGCGTAGGTTCACTTTAGCTTCGAATTACTTATGGTTGTTATTGCAACATCAGAGGATTTCTGAAAACGCGCCGATAATCACCACGAAAAAACACGAAATCACCTACAAATCACCACGAAATTACCTGCAAAACACACACAAAAACACAAAATTACCTACAAAAAACACACAAAAATAGCCACTAAAACAACTCTAAAATGGCTTATGGGAAATTAATGGGACAAAATTGGGATAAATATGGGACAAATTGGGAAAGAAAAAATAAAAAAAGTTTTAGAAAAAGAAGGAGTGTTTTGAGGTTATTTTGAATCTAAATAGTATTAATTGTAATCGTCGTCGTGACAAAAATATTGCTTATTTTCTATTGTATTTAGAATTTTTATAAATTCTATTTATAATATATTTTTATGTGTCATTACTATGCACATAAAAATA
>Ga0214164_1000335_pt1 | contig 31355 bp, 27 predicted proteins | sample TroBogepilimnion_13_FD_153003 | JGI IMG/M metagenome (GOLD analysis project Ga0214164, IMG submission 153003) | Freshwater microbial communities from Trout Bog Lake, WI - Practice 03JUN2009 epilimnion v4 | ecosystem: Environmental > Aquatic > Freshwater > Lake > Epilimnion/Euphotic zone ...
AACTCCGGTCCAGAGGTAGTTGTTGAAGAGCGTCGATTGGTGATGCCTCCTCCACCTCGCCCTATTAAGGCAGGTAAGAAGGTAGCTCCACTCAAGCCAATTAAAGGTGCCCCTGCACCATTTGTGATCGAGGAGAGCGAAGGAGTCTGGACCGCCGCTGAATTAAAGTCGATGCGCGCTGAACTCTCAAAGGATCTCACTCGTCTCAAGGCAGAGCTCCTCGAGGCCGAAGGAGAGATGGAAGATCTCATTATTTCTGCAGGCGTAGGTGCCGGCGATGATCAGGCCGATGCTGGAACTAAGACCTTTGAGCGCGAACATGAGATGTCACTCGTCTATAACGCACGTGACATGGTCCTACAGACAGAGCGCGCTATTGAACGAATTGATACCAAGAGCTACGGGCGTTGTGAAGAGTGTGGCAATCCGATCGGAAAGGCACGTCTTCAGGTCTTCCCGCGCGCAACCCTCTGCATGTCATGTAAGCAAAAAGAGGAACGTCGCTGACCTTCGTTCCACGATCACAGGCGCATCGTCGCCTCGCGCTCACACTCTTTCTTACCGCAGGTCTCGATCTAGCTTCGAAGTCGGCTGCGCTCGCTACCTTAGGAAGTCAGAGGCACAAGCTCTTAGGAAACTTCCTCTCGTTGCATCTCCTTTATAACTCTGGGGCGGCATTTAGTTTTGCCCCGAATCGGACAACACTTCTGACCGCCTTCTCGATGACCGCTGGGACGCTCATTCTGATTCGCGCCAAGGAGTTCACTCATCGCCTCTGGCTTCTCTCCGCCGGACTCGTCACTGGGGGAATTTGCGGCAACCTGATCGACCGAATTTTTAGAGCACCCGGCGCGCTGGCAGGGCAGGTCATCGATTGGATTGAGCTCCCTCATTGGCCAACATTTAATCTGGCAGATTCCTCTATTGTTGTCGGAGCAGTTCTCGCGGCGGTCCTCGTCTTGAGAGAGATACCATCGCGTGAATCTCATGGTGGCAAGAACAGCCATGGTGGGCTCGATGAAAGAGACACGACTAAAGGTGATGACAATGAGTGAGCGCGAGCGAAAGATCCTTTCTATTCCAGAGGGTCTTGACCAAGAACGGGTCGATGCTGCACTTGCCAGATTATTAGGACTTTCACGTTCAGTTGTTGTTCTCCTCTTAGAGGCGGGTGAGATCACTCGCAAAGGAAAGGCGCTAGGCAAGTCCGATAAAGTTTCGGACGGGGATCTCCTAGAGATACTTATGCCGGCACCAAAGAGTGAGCCGACTCTTACTCCAACACCCGTTGATGGTCTTACCGTTGTCTTCAATGATGACCACATTATTGTGATTGATAAGCCTGCGGGAGTTGCAGCACATCCAAGCCCTGGCTGGAGTGGGCCAACAGTTATTGGTGCAATTATCGCCGCTGGTTACAACGTCTCTACCAGTGGAGCTGCAGAACGTCAGGGAATTGTTCATCGCCTTGATGTTGGTACAACCGGTCTTATGGTTGTTGCGAAAGATGAAGCTTCCTATACAAACTTGAAAGATCAATTTAGAGATCGCACAGTGGGTAAGGTCTATCACGCATTAGTGCAAGGCCATATGGATCCATCAGAGGGAACAATTGATGCGCCCATTGATCGCCATCCAAAAGAGGATTATCGCTTTGCTGTTGTTGCCGAAGGAAAGCCGAGCATTACGCACTACAAGGCCTTGGAATATTTCCGGGCTGTCTCACTTCTTGAAATTGAGTTAGAGACGGGCCGTACCCATCAAATTCGCGTCCACTTCTCGGCGCTACACCATCCATTGGTGGGGGATCTCACCTACGGAGCGGATCACACGATCGCAGATCGACTTGAGATGAACCGACCATGGTTACATGCGCGCGAGCTCTCGCTGAAACACCCAATTACTGGTGAATTGCTTCACTTTACCTCGCCTTATCCAGCCGATCTGACACGCTCGCTCCGCTCACTTGAAGCAAATCATGAGCGCGATTGATCCTCAGTAGTAATCTCGCCAATCATGTCCGATAGTTTCGTCCACCTTCACGTCCACACCGAGTACTCGATGCTCGATGGTGCGGCGCGCGTCGACGAACTCGTAAAAGAGGTGGCTCGGCTAGAGATGCCAGCTATTGCGATTACCGATCATGGCAATGTCTTTGGTGCGTACGAATTTAATAAGCAGGCCTTAAAAGCGGGCGTGAAGCCAATCATCGGCATCGAAGCTTATGTTGCGCCCGAATCGCGCTTCACCAAGAGTCGCGTGAAATGGGCCGATGGTGGAGAAGATGATGTCTCAGGTGGCGGCGCATATACACATATGACCTTGCTCGCTGAAAATAATGAGGGTTTGGGAAATCTCTTTAGACTTTCTTCGCTCGCATCCCTTGAAGGTTTTTACTACAAGCCACGCATGGATCGTGAACTGCTCGCGCAATATTCGAAGGGAATCATTGCAACGACGGGTTGTCCCGGAGGAGAAGTTCAAACTCGATTGCGGATGGGGGCATATAAAGAAGCTCGTGCAGCAGCGAGTGAACTTCGAGATATCTTTGGAAAAGAGAATTTCTTCCTTGAAGTAATGGATCACGGAATTGAAATTGAGAGCAGAGTGAAATCTGAACTTCTCAAATTGGGTAAGGATCTTGGGCTTCCGCTACTAGCGACAAATGATCTTCACTACACAAAGCATGAGGATGCTGGGGCTCATGAAGCACTGCTCTGTGTGCAAAGTGGTTCAACGATCGCCGATCCGAAGCGATTTAAATTTGATAATGACGAGTTCTATCTCAAGACCCCTGCGCAGATGCGCGAGAAATTTGCAGAGCTCGAAGGTGCTTGCGACAACACTCTCTTGATCGCCGAACGTTGCAATACGACGATGCGCGATCATGAAAATCTCTTGCCGCAGTTCGATGTCCCCAAGGGCGAGAGTGAAGATTCTTGGCTACGAAAACTCGCCAACGAGGGTATGAGAGTTCGCCTTGGAGGCGATCTTCCAGCTGAGTATCAAGAGCGACTCGATTATGAGTTGGATACGATGATCAAGATGGGATTCCCGGGGTACTTCCTCGTTGTCGCCGATCTTTGCGAGCATGCCCGTGAAGTTGGAATTCGTGTTGGTCCGGGTCGTGGCTCCGCTGCGGGATCGCTCGTCTCCTATGCACTAGGGATCACTCAACTTGATCCGATCCGCCATGGCCTGCTCTTTGAGCGCTTCCTCAACCCAGAACGTATCTCCATGCCAGATATCGACCTCGACTTCGATGAACGTCGTCGCTCCGAGATGATCGCCTATGCGACCGAGAAGTATGGTGAAGATCGAGTTGCACAGATCATCACGTATTCCAATATTAAGTCGAAACAGGCGCTTAAAGATTCAACACGAGTTCTCGGCTATCCCTATGCATTGGGTGAGCGTTTAACAAAGGCGCTACCACCAACAGTGATGGGGAAAGATATAACGCTCTCTGGAATCTTCAATCCAAAGGATGATCGATACGGCGAAGCCGGTGAATTCCGAACGCTCTATGAGACAGATCCTGATTCAAAGAAGATTGTTGATACAGCCCGTGGTTTAGAGGGACTCAAGCGACAATCTGGCGTGCATGCTGCTGGCGTTATCCTGAGTAAGTACCCATTGCTCGATGTTATTCCTATCCATCGCCGTGAAAATGACGGTGCGATCATCACTCAGTTCGATATGGGAGCCTGCGAAGCGATCGGACTACTCAAGATGGATTTCTTGGGACTCCGAAATCTCTCGGTGCTCGATGAAGCGCTTCTCAACATTAAGTCGAATCAAAATATTGATATTCGCCTCGAAGATCTCGAGCTTGCAGATGCAAAGACATTTGAACTTCTAGGTCGCGGAGACACCCTGGGAGTATTCCAACTTGATGGTGGCCCAATGCGAGCTCTCCTTCGTCAGATGGCGCCAGATTCCTTTGAAGATATCTCTGCGGTGATTGCTCTTTATCGTCCAGGACCGATGGGCGTTAATGCACATAATGATTATGCAGATCGAAAGAATAAACGTAAGCCGGTTGTCCCAATCCACCCCGAGCTATCGGAGCCGCTCGCTGAGATTTTAGGTAATACCTACGGCCTAATCGTCTACCAGGAACAAGTTATGGCGATTGCTCAAAAGGTTGCGGGCTTCTCTCTCGGTCGCGCAGATCTCCTTCGCAAGGCGATGGGTAAGAAGCAGAAGGAGATTCTGGATAAAGAGTTTGTGAATTTTGAAGCGGGCATGGTTGAGAATGGTTTCTCCAAGGGCGCGATCGCAAAGTTATGGGAGACGTTAATCCCGTTTGCGGACTATGCCTTCAACCGAGCACATAGCGCAGGGTATGGAGTTGTCTCATTTTGGACCGCTTATCTCAAAGCTAATTTCCCTACTGAGTACATGTCGGCACTTCTCACCAGCGTGCGGGACGACAAAGATAAGAGCGCGCTCTATCTCAGCGAATGTCGTCGCATGGGAATCAAGGTTCTCCCTCCTGATGTCAATGAATCAGAATCTGATTACACACCACGTGGCAGCGATATCCGTTTTGGATTGAGCGCTATCCGCAATGTCGGTGAAAACGTTACTGCAGCTATTGTTGCCGCCCGCCACGAGAAGGGCCGTTACGCATCTTTCGGCGATTTCTTGGCGAAGGTGGATCAACAAGTCTGCAATAAGAAGACCATTGAATCGCTCATTAAAGCGGGAGCATTCGACTCGCTTGGACATAGCCGCCGTGGTCTCATGATGATCTACTTAGGTGCGATTGATTCAGTCATGGAGAGCAAGCGAGCAGAATCATTGGGTCAATACGATCTCTTTGGATCTACTCCAGACAGTGGTTCTACAGTCTCAAGCGTTGAGGTCGATATCCCTTCAGAGGAATGGGAAAAATCTCTCCTCCTCAGTTACGAACGCGAGATGTTAGGTCTCTATGTTTCAGACCATCCGCTCTTTGGTGTTGAACATATCTTGCGCGCAGCGGTTGATATGCCGATCTCGGCACTTGCTGATGATTCAGTTGGTCACGAGGCTATCGTCTCGATCGGTGGACTCATCACCTCAGTACAACGAAAAGTTTCCAAGCAAGGTAAATCATGGGCGATCGTCACGATTGAAGATCTTGAAGGTTCTGCCGATGTTCTCTTCTTTGCAAATACCTACACAACTCATGCCATGAATCTTGTTGAAGATAAGGTGGTTGTGATTAGAGGTCGAGTCGATCGCCGTGAAGAGAACCTCCGCATCACCGCCCTGGATATGTCGATGCCGGATATCAGCGCTGCGCCGACTGGACCAGTCCTCATCTCGATGGATTCAGCTCGAGTCACTGCGCCAATTGTCGAGCGAATGAAAGAGATCTTGAGATCTCATCCTGGAAATCGCGAAGTCCATCTCAAAGTAGAAGATGGTCGTGGTGGCATGGTGATGAAGATTGATGACGCCCTCCGAGTGACCGCATCACCGAGCCTCTCCGCTGACCTCAAGCAGATTCTTGGCGCAGATTGCATCCTCGCCTGACCCTGATCTGCTCTCCTGATTATGCGAGATGGGGAAGGCTGGGCAACCTCTAGACTTCACCTATGAGCGTGCAGATTCGTACCCTAGATCTCCGCGGTCAACACCTGTCTAAGGGCCAATACCAAAAGCGCCTTCCGCGGGCGACGCTCGATATCGCAACCGCAATGGTCGCAATCGAACCGATCTTGGCGCAGGTAAAGAATGGCTCTGAATCTGACCTGATTGCCCTGGGCGAAAAATTTGATGGCATAAAGCCAGCGCAGATTCGAGTCCCAGCCCACGTCATCTCGGAATCCTTAGCAACACTTGCACCTGACATTCGCAGCTCTCTTGAAGAAGCAATTCGACGAATTCAGAAAGTTCATAGCGATCAAACCCGTTCATCGGTGGCGACACAGGTGGTGGATGGCGGAAGAGTTGAACAACGGTGGATCCCTGTCGATCGCGTAGGACTTTATGTCCCAGGTGGGCGAGCGGTCTATCCAAGTTCGGTCATCATGAATGTTGTTCCTGCGCAGATCGCAAAGGTCGGCAGTATTGCAGTTGCCTCTCCACCACAAAAAGAGAATGGCGGATACCCACACCCAACGATTCTGGCGACATGTGCGTTATTGGGAATCGATGAGGTCTATGCCATTGGTGGCGCTCAAGCTGTCGCCATGTTCGCATACGGCGTTGAAGGCGTTTGCGAGCGCGTCGATATGGTCACTGGACCCGGAAATATTTATGTAGCAGCAGCAAAGCGAGCACTTCGAGGAGTTATCGGAATCGACTCAGAGGCGGGTCCAACGGAGATCGCTATTCTCGCCGATGAATCTGCGATAGCAAGTGAAGTCGCAGCTGACCTTATTAGCCAAGCAGAACATGACACGATTGCAGCCGCGGTACTCGTTACTCCTTCCGAAAAACTCATAGATGCTGTTCGAGTTGAACTCGAAAAGAGAGTTGCTCTCACTAAGCACCGTGAGCGTATTGAGATTGCACTCAGCGGCATTCAATCCGCACTTGTATTAGTCGATTCGCTCGATCAAGGCTTTGATGTCGTCAATGCTTATGCCGCCGAACATTTAGAGTTGATCTTCGAGAATGCACAAGCACTTTCTCATCGGATTAGAAATGCTGGTGCTGTCTTTATTGGTCGATTCGCTCCCGTCTCGCTAGGGGATTACTCCGCGGGCTCAAATCACGTCCTTCCTACTGGTGGTTGCGCCTGTCACTCAAGCGGACTCTCGGTCCAGAGTTTCTTACGTGGATTGACCTTTATTGAGTATGACAAGAGTGCATTTATTGATATCGCTCAGAATGTCATCACATTGGCGCAGGCAGAAGATTTACCTGCACATGGCGAAGCGATGAGCGCCAGGCTCGAGACAATCGCTTCAGAAGAGAATTAGGAGAAGCGCTCATGAGCGAAAAGAATGCATCGACGAATAGCCACAACACACGCTGGCCTGGCTGGCTTCCACTTCGCCCTGCTCTTAAAAATTCAACACCGTACGGCGCTCCACAGCTCGACCAAGTGATTCAACTCAATACAAATGAGAATCCGAACTCCCTTCCTGATGCGGTACGGGATCGAATGATGGATCGAATCGCAGAGATCGCGACTGGATTGAACCGTTATCCCGATCGAGATGCGGTGGCACTTCGTGAAAAATTGGCGGGATATATCAATCGCGCTTCTGATACTCAGTTCGGAGTTTCACATATTTGGGCCGCAAACGGCAGTAATGAAATTCTTCAAACACTCTTCTTGGCCTTCGGGGGAGCGGGGCGAACTGCAATCGGTTTTACGCCTTCATATTCAGTACATCCGATGATCGCGAACATCACCGGCACATCATGGATCGTCGGTAGTAGAGATTCAGAGTTTGGTATCGACGCATCCGGTGCAGCGACTGGAATCCGCGAGGTCAAACCTTCGCTAGTCTTTTTAACAACACCTAATAATCCATCCGGAACTGCGACATCAATCTCTGATATCGAAGAGATTGCTCGAGCAACCGGAGATGTGGGCGGACTTCTCATCGTCGATGAGGCATATGCCGAGTTCTCGCCGGAAGATTCAGCTGTCACTCTCATCAGGAGATTTCCACACGTGGTGGTCTCTCGCACAATGAGTAAGGCATTTGCCTTTGCGGGAGTTCGACTTGGATATCTCGTAGCTCATCCAGCTGTCATTGATTCCATGCTCGTCACAAGACTTCCGTATCACTTGAGCGCTCTTACGCAGGCAGCCGCTGAGGTCGCCCTCGATAATGCAGAATTAATGCAATCGGGAATCGAAGAGATTAAGGCTGAACGTGAACGAGTTGCGGCTGCAATCTCTCTCAACGGGTGGAAGCCACTTTCAAGTGCCGCAAATTTCATTCTCTTCAGTGGCTTTCCAGGAACGAGCCATGAGGTGTGGCAGCGCTTCCTTGATGGCGGTGTCCTCATCCGAGATACCGGTCTTGAAGGATATTTGCGCGTCACGATAGGAACTCCTCGTGAAAACGATGAATTCCTCTCGGTGATGCATAGCTTTGCCTCATAATTAGCTCTGATTAAAAAGAAACGGAAAGAAGGAAGATGACTACATCAGCGAATGGAAGTGCTCGTCGTGCCAAAGTCGTACGCGAGACCAAAGAGTCCAGCGTTAGCGTTGAGATCAATCTTGACGGCTCTGGGCAGATCAACGTTGAGACCGGTGTTCCTTTCTTCGACCACATGCTCTCACAATTAGGTAAGCACTCAGGTTTCGATCTCACCGTTGTAACAAAAGGTGATGTCGATGTCGATTCACACCACACTGTTGAAGATACTTCGCTCGCATTTGGTCAGGCACTTAGAGAGGCGCTTGGCGATAAATCTGGAATTCGTCGCTTCGGTGATGCCATGGTCCCGCTTGATGAAGTTCTTGTCCAAGCAGCGGTAGATCTCTCTGGACGTCCTTACCTTGTACATCGCCAACCAGAAATCGTAGAGCTCATAGGTACCTTCGATACGACCTTAGGCCGCCACATCTGGGAATCAATCGTCGCTGAAGCACGTATTGCATTACACGTTCGCGTTCTTGAAGGACGCAATGCCCATCACGTCTTCGAAGCACAATTCAAAGCCGTTGCTCGCGCACTTCGCGATGCCGTTTCTCGCGACGGAGTAGCAGGGATTCCTTCTACAAAGGGAACTCTTTGATCGCGATACTCGACTACGGATCGGGGAATCTTCGCTCTGCACAACGCGCCTTTGAATTAACAGGTCACGATGTTGAGATCACGGCTGATCGCGATCGCGCCTTAGCAGCCGATGGACTTGTCGTTCCTGGCGTTGGTGCGTTTGGTGCCTGCATGGATCAACTTCTCGCCATCGGTGGCGAAGAGATCATTCGAGCAAGAGTGGAATCTGAGAAGCCGATACTTGGCATTTGTGTAGGAATGCAGATCCTCTTTTCACGCGGTGCCGAGAAGGGCTCTCACTCAGGCGTTGGAGTTTTTTCGGGTGAAGTGACACCTCTCAACGCGCCGGTCCTGCCGCATATTGGGTGGAACACTGTCTCGTCAGCGCCCAACTCGAAACTCTTTCACGGCATTGAAAACGAATCTTTCTATTTTGTGCACTCTTATGCGGTGAAGAGCGTTGATTCAGCGATCCTCGCGTCCACAACAGAATATGGCGAGCGCTTTATCGCTGCTGTTGAGTATGGAAAGGTGAGTGCCACACAATTCCATCCCGAGAAGAGTGGTAAAGCAGGAGCAACATTGATCAAGAATTGGGCGGAGACCTTATGAGCGCTTTAGAACTGCTTCCGGCTATTGATGTAAAAGGCGGCAAAGCTGTTCGCCTTGTGCAAGGTGAACTCTCAGCTGAGAGTCAGTACGGAGACCCTCGTGAGGTTGCGCTTGAATTTCTCGCTGCAGGTGCCGAGTGGATCCATCTCGTTGATCTCGATGCGGCATTTGGAATTGGAAGCAATGCCGATCTCTTGGCAGAGGTAATCAAGAGCGTTGATCTACGCGTAGAACTCTCTGGCGGAATTCGTGATGACGATTCGCTTCGCCGTGCCCTTGCTACCGGTTGTGAACGAGTGAACCTTGGAACCGCAGCACTCGAAAATCCTGATTGGACTGCAAAAGTGATCTCTGAATTTGGGGATCGAATTGCTGTCGGTCTCGATGTGCGAGGCCACACGCTCGCTGCACGAGGCTGGACACGTGAAGGTGGAGATCTCTTTGAGACGATCGAACGTTTAGATCGTGATGGATGTTCTCGCTATATCGTGACAGATGTTGCAAAGGATGGAACGTTAACCGGGCCAAACCTTGAATTACTTCGAGAAGTTTGTGCTGCTACAACAAGGCCTGTTGTCGCAAGCGGTGGCGTATCAACACTGGCTGATCTTGTTGCAATCAAATCTCTCACGTCTATTGGCGTTGAAGGTGCGATCGTCGGCAAAGCGTTATACGCAGGCGCATTCACACTTCCAGAAGCAATTGAAACCTGTCGCTAATGCTGGCAAAGAGAATCATTCCGTGCCTTGATGTGGCAGCAGGCAGAGTCGTTAAGGGAGTTAATTTCCAAAATCTTCGTGACGCAGGCGACCCGGTAGAACTTGCAAAGTTGTACGGAGATGCTGGCGCAGATGAGTTGACCTTCCTCGACATTTCAGCATCTGTTGAAGATCGATCAACAACTCTTGAGATGGTGAATAGAACCGCCGAACAGGTCTTTATTCCACTCACGGTAGGTGGTGGCATCAGAGCGAGTGCAGATGTGGATCGTCTATTGCGTGCGGGCGCCGACAAGGTTTCCATAAACACTGCAGCGATCAACAATCCGCAGTTAATTAATGAGATAGCAGATCGTTTTGGCAACCAAGTATTGGTCTTATCAGTCGATGCGAGAAGGGCAGAAACCCCTTCGGGATTTGAAGTCACGACTCACGGTGGGAGAAAGAGCGCTGGCCTCGATGCACTCGCATGGGTAGAGGAAGGCATCACCCGAGGTGTGGGTGAGATTCTGCTTAATTCAATGGATGCCGATGGCACAGGTGATGGGTACGACATCGAGATGATTCGAGCAGTTCGAGCAATCTCTTCTGTCCCGGTCATTGCAAGTGGGGGAGCTGGAAAGTTATCGGATTTCGCAAGCGCCCTCGACGCTGGGGCTGATGCGCTCCTAGCGGCGAGTGTCTTCCACTTTGGCACCTTCACAATTGCTGAGGTCAAGGAAGATCTCTCGGCACGTGGTTATTCAATTCGCCGCTAGGCGCCAATAGGGCAGAATGGGCTGATGACGTCGACAATTCCCGTAGAGATCACGGAGCACTTTGACCGTGGTGAACTCGTCGCCGCCATCGCGCAGGATCACGTGAGTGGTGATGTATTGATGGTTGCCTGGATGAACCGCGAAGCCCTTGAGCAGACGCTCGCAACCGGACGAGTTACTTACTGGAGTCGAAGTCGACATGAGCTCTGGGAGAAAGGGCTCACATCGGGCCACACTCAAAAGTTGGTGAGCGCTTCTTATGATTGTGATGGCGATGCAATCCTTCTCAAAGTCGATCAGATAGGCGCTGCTTGTCACACTGGCGAGCGAAGCTGCTTCCATCGAAATCTGGATCTCCAACCATGATGACCTTAGAAGAATTTCGCGAATACGCTGCACGTTATAACGTTATTCCCGTTTGGAAGCGCATTCTTGCTGATCACGAAACTCCATTAACTGTTTATAAGAAGCTTGCCGGTGATCGAAGTGGAACATTTCTTTTGGAGTCTGCCGAACATGGTGGAGTCTGGTCGCGTTACTCCTTTGTTGGCGTTAATTCACTCGCCACCCTTACTGAAGAAGATGGCCTTGCAGTGTGGAAAGGAAAGGCACCGGCTGGAGTTCCAACCGGAATCGATCCACTCGATGCCTTGAAGATAACTGCTGCACATTTGAAGAGTCCGACGATTGACGGTTTGCCACCGTTAACTGGTGGTTTAGTTGGGTACGCCGGGTATGACATTGTGCGTCGTCTAGAGAAGATTCCTGAAATTGCAGTAAACGATGTTGATCTGCCGGAAATCGCATATATGTTGACATCAGACTTAGCGATCTTTGATCACCTCACTGGATCGCTCACTCTCATCGCGAATGCAATTAACTGGGATGGCACTTCGGAACGGATGGATGAGGCCTACGAGGATGCGAGTGAACGTCTTCAGTTGATGATCGATGCGCTCTCAGTTCCGACTCGATCGATGATCTCAGAGCCGCTTCAGATAGTGAAGCCACAATATTCTCGAAATATGAGTTCTGAGGAGTTCTGTCAAAAGGTTGAAATCATTAGAGAAGAGATTCGAAGTGGTGAGGCATTTCAAGTTGTCTTGTCTCAGAGATTTGCCATGGAAGTTACCTCATCGGCTTTTGATATCTATCGAGCGCTGCGATTGAAAAATCCAAGTCCTTACATGTACCTATTCCGCTTTGACGATGGCTTAGAGATAGTTGGATCTAGCCCAGAAGCCCTGGTAAAGATCACGGGCCGCGAAGTCTTAGTGCACCCGATCGCAGGAACAAGACCGCGATCCCAAGACCCAGAGATAGATCAACGTAACGGTGAAGAACTTTTGGCAGATCCAAAAGAGCGCGCAGAGCACTTGATGCTCGTGGATCTTGGCCGAAATGATCTTGGCAGAGTATGTGAAGCTGGAACTGTTGAGGTTGTTGAATTCATGCACCTAGAACGTTATTCGCATGTCATGCATATAGTTTCAACAGTGGTGGGCAAGCTTTCATCACAATCGACCCCAGCGGATGCGCTCTTCGCGGTATTCCCAGCAGGCACACTCTCTGGTGCCCCAAAGCCACGAGCCATGGAGATTATTGAGCGATTGGAACCCACCCGTCGTGGAATTTACGGTGGGACGATTGGCTACTTCGATTTCCGTGGAAATATTGATTCATGTATCGCGATCCGCACTGCTGTAATAAAAGGTGGGACAGCCTATGTGCAAGCAGGTGCTGGAATCGTCGCCGATTCGGTTGCTCAATCAGAAGATTTAGAATGTCAAAATAAAGCAGCTGCGGTTCTCGGAGCAATTGCATCAGCCAATTCGATGAGAGCAATCACATGAGCACAATCATCTACATTCTGATTATGATGTTAGCGGCAGGATTTCTCCTTCGCCTATCAATACGCGGCGAGAGAAAGAGAAAATTTGAACGTAAGCCTGCGACCCCATGGTCCGCTCTCAATGATGATGTGGATCCAACTCTATGAGCAGCGTGCTTGATTCGATCATTGAGGGCGTGCTCGAGGATGTCGAACGCCGTTCTATTCCAATGAATCAATTAAAGGCGCAGCTATCCGATGCGGCTGATTTGCGTGGAGCGCTACAAGCGCTGACCGGATCAGATATGAAGATCATCTCTGAAGTAAAGAGAGCTTCTCCTTCGAAGGGTGATCTTGGCGAAATTCTTCAACCGGCTCGATTAGCTGCTCAGTATGAATCTGGTGGCGCATCTGTGATCAGTGTTCTTACTGAGGAGCGTCGCTTCAAGGGTTCCATGAAAGACTTTACTGAGGTTCGTCGGGAAGTCTCGATTCCTATGTTGCGTAAAGACTTCATTGTTACGGAGTACCAAGTTATCGAATCGCGGGTCCTGGGAGCAGATCTGCTTCTCCTTATCGTCGCTGGTCTCTCGCAATCTCAATATTGTGACTTTCACCAGATGGCGAATGAACTGGGAATGGATGTCCTGGTTGAGATTCATAATGAAGAGGAGTTAGAGCGAGCCTTAGAGGCGAGCCCGACAATCGTTGGCGTGAACTCACGCAATCTCAAGACTCTGGATGTCGATTCACGTGCCTTCGACCAACTCCTGCCGATGATTCCATCTGGCATCATCAAGGTTGCCGAATCAGGGATCTCAGAACGCAGTGAGGTCGCCCACGTTGAGGAGTTAGGGGCAGATGCAATATTGGTGGGGGAGACGCTGGTGCGCGCCGGGGATCCGGTTGCAGCAATATCCAGACTGCTAGGCAAGTAGTGCTGCTGGTACCTTAAGAACATGACTCCTCAGGACCTGATTGACGAACTCGCCATCCTTGGCCACTTTGGTTCATATGGTGGACGTTTCGTTCCCGAGGCACTGATCGGTGCCCTCGATCAACTTGAGGCGGCTCACTTAGCGGCAAAGAGCGACCCTACCTTTCAGAGCGAACTTGCAGAGTTACACCGCACATATACCGGCCGTCCCAGCATTTTGACGGAAGCGAAGCGTTTTACTGAACATGCTGGCGGAGCCCGAATTTTCTTAAAGCGCGAAGATCTCAACCACACGGGAAGCCACAAGATCAACAACGTTCTTGGCCAGGCGCTTCTCACAAAGCGAATGGGCAAGAAGCGCATCATTGCCGAGACTGGTGCTGGTCAACATGGTGTTGCATCTGCAACCGCTGCGGCGTTGATGGGCCTTGAATGTGTCGTATATATGGGCGAAGAAGATACGAAGCGCCAATCACTCAACGTTGCGCGAATGAAGTTACTTGGCGCTGAGGTTATTCCTGTTACTACTGGTTCAAAAACTTTGAAAGATGCGATCAATGAAGCGATGCGCGACTGGGTAACTAATGTAGAAACAACGCATTATTTACTCGGAACTGTTGCAGGCCCTCACCCATTCCCTGAGATGGTTCGTGATTTCCACCGAGTCATCGGCGTTGAAGCGCGTGAACAGATGCTTGATGTAGTGGGACGCCTTCCCGATGCAGTTCTTGCATGTGTTGGTGGCGGCTCCAATGCGATCGGAATCTTCCACCCATTTATCGACGATGCTTCTGTCCGACTTATTGGCCTTGAAGCTGGTGGCGATGGTGTTGAAACTGGAAAGCACGCGGCAACGATTACGGGAGGAACTCCTGGTGTGCTGCACGGAACTCGTACATATGTACTTCAAGATGAGAATGGCCAAACAGTTGAGTCGCATTCGATTTCGGCCGGCTTGGATTATCCAGGAGTAGGGCCCGAGCATGCCTTTCTTCATGACATCGGTCGTGCGGAATATCGCGCGATCACAGATGCTCAAGCGATGGAGGCGTTCTCACTGCTCTCACGCACTGAAGGAATTATTCCTGCTATTGAAACTGCCCACGCACTTGCTGGTGCGATGATTGTCGGCAAGGAGCTTGGACCTGAAGCAATTCTTCTCATTAACCTCTCCGGTCGTGGCGACAAGGATGTTCAAACCGCTGCTCACTATTTTGGAATACCGCTTTAATGACGACAACTTCAACACCACTGAGTGAGTTATTTGTAAAGACGAAGAGCGAGAACCGTGCAGCTCTCATCGGCTACCTACCAGCCGGTTTCCCAACCATTGATGGTGCGATCACTGTTATTCAAGCGATGATCGAAGGCGGAGTCGATGCAGTCGAGATCGGATTCCCATATAGCGATCCAGTAATGGATGGCCCTGTCATTCAACGCGCAGCTGAAGAATCTCTCAAGCACGGTACTGGTGCGCAAGATGTCTTTAATCTTCTTGCAGCGACAACAAAACTTGGTGTGCCGGGTGTCGTCATGACGTATTGGAATCCCATTGAACGTTATGGCGTTGAAAAGTTTGCTCAATCTTTAAAGGCTGCTGGCGGTTCAGGCGTGATCACTCCAGATCTAACTGTTGAAGAATCTGGGAAATGGTCGGTTGCAGCATCCGAGAGTGCAATTAATCGAATCTATGTTGTTGCGCCAAGTACGTCTGATGCTCGCATGCCTCGCGTAACGTCTCAGTGTTCAGGATTTATCTACGCAGCATCGCTAATGGGAGTTACCGGAACACGTGATTCCGTCTCCGGTGACGCTCGCTCACTCGTAGCGCGAATTCGTGAGACCAGCGATCTCCCAGTTGCAGTTGGCCTCGGTGTCTCTACCGCTGAACAAGCTCACGAAGTTGCGCAATATGCAGATGGTGTCATTGTTGGCTCTGCCTTTATTCGTCAGGTCCAAGAGAGCGCAAACCTCGAAGAAGGTTGCGATCGAGTTCGCGAACTAGCACGCTCACTTGCGCAGGGTGTTCGTCGATGAAGAAGTTTTCATCGCTTCAACCGTGGGCCACGCTTGCTGCTCGAATTCTTTTAGGAGTGGTGCTTCTCTTAGCCGGCTATCTCAAGGCGAAGTCACCTGCCCAAGCACAGATGGCAGTTCGGGCTTACAAACTTCTCCCTATTTCAATCGCGAATATCTTTGGCTTATCACTTCCGTGGTTAGAAATTGGAGCAGGAATTCTCCTCATCGTTGGTATCGCAGTTCGATATGCGGCGCTCTTTGGAGGGCTGCTCATGTTGCTCTTTGTTGGCGCGATCTCCCAAGCCTGGGCCCGCGGGCTGTCTATCGATTGCGGATGCTTCGGAGGTGGGGGACAGGTGGCGGCTGGCCACACCAAGTACCTTCAGGAAATTTTGCGAGATTTGGGGTTAACGCTGAGCGCAGTTTTTCTCTATCTCAACCCACACGGTAAGTTCGGTCTAGATAAGAAACCAGAATAATAAAGGAGCGACATGAGCGAGAAGAAGAAGCCACTCAAGAAGGCTGATACAACTAATCGAAATATTGCAATCGGGATGATTCTCTTTGTCGTTCTCGTTGGCGTGATCTTCTCGGTTGTCTCAAATCGATCCAACAGCCACGTGGCTATTCCATCATCCGTGTCAGCTGCTGACGGCTATGGAGTTGTTATTAACAAAGATGCCAAAGTACAGGTAGATCTTTGGGAAGATTTCCAATGCCCTAACTGTCGTAACTTTGAAGGCGTAGCTGGAAATTACATCAATGATTTAGTTCGTACTGGAAAGATCAAGGCGGTCTACCACCCAATGACATTTATTGGACCAGAGTCAATTCTCGCCGCCGCCGCCGCAGCGTGCGCTGCGGATGATGGAAAGTATTTGGACATGCACGCCGCGTTGTATAACAATCAGCCAACTCATGAAAATTCAGGTGCTTGGACAAATGCAGTCTTAAAGGTACTCGCGGTAAGTGCTGGCGATACTAGTAAAAACATTGGTTCTTGTATCGACTCCGGTAAATATGTTAACTGGACGAAGAATGTTGAAGCAGATGCCGCCACCAAGAATGTCAATGCAACACCGACGCTCTTCATTAATGGAAAGCAACTTGCCCAGAGTCATTATCTAGACCTAGCAGCACTGAAGGCGGATTTCGCAGCTGTAGGAGTCAAGTAACACACATGCACTGCTTTATCCCAACTCCATCGCGCTCGGCGGTGGAGTTGGGTCCTTTAACCATCCATTTTTACGCGATCTGCATCCTGCTGGGAGTTATCGCTGCAGTAGTGATTGGCCGAAGAAGATATGGAAACGTTGGTGGCGATAAAGATGTCATTACCGATGTAGCAATCACCGCGATTCCAGCGGGAATTATCGGTGGGCGTCTCTATCACGTTCTTACTTCTCCCGATGCGTACTTTGGTGCAGACGCCCATCCACTCAATGCCCTGAAAATTTGGGATGGCGGCATGGGGATATGGGGAGCAATTGCCTTGGGTACGGCCGCTGCATTCCTCGCATTTCGACGATTAGAACGTGGAACCTCTTTCGCAATCTTTGCGGATTCACTGGCACCGGGAATTCTTATCGCCCAAGCTATTGGTCGGTGGGGGAACTGGTTCAATGGTGAACTCTTTGGTCGGCCTACGAAACTGCCGTGGGGTCTGGAAATTCCACGAGAGTTGCGCCCTCCGGCATTCACCGACTTTGCGACCTTCCACCCCGCCTTTCTCTACGAATCGATCTGGTGTATCGCATCGGCGCTTTTGTTGATCTTCCTCTCACGGCGAAACTCTCTTCAAGCAGGAAATCTCTTTATCCTGTACATAGCCTTGTACTGTGCCGGACGTTGTGGGATTGAATACCTTCGTATTGATCAAGCCCATCAGATTCTGGGCCTTCGCCTCAATGAGTGGGTGAGCGCTATCGGATTTCTTCTCTCGGTATTCACTTTTGCCAACAGGGAGAAGAGAGCTAAAAAGGTTAGGATGTAGCCATGATCGATGACGTCTACCAGCGCAATCTCCACCACAAGACCCACAATGCCGGTTGGCTCCGGGCCGCTGTTTTGGGTGCCAATGATGGTTTGGTTGCGACTGCTTCCTTGATGATTGGTATTGCAACCGCGTCACCAAAGGCGAGCCTCACCGTGACAGGTGTTGCTGCGATCGCGGCTGGTGCGATGTCGATGGCTGTTGGCGAGTACATCTCTGTGCAGTCGCAGAGCGACATTGAAGAGAGCGATCGCCTGATGGAGATCGAGCATCTTGCGACCGACCCTGAGGGCGAAGAGGCAGAGCTCGCTCAGATTTATGTTGAGCGTGGTCTATCGATTGAACTCGCTCGTGAGGTCGCTCGAGTAATGCACGAGAAGGATCCGTTAGAAGCGCACCTCCGCGATGAACTCGGACAATTCGAACATACAAAGGCTCGCCCAGTACAGGCTGCAATCGCATCTGCCATTAGCTATACCGCTGGAGGAGTGGTCCCTCTCATTGGCGCGCTCCTCTGGCACTTCTCCCACAAATCATGGGGAATCGTCCTAGCTACCATGCTGGGATTGGCCGGAACTGGCCTGATCAGTTCACGCCTCTCCGGTTCAAAGTTGGGCGTGACTGTCCTTCGCGTCACAATTGGCGGCGGGCTGGGCATGGCTATCACCGCAGGTATTGGATCTTTAGTTCACCTTTCTGGGATCTAATTGGTAGCCTTTCCTACTCGCAGGGCGCCTTCGCTCCGCTAGATTTCAGCACTATCTGGGCCATCGTTGTCCCGACCGTTCACTTAAAGATCAGTTGAACCAGTTCAACAGTGGGAGCGATCGTGACACTTTTTAGTACCTTGCCAGCTGCACAGGGCCTCTACAACCCTGCTGATGAGCATGACGCATGTGGCGTCGCGATGGTTGCTACCCTCAATAAAGTTGCAACACATGAGATTGTCGCGCAGGCGCTCGAAGCGTTGCGCAACCTTGAACACCGTGGCGCAACTGGCGCCGAACCAGATAGTGGTGATGGTGCCGGAATTTTGATTCGCGTCCCTGATGCCTTCTATCGCGAAGTCGCAGGCTTTGAACTTCCACCGGTTGGGCATTACGCAACTGGAGTTGCATTTATCGATCCTAAGTTTTCAAATTACGATGGAATTAAAGAGATTGTTGAAGCAGAGAATGCAACAGTTCTTGGCTGGCGCGAACTCCCTATTGATTCAGCAAAGCTTGGCAAGACCGCACTCTCCGTCATGCCAAAGTTCATGCAGATCTTTATCGCTGGAAATAATGGCGAGTCCGAGTTAGTTCTCGATCGCCTGGCATTTGTTATTCGCAAGCGTATTGAGCATGCCTTCCCGATCTACTTCCCATCATTGTCATCAGCAACGATTGTTTACAAGGGTATGTTGACGACCGGGCAACTTGAAGAGTTCTTCCCAGATCTCTCTGATCCACGTGTTGCATCGCCAATGGCACTCGTTCACTCTCGGTTCTCAACAAATACCTTCCCATCATGGCCACTTGCGCACCCGTATCGCTTCATTGCTCACAATGGTGAGATCAACACCGTGAAGGGCAATCGCAATTGGATGCGTGCGCGTGAGGCACTTCTCTCCAGCGATCTCATCCCAGGAGAGATCAGCCGTATCTTCCCAATTGTTGATGCGCAGGGCAGCGATACCGCTTCATTTGATGAAGTACTTGAGCTTCTCTATTTGGGTGGTCGCTCACTCCCACATGCAATCTTGATGATGATCCCTGAGGCATGGGAGAACCATGCAACAATGTCAAAGCAGAGAAGAGATTTCTACGCTTTCCATGCTTCGATGATGGAACCATGGGATGGTCCAGCGTGTGTGACATTTACTGATGGTCGCCAAGTAGGAGCGGTTCTTGATCGCAATGGATTACGTCCATCGCGATTCTGGGTAACTGATGATGGCCTTGTCGTTTTGGCATCAGAAGTTGGCGTTCTCGATATTCCAGCTGAGAAGATCGTGCGTAAGGGCCGTCTACAGCCTGGTCGCATGTTCTTAGTCGATATTGAGCAAGGTCGGATCATCGAAGATGATGAGATCAAGGATCAACTCGCATCAGCCGCGCCTTATGGCGAATGGATCCAACAAGGTCTCGTGAAACTTTCAGATCTTCCAGCTCGCGAGCACATCATCTATCCGCACTCGTCAGTTGTGCGTCGCCAAAAGGCATTTGGATATACCGAGGAAGAACTTCGCATCATTGTTGCCCCCATGGCACGGAATGGCGCAGAGCCTCTCGGCTCTATGGGTACGGATACGCCAATCGCTGCGCTCTCAAATAAGCCACGTCTGCTCTTTGATTACTTCGCTCAACTCTTTGCGCAGGTTACAAACCCACCTCTCGATGCAATTCGTGAAGAATTAGTAACCAGCCTCTCGGGAAGTATCGGACCAGAGCACAATCTCTTAGACCCAGGTCCAGAGTCATGTCGTCAGATCTCACTCGACTTTCCAGTAATCGATAATGATGAACTTGCCAAGATCATTCACGTCAACGTTGATGGTGATCATCCAGGATTCCAATCCCACGTTGTCCGCGGCCTCTTCCCAGCAGCTGGTGGGGGAGAAGCTCTTCGTGCACGTATCGATGAAATCCGCGCAGAGGTATCAGAGGCGATCAAGAATGGTGCTCACATCATCGTTCTCTCAGATCGCGATGGCGATGCTGAAGATGCACCGATTCCATCTCTTCTTCTTACCTCCGCAATCCATCATCACCTTATTCGCGAGAAGACCCGTACCAAGGTCGGTTTGATTGTCGAATCTGGAGAAGTTCGCGAAGTGCACCATGTTGCTCTTCTTATTGGCTTCGGTGCAGCTGCAGTCAATCCATATCTTGCGATGGAATCTGCTGAAGATCTTGTTCGTCAGGGTGTCATCACTGGAATCACTCCGGAGAAGGCAGTGGCTAACCTCATCAAGTCACTCGGCAAGGGTGTCTTGAAGGTTATGTCGAAGATGGGTATTTCAACTATCGCCTCATACACCGGTGCTCAGGTATTTGAAGCGATCGGCCTCTCCCGTGAAGTTGTTGATGAGTACTTCGTTGGCCTGACATCACGCCTTGGCGGAGTTTCTATTGAAACGATCGCCGACGAGACTATTAAGCGCCATCACATCGCTTATCCACCAGGCGGAGAAATCCCTGGTGCAAAGAAACTTCCTATCGGTGGCGAGTATCAGTGGCGCCGTGATGGTGAACCACACCTCTTCGATCCAGAGACAGTCTTTACTCTTCAGCACTCAACACGTGCAAAGCGTTACGACATCTTCAAGAGGTATACCCGCCATATCGACGATCAATCTCACCGTTTGATGACCCTGCGCGGACTCTTCGAATTCAAGGAGGGCATCCGTCCTGCTGTTCCCATTGATCAGGTAGAGCCAGCCTCATCCATCATTAAGCGATTCGCGACTGGTGCGATGTCTTATGGTTCGATCTCACAAGAGGCGCACGAGACTCTTGCAATTGCGATGAATCGCTTGGGCGGTAAGTCCAATACTGGTGAGGGCGGTGAATCACCAGATCGCTTCACACCAGATGCAAATGGCGACCTCCGTCGTTCAGCCGTCAAGCAGGTTGCCTCTGGTCGTTTCGGCGTCACATCTAATTACCTTGTTAATGCCGATGATATTCAGATCAAAATGGCGCAAGGTGCAAAGCCTGGTGAGGGCGGACAGCTCCCTGGAAATAAGGTCTATCCATGGATTGCACAAGTGCGTTATTCAACGCCAGGCGTTGGTCTTATTTCGCCACCTCCGCATCACGATATCTATTCGATTGAGGATCTTGCTCAACTGATCCATGATCTCAAGAATGCGAATCGCAACGCTCGCGTTCACGTCAAGCTTGTAGCTGAAGTTGGAGTTGGAACTGTTGCTGCTGGTGTCTCAAAGGCACATGCAGATGTCGTTCTCATCTCTGGCCATGATGGTGGAACCGGTGCTTCACCGCTCACATCTCTCAAGCATGCTGGCGCTCCATGGGAACTCGGCTTAGCTGAGACTCAACAGACATTGATGCTCAATGGCCTTCGCGATCGCATTGTGGTTCAAGTTGATGGCCAGATGAAGACCGGCCGCGATGTTGTTATCGCAGCGCTCCTTGGTGCAGAAGAGTTTGGCTTTGCTACTGCTCCACTCGTTGTCTCTGGTTGCGTCATGATGCGCGTCTGCCATCTTGATACCTGTCCAGTTGGTGTGGCGACTCAGAATCCAGAACTTCGCGCTCGTTTCTCTGGAAAGCCAGAGTTTGTCGAGACCTTCTTCGAATATATCGCGGAAGAAGTTCGTGAGTGGTTGGCGAAGCTCGGCTTCCGCACTCTCGATGAGGCGATTGGTCAAGTAGAACTTCTCGACACCAAGGCAGCTGTCGATCATTGGAAGGCGAGCGGATTAGATCTCGCTCCACTTCTAGCTGCCCCAGCAAGCATGGCCTATCCAGATCGTAAGAACACCACTGTTCAAGAGCATGGGTTAGATGCTGCGCTTGATAATGAATTAATCAAGCTCTCATCTGATGCACTTATGGATGCAAAGCCAGTCCGACTATCAATCAATGTGCGTAACGTTAATCGCACAGTTGGAACGATGCTCGGCGCCGAACTCACACGTAAATACGGGGGAGAAGGACTACCTGAGAACACTATCGATATCGCACTTCATGGTGCAGTCGGTCAATCTCTCGGAGCCTTTATTCCGAAGGGTCTCACCTTGCGACTCTACGGTGATGCAAACGATCACGTAGGTAAGGGTCTCTCTGGTGGTCGAGTCATCGTTCGCCAAGATGAGAAGGCAATCGTGAAGTCTGAAGAGAATGTCATTGCCGGAAACGTCATCGGTTACGGTGCGACTAGCGGTGAGATCTTCATTCGAGGCATCGTTGGAGAACGCTTCTGCGTCCGAAACTCTGGCGCAACGGCGATCGTTGAAGGCGTTGGCGATCATGGTTGCGAATATATGACTGGCGGTATTGCAGTTGTCCTTGGCAAGATCGGGCGCAACTTTGCAGCGGGAATGTCTGGCGGTCGTGCCTTCGTTCTTGACCTTGATGCTCGTTTGGTGAATACCGATATGGTCGATGTTCTCTCACTTCCAGCTGATCAAGAGGCCTCGCTCAAGTCACTTCTTGAGCGCTTCTATGCTGATACTGGTTCTGACGTTGCTCATTCTTTGATCTCAGATTGGGATGCACAGAAGAATCGCATCTCACTCGTTATGCCACGTGACTATGCCCGCGTACTTGCGGCGATGGAACGAGCAGAACGAGAAGGTCTTGATGTCAACAAAGTAGTTATGGAGGCGTTGTAAAAATGGCTGATCCAAAGGGTTTTCTCACTACGCCACGCGAAACTCCAAAGCGCCGTCCTGTTGATGTGCGCATTAAGGATTGGAAAGAGGTCTACGAGCCACAACCAATCGCTGATCTACAGAAGCAAGCTGGACGTTGCATGGATTGCGGAATTCCGTTCTGCCACAACGGCTGCCCACTCGGAAATCTCATTCCTGAATGGAATGACCTCATGTGGCGCGGCGAACAACGTGAAGCCATTGATCGCCTCCACGCGACCAACAACTTCCCAGAGTTCACCGGTCGTCTCTGCCCTGCACCATGTGAGACCGCTTGCGTTGTTGGAATCAATGCAGATGCTGTCACCATCAAGCAGGTAGAACTTCGCACCATTGAAGAAGCCTTTGATTCTGGTGCTGTAACTCCACTACCTTCTGAGCGCCTCACTGGAAAGACTGTTGCTGTTATTGGCTCAGGCCCTGCAGGTCTTGCCGCCGCTCAACAGTTGACTCGAGCAGGTCACACTGTCGCTGTCTATGAGCGTGCAGATCGAATTGGTGGATTGTTACGTTACGGAATTCCAGAGTTCAAGATGGAGAAGTCAATCGTCGATCGACGCTTGGCGCAGATGGAGGCTGAGGGAACTCGCTTCCGCCCTGGCGTCAATGTCGGCGTCGATATCACTGGCGAACAATTACGATCAAAGTTCGATGCGATTGTTTTGGCAGTTGGATCAACGAATTGGCGTGATCTACAAGCACCGGGTAGAGAGTTCAAAGGAATTTACCAAGCGATGGAGTATCTCCCTTGGGGAAATAAACAAGGCTTGGGAGAGCTTCAATCTGTTCCACCGATCAATGCCGCTGGAAAACATGTTGTGATCCTTGGTGGTGGCGATACTGGTGCTGACTGTCTCGGAACTGCTATCCGACAGGGTGCAGCAAGTGTGACTCAGTTAGAGATTATGCCTCGCCCAACAGAGGAACGTCCTGACTCACAACCATGGCCAACATATCCAATGATTTATCGCGTGAGCTCTGCACACGAAGAAGCAGGCGAGCGACTTTATGCTGTCTCAACTGAGAAGTTCTTGGGCGATAGCGATGGCAATGTTCGAGCCATTCAACTCGTCGAAACGAAGTTTGTTAACGGTAAATTTGAGAAGGTCGAAGGATCTGAACGTGAGATTCCTGCGGACCTCGTCTTCTTAGCTATGGGATTTGTTGGCCCAGAGAAGAGCGAACTCCTTGCTCAACTTGAAGTCGAACTCGATGAGCGCGGAAATATCAAGCGCGATGGTGAATTCGCAACGAACATTGAAGGCGTTTTCGTAGCAGGAGATGCTGGACGTGGCCAATCACTCATTGTTTGGGCTATCGCAGAAGGCCGTAGTTGCGCCTCAGCTGTCGACAATTTCCTTGAGGGATCGACCCAACTTCCATCACCGATCGCGCCAACGACGCGTTCTTTGATGGTCTAATTACCAATAGGTAATGGATTAAGGTTGAACCATGCGTAGAGCGAAAATTGTTTGCACGATGGGTCCAGCAGTTGAGGCCCCTGAAAAAGTAGAAGAACTCATTGCCGCTGGCATGAATATGGCTCGACTTAATCTCTCACATGGGGGATATGAGGAGCATCAGAATCGTCTCGATCGAGTTCGAGCTGCAGCCGCAAAAGCTGGTAAAGCGGTAGCGATTCTTGTCGACCTCCAAGGTCCAAAGATTCGTCTCGCCCGATTCAAAGATGGCCCACACGAACTCTTCCGTGGCGATATCTTCACGATCACGACAGACGAGGTCGAAGGCACAAAGGATCGTTGCGGAACGACCTATAAAGGCCTTCCTGGGGATTGCAAGCCTGGCGATCGCATCTTGATCGATGATGGAAAAGTTTCAGTCGAAGTTATTGAAGTTAAAGGCAATGATGTTGTCACCAAGGTAACTCAACCTGGATTTGTATCGAACAACAAGGGAATAAATCTTCCCGGAGTTGCAGTGTCTGTTCCTGCGATGTCTGAGAAAGATATCGAAGATCTTCGTTGGGGACTTCGTGCCGGTGCTGATTTCATCGCTCTCTCATTTGTGCGCAACGCAAAAGATATTGAAGATGTTCATGCCATTATGGATGAGGTTGGAATTCGTCGTCCGGTTATCGCCAAGATTGAAAAGCCACAAGCTGTTGATAATCTCGAAGAGATCGTTGCCGCATTCGATGGCATCATGGTTGCACGCGGTGATCTCGGTGTTGAGATGCCAATTGAAGAGGTTCCCCTCGTTCAGAAGCAATGCATCACACTCAGTCGCGAAGCGGCTAAGCCTGTGATCGTTGCAACCCAGATGCTTGATTCCATGATCACCAACTCTTCGCCAACCCGCGCTGAGGCAACTGACTGTGCTAACGCCGTGCTTGATGGTGCAGATGCGCTTATGCTCTCAGGCGAGACATCTGTTGGCGCCTTTGCTATTGAAGCGGTAAAGACCATGGGTCGAATCATTGAGCGCACTGAAGAGTCGATGCTCGATCGGATTCCAAAGATTCAGGGAGTTCCACACACAAAGGGTGGAGCGATCACGAAAGCGGCTACCGAAATTGGCGCCGTTGTCGGTGCAAAATACCTTGTGGCATTTACTCAGAGCGGTGAGTCTGCTCGTCGCATCTCGCGCTTCCGCTCACCAATCAAGATCCTGGCACTTACCCCAGAGGCATATGTCTACAACCAACTAGCTCTCAGCTGGGGAGTAGAGCCATTGATTATTCCGACGGTCTCCCACACTGATGAGATGGTTAAGCAAGTTGATGCCTTATTGCTCGACTCTGGTCGAGGAACGAAGGGTGAGCCAGTAGTCATCGTGGCAGGCGCTCCTCCAGGAATTCCGGGCTCAACAAATGCGGTTCGCGTTCACATCATCGGCGATGCTGTCGATGGGGTAGCGCCGGCGTATCGGAGCTAAACTCAAAAGCCATTACAAATTGGATCTGACGAGGGTGGGGTTATAAACTCCCACCCTCTTCTTTTTTTTGCACGCCTCGGTACTCCAACGGTAGAGAGGGCGGACTCAAAATCCGCACAGTGTCGGTTCAAATCCGACTCGAGGCACATGTCAGATCACGAAGCTCCACCATCGACGCCATCGAGTGGCGACGTTTCGTTACCGAGCCCTCGTATCTTGGTCGCAGAAGATGAAGCGATCATTCGATTAGATCTTGTCGAGATGCTCACCGAGGCTGGCTATACCGTCGTCGCGCAGGCGACAAATGGCATTGAAGCGATCGCCCTTGCTCAGGAACATAAACCAGATCTAGCAATTCTTGATGTGAAGATGCCCGAGTTGGATGGCATCTCTGCTGCCGAGAAGATCATTGAGATCTCACCAGTCCTCATGTTGACTGCATTTAGTCAGCGAGATTTAGTTGAACGCGCGCGCGATGCCGGAGTCATGGCATATGTCGTGAAGCCATTTGGAATTGCCGATCTCATTCCCGCAATCGAGATTGCCATGAGTCGCCATACTCAGATGAAGAGCCTGGCTGCAGAAGTAGCCGATCTCCACGAGCGACTTGAAACTCGCAAGGTGATCGACCGAGCAAAGGGCATCTTGATGGCCGCTCTTAACCTGACTGAACCAGAGGCCTTCTCATGGATTCAACGCGCAGCGATGGACCGTCGAATCTCGATGAAAGATGTCTCGCTCGCCGTCATCTCACCTGATGCAGTGCCAGATAGCGCCAAAAAGAGCTGACGTTGGCTACAAGGTGCGAAACCTTTGCAGCTCCCTCAAAATCGAGGGTTTGACCGCACCCGTAATAAAAACGTAATAAAAAAGTGACCTAACACGCGTAAATCTGGTCTCCCCAAGGTTGTCCCTTTCTCCACGCTCGGGCTACCCTTATCCACTCCCTGTCCCGGGAAATTACAGGTTAGTAAGAAAGGTCTACATGAATAAGAAGCTCGTAGGCGGTATCGCAATTGCCGCAGCTGCAGCCCTCTCGTTCGGTGTTGTTTCAACATCAGCAGATGCAGCAACAAAGTCAGTTTCACTCGTATTCCAGGCTCCACTTACTGGTTCAGATGCCCTCACCGGTAGCGACCAGTACAACGGCGCTTTGACTGCGCTTGAGATGTACAACGAATCAAACCCAACAGTTAAGGTGAATATCATCAAGGCTGACGATCAGGGCGATCCAGCAGTTGCTGGTCCTGTATCACAGGGTATTGCTACAAATAAGAATGTTGTTGGAGTTGTTGGACCTGCCTATTCAGGCGCGTCAATCGCTTCATTCCCTGCATACAAGGCAGCGCACATCCCAATGGTCTCAATGTCAGCAACACGCGTGACACTTACAGATCCAAAGGCACGCGACAATGGATTCCCATTCTTCCACCGTATCGTTCCACCAGATTCACTCCAGGGAACATCACTCGTGAAGTGGGCAACTGAGGGCGTTACAGCTCCTAAGGTCTACGTTCTTGACGATCTACAGTCATACTCAACTGGTCTCGTCCAGTACATGGCTCCTCAGCTCAAGGTACAGGGAATCACTCCTGTTGCTTACAGCCACCAGCCAAAGGGAACAACTGATTACACATCAGAGGTTTCAAAGATCAAGGCATCTGGCGCGAACGTAGTTATCTACGCTGGCTACTACCCAGAAGCTGCAGCTCTTGCTAAGGCTCTTAAGCTTGCAAGCTACACAGGCGTTCTCGCATCAGGCGACGGCACACTTAACACTGGTTTTGTAACTGGTGCTGGTGCAGCTGCAGCTGAAGGCGCTCGTCTCACAGCTCCAGATCTACCATTCACACTCGTTGCAAATGCTGCTCAGAAGGCTGCATACACAAAGGCAACTGGTGAGTCTATTGATAAGGCTGATTCACACGTATACGTCGTATCAACATACGATGCAACAAACGTCTTCTTGACATGTATCAAGGGCGGCGCAACAACTCGCGCAGCAATCCAGAACTGCATTAACAACCAGTCATTCTCAACATTGGCTGGCGTTAACGTGAAGTTCGGTCGCTACGGTGACGTTGTTGGTGGAGCACCTATCGGTGGCTTCAAGGTTGTTGACGGAGTCATCAAGTACATTGGTGCTAAGTAACAACTAGCTGTACCTGCCAAATCCCCTCATAAGGGGTGGCGGAAGTAGTAAGAGTCTCGGGGCTGTATCACTTGCGGATGCGAGTGATATAGCCCCGGTTCTCGTCCCTCGCTTATCTTCAAGGAAGTAGAAAAGAGCAGAATGAATTTCTCTGTCGTAACGAGCCAGTTCTGGCAGTTACTCCTCAATGGCCTCGCCGTCGGATTGATCTATGTCTTGATCTCCCTCGGTTATACGATGGTCTACGGCGTGCTACGCCTCATTAACTTTGCTAACTCTGAAATCTTCATGATCGGAACTTTTGGAACCGTGATTGTGACGGAGCATGTACTCCACTACACAAGTGGCCACGCAGCCCTTCATGGGATTCATTTAATTCTCGTCCTACTTCTCATCCTCGTCGTGTCGATGATCTTCTCTGCTGTGACCGCACTCGCAGTCGAGTTAGTCGCATATCGACGATTGCGCGCTAAGGGCACAAACCGTCTCGCTAGCTTGATCTCGGCCATTGGTACATCGATCGTTCTCTCCGAGAGCGTCCGCATCTTGACCAAGTCCGCGCCAGTTCCAACACCACGCCTCTTGGAGAAGTTCAACATCTTCACCTTCCATGGAGTCGCACTTCGTGTCGATACCACCTTGGTGATTGTTGGTGCGCTCGTCCTTTACATCATTGTCGATCGCTTCGTCTCCAAGACGCTCCTTGGAAAGGCGATCCGTGCAGTATCGATGTCAGAAGACACCTCCAAGCTCATGGGTATCAATCTCAACCGAGTAATCTCCGCGACCTTCTTGATCGGTGGATTGGTTACTGGAGCTGCCGCCTTCTTCTATATGCAGGTGTACGAGACCACAGTCTTTAACGTTGGATTTAATCTCGGGCTTGCAGCATTTACCGCCGCAGTTCTTGGCGGAATCGGCAATATCCGCGGAGCTTTTTATGGCGGATTAACACTGGGCCTCTTCGAAGAGTTTGCATCAGCTGTTATTGGTGGCCAGTGGAAATCAGTAACGGTCTTTACCGTACTTGTCCTTGTCCTTCTACTTCGTCCAAATGGTCTATTTGGCGAAGCTATTACGCAGAGTAGGGTCTAATCGCCATGATGAATTTACGTGATAAAGGTGCAGAGACATGGGAGAAGTGGGGCCGTCCGCAGCGAGTAGCTTTCGCGGTTATTCTCATTGCGATCGTAGGACTCCTGCCATTCGGCGGAAACTTCTCGTTCACCAGTTTCCTTGATACCCCAGTGAGCTCATATCAAGCGGTCTTGGTCTATCCAGTAGGTATGTTCGTCTTGATGGCGCTCGGACTCAATATTGTGGTTGGAAAGTCTGGCCTCCTTGACCTTGGATATGTTGCATTCTTTGCCATTGGCGGATACACCGCTGGTCTCTTAGGCGAATACACCTCACTCAATACCTGGGAGATCCTTCCTGTCGGCATGGCGGCGGCCATGCTCGCTGGCGTTGCGCTAGGACTACCAACCCTTCGTCTTCGTGGCGATTACCTCGCCATTGTGACCCTTGGCTTTGGTGAAATCGTACGTATCGTGGCGCTCAATACACAGTCACTCGGAGCGTCGACCGGTATTGCTGCAATTCCAACTCCGCCAAAGACTTTTGGATTGATCTTCGATATTGAACACTCCAACTCATATTTCTGGGTTGTTCTCATCATGATCCTGCTCGTGATCTGGATGGTCCGTCGCTTTACAGTGCGTCGCCCCGGTCGTGCGTGGGAAGCGATTCGCCAAGATGAAGATGTCGCCATCTTGATGGGTGTGCCAATCCTTAAGTACAAGATCTGGTCATTCTCAATTGGAGCGGCGATCGGCGGTGCCGCTGGAGTTATCTTCGCGTCGAAGACCCAATATGTTGCTCCTAACGAATTTACCTTTAACGTTTCGGTTCTCATCCTCGCCTGCGTTGTCTTTGGTGGTATGGGCAATATTTGGGGAGTTGTTCTCGGGGGAGTACTCCTTGCCTATCTTCCAGAGCGCATTCGCTTTATCTCCAATGCTCGTCAGTTGGTCTTCGGATTAACGCTCGTCGTCATTATGAACCTTCGCCCAGATGGATTGCTGCCTCGAAAGAAGCGTGAAAAATTGGGAGCGAAAGCCAAGGCAGAGAAGGAGGGTTCGAATGTCTAATAGCGGCGAGAAGATTCTTGAACTCAACAATGTCACCATGCAATTTGGTGGCGTAAAGGCCCTTGATGGCGTTAACTTCCACGTTAACCGTGGGGAGATCTGTGCTCTCATCGGTCCTAACGGTGCCGGTAAGACCACTATCTTTAACGTGATCACTGGCGTCTACACCCCAACATCTGGTGATATCACCTTCAAAGGCTCATCTGTTGTTGGTCTCAAGCGCAACATCATCACTTCGAAGGGAATTGCGCGTACCTTCCAGAACGTTCGCCTCTTTGGCGAGATGACTGCGCTCGAGAATGTCATGACAGCCACAGATGTTCATAAGAAGTCAGGGTTGATCGGCGCACTCTTTGGAACTCCACGCGCTCGTCGTGAAGAGAAGGCGGGTCGTGCTCGCGCCCACGAACTCTTGCAGTTCATGGGGATCGATCACCGCTCTGACCAGCTCGGAAAGAATCTCCCATACGGCGATCAACGCCGCTTGGAGATTGCCCGCGCACTTGGAACAGAGCCCGAGATCATTCTCTTGGATGAGCCTGCTGCAGGCTTTAATCCAGCTGAGAAGGTCGCTCTCGCTGAGACGATTCGTAAGATTCGCGATGCGGGTTACACCGTCTTGCTTATCGAACACGATATGTCCCTCATCATGGGAATCTCTGATCGAGTTTCAGTTCTCGATTTCGGAAAGAAGATTGCTGATGGAACGCCGTCAGAAGTCCAGAATGATCCAAAGGTTATCGAAGCGTACTTAGGAGCTCCAGCAGATGCGTCTTGAAATCAAGGACCTTCGCGTCCAATATGGAAAGATCGAAGCGATTAAGGGAATCTCCTTTGTCGTTGAAGAAGGTGAGATCGTTACCCTGATTGGTGCCAATGGTGCTGGTAAGACAACAACCTTGAAAACTATCTCTGGACTTCGTCCAGTCGCTAGCGGTCAGATCATCTACAACGGTGAAGATATCTCTAAGGTTCCTGCGCACGAGCGCGTAAACCTTGGAATCTCGCAATCTCCAGAAGGCCGTGGAATCTTCCCTGGAATGACTGTTCTCGAAAATCTTGAGATCGGTAAGTACTCTCGCAAAGAGCGTAAGAGTGAGATGCAAGAAGATCTTGAGAAGGTCTACACACTCTTCCCACGCCTCAAAGAGCGCGCCTTCCAAGCAGGTGGAACTCTCTCCGGTGGCGAGCAGCAGATGCTGGCGATTGGTCGCGCCCTTAT
>Ga0214164_1000342_pt1 | contig 31197 bp, 24 predicted proteins | sample TroBogepilimnion_13_FD_153003 | JGI IMG/M metagenome (GOLD analysis project Ga0214164, IMG submission 153003) | Freshwater microbial communities from Trout Bog Lake, WI - Practice 03JUN2009 epilimnion v4 | ecosystem: Environmental > Aquatic > Freshwater > Lake > Epilimnion/Euphotic zone ...
GCCGCGCTGCAGTTCGAGATTCGGCTGGTCCATCAGTGTCTAGGTTCCCGGGTGAGCTGGGCGGGGTGCCTGTCGGCAACGCGCAGTCTAATGGCGAATCCCATCGAATCGCCAGACGGGGTGCCGATGTTTTCGAGGGTTGAAACAGGAAAAGTCGCGTCGGGCCGTGACCCGTCCCGTGTGGTCGCGGACATCGGAGACGGAGCCTCCACGCCGCTTCGGCCGGGCGTTCTTACGAGTAACCGAACGGTGCCTGCGCACAGGCCGTAACAGATAACCCTGACGCGATGCTATCGATGAGTGGCTAGTCTGGGACTGAATACCCCCTGGAATGGTCGCTATGACGGCATCGCCCCCCACTCCCTCGGACGGCGCGCTGCAGGCAGAATGCCTTCGCCGTCTGACCGCCGCACACCGACTGGTCGTGCGCCCGCCGCTGTCGGCAGCGACGATTCATCGGGTAAGGACCCACCTCAAGTCCGCAGAAGCGTTACTCCGCTTGCTGCGTCCGGCACTGCGGGTCTCAGACTATCGGGAGGCGATGCGATTGATACGCGCTGTCCGCCGACAACTGGGTGCGATGCGCGACGTGACCGTCAACATGGCTGAATTTGCACGGGTCATGCAAAACAACGCTCTCCGAGACACGTGGGCTCGATCTGCGGTGGCCGAATGGAGCCACGAGTGGCGAGTCGCTGTCGCCGATGCGGATTTCGTGGCTATGGCCAACAACCTGACCTCCGTCCGGAAGACGCTGAGTAGGGAGCGTCTTCCCGTCGGTCGACGGTCGTTACGTGTGGGATTGCGGCGCCTCTATCGCCGTGCCGCTACCTGTTGTGCGAAAGCGATTTCGACGCCATCTGAGGCCGGTCTTCATCGGTGCCGCCAACGCACACAACACCTGCGCTATGCCTTGGACTTCGCAGAACCTTGGCTCTCTAAGCGCGACCGCCGCCTACGCCAGCGCGCGAAGACGTTAGGTACACAGCTCGGCGAATACCGGGATTTGCTGCGGCTTAGTCGCCACATCGACACATGGACACTGTCTTCGGCGCGTCTGCGAACGTTGCAGACGAACGTCCAATCCAAGCTGACCGCGGCGTTATCGGCATCCACCCGTGCGGCGCAGCGGATGTATCGGAAGAAAACCCCTCGTTTTAAGCGCTTGCGCCGCGGCGCACACCACAAATTCGACAACGCAGAATAACAACTGAGCGCGGACTCCCGGTAAACTAGTGCGCGTAGGCCGGCGTAGCTCAGATGGTAGAGCAACTGATTTGTAATCAGAAGGTCGGGGGTTCGATTCCCTCCGCCGGCACCATCCCCGAAAGCATCCATTGCTCCCCTCCATGCGGACCGCGCCGTGGGTGAGCGCATCGTCTGCTCACTGTAAAACGCTAAACTCGGAGCCGGAAATTTCCCGGCGCACGGCGATTCCAGCCGCGGGTTCCAGTCGGTCGGAGCCGATCCGGTAATATCCAACGAGAATTTGATTGGACTCGTTCCAACCGAAGCCGGCATAGCCGACGCCAACGGCATAATCGCTGTGATCGATCGATGTCGTGTAGAAACGAAAGCCCGTTAACGAAAAGGTGTGTTCGTAGTCGTCGCCCGGAACCGAGCCGAATACAGGCCAAATCGTTACGGCGAGATACTCCTGGCCGGTGCCATGGGCTGATTGCAGGGCCGACCAATAGTCCAGGGCCTTTGCCGCCGCGGCGGCACTGGCGCGCGGGCCGTCGCGAAACGCCTCCTGTCGATGAAATCCGTCGGCACGATACGCGACGTACGCTGATGCGACGCGCATCGCATCCGACACGAACGGCCCGCAGTTGCCGTCGATGGGGCAGTGGGATTCGGTGAGTCGGAGGATGTGGGAGTGCTTGACGGTCACGGCACAAGGTCTGCCCCAGTCCGTGCCGTTCCACGGAACGAGATCGTATTCCTCCTCATCCCCTTCCGGGCCGCTCGGGCCTGTTTCCACATAGACGGTAGTGCCGAACGCTCGAGCCAGCCTTCCAGCGACTCCGTCACACAGTGATCGGGTATGGGTCATGGTCGGCGCTGTTACAAACTCAATCTCGCCCATCCGGCGACTGCGCACAAAAGTCCGCATCTCGCAGTGCGCGGAGCCGCCGATGTCGTACAGTTCGTAAAAATCACCGACGTGATCCATCGCGGGGCCGACACCGGGGTTGATGGTGATCGCCTTGGCCTCGGGCAACGCGCTCAGCTCTTGATACTTCTTCCGTGCCGAGTTGTCGGAAGCAAACCGTACGGTGGGCCAGGCGGCGCCTTCCGCATGCGCAGGGCGTGACCATGCAGACAATGGGCGCTGCCGAAGCTCGACTGCGAGGCGTTCACAGATCGTGGGCTGCGCTGCCGATGCCAGCGATGCGCTGCAAAACGCGAGGGCGCTGGCAAAAACCCACCCCTGCTTTCGTTGTTTCTTGCTGTTCGTACCGAACACGGCAAACCTCCAGCAACCGAATGGGTGGCTGTCGTCGAAACGGCTTATCGATGCGCAGAGTGTAAGCGATGAATCCCGATCGATCTGGCGGCCGGCCGACGAATAAGTAAGACGCTTCGATGAATGCACGATCCGTGCTTGGCCTTTTGGTGCCGATTGGTGAGAGTCCAATTAACGGTGATCTGCTTGACAGTCACGCGCCCCTGACCCACGGTCACCGGGGCAGTGCCGATTGGGGTACTCTCACGCGTGTGTAGAGGCGTATTTCAGGGGGAGGCTCTGGCATGCAGACTGGAACATACGAAGCAATCTGGCCCGGTCTTGAGGCCGGGGTTCCAAAGCCACTGATGCCCTATAGCCCAGCGATACGCGCGGGAGGGTGGCTGTTTGTAGCAGGAACCATCGCCAGTGACTTCAAGACGGGAATCGCCCCAGAGGTGAGGTCCGCTGTGCAAGCCAATCCCTTTCTCACCGAAGAACTCGAGCTGCAGTCACGCTATGTGCTGCGAAATCTCATCAACACGATAAAAGCAGCCGGTGACGATCCGACCAAGGACATGGTTCGTATCTGGCAGTGGCTGACCGCCGAACGACCAACTCCACAAGACTTCGATCGCGGTGATCACTGGACGGATGTGGAGATCGAACCCTACCTGCGGGCGCGGAGGGCGGCGCTTGGGGAATCGGTGCCGTCTTCGTCCGCGCTCGGCGTGAGGGAGCTGCTTTGCCGAGGCACGCAAATCGAGGTGGACATGATCTGCATCGAGGACGGCGGGCAGAACGTCATCATCGGTCCCCCGGCAGGTGTCCCCAAAGTGCCGGGTGGCCATCCGGCGGCGATCCGCCGCGGCGACTGGATTTTTGTATCGGCCGAGAGCGCCATCGACTGGGACGATGGTGAACTGCGACCGAGTCATCTCGGCGACCCCTCTCGGATCGCGAAACAGGCTTGGACCAATCCCAATTTTTGGTGGGGTTCACCGGTCGAGAAGCAGTTGGAATATGTACTCGAAAAGCTTGCGAAGATTGCGGCTGCCGCAGGCAGTTCGCTCAAGAACGCCGTGAAAGCAGAGGTCTATATCGGCCATCCCCGCGATTTTGCGGCTATGGATCGTGTGTGGAGACGGTGGTTCCCAAGCAACCCACCGGCCCGTGTCGTCATTCCTTATCTCGGCATGGGTGCGCGTGGTAGTCGGATCGAGGTCGCACTGACCTTGCTCGCGGACGACGGCAAGACGCGAAAGCGCACCGTCGAGACCTCAGCGGCGCCCAAGCCGCTTGGGCACGAACCGCAGGCGGTGCACGCAGGTAATTTCTTGTTCTTCAGCACCCAAATGCCCTTCGATTCGGCCGGAAGCTTGGCCGACGGCATGATGAGGAACCCAGAGTTTCCTTGGTACAACTCGCCCGGCACTGCGCAGATGCGCTACATGATGAAAAACATTGCAGCAATCTGCGAGGCAGCCGGCACCTCCGTCGCGAATATCACGCGCCGGGTATGTTTCCACAGTGACTTCCAGTGGTTTGCGGAGTCCATCCGCGAGTGGGCGGATTGGTTCCCAAACGACAAGCCTGCGTCGACCACCCTTCGTCTTGGCGGGCCGCTGGTAGTTCCCGGTGCCAACGTGCTGCTAGATCTAATCGCCTGGGTGCCTTGAGCTCAATCGTCTATCTCGACAGTTTCGCGACGCCCCGCACAGGGATAAATCGGCGATTGATGCGTTCTCAGTGGCAACGGCGGAGAACGTGATCTCGAATCGCATTTTGTCGCCAGGCGGGAAGGAGCTTCCTTCCTGCCCCGCCCGTATGTTTGGGGCGTGCTCCGATTAGTTTTCGGGTGTCACCACTTCGATGAGATCCGCCCCCCCGTGCGAGGCCGGGGCGATATTCAGCCACACGAGATCCACTGACCCAGTGTTGACGAGGCTATGAGCCTCAAACGGTGTGATGGAATAGAGATCGCCCGCAACAACCGATTGAACGGAGGGCTGTGTAATCAGCTGACCGTTCGCGTCCAGTGGGCCCGTGTGCAGTTCCCCCGACCCCTGCAAGATCAGGAAGATATCCGCACCTGCCGCGTGATAGTGGAGGTGGTGTGCCGCACCCGGCTTTAAACACGCCAGCGCTGTCTGGTGATCTGAGCCGATATCCAGCAAGTCAATCGCCGTCATCGGGTAGAGCGGATTCGGATCCAGCGCCCATTCAGAGCGTGACTCGATGGCTCGATACAGATTCCGGATGTCGGTCACAGTCTTTCTCTACCTATCGCTCAGTTGTCGAATTTACGCTCCCCGGCCCGACCGCTGAGCAAACCCGCGGTGTTGCTCAGCGGTCAGAGTGAGGCCGACGACGCTACGCTGTCTTACGACGGCCGCGCGCTATCGCGATGCTCGGCGATCACTCAAAAATAAACTCCACCCGGATACCGTTTGGGTCCGCGGAAGTTTTGACCACCCCACGAGCACCAGCATAGTCGCCCGTGCCACCCACGATCGGACGTGTCACCACAGGAGGGCCGGCGTAGTCGGGCGCCGTCGACGTGACACCCATGTACGTCAGCGTGCCGTTCGGGAGGCTCACATAGACCAAATTGTCGATGACTAATTTGGTCGGTGTCAGCTCGATGACAATTTTGCGAGTGTTGTAAGTTCCGGCGGCCGTGCCATTCGTCGAGACCGCATCGCCTTCCGTAAAGGTCATTTGACCGAGCGCGGTGGGGCCTTCGGGCACGTGGTGACGCGAATGCTCTTTGAACACCAGCGTCATTTGGCTTCCCTTCGCGGGCGGCTTGCCCGCAGCCACGGCGGCAGTACACGTTACCGTGAGCGCGGCCAACGCCACGCACATCCAGGTGCTGATCTTCGATGCTTGATGGGTCATAAATTGATCCTTTTCATGTTGGCGCGTACACGATTGGTCAATCAAGCGCGTGTGGCCGCGAATATAAGGTATTTCGGGAATCTACATGCGTTCCGTGAACGTTGAGCAGTAACCGCCGTAGCCGTCGATTGCGTAGGGGGGCGGCGGTGAATACGGGTGAGGATCCGCCACCCCGCATCGCTGAGCCGGATCGGTGCACGCCGAAAATCACGGTAAACTGCCGCCCCGACAGCGGCCCGGGCCGGGACGCCCCATGGGTCGGTGCTTCGAACCTTCAAAGATGGTGAATCAATGGACATTTCATCGCGCTCGAACGGCGATCACTTTGTTTTGACGATCAGCGGTCGTTTGGCTGGCGATACGGCAGCGTCACTGGATCGCGATTGGCTACCGCCGGGAACGCGGAAATGGACCGTCAATCTAGCCGGCTGCGAGTACGTCTCCAGCGCGGGGCTGCGCGTATTTATCAAAATGGCTCGCGATGCAAAAGCGCAAGGGGTCTCGCTCTCGTTCATTGATGTGCTCCCGAATGTGTTGCACGTCTTTGACCTCACGGGACTGAATCAGCTGCTGGATGTTCAGCCTCGTCCGCGCGAAATTTCGATCGATGGTCTCGAGTTTCTATCCGCCGGTGTCTGTGGCCAGTGCTTTCGGATGGACGAGGAGACCATCGTCAAACTCTACAACGAAGGTGTCGGTCGGGAGGTCGCAGAACAGGAAAAGGCGTTCGCGCGAGCGGCGTTTGTTGCCGGCATCCCGACGGCGTTATCTTACGATGTCGTCGCGTGCGGTTCGCGAACCGGCGTGGTGTACGAAATGCTCCACGCAAAATTATTCAGTCGGGTGATTGGGGCGGATCCGGAGAATGTCACCCAGTACGCGGCACAACTCGCAGATATTGCAAAGAACTTGCACCAGACGGTCGGCGATCCGGCAGTTTTCCCGCCACTGAAGCCGCGATTGCGTACGCACATTGAGGAAATGAAAGGGCTTTTGTCAGACAGTGACATCGCGCACCTTCTGGCGCGCTTGGAGCGCATTCCTGAAGCGGAGACCCTCGTACACTTTGACCTACATACCAGCAATATCATGATCCGCGACGGTGAGCCGCTGATCATTGATATGGGCGACGTCTCGCGCGGTCATCCACTGTTTGATGTTGGGCTTTTGGCCATGATCTACGCCTATCCGGAGGGCGGGAACTGCGAATTTGTGACCGGCATGCCGAATGACCTCGGTCGTCGCCTGTATGAAGGGTTTCTGGAGGCCTATTTTGCGGATCGTCCGCCCGCAGAGCGTGAGTTCTTCCTGCGCAATGAAGCGTTTCTTGCGTCCCTGCGCTTGATTGCAGCAATCCCCGTTCTGCCGATGGCGCGCGACTCTTTGCTCGAGAAGATTCGAGATTTCTTAATGCCGAAAATTCGCAACGAGGGCGCGCAAAACTGATCGTTTTCGGGAGCGTGGCTACGACGGAGCGACAGCGATAACTAGCCTTGCGCTGCATCCGGGTGAGATGAACGGTCGATTCGGCGGTGTAGTAGGAGGTCCGTCTGCGGGTCGGATCCCACTCTAAAAATGTGGGATCCGAAGACGGAGAATCCGAAACGTTCGTAAAAAGCGATGGCCCGAAGATTCTCTTCCCAGACGCCGAGCCACACCGCATCAGCACCCATCCGCGTACAGCGTTCAAGGGCGAACGTCATCATTTGACGGCCCGCGCCGGTACCTTGCTGATGCTGATCGAGGTAGAAGCGCAGAATTTCGACGGGCACGGTGCCCACCGCCCCCTCGGGCGGCGCGCCTCGACGTAACATGAAATAGCCAACCGCCGTGCCGTGGTCGTCCAAAATCCACGTTTCTCGCGCTGGATCTGCGAGCTCACGCCGTTGGATCTCGGTGCCGTACGCGGACTGACACAGCGCATCCATATCGGTCGCGCTGTTCTGATCCGCAAACGTGGCTCGAAACGTACGTTCGGCGATGGCTGCGACGATCGTTGCATCCGCAGTGCCGGCTTGGCGGAACGAAGGGTTTCGAGAGTTCACGCTTTGTCGCTCGTCTTGCGGGTATTGATGAGATCGGTGGGGGTTCCGTTCGTGCGCGAATTCTCCCCCACTGCCGGCCAGTGTGTCACGCGCCACCCCGTCGTGGCGCGTGGCGCGCCTTAGTGAATAACCGCTTGTGCACAGGCTGCGTAGAACGGAATTCCGATGAGGATGTTGAACGGGAACGTCACGCCGAGGGAAAGGCCGAAGTAAACGGCGGGTTTGGCCTCTGGAATCGCGTAGCGAAGGACAGCTGGCACAGCGATATAGGACGCGCTGGCGGCGAGAACCATGAGGAGTGTGGCGTTACCCGGCGTCGTGCCGATGAGCCGGGCGATGAGTAGCGCGACGGCGGCATGCAGTACGGGCGCCACGAGCCCATAGGTCAACAGTAACCACGGCGCTTGCCGTAAGGACGGCAGATTTCGCGCGGTGAGTAGACCCATGTCGAGCAGGAAAAACGACAGCATCCCCTTGAAGAGATCGGCCGAAAACGGGTGTAACGCGGCCTTGCCAGCCTCTCCACTGAGTAAGCCAACCACCATGGCCCCCAAGAGCAGCGCCTGGGCTCCGTCGGTGAAGGCTTCGTGGAGGATTTGGGAGACGGAAACGGCTTTGGTGGTGGGTGGCTGCGCGGCTGCTCCGCTTTGGGCGCTCATTGCGCGATACCGGTTCGCCAGAATGACGGCGAGAATGATGGCGGGTGACTCCATCAGCGCCATCGCGGCGGCCATGTGCCCACCGGGAGCCATGTTTCGCGTCTCCAGGAATTGCGTGGCCGTGACGAAAGTGACGGCACTCACGGATCCATACGTGGCCGCTACCGCAATGGCGTCAAAGAGCGGAATACGCCGCTTCAATAGCGAAAAATCGATCAGCGGCAGGCCGACGGCCAGCGCGATGGCCGCGCCGAGATCGGTCACAACGTTCAGCGTGAAGCCGGAGTGAGCGAGCGAGAAGCCCCCTTTGAGGCCCAAGGCCATCAGGAGATACAGGGACAAAAACCGGGAGATCTGCGGGGGGATTTCAAGATTGGACTTAGCGATGCCGGCAACGATGCCGACGAGGAAGAACAAGATGGCGGGATCGAGGAAATTGGGCATGAGCGGCTCCTGTGTTCCGCGCATGGTAGAAAAAGCAAAAAATCGTGGATAATCGAATTTTAAGACTAAACGTATAGATATTTATCTATGAATGTTACGTTCCGGCAATTGCGCGTTTTCCTAGCTCTGGCGGACTCTGGAAGTGTATCGGCGGCCGCCCGCATCACCCACGTCACACAACCGACGGCATCCATGCAGTTGCGCGACCTGACCCGTTCCGTGGGATTGCCGCTGTATGAGGTGATAGCGAGGCGGGTGCATTTAACCGAGGCGGGTCATGAGTTGGCTCGAATCGGCCGGCAGATGATTAGTCAGTGGAGTGCCTTTGAGCAGTACGTCGATGGCGTACGCGGCTACACACGCGGACGACTCAGCGTGGCCGTGGTGAGTACGGCCAAATACTTCGTCCCACGGTTGCTTGGCGCGTTTTGCGAGTTGCATCCCGAGGTTGAAATCTCCCTTGAGGTTCTAAATCGGGACGGTGTTCTGGAGCGTTTGAACGACAATAGGGACGACCTGTATGTCATGTCCTTGCCGCCGGACGACCCCAACGTCGAACGAGAGCCGTTTCTCTCCAATCCTCTCGTGGTGATTGCGCCAACGCGCCATCGCCTGGCGGCACGGTCGACAGTGGCATTGGCCGATCTGGTGGATGAAAAATTTATCCTTCGTGAACGGGGTTCCGGAACGCGGTTGGCCGCCGACGCTCACTTTAAGAAGCGTCGATTCCGGCCGAATTTGCGGCTTGAATTAGGCAGTAATGAAGCTATTCGCGAAGCAGTGGCCGGGGGGCTGGGCGTCGCCGTGTTGTCACGCCGAGCGTTGCCGACCTCGCTGAGCGATCACGGACTCATCGAGCTGCCGGTTGAGGGCTTTCCGCTGCAAGCGGAATGGTACGTGGTCTACCCGAAGTCGAAGCGGCTTTCGCCGGTGGCCAATATCTTTCGACAGCACGTGATTGAAGCTGCCCAACGATGAGCGACGTCCTCGGAGTGGATTGTGGGCGAGTGCTTCGCGGCGCGGGCTTGTATTGGGCATTCCAATCGGGTGCAATTCGTCGACCGAGCCGACGAATCGGTCATGTGAAGTGAGCCGCGGAGAGCCTGCGATGACCGAAAAAGCGCTGACGTATGGTCGGGAGGATCGGCCTCCCCTCAGGGACTCGCTGCTGCTGGGCGCGCAGCATGCCGTCGTGGCATTGGTTTTTCTCGTCTATCCGCTCGCCGCAGCGCAACAGATCGGCCTCGACCCGGCATCGACTGCGCGATTCTTAACGGCGTGTGTGCTGGGGATCGGGGTTTCGACGTTTCTGCACGCATTTCGGCCATCCGTCGGCAGCGGAGCGTTGGCCGTCGAAATTCCGACACCCATTTTTCTTCCGGCGGCTGTGATGGCAGGTGCTGCGGGAGGACTGTCGATGCTCGCAGCGATCTCGCTACTGTCCGGCTGCATTGAGTTGCTGTTCGCGCGTGCGCTCAAACACATTAAGAACCTCTTTCCTGCCGAAGTGTGCGGCATCGCCGTCATGATGCTCGGCATTTCCATCGTCAAGCCCGGCATGATGAACGCCTTAGGCGTGACGACGCCAGACTCCGCAGTCCATTTGGCGGCCCTGTACACATCGGCGTCCGCTCTGCTCACCATCGTCTTGGTATCGGTGTTTGGGTCCTCGTCGATCAAACTGCTCGCCATTGCGTGCGGGTTAGCCACGGGTGCTCTCGCGGCGTACGTGACCGACATTTTGGACGGCGACAGCATGCACCATCTGGCGGCGGCGGCATGGCTGGCGTGGCCGGATGTCAGCATCACCGTGCCACACCTACAGATCGACTTTGTGCCCGTCGCCGTGGTGATGGCCTTGGTGTTGAGCGTAGACAACGTCGGAATGTTGATCGGTATTCAGCGACAGATGGATCCCGCATGGCGAAAGATCGACCTGAAACAGGCCAGCGGCGGCGTGCAAGTCAGCGGCATCGGCGATATCGTCTCCGGAGTTTTTGGGGGCATGCCGACGGGTATTTCATCGGCGAACGTGGCACTTGCTCACGCCACGGGCGCGGTCGCCCGCCGCATATCGTGGGTTGTTGGGCTGATGCTGATCGTGGCCGCCTTTGCGCCGAAAGTGATGATCGCGTTTACGATGGTGCCGCGGCCGGTTGTCGGGGCAGTGATGGTATACTCCGCGATTTATATGGTTATGTCGGGTATGTCGCTAATTCACGGCCGCATGCTGAGTGATCGACGCATTTTCGTGATCGGCTTCTCGTTGGTGATGGGGCTTACGTCCGTCGTGCTGCCGGGGATTTATGCGGATGTACCGGGGCTACTCCGGCCCATTTTCCTATCACCGCTAGCCACCAGCACGCTCGTTGCCATGGCGCTGACGTATATGTTCAGCATCGGGGCCTCGGTCCGCGCGGCCGTCGCGGTCAGCCTGAGTCATTCGCCCAACGAATCGTTGCAGGAATTTGAAATTAATAAGGCCCTGCGTGCTCCCCTCGAGCGGCTTGGCGCCGACGTGGGCGCCGATCGGGCGTCCTTGGATCGGTCGATTGACGTGACTGCAGAGTTTGTTGCCGCTTTGCAGGTTTCCGGTGCGGTACGCAGCCCGGTTCGTGTCGCGGCCCGGTTTGACGATGCCCGCTTGCAGATTTCACTCGCCTATACGGGGGATGCGCCGGCGATGACCGTCGGTGGCGACCCTACCGTCGATCACCAACGCGCACGGTTGGCTCGCATCGCTCAGAATATCAATAAGTTATCCGCATCGGAGCGCGGCGGCGAACAGGTCTTGAGCCTACTCTTTGAGCCTTAACGGTGCCTCGACCGCGATCGTCGGTCGATTACGGAGTTACCCAAAGGCGGGTGGAGTCCAGTTCGATGACGGGGACTTCCCACGGGTGCGCGGCGGCAATCGCCTCAATCAATGCGTGGAGGGTTTGATCGTCCACAGTCTCGCCGACAAAGGTGGTGACGGTGGCGGTGAACGATGCCGTCCGCTTGCCGGGCGTGCCTAAGGTGGGGCTCGAAGCGTGACCTGACGTAAAGGCCTCGAGGCCCACGGTCACTTCGCATACGCCGGTGTAGTGGCCAAAATCACCGAAAGCCGGACGTTCTTCAATCAACTTCAGGATGGGGGCGATCGAGGGGTCGCTTTCCAACGCGTACCCATCCCCCTGCAACACGGCCTGTAGGGTCAATGAGGAAATCGGGCATCGGATCGTGATGCGATGAACATTGCGGAAGCGCGCCGACACGGGCATACCCCAAATGGAAGGTGGTGGCACAGATCAAACCGACGGTGGGTCTGCCCTCGATGCGCTGCGCGCGCTAGACTCCAGCAGATCCAACAGCGAAGGGTAGAGGCGATGGACGAGGTATTTGCGCGACGCGATTTGCTTGATGCGCCGACGCTGAAGGCCCTTTGCTCCCCTTCAGATCTGCGCGGAACGGCTCAAATAGTATCTCACGTTGGAGCCCTGGTGTGCACGGGCGCCACATTACTTCACACCTGGGGGACGATTTGGGCGGTACCGGTGTTTATGGTGCACGGGATGCTGCTCAACTTTCTCTACGCGGGCCAGCACGAGTTGAGTCACTGGACCGTGTTCCGGACGCGCGTGTTGAACGAATGGTTCGGTCGTCTGTTCGGCTTCTTAGTGTTCTACCCGCGCACGTTTGACCAGGTGCAGCACGTGGCGCATCACCGGTTCACTCAGGACTGGTCGCGTGACGGGGAATTGGCGCGTCCGCGGTACACGCTGTCGTCTTACCTATTGTGGATGTCGGGTGTGACCTATTGGTATACCCGATGGCGGCGAATCATCCGATTTGCGTTCGGCTATGTGACAGAACCCTACTTGCCGCAGAAGCGCCATGCGGAATTTGTGCGGGAAGCGCGTTGGCACGTATTGGGGTACGCCGCGCTATTGGGCGTGTCACTGTATGCGCATACCGCGATCTTGGTACAGGTATGGCTCGCCCCGCTTTTGGTGATGAAATTCATGCATCAGATCCAAAACACGATCGAGCACTTGGGAATGCCACACGATCCGAACGTGTTTGCGAACACTCGGAGTACCCGAACCAACCCGTTTATGCGTTGGGCGTGCTGGCAAATGCAGTACCATACGGCACACCATGCGTTCCCCGGAGTGCCGTTTCATCGACTTCGGGAGCTGGATGCGCTGCTGACTGAGCGCCGAGGGGAGGCTCCGCCGACGATGACCTATTTGGGCTTTCAATGGGCGGTCTTGAAAGCATTGTCGGGCGGGCGTAGCGAAGCGGACTATCCGGATGACGCAGCGTGGATCGGAAATCACACAGAACGAGCGGTTTAGAGCAATGGCGCTATCGCGCTGTGCATTCCGCCCGTATCCTGTCGCCTTGAGGTTCTAAGCGGGGATGGTAAGGGTGGGCGCAAAGTCGGTCGAAAACCTAACGCTAATCGCGGTGGTGACGTGCGCCATTGAGTTGGTGTTGAGCGGCCTCATTGCGTACATCAGCCATTCCTTGCTGATGGCGGCCGATATGTTCAATTCGGCGATCGAATTTGCGTCGGCATTTGTCGCCTATCTCGTGTTCCGTATGTTGCGACGGAACCAGCGCGGACTGTTTGACTACGGTCTAGGTAAGGCAGAAAACATTGCGAGCCTACTGATTGGCTTATTCATGCTGATCAGCACCATCATTCTCGTGGTGCTGGCGCTGTACCGGTTCCTGCATCCGGAGCGTATCGGGGGCCTTGGCGTTTGGTTGGCTCTGGGGTTGGCGGGTATCTTCGGTATCGTCAATTTAGGGATATTGATCTCGAATTTACGCCACTATCGTGCGGCACCCTCGCCCGCGTTGGCCGCGCAGACGCGCCTGTTTGGCGTCAAAATACTGATGGACCTTATGGTCATGGCCACGTTCTTCGTGACCTTGATGGTGCAGGAGGCTTGGGTCGAGTATCTCGATACCATCGCCGCGTTGGTGGTTGTTGCGACCTTGATCCACTCCGCGTGGAATTTGATTCGGACGGCGTTACCGGATCTGCTGGATCAATCGCTCAGCGAGCCGCTGCAGATGATCATCACGCAGGTCTTGGTCAAGCATTTCGACTCCTATCTCACCTTGGATCGAGTGCGTTCGCGTACTGCGGGCAATGCGGTCTTCATCGATATTTTTCTTGGCTTCCCGGCGGATGCCCGAATGGCCGACGTCCAGCCGGTCATTGACGATATGCGCAACATATTGGAGCGCGAGATTCCGAATTCGGAAGTGGCGGTCATCAGTCGCTCGGCGAGTCTCTAGGATCCCGGACACCCAGTCGGTACGAACCCTTCCGGTTTGAAGGGTGAGAAATGACCGGCGCCATCGTCCAAGAGACGGCCGTCCGGCGCTGTCAATGTGGCAATCAGTGCGCCGGTTTCCGCATCGGGTTCGCCGGTCACCCGATCCTGACGATAGCGCCCTTGGAAGACGCCGATAACTTCTTTGGTTTGCCGATCCAATACCCCGGTGCACCGGATTCGGTATCCGTGTGCGGCAAACCGTTCCTGCAACCACCGGACGTCCGGTAGGGTCTTTTCAAACTCGCTGCGGTAACGGGTCAGGAGAACTGGATTCGGCGTGGGGATGAGGCCCTCGTGTGCCAACTGAGACCAGGGGAACCAGTGTCCCGGATCCGTACGGCCCTCGGGTTGGATTTCGCCATGACCGACGATTCGGTCAGGCCGGACGTGATGACGATGCGCAATGTCACGGACGAGTTCGCGTACGGCTTTTACCTGGGGCTCCGGAAATGGCACATCCGTCCCTTCCGGCATTCCTAGTGGGACGCTGACGATTTCAATACCAATAGAGCTTGGATTGAGCGGGGTACTGCCTTCCCAAAAACTAGATCCCGCGTGCCAGGCTCGACGCCCTTCGGGAACCAGGCCGTAGATCGTCCCGTCGCGATCAACCAGATAATGGCTGCTGACCGTGCCGTGCGTGAGTACTTTCAGGGACGTCGGAAAATCGATCTCCGTTGCGTGGAGCACGATGAACTGTACCCGGCTATCTTGATTGATCGATGGATGGGTCCAGTTGATGCTCGGCCCGTGCGCGCAGCCCACAAGACAGGCTGCGAGAAGCGCGAGCCCCCATCGCCCCGGGTGGGGCTTCGCTTTGCGTATGTTCGGCATGCTCCGGGTCCGGGTATCCTTAACGTAGAACGTGCGCTGAGGAACGATCATGATCTGTGGTGGCTGTTTATGCGGCTCGATCCGATATGAGGCGGCAGAACCGTTATACCCGCCAACACTCTGTCACTGTGAGTCCTGTCGGCGCGCCAGCGGCGCTCATGTTGTCGGCTGGTACACGATTGCTCAGGTCGAAATGCAGTATCGAAATGGCCAGCCGGTCGAGCGCGAATCGTCGTCGGGCGTGTTCCGAGGCTACTGCCCGGAGTGTTTTAGTCCGCTGACCTATCGCACCCTAGAGCGTCCGGATGAGTTGGACGTGACCATTGCATCGCTGGATCACCCGGAACTCGCCGAGCCGCTTGACCATATTTATATGGCTGACGCAGTGGCCTGGGATGATCCCTCGGATGGGCGCCCCCAGCATCTCGGCACACGTTTCGGCGATTAGGTTTTCAGCGTGAACGGCGTGAAATTCGTTTCCCGATCGAAGTAGTCCTCGTTTTCAACGCGCTTTAACCAGTTCACTAACGAATACGTGAGTGGGGTCGACAGGATTTCCCATAGCACCTTCAAGACATATTGAGTGCAGGCGAGACCGATCAATTCGCTGACAGGGATGTTGCCGTAAAACGCTACGGTATAAAAAATTGCCGAGTCAACGGCCTCTCCACACATCGTTGAACCGACCGTTCGGGTCCAGAGCCACCGTCCCCGGGTCAGTAGCTTGAGCTTGGCCAACACGTAGCTGTTGACGAAAGAGCCACACCAGAATGCGCTAATGGACCCGGCGATGATTCGTGGTGTCGACCCGAATACAGCCTCTACCGCCGATTGCTTGTCGATCCAATGCGGGGCAGGCGGCAATGCCACCACGGTCGCCGCCATAATGCTGGCAAATAGCAGTGCGGCAAAGCCGGCCCACACTACGCGCCGGTCACGGCCGTAACCGTACACCTCAGTGAAGATGTCGCCGAAAAAATAAGAGATCGGAAAGAATAGGACGCCCGCCAGAAAGGTAACCGAGCCAATGATCGGTAGATGGATCGTCGTGGCTTTGGCCGGTCCAATGAGATTGGAGCACAGCAGGATGCAGACGAACGCCGCCATGCAGAAATCGTAGTACTTATATGTGCGAGTTTGAGACACGGCACCCTCGTCAGTGGAGTCATTGAGGGGACTGTGTCAGGCTCGTCGAGCCTTGGGAAGAGGGCGGCCCAATTATCGACCGGCCAGCGACTCCATCCGAAGTCCGGTCCCGCCTTGGGTGACGTGCGCAACGACGGCGGTACGGCGATGGATGCGGGTGACTCGTCCCTCCGTGACGGCAAAAGCCACCTCGACGAGCGTGCCCTTCTTAAGGCCCAGATCCTCAGTGTCGACAAACGCGCCATTGGCGCTCAGGTTCCGCGCACGGCACACCTTGCCCGAACGGCCCGGCACTTGGATGTAGACCGTTGTGCGCGCGTTGTGACGTGAATGCAGCCGCCGTTCCATACCTCGACACTCCGCCCCTGAGAAAATGAATCAGAGGGGGAGTATTCCCGAGCTGCTAGGCGCCGAACGGTGTTCTATTCCACAGAATTAGGAGAGCGCGCGATGAACCGACGCCCGTCACGGGCCGATGTGTCGCCGGCGGCCGCGACTTGCAGGCATGTCCGAGGGCAAGGTGGACGCGAACTCAGTGAGGGCCTCATCCGCCCGGCGCCATAGCGTGTACCGTTGTCGAACACCATCGACCACGATATCCAGCGACTCCGGGGGGGTATTCGCTAACGATCGGACATCCGCGGCTTTCAATTCGACCCAACTGTCGCCGACGCGGCCCACCGGCGGGTCAAGGACAGCAACGCCGGCGCCGAGCTCTCTCGGCGTGTGCGTGGCGACCTTCCACTCGTGATGTATGTCACCGGCGGTCCATTCGACCGTTTCCGGCAGCGCGGGGGCCGGTGCTTTGATACGGGCGCGATCGATGGTGCTCCACGACACGAGAGCCAGAAAAATCCGATGCTGGCCCATGTTATCGAGTTCAACCGCGCCGACCGACAGGTAATCCCGGGCGTTGACGGCCAGCTCAGGGACATCATGGCCGTAAATAAACGGCTGTGCGACCACCCTGACGGTCATGGCGGTCTGCGGGTCCAGATATTCGGTAACGAGCGTCGGATCGGCCGGTGGGGGGCTGTGGGCACACGCGGCCATCAACAGGGCGACAGCGACTAGGCAGGCCCGACGTAACTGGTTCATCGCGCGTCCCAACTCCCGTAAGCCCCGCCGGAGGGGCTTTATAGTGTGGCATGCCCGTGCCATACCCACGGCCGGCTTCGGGGGAAAGTGTGACGCAGTTCGAGGTTCTCGGAACCCGCTCGCGCTGTCGCCTTCAGGCGACGCATGGGTCATTGCCTTTTTGCCCACCCGAAATAAGATTCGGTCGCATCAGGGAAACTTCGGCCCACGGGCGTGTTGTGCGTGAGCGCGGCCCGTCGAGCCGGACCGTAGCTCGAAAGAGATATATGAGTCGGATGACCTCTCGTTCGATAGGGCGGCTAGTGGGAGCGCTTTTGGCGCTTCTCCTGATTCCGTTTGTCGCGCAATCGGCGACCACGAGCGCCTTCGATCATTACACGACGGGGTTTGAGCTCGTCGGGCTGCACCGGTCCGTGGCCTGCGAGAGTTGCCATGTGGGCGGCATCTTCAAAGGCACGCCCAAAGAGTGCTTTGCCTGTCACGCCGCAGGCGCGCGCTACGGGGCGTCAGCGAAGCCGTTCAATCACATTCTCTCGTCAAACGACTGCCAGACCTGTCATACCCCGTACGGATGGAAGCCGGTCGCGAAGTTTGATCACATTAATGTGCTGGGTACCTGCAGTACCTGCCACAACGGCGTGCAGTCGGTGGGCAAAGGGCCCAATCACATTCCGACGCTAGCGGAGTGCAGCACGTGCCACTTGGTCTCCCTGCCATGGACTGCAGCCCACTACGATCACGCCGGTATTCACGATAATTGCGCGCGATGCCACGATAACGTGCACGCACCGGGCAAACCGCAAACCCATTTGCCGACCACCGAAGCCTGCGAGGTGTGTCACTCGCCGACGAATTTCGTCACCTTCGCCGGTACGGTCATGAACCACGCTGGCATTACCAACGGATGCCAGACCTGTCACGAAACCGGTATGCAGTGGTACGGCGTCACCATGGTAGATCGCCCGACCTTGGCGGCCGATCCCTATCACCCGACCGCGACATCGCCAGGCGGCGCCGATTGTTCGAATTGCCACACGGGCTTCAACGTCGGGGATTTCAACAAATCCGCGAAACCGGCCAATCACATACCCACGGCTGCTGTTCCGTGCGTCAATTGCCATGTGCTGAGCGACATGACGATCATGGCGTCGCTGTCGACGATCCATCAGAACATCCAGTCCACCACGACCAATTGCCAGCAGTGTCACGGCTCGAATGCGGCGTCATTCTCGTTGCCGGCCATCAATTTCGCCATCGTCGGTATCCCCGCCAATCATCTACCGACGACGTTGTCTTGCGAAGTCTGTCACGTTGGGGCGGGCTCGAGCATGGCCTCGCTGCCGGTGCAGACCGGTGCGAAATTCACCAATTCGCTCATGAATCATGCCGGGTCGACCACGTGTGCCAGTTGCCACGGACCGTCGGTGACGACCTTTGCGGGCGTCCAGAACATCATCGTGATGCCGTCGTCGTCGCCGGCCGGCGATCCTCGGTCACACATCCCGGTGAACAGCGATTGTTCGAGCTGTCACCAGGCCGCGACGCCGAAAGCTCCGATAGCGGCGAATGCGACTACATCGGTGCCGGGATCGCTGTTTTTGACCCCGGCGCCGACGACGCAACAGATCCACGGCGGCGTGACCTCCGGTTGCCAGTCCTGTCACGAAGGCGGGTATGCGTGGATGTCGATGGCGCAGTATCCGCTCGTGCCGGGTGCAGTGACAGGTAGCGCCTCGACGCAGTATCAGGGTTTCCAGACTCGACCCGGCGCGGTCGCCGGAACGTTCATGCTGCAGGATGCGGCACACCCGTCCAGCGGCGACTGCGTCACGTGTCACGGCGCGTCGTTCCAATACTTCTCGGCGCTCGCATTGCCGCAGAACCATATCCCGGTCCTGTCCACAGCGGCGTGCACCGATTGTCACAAGGTGGCGGATTTCTCCGTCACGCCGAGCCTCACCGATATTCATGCCTTCGCACCGAGTCAGACGACCAACTGTACGCAGTGCCATTCCGGGACGAGCACCAAAGTGGGGCCCTTCGTGGGCGGCACGGGCACGATCGCGATCGTTGGGACGCCATCGGGCCATATCCCCACCACGCAGTCCTGTGAAGTCTGCCACGTCGGCGCGAGTTCCAGCTTTGCGAGTCTGCCGGTCAAGGATGGCTACAAATTCGCGAATTCTCAGATGAATCATGCGGGGTTGACGTCCTGCAACGATTGTCACGGATCCGGGAAGTCCTTCTACGGCATCACAAAGCTGATCGTCATTCCTGCGTTTACACCGGCCGGGGACCCGAGTGCGCATATTCCTGTCTCCGGTGATTGCGCCAGTTGCCATCAGGCATCCCTGCCGGTGGGTCTGATCTCGGCGAACGCCACCCGTACGACGCCAGGATCGCTCTTTCAGAGTCCGGCGCCCGCCACGGGACAAATTCATTCGGGTATCACGTCCAATTGCCAGAGCTGCCATGAGGGCGGATACGCATGGATGTCGGTGGGCCAATACCCGATCAATCCGTCGACATTCACGAGTGGATCCCAGTACACCGGCTTCCAGACCCGGCCGGGCGCCACCGCCGGCACGTTTGTCGTCAAGGATGCTGCGCACCCGTCGAGTGGGGACTGCGTCACCTGCCACGGCACGAACACCAGTTACTTTGAGAGTGTGGTAAAGCCTGCTAACCACATTCCCTACGCGACCTCGGCAACCTGTGCCAATTGTCACAAGGGTTCCGATTATTCCGTTCAGCCTGCGCTCGTCGACATTCATACCTACGCCCAAAGCAAAACGGCCAACTGCGCGCAATGTCATGGCGCGAACGCCGCGTCGTTCGCGATCCCAAGCGCCAATTTCCAAATCGTAGGGTTGCCGACGAATCACATACCCACCAGTCAGTCCTGCGAGGTGTGTCACGTTGGTGCCGGTTCGAGTGTCGCCACGACGCCCGTGCCGAATGGCGCAAAGTTCTCCGGCTCCCGGATGAACCACACCGGGATCGCGACCTGCGCCGAATGTCACGGCCCGACGATCACCGCGACGACGTTTGTGGGTATTTCCAAAATTATCGTCATGCCGCCGTCGACCCCCGCCGGGGCCGCATCGGCGCATATACCCTCGGGAACCAATTGCGAACAGTGTCACCAGGGCACTATGCCGAGTGGGTTGATAGCGGCGAATGCCACCACGACTGCACCCGGAAGTGGGTTCTTAAAGCCCGCGCCGACAACGACTCAAATCCACACCGGTGTGACGGGCAATTGTTCGAGTTGCCACGAGAGCACCTACGCTTGGATGTCGATGGGGCAATACCCCCTGAACCCGGCGACCCTATCGACCAGTACGACCGCGCAGTACACCGGATTCCAGACACGCCCGAGCGCTAGCGCCGGAACGTTCATGATTTTGGACGCGAAACATCCGGCGGGTGGCGATTGTGTGAATTGCCACAGTACGAATTTTGCGTATTTCAGCGCGCCTGTAAAACCGTCGAATCATATTCCTGTCGCGAGCACGTCGAGTTGCACCAGTTGCCACAAAGACCCGAGCGGCGACTTCTCGGTGATGCCGGCGTTGGTCGATATCCATACCTACGCGCCGAGCACAGCGACGAATTGCGCGCAATGTCACGGTTCGTCCGCGTCCTCCTATGCCATTCCGTCCATCAACTTCAATGTGGTCGGCCTGCCCTCAAACCACATTCCGACGACCCAATCCTGCGAGGTGTGTCACGTCGGCGCGGGGTCGAGCATCGCCGCGACGCCAGTGCCAAACGGTGCCAAATTCAGTGGGTCGCTGATGAACCACTCGGGCATCACCACGTGCGTCTCGTGCCACGGCCCCACGATTGGCTCGGCGTCATTCGTGGGTATTTCGAAAATTATTGTGATGCCTCCGACCAGCCCTGCGGGCCTTGGCGCGCACATGCCCTCGGGAACCAACTGCGAACAGTGCCACTTAGCCACCATGCCGAGCAGCCCAGTGAGCGCCAACGCCACCGGTAGTGCGCCCGGGTCTAAATTTCTGACGCCGTCGCCCACCACGACGCAGATCCACACCGGCGTGACGTCGAACTGCAGTAGCTGCCATGAGGGCGGTAACGTGTGGATGTCGGTATCTCAGTATCCGATCAATCCGAGCATCTATAACGCGAACGCCCAGTACACCGGGTTCCAGACGCGACCGAATGCCACTGGGAGCACGTATCAGATTGCTGATGCGGCGCATCCTGCGGCATCGGCTGGCGATTGCGTGACATGCCATGGCACCAACTTCAATTACTTCGCCAGCCAGGTGAAGCCGTCCAATCACATCCCGGTCTCGACGACCTCGGCGTGCGCGGATTGCCACAAAAATTCCGATTATTCGGTCACGCCGGCATTGATCGATATCCACACCTACGCGCCCAGCCAAACGACCAATTGCACGCAATGTCATGCGTCACCCGGTAAGACCGTGGGTCCGTTTGCAGGACCTACCGGCTTTGTCGTGAAAGCGGCACCGGCGAATCACATTCCGACCACGCAATCGTGCGAGATCTGCCATGTCGGCGCGGGTTCCAGCATCGCCGCGACGCCGGTCCCCAATGGCGCGCTCTTCTCGAATTCCAAGATGAATCACACGGGCATTACCACCTGTGTGACCTGCCACGGCCCGACGATTACGGCGTCGTCGTTCGTCGGGATTTCGAAGATTATTGTGATGCCGCCAACGACGCCGGCAGGCAGCGCGTCGGCGCACATTGCCTCCGGGACGAACTGCGAACAGTGTCACTTGGCGTCCATGCCGAGCGGCCAGATTGCTGGGAACGCGCTCGATAGCGCGCCCGGTTCGCTCTTCTTAAGTCCCGCACCGTCAACGACGCAAATCCATACGGGCATCACCTCGGGGTGCCAGAACTGCCACGAAGGCGGCTACGCCTGGATGTCGATGTCGCAGTACCCGATCAATCCAGCGACGCTCTCGTCGGTGACGACGACCCAATACATGGGTTTCCAGACGCGCCCGAACGCCACCGGCGGGACCTATCAGATTAAAGATGCGGCGCACCCGACGTCCGGTGACTGTGTCAGCTGCCACGGCACGACCTTTACCTATTTCTCGGGGACGGCGCTTCCGGCGAATCACATCCCCATCAATGCCGGAGCGGCCTGCTCCACGTGCCACACCACTGCGGGCAATTACGCGGTGTACACAACCAATCTGAAGACGTTGCATAGTGCGGTGTCGACGGCCTGTAGCACGTGCCACGCCGATGGAAAGGGTCCCTTCGCCGGAGCGCCGGGATTTGCGATCGTTCAGCGATCCACCCGCGGGACTCATATCCCAATTACGAACGCTGGAGTGCCAGTCGAGTGCAGCGGTTGCCATCTGACGGTGACCGCGTTCTCCGGTACCGTGATGAGCCATTCGGCGATCGGTGACTCGGGAACGTCAGCGGCGGGTAACGCCTGTGATGCGTGCCACGAGTCCGGCTTCCGCAACCTCTTCTACGGGCTGTCGATCTGGCAACGCGACTCGGCCACTCATCATCTCTGCGGGAGTGTCGGAACGCCGACCGCTCCCAACACGCAGATCTGCAGTGGCGGTGGATCCGACTGTACGACGGGGTGTCACGAACACAGCGTGTCCTCGAAGTACAAAGCGGCGCGCCGTCCGCGACCGGTCTCTGCCTCGCCGGCTGCGCCAACCGCGTCGGCTAGCCCGTTACCCAATGCCGTGGCCGGTGGCCGCATCACCACGATCGCGAGTCGGCCAACCCGTATGGGATCGGTCGGGAGCGACCGCCCGATGATCGCCGCCGACAGTGGCCGATTCGACCATGCATCGGTATCGGGCCAGCCGTGTGCCACGTGTCATAACGGCGTGGTCGCTGAAGCGAAGGGTGGTGCCCATCCGCGGACCACCGACACCTGTGCCGACTGTCATGGCACTATCGCCTGGGTGCCGGTGACCCGGCTTGACCATGCCGATGTGCTCGGTGCGTGTGTCTCCTGTCACGACGGTCGCAAGTACCTGGGTAAGCCCGCGAATCACGTCACATCGGGTAATAACTGCGACAGTTGCCACACGACGAGTGCCTGGTTGCCGGCCGCGTTCGATCATTCCGCGGTGGTGCCGGGGACGTGCGCCACCTGCCACAACGGTCTGACCGCCACCGGCCTCCCATCGCGCCACCCGATCACGACCGTGTCGTGTGACAGTTGCCACTATGTGTTGGGTTGGTCTCCTGTAAAGCCGACGTTGCCCAATGCAACACAACACGCGCAACCCAGTGCCCCGAAGGTACCGACACCGGCGCCGCGTAGCCGCCTGCTGTCGGGCACGGTGGTGCATTGATGCCTTCGTCGAACCCGAGTCGAAGCGGTCGAATCGCGTCTGTGTTGGCTATGGCCGTCGCTGGCGCCCTCCTGGGCAGTCAGTCTCAATCGGCTGGATTATCCGCCGACCGCACACTGGATCAATTGACGGCTGAGGCGGGTTCCGTTGTGGTGCAGTTCAACTGCCCCATGAGCTTTGTCTCGAACTACCCCCTGCGCACGGGGGATGAATTACGTATCGAGTTGCAGCCCTTACCGGGTTGTGCACCGTTATCGAGTATCGGCGAATCACTCCCCGTCCCGGCCGATAACGCGGCCGGCCTCCTGGATCTGCGCTTAGATCCGTCGTTGGGGTCGCGGCGCTCGCTCACCTTGCACTTTGCGCGCAACGTGGAATTTTTGATCCGCCCGAAGCCGGGTCTCACCGGCGTGGAAGTCGTCTTGTCTCGTCGCGCAGGTCGCGTTTCGGTTGAGGCGTCCGATACGGCCCCACCGAAGCCCTCGCGGCCGGTGAGTCGCGATGTTGCACCGTCGCCGGAAGAACTCGACAAATTACTGGCGGGTGCACGCGCGGCGATGCAGGAGCGAGACTACGACACCGCCATTCGGCTATACACCAAAGTCTTGGAATACCCCGAGAACGCGGCTCGTCCGCAGGCGCAAGAATTCCTCGGCCTCGCGCGAGAGCGTAAGGGGCAGTTGGCGCAAGCCAAGAAAGAATACGAAGAGTATCTGCGGCGTTACCCGGAGGGCGCGGACAGCGACGCGGTCAAGCAGCGCTTAGCCGCTTTGGTCACGCTGGATGGCGCAACGCGGCCAACCAAGGGCGCGTTGGATGCGCCGCGTTGGCAGATTGACGGCGCCATCGCCCAAGAATATCGGCACGATATCAACGACGTCACCTCGAACGGCGTTGCCGCCAATGGCGTCGGTCAGACCGCCCTGGATTCCGAAGCGGATCTGCAAATGCACTATCGCGGCGATCGATACGACTTCAAGAGTCGCGTCTTCGCCGGCTATATACGCGACATGCTGAGCGGTACTGGCGCTGCGCCTAACATTGTGCGTCTGCCGCAGGCATTTGTTGAAGTGGACGACCATCGCTCCGATTGGGTCGCTCGATTAGGGCGCCAGTCACAGACGGACGGCGGTGTCTACGGTACGTACGACGGTGCGTACTTCGGTTGGCAAGCGAAGTCCGGTTGGCGTGTATCTGCCGCCGCGGGCGCCACCTTGCAGAGCTACGATGCCAGTGTTCAGCACGATCGCACGTTCGCGGATATCGCTGTGCAGTGGCTGAGCGTAATTCCTGGCCTCGACCTCACCGGCTTTGTTTTTCAGCAGCAAGCGGGCGGGTCACTCGATACGCGACAGGTCGGCATGGAATCCCGCTTTTACCGAGATGGCAAATCCGTGGTCGCTCAGATCGACTACGACGTCTCGTTTAAAGCGTTGAACTCCGCCACGTTACTGGGGAGTTTCTCCCTGCCCGATCGCTGGGTTCTGACGAGTGTGATCGATCACCGACATGCCCCTTTCCTGAGCTTATCCAACGCCCTGATCGGCCAGGCGACCACCTCGTTGTCGTCGCTGATTGCGGTGAACGGCGAATCCGGCGTGAAACAGTGGGCATTAGACCGGACGGCCACCGCCGACATGGGCACGCTCGGTATACAGCACCCACTTACCGAGCAGTTGCAGTGGGGCGCGGACCTGTCATTCAGTCGAGTAGGCGGTACGGTTGCCTCCGGCGGTGTCGCGGCGACGCCCGCGTCCGGCAGTGCAATCGGATTGTCCACGCAGTTGCTCGGTGGTGGATGGTTGGTCGACGGTGATGTGGATACGTTGGGCTTGGGATACACCACGCGACAAGGCACGCGTGCCGTCTCGGTGTTTGGAACGGCTCGCTATCCGATCACCGACGCGGTACGCATCGGCCCTCGGCTTCAAGTCAGTTATACGAGCGGTAACGACCCTAGGACAGGGACGAGCGCGGGATGGTCCGCAAGCCCATCGTTGTTGGCCGATTGGCGCCTACGCCGCGGCATTATCCAATTTGAAGCCGGCTATGAGCAGGCGGCACTAAACGCCAGCCTCGCCCCCGGAATTCCATTGGATCCCAATCTCCCGGCCACGACCTTATTGAGCCAAACGACCAAGCGATTCTGGTTCGGATTGGGCTATAACCTGAGTTTCTAGGACGCCTGCGAACGGCGGAACCGGTGAACCCGTGTTCACCGGTCCTCACGGCATATTATCGGCGTATTCCAGCTCCGCGCCATGTCACGCTGGAGTGGCACCGCGCACAGTCGCGCCCGAATCCACCGTGATGGGCGTCATCACGGGCATGGCAATCGCCGCATTCCTTCGACAGTTTGACTTCGTCTGCCGGCTTCACGTGACAGCTCTCGCAGGTGATCTTCGCGTGAGCCCCCTCAAGCGCGAAATGCGTGGCCTTGCCGTGATCGAATTGCCAGAACTTCCAACCGTTCGGGTTGTGGCACGTCGCGCATGCTTTGCCTAAATTGCCTTTATGAATATCGTCGGCTTTGTGGCAGCTGAAGCAATCCCGTGCAGTATTTCGATAGGCACGCGTTGTGTGGCACTCCTCACAGCCGACATTGGCGTGTAGCCCGACCAGTGGGAAGCGCGTCATATCGTGATCAAACCGGACTTTCTCGCGCCACCCCGCCTCGATGTGACAGGAGCCGCATTGGGTACCCATCGATCCGTGGTGCACGTCATCCGCCTTGTGGCAGCCCGCGCAATCCTTTGGCAGCTTCGGGCCGGAGATCGGCCCCGTATGACAACTGTGGCAATCCACCTTCGCGTGCTTGCCTTTCAGTTCCCAATGGCCTTGCTTCTCGTGATCGTAATGCGCATCTTTCCAGCGCTCTTCGTTGTGGCACTGCTTGCAGTCATCGCCGAAACGGCCTCCGTGCCGATCGTTGGCGGCGTGACAGCCGGCGCACTGGTCAGGAATTTTGGCCTTCGTATCACCGGATCGATGACACGCTTCACACGTCACTTTGGCGTGCGCTCCATTGAGCGCGAAGTGCGCCAGTTTGGCGTGATCGTAGGTTGCCGTTTTCCATTTATCGGTGTTGTGGCACGCACCACAGTCAGGGCCCCGTCCGCCCTTGTGCGCATCGTCGCGTGCGTGACAGGCGACGCACTCCATCGGCGTGTTCTTGTACGAGGGGTCTCGATGGCACTCCGCACAGGTCGCCCGTGCATGAGCGTCCTTCAGGGGGAAATGCGTTTTTGAGTGGTCGAAGTCCGTTTTCTTGAAGCTCACCTGGTTATGGCACTGCGCACAGTCCTTGCCGAGTTTGCCGCGATGAATGTCCTGTTTTTCGTGGCAGCCAAAGCATGTGGTGGCCGCCTCTCGATACTTCTTGCCGGATATATGGCAATTGGCGCAAGCAACAGTCTGGTGCCGTCCCTCTAGTTTGTAGCCACTGACGGCATGTTCGAAGGACTCCCTGTCAAAGCGCACAATATCGGCGCCACGTCCTTTATGTTCGTTGTGGCACGCCGTGCACTCGGTGCCTGCCTTGACGGAATGGCCATGAAAGCCTTTTTTCTCGCGCAAGTCGCCGGCCACGTCTTTGTGGCAGTCGAGACACAATGTGCTTTGGCGCTCACGGTGAGAGCGATCATGGCACTTAACGCACTCCGTTTCGTATTTGGAGTGCGCCTGTGAGACCTCGCCGGGCATCAATATCTTTTCGATCGCTGTGGCGTGCGCGAGTGACGCCGCCATGATCATGAGCGTCGCGAGTGCAGTCTGTAGCAGTCGGCGGTACGAGCGCATGGCGCCTTCAGTAAAGGTTGACTGCGAAAACGTGAATGATGCCGGCGACCAGCAGCATACCGAACAACGGCAAGTGCAGCACATGCCAGAGGCCGAACAGTTTTTCGCAACTTTGGAATTCTGCCACGCGACGCGCGGCGGCGAGGCGCGCGTCGGCGTAGCGTTGCGCCGCGAGCAACAATTTGTGTTTTTGGCCTGCAATCGCTTTCGATTGCTCGGCGGCTTTGTTAAGAGAGCGGCGTACGAACAGGCGTATGCTCATCCCCGCCCACAGCCAGAGGAGCAGGGCGGATGCCGCCTTAGGCACTAAGGGTAAATTAAAGAATATCGATTTCTCTGCCTCGTCGAGGCGTTCGGCAAAGCCGGGCAGTAAGCGACCTGCTCCAGTCCCCTCCAGGCGAATCTTGCTCGCCTGGAAATGAATTTCATCCAAATTGGCGCGGCTACCGTACAGACCGAAGTGGATGCGGCTGTAGAGGTATCGGCCGATGAGGCCGCTGGACGCGACGACAATCATGGACCAGAGCGCCACGTTGGAGTTCGTAGCGCCCATGCGATACGTGCAGTGATACAGAATCGCCAGCGGACCGGCGACGCCGAGAATCATGTGTATCTGAAACCAGATCCGCGCGGACCCCAAAAATGCGAAGGCTCGAACGCGTTTACGGAGCGGGTAGATCAGCAAAAGGATCATCAACGATCCACCAATGATGCCGAGCCAGTACCCGAGACCCGATCGAGGGGTAATGTAGTCCCGCAAGGGCAGTACCCACCCGGTTACGAGAACAACGGTCGTGAGGAGGATGCCGATCGTGGTCGAACTGATCCGTCGCGTGCCGCTGTCCGGTCCGATCTGAAGGGCTTCTGCGCTCATGGCTTGGCTCCATTACCCGTCATTAGGCGCTTAGCTTCGTCGAGGTTGGTTTGAACAATCTTGGCGTCGCTGGAACCGGCCGGCAGTCCCTTCAGTAGACGCTGCCAGAGATCGGCCGCTGCTTTGTAGTCTTTCAACTGTAACTTCAGGCTGGCTTTGAGCCAGAGCGCCTTGGGGTGATCGGCGTCGAGTTCGAGCGCCCGATCGATGGCCGCTTGACCGGCCGTCAGGTCGCCCCCGGCCGCCGCCGCCTGCGCATCGCCTAGATCAGCCCAGCCGTCGGGATCGAAGGGCGCCACTTGGGTGATCTCACGAAAGCGAGCGGTCGCGAGCGCGTAGTTCTTCGCCCGACGGGCCTCCTCCGCCTGGCCATGCAATTCGGCGATGCGTCCACCGCCCGGGGCGGCCCCGGTGTCCGACGGCATGGCGCTCGTGGGTTGAGAGGGCGAATCCGCCGTAGCGGCGCCGCTTGAGGCCGTTTGGGACGGCGCTGCCGTGGTGAGCATCCGAGCACAAACCACATAAGTGGTTGCGCCGATCAGTGGGGCCGCGATGACGAGGAACAGCGCCGTGCGGTGCAGGTCGCGACGCAGCGCGTAACGGGCAGCGACCAGCACCACGGGAAGGGCGAGTAGCGCGAGAATCAGCGGCGTGCTCAAGTCCATTTTCCCTTGGTTAGGTAAAGTGCAGAAGAAAAGGGCCACAGGCTTTGGCGAGGATATCAGCCGTTCGCCTACCGTCGACAGATCGCGACGTCGCCGCCTCGCGACATGTGATGTAGATGCGGAACTGGCTCACGGTTTGGCAATCTTCCGCTGTTATCGAACGCCGGATTAAGACAATTTGCCCGGCATCTGGCATTTGCCTGTTTCGGGCGAATGGTCCTAGCCCGCCGTGAAGAGCCTATGGAATACCTGATTTACTCTGCCCCGTTGGCGATCTATGTCATCTGGTACCTCGTCAGTCGATCGCGACTCAAGCGGCAAAGCTTTGTGGCGCAAAAAGAGGCTATCGAAGCCGGTCTGACCGAGCCCGCCTCGCTGCATCCGGCCATTGACTACACGCGCTGCATTGGCTGCGGTTCCTGCGTGAGTGCCTGTCCTGAACAGGAGCACCACACCGTGCTCGGCATCATCGACGGCAAGGCCGATCTGGTTGGCCCTACGAACTGTATTGGACACGGCGCCTGCGCGCCGGCATGTCCGGTGGACGCCATTACCTTGGTATTCGGTACCGCGCGTCGGGGTGTCGATCTGCCTAAGGTCAGTCCTTGGTTTGAAACCAACGTCCCCGGTGTCTTCGTCGCGGGTGAACTCGGTGGGATGGGGCTGATCCGTAACGCGGTAGAGCAAGGCCGGCAGGCCATGGCCGAGATCCTCTCGCGGCGGCCGCGTGGTGATGGCGAGGAATTGGATGTGGTGATCGTCGGGGCTGGCCCGGCCGGCTTTTCGGCCTCTCTGGCCGCGTTAGAGGCGAAGTTGCGTTTTGTGACTCTCGAGCAGGAGTCGCTCGGCGGCTGTGTTTTCCAATATCCCCGCGGCAAAATTGTGATGACGCAGCCCGCCGTGCTGCCTATCGTCGGTAAGGTCAAAGTCTCGCTGACGACTAAGGAAGAGTTATTGAATGTCTGGTTAGACGCGCAGAAGCAGACCGGGCTTACGATCAATGAAAACGAGCGGGTCGAATCCGTCACGCCATCCGGCGACGGGTTTGTCGTGAAGACATCGAAAGGCGAGTATCGCGCTCGCACGGTGTTGCTGTCGGTGGGGCGTCGCGGCACGCCCCGCAAATTAGGCGCGCCTGGCGAAGATCGGTCGAAAGTGGTCTACCGATTGATTGACCCTGAGCAGTATGTGGGGCAGCGCGTGCTCGTTGTGGGCGGTGGTGATAGCGCGCTGGAGGCCGCTGCCAGCTTGGCGGAGGCCGGCGCTAGTGCGACGCTCTCGTACCGCGGCGACGCCTTTGGCCGCGCGAAACAGCGCAACCGTGAGCGCATTAAAGCCGCAGTCGAACACGGTTCATTGTCCATCTTGCTGAAGTCCGAAATCGAGGAAATTGGTGCTGAATCGGTTCGATTGCGCCATGAGGGCCAGTCGATCGAAATCGCAAACGATGCGGTCATCGTCAACGCCGGTGGTGTGCTGCCGACGGACTTCCTGAAGAGCATCGGCATTGCGGTTGAAACGAAATGGGGTACGGCATGACCGCCGCTATAGTCCTTTCTGCGTTGCTCTTGGCCGGAACACCCGCTAGCCCGGAATTAGAGCCGGCGAAGGATGCCATGCGACGCCATGACTACGCGCGCAGCGCGGAATTGCTCTCCGCCCTTGTCGAGCATGGCAATGCAGAGGCCGCGTACCAATTGGCGCTGCTCTACCTACCGCGGAGTAACGACGTGGGCTTGCCACCCGATGCCCCCCGCGCCTGCCAATTGCTCGTTGATTCGGCCGGTTCGGGTTGGGCCAAGGCCGCCTACACCCTCGCGGCACAGGTGGAATCTGGCGTCTGTCGATCGACCGGGCATACCGCCGAGGAATGGTCCGCCCTGGCGCGTTCCGGTGGCTTTGCGCCCCATGCGGCGTCGACCGCCCCGGCTGAGACCGGCGTGGTCCTTGATCCGGCCACACTGCTGCGTCGTTGGGCACACGACGGCAACCTCCCGAAGTTGACCGCTTTGCTCGATACCGTGCCCGCCGACACCGTAGGCGCCGACCAACGGTCGGCGCTGCACGAGGCGGCCGAATTCAACCAGCCCGAGGCAGCCCAAATCGTGCTGTCGCACCGTGCGACGGTCGATTTACGCGACAGTGCGGGCGATACACCTCTGTTGATCGCCGCGCGGCACGGTGCGGCAGCGGTGGTGAAATTGCTCTTGGCGGCTGGCGCCAACGTGAATGCGGTGGATGCTCGCGGTGGAACGGCCTTGATGCTGGCGGCAGCCGCCGGTTCGCCCGAAACGGTCGATGTGTTGCTCGCGCATGGCGCCGACCCGAATGCCCGCAATGCACAGGGATTGGCCGCAATGGACTTGGCCGAGCGAGCACCCAAGACGGCTCAATCGGCGGCGATATTGGCGTCATTGAAATCGTCCGGTGCAACCGGCGTCGCTCGGGTGGTCGTCCGTGAGGTGCGATCCGATGACCGATTCTCAGGCTGGTCCACTCTGCTCATTGCCTGCGAGCGTGGCGACCTGACGGCCGTAAAGGCGGCACTGGGAACGGGCGCCAACCCGAACTCGGCCGAGCCCTTGGGGACGCCGGCGCTCGGCATCG
>Ga0214164_1000345_pt1 | contig 31126 bp, 28 predicted proteins | sample TroBogepilimnion_13_FD_153003 | JGI IMG/M metagenome (GOLD analysis project Ga0214164, IMG submission 153003) | Freshwater microbial communities from Trout Bog Lake, WI - Practice 03JUN2009 epilimnion v4 | ecosystem: Environmental > Aquatic > Freshwater > Lake > Epilimnion/Euphotic zone ...
ATCAAACTTAACCTAAATGGAATGAGCCCGGTAGAATACCGAGCTCATCACTTTAAAACTTAATTATTAACTTCGTCCAACTTTAGGGGTTCAGTCCACTAATGGAGGGGCTTTTTAAATCTATTTATAAAGCTGTTACTTATTGCTTTTTTTTCTTACGATCGTATTGGCAACACTCGTCCAATTTTTTGTAAGCTTCTTCACTTGCTTGCTTATGCTCGGTATCATAACCAGCGGCTGCTACAGAGGTTTCAATTTTATCATTATTTGTTTTAGCTGGGTCAAAAGATACTGTCAATAATTTTGATACCTTATCCCAACTAGCTGTAGTAGCACCGGCATCTTTTGCTGCTTTTTCAATATGCTTTTTACACATTCCACAATTGCCAGCTACTTTAATAGTAGTTGGATTTTGAGCTTGCGCAGTAAACACAATTGCCAATAAAACTAAGCTTGTAAATAATATCTTTTTCATTTTATTCAATTTTAATATTTCTTAAACTATTTGATTGCTAGCTAAAGTTACAAACGAATTAAGTGATAAACCATATCAATTCGCCAATTAATTGATGAAATTCCACCAAATACCTACCCTAAACCACATGCCCAAGCTTGGATAATTTTGTGCAGTAAAATTGTAAGCTGTCCCCATTGACTTACTAGTAGGCAATAAGGTATTTAAATTTTCCAATCTTATATAGCCTTTAAAGCGTTTGATCATGAAGTTTAAATAGGCATTTGCAGTAGGTCTATTTTGGGTAGTAAAGCTATTTTGCAAATAAAACTGACCTGTGAATGGCATATATGCATCCGCCTGATAGTTAGTATGATAGATGACTTCTAAACCTGTAGAAAGATTTAAATTTTTGTAAAAATTACCTTCAAATGCAAGTCTTTGTCTTGTAACAATAAAGGGGATATGTAATGGAGCATTTGGATCAACTACTTGCATGGTTACTTGATTGTACCAATACCAGTGCTTACTTAATCCCATTTTGTTTTCAACCTGACCTCTTATATAATTCAATACATTTCCATAAACTACTGGCTGAAAACCACTGGAATAATATTGGAAGTTTTGAATCAATTGATAATTCACACTTGCATTCCATCCAGCTGCTTTATTACCTATGATACCCTCCAATACCGTTGCATTTTCTTTGGCAATTGATTTAAGCGCATTGATTGGAAATTGGGTAATGCCTAAAGTATTTACAGAAGGTGTTCTATTTAAATTTTGAAAAGACAGTTGAATATAAGTGCCTGCTTTTGTCAAGACTCTTGACAAGGAAGCTTGTGCACTAAAATCACCTGAGTGAAACCCATTTAAATAAAGCTTACCCGTAGCGAGTAAATCCCAAAGCTGATTTCTAGTTTTGTTTTTATATACACCCAATCCATAAATATCATAATTGTTCCAAGCTTCCACTCCATTAAAATTAGCAGTCATTTGTGCGTATCCGGCGCCCAATTGCAAAAACTGATTGCTATTCATTTTTTCAGGGAAACTAACTAAGCTAAATTCATTTGAAAATATTTTCCAATTATCTACTATTTTTAAAGTAGCTGTTGAATCATATCTTACACCAAAATATTGCAAATAATTAGCTGCATTTGGATTCGCATCTTGAAAACCAAACTGGCTACTTTGTAATTTTATTTCATTTTGGAAACGCAGTCTTGGATAAAACAAATGCGTTACAATTGTGTCCTTAACAATAGAATCTTTTTGTCCAAAATCATAGGTTTGCTTCCATGCAAAAGTATTTTTATTATAAGTAGTTCCTGTTGCAATGCTTGTATTGAAAGGATTTCGGAAGGAAGCTCCGCTTACTCCTAATCTTGTATCCAATTCAAATGGATCATTTAAGGAAAGACTATCTAATAATGCTGCATTTTTTAACCCCCCGTTTTCAGAAGATGCAGTAGTATTGAATAACATGGTAAAGAATGATTCATATCTTTTTCGCTTAGATTGAAAATGTGCCGTTATGCGCATATTATTCATATTCGCATTTTGATTTTTTACATTTCCCGGAGAATTACTAAACCTATATTCAAACGAAAAATTAAGTTGCTGTTGTTTATTTTGGGTATGCTTCACTTCCACCATTTGTTCTCCTTTTCCTCCTAACAAATATCCAAATTCAGTATAGGGTCTTGTTGTTTGATAAAAAGGGGTTCCCTCTAAAGTGTAATTATAGCCATCATATGCATGAAAACCATCATCCCATCCAATTTGTTTATTGGTATTAAATAAATAAGATTTAGTAGCAGTTCCTAAATTCCCTAGATTATAGGAAGTGTAAGGAATTGGATAATGCACATAAAAGTCATTGATACTTGAATCCAATTTTTGAATTTCATTATTATTATAAAACTTATAATAAATAGTAATGGAGTCTGCGTTCTTATCTCTTCTTTGCAAGGAGTCTGTTTTCTTTGGTGTTTGTACACCTCGGCCAGCTTGACCATAATTCCCTCCACTATTAATAACCTGCAATGGCTGTTGTGCATGAACAAGCCCATGCGTTAAAAGCAATACAATAAAAAGTGAAATATATTTATTGAAAATGGACATGCTTGCTTGGTTATGCAATTTCCTTTAACAACTCACTAAATATTAATGTCAACTTAGGCTCAGCAGCATTGGCAGCTTCTAATACTTCCTCATGCGTAATTACATTATTATCTTCACGAATTCCTAAATCGGTTACCACACTTATTGCAAAAACTTTCATACCACAATGCACTGCCGCAATATTTTCTTGCACAGTGCTCATACCTACTACATCTCCACCTACTGCCTTTATTAATTTGTATTCAGCCCTTGTTTCAAATGTAGGACCAGTAACACCCACATAAACGCCCTCATGCAATTTAATATCATTTGCTGCTGCAATTGCTTTTGCTTTTTGAATAAATGTTTCAGCATAAGGCTCACTCATGTCTGGGAATCTTGTACCCAACGCCTCTTCATTTTTTCCTAATAAAGGATTAATGGTAAACAAACTGATATGATCTTTTAATATCATTAAATCTCCAACTGCATAATCTGGATTTACTCCGCCGGCAGCATTGGATAATAATAAATTTTCAACTCCTAATAATTTTAAGACACGAACAGGATAAACTACTTGTTGTGGTGTATAACCTTCATAAAAATGAAAGCGCCCTTCCATTACCCAAACCTTTTTACCATTTAATTTGCCCAGTATTAATCGGCCTTTATGACCTTCTACAGTACTTACTGGAAAATGAGGAATTGCTGAATAAGGGAGCTCAAAATCTACCTCAATTTTAGAAGCTAAATTTCCTAGTCCACTGCCCAAAATAATGGCAGTAGTCGCCGTTTCACTAACCTTAGATTTTATGAAATTTGCAGTCTCCTGTAACTGTGTCATTAATTGAGTCATGAATGCCTATAATTTAGACGCAAATATAACAAGCAAACTGCATTAATTGGGTTAAAACTAGCTTTTAGCTTCTTGTCCTTTTGTGATTGGATCATTTTTTAAGACCAAATATGCAATGATTGAACTTATAAGCATAAAAACAGCACCCACTAAAAAACCTGCTCCCGGAAAATAGATGTGTAAACTATTGTCTTTTCTTGAGAAAAACGTAGTTAACCAAATCATTAATGGAGGACCAAAAATAGCCGTTAAACTTTGTAACCCAGTTAAAGATCCTTGTAATTCTCCTTGTTCATTTTTTGCAACATGAATAGATATAAGTGATTGCAATGCAGGGCCAGATATTCCGCCTAAACAATAAGGAATTAAAAACACAAACATCATCCAACTTTGTGATGCAAATGCAAATAATATTAATCCAATAGCTGATAATAAAATACCAATATAAACACTCTTTTCATTTCCTAGTCTTGGATTCACTACTCTAATCAAAAGTCCTTGCACTAAACCCACTAATAATCCTACAACACCCAAAGAAATACCAATAGTTCTAGCATCCCAACCAAACTTACTCATATTTGCTAAACTCCAATTACTTTGAACGGAGTGAGATGCAATGTAAATAAAAAACATAGCAACAATGAGTCCAAATACTGCAGGATATTTATTTAAATTTTTTAGGGCGCCAATAGGATTCGCTTTTTTTATGTTAAACTTTCTCCTATGTTCTTTGTTTAGAGATTCAGGTAAAATAAAATAGCCATATAAAGCATTAATAAATGCCAAGAAGGCAGCAATATAAAAAGGAACACGTAATCCTATATGTCCAAGTAATCCTCCAATTAAAGGTCCAATGATGAATCCAATTCCAAATGCCGCTCCTATCATACCAAAGTTTTTCGCACGATTAGTTTCATCACTAATATCAGCCATATAAGCAGCTGCTGTTGGAATACTTGCACCTGTTATACCGGCAAACATTCTTCCTATAAATAACCATCCAACCGAAGGGGCTAATGCTAAAAATATATAGTCGATTCCAAAACCCAATAAGGATAATAATAAAATAGGGCGTCGACCATATTGATCACTTAAACTTCCAAAAATGGGCGCGCATATAAATTGCATGACCGCATAGATAGAGGTTAAATACAATAAGGGCTCCTCAATAGCTGCCACATTTCTCCTATCTGTAATGTGGTAAAAATCTTGCAATAACTGAGGGACTACTGGAATAATAATTCCAAAACCTATAACATCAATCAAGATGGTTATAAATATAAAACCTACAGCTGCTTTTCTGTCGTTTTTTCTCATAATGACGTAAATATAGGAAAAAATTACGCTTCATTCCTAAATACGATCACCCCGTCGAATATGTCAATTAATACCTTCTTGGTTTTATCAATTTCGCCACTTAAAATTTTCTTACTTAACTCATTCACCACCATTTTTTGAATCAATCTTTTTAAAGGTCTAGCACCAAACTGCATATCAAATCCTTGCTCAGATAAAAACTCAACCAAGTAGTCACTAAACTCAATTTGCATTCCATTTTCTGCCACCAAATGCTTTAAATTATTTAATTGAATTTTTACAATCGCTGCCATTTGTTTTTGTAACAAAGGGGAGAACATTATGATCTCGTCTACCCTGTTTAAAAATTCGGGACGAATGGTTTGCTTTAACAAAGCCATTACTTCGGTTTTAGATTGCTCAACTTTTGTATCCAAATTTTTATCCGTTACCCCTTCAAATGTTTCTTGAATAATATGACTACCAATATTGGAAGTCATAATAATAATGGTGTTTTTGAAGTTGACAGTCCTTCCTTTATTATCAGTCAAATGGCCATCATCTAATACTTGTAATAAAATATTCCAAACATCCGGATGTGCTTTCTCAATTTCATCTAATAACACTACACTATAAGGTTTACGACGCACTGCTTCCGTTAATTGACCACCCTCATCATAACCCACATATCCGGGAGGCGCTCCTACGAGTCTTGAAACAGAATGCTTTTCTTGATACTCACTCATATCAATACGTGTCATCATGGAATCATCATCAAATAAATATTCTGCCAATGCTTTTGCTAACTCAGTTTTACCTACCCCGGTAGTGCCTAAAAATATAAAGGAGCCAATTGGTTTTTTAGGATCTTGCAATCCTGCTCTGCTTCTTCTTATCGCATCTGACACTGCGCTAATGGCTTCTTCCTGACCAATTACACGTTGATGCAATTCTTCTTCCAAGTTTAATAATTTCTCTCTTTCCGATTGCAACATTTTACTTACCGGAATACCTGTTGCTTTGGCTACATTTTCTGCAATATCTTCTGCATCTACTTCCTCTTTCATTAAGCGCTTTTCGTTCGCTCCTAATTCATTTAATTCCTTGGTATAAGTTTCTAAATTAGCTTCCTGCTCCTTCATTTTTCCATATCTAATTTCCGCAACCTTACCATAGTCACCATTACGCTCAGCCACTTCTGCTTCCTGCTTTAACTTTTCAATTTCAGATTTTGCTTTTTGCACTTTATCTACAATTTCTTTTTCACTCGTCCACTTTGCTTTCAAAGTATCTTGCTGCACTGTTAAATTGCTAATTTCAATATTCAAAGCCTTTAATTGATCTGGATTATTTTCCCTTTTAATAGCTTCTCTTTCAATTTCTAATTGACGAATTTGACGCATTAATGTATCCAATTCTTCGGGCATAGAATTCATCTCTAAACGAAGCTTGGCAGCACTCTCGTCAATTAAATCAATCGCTTTGTCTGGCAAAAAACGATCAGTGATATAACGGCTAGATAATTCTACCGCAGCGATAATCGCTTCGTCTTTTATACGCACATGGTGATGCGTCTCATAACGCTCTTTCAATCCCCTTAAAATTGAAATGGCATCTTCCTTACTTGGCTCATCAATCATTACTTTTTGAAAACGACGCTCTAACGCTTTATCCTTTTCAAAAAACTTTTGATACTCTGCCAAAGTAGTTGCACCAATAGCTCTCAATTCACCCCTCGCCAATGCTGGTTTTAAAATATTAGCAGCATCCATGGCACCTTCACCTCCACCAGCTCCTACTAATGTATGAATCTCATCAATAAATAAAACAACCTCTCCATCACTATCTGCCACTTCCTTTACCACTCCTTTTAAACGTTCTTCAAATTCCCCTTTATATTTTGCACCCGCAATTAATTGACCCATATCCAAAGCGTAAATAATTTTACTCTTTAAATTATCAGGAACATCCCCATTTACAATACGCATCGCTAATCCTTCGGCAATGGCTGTTTTACCCACCCCTGGCTCTCCCACTAAAATGGGGTTATTCTTACTACGGCGCGAAAGAATATGCAAGGTTCTGCGGATTTCTTCATCACGTCCAATCACAGGATCTAATTTCCCTTTATTGGCTAAATCATTTAAATTCTTTGCATATTTGGATAAAGATTGAAACTGCGTTTCCTGCGTTGCAGAATTAATAGTTGCTCCTTTACGCAATTCTTTTACAGCAGTCACTAAACCTTTTTCAGTAAGTCCTGCATCTTTCAAAATTTTACCACTTGCATCATTCACTTGCAGAATAGCAATTAAAATATGTTCCACAGTAACGAACTCGTCTCCAAAAGTTTTTAAAGCTGCATTTGATTTTAACAATACCGCATTCATGTCTCGACTTAAATTGGATGCAGGTTCTCCTGTTTGTTGTTTAGCGAGCGTTTGAATTAGCTCCTCTGCTTTTTGAAGCGCTAATGTTGGATTCACATTATTCTTCTTTAATAAAAACTCAGTGGAGCTATCCTTGTCTAGTAAAATAGCTTTTAACAAATGTGCTGTTTCAATAGATGCATTGCCATTGTTATAAGCCAATTGTTGAGCAGCTTGAATCGCTTCCTGTGCTTTAATGGTATATTGATTTAAATTCATAGTATTTAAGATTTACAGTAAGGTATGCTCAAAACAAACGCCAATCTATGATATAAGTTATATTGTCATATAATTATCACTAAAACGGAATAAAAGTCAGTCCTATCAAGGTTTTTCTGCTATTTTTACAGCGTGAACGAATTTTCAAACACTACATTTATAAAGGAGCTCGCCCAGCAAATGGGATTTGATTACTGTGGTATTGCCAAGGCTAAAGAACTTACCGAGGATGCTAGGCGATTAGAACAGTGGCTTGAAAAAGGATATCATGGGGAAATGACCTATATGGAAAACCATTTTGATTTAAGAACAGATCCCCGAAAATTAGTCCCTGGAGCGAAATCAGTGATTACCTTTTTGAAAAATTATTATCCTGATAGCGAATCTATTACATTAGGTAATTTACAAGACGCGAAGATTGCGAAATACGCCTATGGGGAAGATTACCATGAAGTCATCAGACAACAATTATTTGAATTCTTAGATACGATGCGTGCCATGATTGGCCCCATTGAAGGAAGGGGATTTGTAGACTCTGCTCCAGTGCTTGAAAGATCTTGGGCACAATTATCTGGTGCAGGTTGGATTGGGAAAAATGGAAATTTAATTCGTCATAAGGAAGGCTCCTTCTTTTTTATTGCCACTTTAATCATTGATTTAGAATTAATATACGACGATCCATTGCCTAAAGATTATTGTGGAGGATGTACAAAATGTATTGAAGCTTGTCCAACACAAGCAATTTTACCCGACAAAACGATTGAAGCAAATCATTGTATCAGTTACTTTACCATTGAATTGAAAAAAGAAATCATTGAAACGGATAAACGCTTTAATGATTGGGCTTTTGGATGTGACATATGTCAAGACGTTTGCCCTTGGAATAAGTTTAGCCAATCACATCATGAAAAACATTTTAAACCTTTGAATGGTTTATTACTAATGCAGTCTGAGGATTGGTTACAAATTGAAGAAACAACTTTTAAGGCGAGGTTTAAAAAATCCCCTTTGCTTAGATCTAAATTAAAAGGGATTCAAAGAAATATAGAATTTTTAAAACAACAGCGAGCGCAATAGAAGTTCTATTATTTGCTATTTTCATCCAACATTACGTCACGTAAATTGGCCAATTCCATTTCCATTTTATAGCCCAATACTTTTTCATTAAGTAAGGTTTGAAATTTTTCCCAAGGATACCATTTTACATGTTGTTCAAATGACCAATGTACTACATAAATTCCCTTTTGGGTAGGGAACCATTCAAACTTTACGATATAAGGTCTTTGTCCTGTAGCAACCCAGTCATAGGTTACAGAGGAATCTGTCTTTGTTTTTAACTTGATTGTTTGAGTGCCAATAAAAACCGTACTGTCTTTCCAAACAGCTTTATTTTCCTTCCAATCACTCATCCATTTATTCCATTCATTCAAGTCTGTAGTATAATGTTGAATCTGCTGCGCTGTAGCACCCATCTCCATTGCACTCGATACCATAACAGTACTTGGGAACAAAGCAGAGATAGCAGTGACAAGGGTGCCTAAAACCAAAAAGCTAATAACGATAAGTCTAATTAAACGCATTTATTCCCATTTAAAAGTTTTGAAAGCAATCGTATATACAATGACTATCCAAATAAACAATACCGAAATATCTCCCCAAGAATCCAATAAACTATTTCCTTCAAATGCAATATCACGCATTGCATTATTAAAATGAGTTAACGGTAATATTTTGCAGAAAGGCTGCATCCAAGTGGGGAAATTATCAATAGAGAAAAAAGTGCCTGCTAATAAAAACTGTGGCAATGTAAAAATATTAGCCAATGGCGGAATGGTACTTTCATTTTTAGCAACCCCACTTACGATAAATCCAAATCCCATAAACAAAACCAATGCTATAAAGCTTAGTGCCATGATACTTCCGAAGGTTGCCCAGCCATGAACTAAGGTAAAATTAAAAGCAAAATGTCCAATGGCAATAATAATAACAGCAGTCATTAATTGGAAAATCACCCTACTTAATGCCTCCCCTAAAATAATATACAATCTACGAATAGGTGTTGCGTAAAATCTTTTTAAAACCAATTGCTGTCTTAAATTAAAAAACACAAATGCAACTCCAAATATTCCTGCACTTAATAATGAAAATCCCATTTGTCCAGGCAATATAAAATCAATCGTACGATAAATTCTTCCTGGCACTTGCTGTACTGTATTATTAACAACCGCAATGGTTGGTGCATTGGGATAAGTTCCTTTATTAATATTGCCAATCACTGCATTTAAAATAGATTTAACCAATTGCACATTTTGAGGATTCGCAGCTTCCGAACTTCTAAGGTTAATTACATAAGGTGCATTTGGGTTATTCGACTTTTGAATATCAATCATGGCGGTAATACGCCCTTTTGATAATTCATTTTTCATTTTAACCGTATCCCCTTTTACAAATTTTAAACCTGGAATTTGCTTGATCGCATTATACACCACATTATTCGTATCCGCTTTCTGTTCAAGTGCAACGGTTACATTAATATTGCCACCACTACTCATAAAGCCAAATACCAAGATAAAAATCAAAGGGAAGGCGATGCTAAACACAATCGCAGAAGGGCTTCTCGAAATAGAATGCAAGCTGGCTTTAGTAATTGCCAACATCGCTTTTATTTGACTATATGGACGCATAAATATAATTATGGATGATTCACTACAAAGATAGGCAATCGAGTTTGTGGTTGGCCTACCATTTGTTTGATAGATTTAAATTGTTGCAAAACATTCCATTGTTCAACACCAATTTCTTGCTGAATGGTTTTTACTTTTATTTTATCCTCATAACCGTCAATTAAATCCTCAATAAAAGACTTTGATTCAGGGAATGACTTAATACCATACCCTTTTAATTTGGCCATTTTTGCAGCAGTAGCAATCGCGTCATTTAAATTACCAATTCTGTCCACCAATCCTACTTTTACAGCATCCGAACCGGTCCATACTCTTCCTTGTGCAATGGAGTCAACATATTCGACAGATTTTTTTCTTCCTTGTGCTACTCTGGATTTAAATGCAAAATATATACTATCCACACCCGCTTGCATAAATCTTTGCTCTGTTGCATTTAAAGGTCTTGTAGAACTTGGCGCATCGGCATAAGTGCTGGTGTTAACTCTGTCAAAAGTGACCCCTAATTTATTTTTCAAGAACCCACTTAAATTAGGTACGACAGAAAATACGCCAATAGAACCCGTTATGGTATTTGCATCTGCAAAAATAGAATCTGCATTACAAGCTATATAATAACCTCCAGATGCTGCATAATTGCCCATACTCACCACAACTGGTTTTTCTTTTTTCAATAAATCCAATTCTCTCCAAATAATATCACTAGCCAAGGCACTTCCTCCAGGAGAATTCACTCTTAAAACAACAGCATCGATAGTTTTATCATTCCTGATACGTTGTAACATTGCTCTATAATCATCACTCGCAATATTATTATTTTGTCCCTTACCCATTACAATATCTCCATCAGCATAAATGACTGCAACTTTACCGGATCCTGTGCCTCTAATGTTTGCAGCACTTGCATATTCACTCATTCCTACAAATGCAATGTCCTGTGCTTTTGCTATATGTAATTTTTGCGCAATTTTTTTCTTTACTTGATCGTCATACATCAAGCCATCTACCAAATGATATTTTAATGCATCATTTGCAGTTTGCACCATTCCTTTATCAGACAACATTTTCAAACTATCCTCTGAAACATTTCTTTGTTGCGAAGCTCCTTGAATAAAACTATTGTACATACCATTTAACCATACACTGGTTTGCAATTTATTGGCAGGAGACATTTCGGTATATCTAAATGGCTCTGTTGCACTCTTAAATTTACCTGCATAAAAAACCTGTGTTTGAATTTCCAACTTATCCAACATCCCTTTTAAAAACATAGTTTCATAGGAGAACCCTGACCATTCTAAACCACCTTGAGGATGGGTGTATACTTCATCTGCTACATTACCAATCCAATATCCTTTTTGCGTAATTGTTTCCCCAAAAGCAATGATGAATTTATTTGATTTTTTAAAATCCAATAATGCGGCTCTTATTTCTTCGCTCGAAGCATAACCATTGGGATTTTGTTGACACTTAATATAAATACCTTTAATAGCAGTATCTGTTTTTGCACGCTTAATTAACCCAATCAATTCTGATAATCCCGCTACTTTTCCTTTCTTTTTATTTAGTAATTCCGTAAAAGCATCGGTCTTGGTTTGCTCTGGAAAACTTTCCGAAATATCCAATACTAAAACAGAATTAGACGCTATCTGCTTTGGCTCCTCGTAGGATAAGGAACTAGCAATAGCAAAAATGAATACTACCCCCAATATTGAAAATATGATTAAAGAAACAAAGGATGCTAAAACAATTTTGAAAAAATTTTTCATGCTAAAATTTGATGTGAAATACAATACCCGCAAAATAGTAGGAACTAAAATAGGGTTACGCTGTAAAATTATGGATATTTGGGCTACTTTTATAATCCTTGTATGAACAAAGTTTACCTTTTGATAGGTGGCAATATGGGCGATCGAATGGCAAACCTTGCACAGGCCATCCATTTAATTAATCAGGAAATTGGCCCTATTCAGCTTACTTCTTCCATTTACGAAACTGCAGCCTGGGGCAATACCAACCAACCTGATTTTTTAAATCAAGCCCTAATGTTAGAAACTTTATTAGACGCAGAAACTGTGATGCATCAACTATTGAATATCGAAATTGGAATGGGTCGAAAAAGAGATATTCCGATGGGTCCAAGAACAATCGATTTAGACATTATTTACTTTAATGATTTGGTGATTGAAAATGAATTAATCACGATCCCACATCCAAAAATTGCTGAACGAAGATTTGTTTTAATGCCCTTGGCAGAAATGTCGCCGCAGTTTTTACACCCTGTTTTAAATAAGACGAATGAGGCATTGTTGAAAGATTGTGGAGATTCTTTAGCTGTGTATAAAAAAACAAATATTTAAGCAGTTGGCGCACTATATTTGAGCAAGAAGAATCGAAAAATATGAATTATCGTTTTATAGCAATTGAGGGGAATATTGGCGCGGGGAAAACGACGCTTTCACATTTATTATCTCAACATTTTAATGCAAAATTAGTTTTAGAAGAATTTGCTGAAAATCCTTTCTTGACTAAATTTTATGAGAATCCTAAACAATATGCATTTCCATTAGAATTGTTTTTTTTAGCAGAGCGTTTTAAGCAACAACAAGAACTAATAAAAAACAAAGATCTTTTTCAGGAAGTCATCGTTTCGGATTACATTTTTACAAAATGTTTGCTATTTGCAAAAGTGAATTTGCCCGAAGAAGAATTTAGATTGTATCAAAAAATGTTTGATGTTTTTTATCAGCAATTAACGCCTCCAGATATCATCATTTATTTACACGCACCGGTGAATCGTTTGCAAGGAAATATTAAAAAAAGAAACAGGAAGTTTGAGCAAGCCATTCCTGACGAATACTTATTTAAAATTCAAGAGACCTATACTAGCTATATTAAACAACATAATATAAGAACCATATTTGTGGACGCTAGTAATGCTGATTTCTTATACAACGAAGCCCATTTTAAAGTAATCACCGACGCCTTGGACAAAGATTTAGATGAAGGGCAGCATTATTTTAATTTGCCTTAATTTAGCTCAATGGAAAACACCAACACAATTTCAAAGAACGATCCATTTGCGGCAATTAAAGTCTCGGAATTTAGAAACCTGATGATTGGTAGATTTTTATTCATCATGGGCCTGAGAATGATGGGAACCTTGGTGGGTTGGTGGATATATGAATTAACAAATCAACCTTTTGCAATTGGACTAATTGGACTAGCGGAAGTAATACCCGCTGTTTCTTTAGCTTTATACGCTGGTCACGTAATTGATATCAGTGAAAAAAGAAAATTATTATTAAGAGGGGTTGTACTCTATTGGATATGTGCGCTAGGCTTATTAGGCCTTTCCTATTATAATGACAAAACAGACCATTCTGTAAATCACAGTACCCTATTGATTGCAGTAGGCATTTATTTTTTAATTTTTTGTACGGGTATTATTCGTTCATTTACTGGACCAAGCTTCAACACCATTATTGGAGGGATTATTCCTAAAAATGTATTGCAAAATGCGACCACTTGGAGTCAGGCCATTTGGCTAACCGCTTCTATTTTAGGGCATGCGATTGTTGGATTCATTATTGCAGGATACGGTCATACGGGTGCGCTATTGATAGTGGTTAGTTTAGTAACCATTGGGTTTATATTTATTTCAAAAATTAAAGCACAACCCCCGCACGCAGCAATTGTAAAGGATCAAAAGCCAATGGAAAGCGTAAAAGAAGGCCTGCGATTTGTGTATAATACAAAAGAAGTTTTAGGAGCCCTATCATTAGATTTATTTGCTGTGTTATTTGGCGGCGCTGTGGCAATGATTCCTGTATTTGCGAAAGACATTTTAAACTGTGGACCAATTGGTTTTGGTTGGTTAAATGCTGCATCCGATATTGGCGCCATCTTAATTATTTTTATCATTACTATTTTCCCTGTAAATGCTGGTCAGGGTAAAAAATTATTACTTGCAGTTGGCGGCTTTGGTATTTGTATTATCGTATTTGCACTTTCTAAAATATTCTGGATTTCCTTTGCCGCATTAGTATTGAGCGGAATTCTTGATGGCTTTAGTATGATAGTACGCGGCACCATTGTACAATTAAAAACACCGGATCATATGCGTGGCAGGGTCATGAGTGTTAACTCCATGTTTATCAATAGCAGTAATGAGCTTGGACAATTTGAAAGTGGTGTTGCGGCCAAATTAATGGGCGTAATTCCATCCGTAGTTTTTGGAGGAACCATGACCTTACTTGTTGTATGTACTACCTGGATTAAAGCGCCAAGCTTAAGAAAAATGGAATACTAAATGCTTGCTTTAATTAGTTATCCAGTTAGCTATTTCTTATTATTTCGCCAATAGTGCAATCATTACATCGTGCACTGCAGGACAAAACTCCGCATTCTTCATCGTAATTTTATCTCTCTTAAAAAACACATCTTCATCGGTATAAGGGAACCTTTCACAGTCGGATGGTCGATAATCATAAATACTACATGAATTATCCTGATCTAAAAAAGGACATGGTTTTGTTTTCACCACATAGTCACCTTCATTGTCCATTGACAAATACTTTTCAATAAATGCAACTTCCTTCATTCCCATGGCTTTACTGATGCGTTTTATGTCGGGCATTTTAAAGCGAGGTGAGTAATTTTTACAACATCTTGCACAATCTAAGCAGTCAATTTTTTCAAAAGCAGCCTCATGCAAATCCGGTAATTGCTTTAAAATAACGCGCTTATCTACCCTCTTTAAAAAGTTTTGAAACTTTTTGAGTATCTCCGGAGCCGGAGTATCGTATAAATGTTCAACAGAAGGGTCAATCATACCCCAAAAGTAGCGATTTTAGCATTCATCCACAAGCTTTCCCCACCTAGCTTAAAAGCCTTTCTTAGCCTTTGATAATTAAGTATCTTTGTGGCCATTTAAAACCTCCTTTTATGTTGCAATCGAATACAAGTGGTGCAGAATTTATCAAAAGACATATTGGCCCAAATGATGCCGACACTCAAAAAATGTTAGAAAGCATTGGCGCTAAATCTTTAAATGAATTAATTGAAAAAACAGTCCCTAATAATATTCGCTTAAAAAAGCCAATGAATATTCCGGCTGGCTTGAGTGAATTTGAAATGTTGCAATCACTTAAAGCAATTGGCGATAAAAATATTATTGCGAAAAATTTTATTGGACAGGGTTACTATGGCACGATTACGCCAAGTGTAATTTTGAGAAATATTTTTGAAAACCCAGGTTGGTATACTCAATACACTCCCTACCAAGCAGAAATTGCACAAGGTCGTTTAGAAAGTTTATTGAACTACCAAACTATGGTATCCGACCTAACTGGCTTACCAATTGCAAATGCATCTTTATTAGATGAAGCAACATCTGCTGCTGAAGCAATGGCAATGATTTTTAATCATGTCAATAAAACAGAAAATATTACACAACCTAAATTATTTGTTGATGCTAATATTTTTGCACAAACAAAAGATGTATTGGTAACAAGAGCTAATCCAATTGGTATTGAATTAGTAGAAGGCGAATATCAAAATACAAGTATTGACAATAGTTTTTTTGGTGCTATTTTACAATATCCAAATAGCAAGGGTAGTATTGAAGAATATGCATCATTTATTGAGCAGGTACATCAGGCTGGTGGATTAGTCATTTTAATTGCTGATATTTTAGCATTAACCTTATTAAAAAGTCCTGGTGAATTAAATGCGGATGTAGCAGTTGGTAATACCCAAAGATTTGGTGTACCAATGGGATTTGGGGGACCGCATGCTGCCTACTTTGCTACAAAGGATGAATTTAAAAGAGGTATGCCAGGTCGTTTGATTGGTGTGAGTATTGATGCACAAGGAAATCGTGCATTGAGAATGGCATTGCAAACGAGAGAGCAACATATTAAAAGAGAAAAAGCAACTTCAAATATTTGTACAGCACAAGCATTACTTGCTAATATGGCAGTAATGTATACTGTTTTCCATGGTCCTGCAGGTATCAAGAAAATTGCCGAAAAAGTACATGGTTTAGCGAAAAGCTTAGATCAACAATTGCAATCATTAGGCTTGCAACAAGCAAACGCATTTTATTTTGACACTTTACATGTACATGGATTTGATACAAATGCTTTACAAAAATTAGCTACCGCCGAAAACATCAATTTTAATTATTTAAAAGATGGTAGCATCAGTATTACTATTGATGAGACTACCGCTGCGAATGATATTCAATTAATCGTTGCCTTATTTGAAAAATTAACGGGCAAAAAAGCAACAGCAACCAATGCTAGCGTTAAAAACGAAAATATTCAACCCGATTTAGTTAGAACTTCCAAATACTTGTTACACCCAGTATTTAATACGCACCATAGTGAAACACAAATGATGCGTTATATAAAATACTTAGAGAATAAAGACTTGTCTTTAAACACGAGTATGATTAGTTTGGGAAGTTGTACCATGAAATTAAATGCTGCAACTGAAATGATTCCAGTAAGTTGGCCGGCATTTAGTAGTCTACACCCTTTTGCTCCTAATCATCAAACATTAGGTTACCAAGAAATAGCAAAAGAATTAAGTGCTTATTTATGTGAAACAACTGGATTTACTGCTTGTAGCTTACAACCTAATAGTGGTGCACAGGGTGAATATGCTGGATTATTAACTATTCGTTCTTACCACCAAGCACGCAAGGACGCACATCGTGACATTGTATTAATCCCAATTAGTGCGCACGGCACCAACCCTGCAAGTGCAGTGATGGCGGGCTTTAAAGTAGTGGTAGTAGCATGTGACGAAGCAGGAAATATTGACTTTGCTGATTTAAAAGCGAAAGCTGAATTACATAAGGATAACCTAGGCGCATTGATGGTGACTTACCCAAGCACACACGGTGTGTTTGAAGAAACCATTATTGATATTTGTCAAACAATCCATGATTTTGGTGGATTGGTATACATGGATGGTGCCAACATGAATGCACAGGTTGGATTAACAAGTCCTGGAAATATTGGCGCTGACGTTTGTCACTTAAACTTACACAAAACATTCGCGATCCCTCATGGTGGTGGCGGACCTGGCATGGGACCAATTTGTGTGAATGATAAATTAACTCCTTTCTTACCTGGACATAACAATAATGGAAACGGCGCGAACGCAGTGAGCGCTGCACCTTTAGGATCAGCAAGTATTTTGTTAATTAGTTACGCATACATTAAAATGTTAGGCGCTGATGGATTAGCACTTTCTACTGCTTATGCTATTATGAATGCGAATTACATGAAGTCAAGATTAGAAAAATGCTACACGATCTTATATGCAGGCAAAAATGGAACCTGTGCACATGAATTCATCATTGACCTAAGACCATTTAAAGCAACTGCAGGAATTGAAGCAGAAGATGTGGCTAAGCGTTTAATTGATTATGGATTCCACGCACCAACAATGAGCTTCCCTGTTGCAGGTACCATTATGATTGAACCAACTGAAAGTGAAGATAAAGCTGAGTTGGATCGTTTTTGTGATGCTTTGATTGGTATTTACCATGAAATTAAAGCAATTGAAAACGGACAATTGGATAAGGTTGATAACCCATTAAAAAATGCACCGCATACTCAAAAAGTAATTTGTGCAGACGAATGGAATCATAGTTATTCAAGACAAACTGCAGCATTCCCATTACCATATGTGCAAGAAAGTAAATTCTGGCCAACTGTTGCAAGGGTTAACAATACACATGGTGATCGTAATTTGGTTTGTACTTGTGAGCCAGTTGCGGCTTATGCTTAGTTAAAGTACTAAATAAAAAAAAGTGATTTTATAAAAGTGAGATTATAAAAGCAATAGCCTCGTTCAAAAGACGAGGCTATTTTGTGTGAAATCATTTGGGGGAAAGAACCTTTCATTATTTATCGAGCATCTGAAATAGTACTAGCGTGGTTGTTGTTATTCAACATGAATTCATACAAGCCAATGATCTTTTCTTTATCCTTGATTAAGGTGTTTAATTTTTCAAGGTCGGATTCCATTGTTTTGATTTTTTTATTTTCGGACTCATACCTAAAAGCAAATTCATCTACTTGAAGACTATTTACTTTATTAGTTTCCTCCATTAACATTTGTCCGTCACCCGTGAGTACCCATAAAATATTTAAGTCTGGAAAATGATGGTGAATCTTAATTAAAATGTCCGACCCAACCGATCCTAAATTTTTTAACTGCTTTGAATAGTATCCATTTGACAAATGAATGTTTCTCTCAAAGGCATGAGGAGAAATCGTTTTAAATTGTAGATACACTGCAATTCTTTCAATTGGTTTCATAGTTTTAGTTTTATTGGTTATTGTGCATACCCAATATTAAAACCAATCGTCATATTATAATAGATACTTAGGCCTCATTTAATTTATACTTAGGCCTCATTTTAAAGTCAACTACTGCTTCTCGCTAAGCTCCAACCACCTTAATTCTGCTGTTTCTAGCTCCAAATTAATCTTCGCTAATTGTTCACTCAAAGCAAGAATCTCATCGTATTTTAAATCTGGATTGTTTAATTTTTCCGTCAATACCAATTTTTGATCTTCCAATAAAGGCATGCTTTTATTTAAGTTTTCTAATTCTAGCTTTTCTTTATAGGTCATTTTTTCGGCCGGCTTCTTTTCAACAACAAGTGCAGTTACAACTGGCTTTGTTGCTTCCACCGCGACTTCTTTGGAAGAACTAATATCCGAACTCACCGAAGCATAACTTTGTTTTGACTTTTCTAAAATTCTAAACTGCGTATAGTTTCCAGGGTAATCGCGTATCACACCATTGCCTTCAAAAATAAATAAGTGATCTACCAACTTGTCCATAAAATACCTATCGTGCGAAACTAATAATACACAACCTGCATAGTCTAACAAAAACTGTTCTAACACAGCAAGTGTCGGCAAGTCTAAGTCATTAGTAGGCTCATCCAGAATTAAAAAATTCGGATTCTTAAATAAGATCGTTAATAATTGCAACCTCTTTTTTTCTCCCCCGCTTAATGCACTTAAATAAGTATACTGTTTGTCAGGAGTGAATAAAAATAATTCTAAAAATTGCGCAGCACTTAAGGAACCTCCACTTGCTAAAGGAAATTGTTCTGCAAATGTTTTTAGGTACTCAATAACACGCATATCTTTTTTATACACCAATCCTTCCTGTGAAAAGTGTCCAAATACTATGGTCTCTCCCACATTAATCTTTCCGCTATCCGGCTCAGTAATACCTTGTAAAATTTGTAAAAAGGTAGATTTTCCTACTCCATTTTTACCTACAATCCCAATACGCTCTCCTTTACTAAATGTGTAATCAAACCCTTTTAATACGACTAAATCTCCATAAGATTTGTATACCTTTTTCGCTTCAATAATCTTACCTCCCAAACGGGTCATTTTCATGTCTAGCTGCAAATTGGTATCGTCAATTTTTTGCTTGGCTTTTGCTTCTACTTCATAAAAATTATCCTGTCTACTTTTACTCTTTGTTGTTCTAGCTTTTGGCTGCTTGCGCATCCACTCCAACTCTTTTCTAAAAGTATTTTTTGCTTTATCAATACTCGCTTGCTCCGACTCAATACGCGCTGCTTTCTTTTCTAAATAATTTTCATAATCCCCTTTGTAGCTATACAATTTTTCACGCTCTAATTCCCATATTTCGTCTGTCACGGCTTCTAAAAAGTATCTATCGTGGGACACCAATAATAAAGTCACTTTTTCTTGTTCCAAATAATTCTCTAGCCACTCAATCATATTTAAATCCAAGTGATTGGTAGGCTCATCCATTAACAACAAAACATGCTTTGGTTCAAATCCAATTTGTATTAAGGTTTTTGCCAAAGAAACACGCTTACGTTGCCCTCCACTTAATTTAGAAACAGGTTGCTCTAAATGATGAATATTCAATTGCGTTAAAATGGTTTTTACCTTAGACTCAAAATCCCATGCATTATTTTCCTCCATTTCCATAATGGAATTGGTAATTAAATCTTCATCTTCGGACTCCATGGCCATTTCGTAATTACTAATCGCCTTCATAGTAGGGTGATCCTGATTGAAAAGATTTTGGGTAACCGTTGCGGTCTCTATAAACTGAGGCTCCTGTTCAAACATCACCAAATGAACATCCTTATGTATTTTACAAGTACCCGCATCTGGATGCTCTTTGCCCGATAAAATGCGTAATAAAGTACTCTTACCCACCCCATTTCGCGCAATTAAAGCAATTCGGTCGCCTTCATTAATATTAAAACTAATCCCTTTAAAAAGGGGGGTAATTCCATAACTTTTGGTAAGTCCTTCAACTGATACATAATGCATGGCGCAAAGATAAGTCCCCAATGCAAGGAAGCCGTATTTTATTGTACTTTTGTCCTCAACAAACTTAAATAGTTTACAAATGAAGCAATTTGAGGTGCCCAATGGATATCGTAGCCGCTTGATTACTGCTATTAAACAAAAAAGAAAAGCAGACGATAAATTAAAGAAAGATTTTAGTCCCACGCTACTTGACTTGGGTCCTGTACAGTTTTATTTAGCTAGACATTTTGGTTTTTGCTATGGTGTTGAAAACGCAATTGATATTGCTTATAAAACCATTGAAGAAAATAAAGGGAAGCGTATTTTTTTATTAAGTGAGATGATTCATAACCCTCAAGTGAATGCAGATTTAATTCAAAAAGGAGTTAAATTTTTACACGATACTTTAGGCAACTCCATTATTCCATTAAGTGAATTAAATGCAGACGATGTTGTTATGATTCCTGCATTTGGTACCACCCTAGAATTAGAACGCATTATCACTGATAAAGGAATTCAAATTCAAAAATATAATACCACTTGCCCATTCGTAGAAAAGGTTTGGAACCGCAGCGACCAAATTGCTAAAAAAGGATATTCAATTATCATACATGGTAAACCAAAACACGAGGAAACACGTGCTACTTTTTCACATGCCGCAGCCAACACCCCAACGCTTGTTGTCAATGACATGGAAGAAACCGTTATTTTAGGAGATTTTATTTTAGGTAAAATTGATCTAGAAACTTTCAATAAAACTTTTACAAATCGTTATTCTCTAGGTTTTAATCCTGTACAGGATTTAACTAAAATTGGCGTAGTAAATCAAACTACACAATTGGCAACAGATACTCAAGCTATTTCGGATTATCTGAGAGACATTGTTTTAGAAAAATACGGAATCGAAAATATTGAAAGCCATTTCGCAGATACAAGAGACACACTTTGCTATGCAACCAACGATAATCAATCGGCCGTAATAGGTTTGCTTAAAACAACAGCAGATATTGCGATTGTGATGGGTGGAAAAAATAGCAGCAACAGCTCGCACTTAGTGGAATTATGCGAACAAAAATTACCTACCTATTTCATTGACGACGCTGGTAAAATCATCAACGAGCATGAAATTATTTCAAACAATTGGAAAAATAAAGAAGCATTTAAAGTTGAAAACTATCTTCCTAAAAAAGAAGTGGTTCGTATATTAATGACAAGTGGCGCTAGCTGTCCTGATACTGTTGTAGAAGCTTCTATCAGAAAAATTGCAAGTTATTTTGGAAAAGAAGATTTGCTAGAACAACTTACAATCGAATGGGAACTAGCCTAAAAGAATTGACTAAATTAAGCTAACTCAATTCTTTCCTTTGCCCAATTCAAAGCAATCTCAAATTGAGCTGCTCTATCCAAATTCGTATTGTCTAATACCAACGCATCATCGGCTTGTCTAAGTGGACTGTGTTCTCTAGTACTATCAATTAAATCTCGATGTTGTAAATTTTCGGCCACTTCTTGTAAAGTAATTGCAGGATTGGTTGCTTGCAATTCTACCAAACGACGATTTGCCCTTACTTGTGGATCTGCAGTTACAAATATTTTAAGTTCAGCATTGGGAAATACAACAGTGCCAATATCTCTTCCATCCATTACAATCCCTTTCTCCACACCCATTGCCTGTTGCTGCGCTACTGCGAAATCTCTTACTGCTCCAATAGCCGCTACCTCACTCACTTTGGAGCTCACTTGCATTTCACGAATCAATAGTTCAACATTTTCTCCATTCAAAATCATATCGCTTTTTTCAGTACTTGAATTGTACTCAAAACGTAGGTTTATTTTTTGAAGCGCTTCATTTATTTCAATTTCATTGGTAAAAGAAACGCCGTTTCTTAAAAAGTATAAGGCAATGGCACGATACATTGCACCAGTATCTATAAATACATACTCCAATTTTGCAGCCAATGACTTTGCTAAAGTGCTCTTGCCGCAGGAAGAAAAACCATCAATCGCAATGACTATTTTTTTAGACATAAAATTTATTGTGCAACAGAAATAGTTTGTGTTTTTGGAAGATTCGCATTGCGAATGGCAATCTGACGAACCGCCTGAGATACTACCGCCCTTAAAGCATCTTTAGATATTTCATCAGAACCTACCATGGCAGGAACGCCCGCATCTCCACCCTCTCTTATAGATTGCACCAATGGTACTTGTCCTAAAAACGCAAGATCATATTCCTCTGCTAAATTTTTACCGCCATCTTTACCAAATAAATAATATTTATTGTTTGGTAATTCTTCTGGGGTAAAATATGCCATGTTTTCAATTAAACCAATAACAGGTACTTTCACATTCGCTTGACCAAACATGGCAATTGCTTTTTTAGCATCTGCCAACGCAACATTTTGTGGTGTGGTAACAATCACTACGCCTGTTACAGGAACAGTTTGCATAATGGTTAAATGTATATCCCCCGTGCCTGGTGGCATATCAATTACTAAATAATCCAACTCGCCCCATTCAACATCAGTAATAAATTGACGAATAGCACTGCTTGCCATTGGACCTCTCCAAACAACAGCATCTTTTTCATCAACCAATAAACCAATACTCATTAAACTAATTCCAAATTTTTCAATCGGTATAATTATTCCTTCGCCATTGGCATCTTTCATCATAGGACGTTGTCCTCTCACGCCAAACATAATAGGTACACTTGGTCCATAAATATCAGCATCCATTAACCCTACTTTCGCACCCCCTTCGGCCAATGCCAATGCAAGATTTGCAGAAACGGTACTTTTTCCAACACCGCCCTTACCACTCACCACGGCAATAATATTTTTCACCTTTGATAAAATAGCATCATCCACTTTTCTTACCGAAGTAGTATTGGAAGTAAAACCTACCGTCACCACGGCCTCTTTATTCACCAATAATTTAATGGCATTTTCACATGCATTTTTCATCATGTCTTTCATAGGACAAGCAGGTGTAGTAAGCACAATCGTAAAACCTACATTATTGCCTTCGATCTTCAAATCTTTGATCATATTTAAAGTCACCAAGTCCTTCCCTAAATCTGGTTCCTGCACATTACTTAACGCTTTGAGTACCTCTGCTTCTGTCATTTTGAAAGTTTTTGTTAAAAAGTTGAAAACCCGAGCAAAGTTAATTGATGCAGCCGTTATTTTAGCAAAAATTTCATGCTTCTAGCCTAAATTTGCACTGATATGAAAAAGAAGATTATTTCCCTTTTGGTAGTCATTTTAGGCCTTATCTCAAACGCCTCATTTGCACAACAAACTGTACCAAACAGCCCCAATATATACCGTGATTCTGTGGTTCAATTGTATGGGGTTGTAATGACCGCCGATAGTTTAAAAGCCATTCCTTATGCTAGCATTGTGGTGAATAAAAAAGGAAGGGGCACCATTACCAATAATGATGGTGTTTTTTCAATTGCTGTAAATAAGGGAGAGCATATTACTTTTACCTGTGTTGGCTTTAAAGATAGAACCATTTTAATCCCCAAAAATTTAGAAGGAAACCAATACAGTGTCATTCAATTAATGATTAACGACACTAACTTTTTACCTGCAACTATTTTAAAACCAAGACCAACACGTGCCCAATTTGAAAGAGATTTTGTAAATGCAAAAGTGGATGATGACCTTTACGAGACCGCAAGAAAAAATACGAGTGAAAGTCAAAAAAGAATAATCCTGGCATCCCTCCCTCGAGATGGTAAAGAAGCAGTTGGTGCATCTCTTACGAATCAAGCTTCAAAATATTATTATTCAGGACAATTGCCACCAATGAATATTTTAAATCCAGTTGCATGGAAAAGCTTTATTGATTCTTGGAAGAATGGTGATTACAAATCAAAAAAATAGCATGAAAAATATAGCAGTGGTTGGCGCAGGTACCATGGGGAATGGGATTGCGCATGTATTTGCACTAAAAGGTTTTAGCGTTCATTTAATTGATGCAAATGAAGCAGCACTTGAAAAAGCATTGCAAACCATTGATAAAAACTTACAGCGTCAAGTAAGTAAGGAAATTATTAATGAAATTGAAAAACAAGAAACACTTCAAAGAATATCCACCTTCACTTCTATTGCAAAAGGTATTCAGCAAGCGGAGTTAGTGATAGAAGCTGCTACAGAAAATAGTGAAATCAAAGAAAGCATTTTTAAACAACTCGATGATAATGCGCCCCCTGATTGCATTTTAGCTACTAACACTTCCTCCATTTCCATTACTCAATTAGCTAATGTTACCAATCGTGCAGACAAAATCATTGGTATGCACTTTATGAACCCTGTTCCTGTAATGAAGTTAGTGGAAGTTATCAATGGAAAAGAAACTTCGGAAACAACAACTAATATTATTGTTGAACTTACTAAAGTACTTGACAAAATTCCATGTGTAGTTAAAGATGCACCAGGATTTATTGCCAATCGCATTTTAATGCCTATGATTAATGAAGCCATTCATGCTTATGCCGAAGGTATTAGCGACGCGGCTACCATTGATCAAATTATGAAACTTGGAATGGCACATCCCATGGGGCCGCTACAATTAGCCGACTATATTGGATTAGATGTATGCAAAAACATACTTGATATTATGCACGACGGATTCAACAATGAAAAATATGCACCCTGTCCATTACTAGTGACGATGGTTACTCATGGGAAACTTGGCGTTAAGTCTGGCGAAGGTTTTTATAAGTATTAAAATTGCAAAAAACGGAGCAATCATTACTCCACCAAATCAGTTGAAAAACTCACGCCTTGCATATCTGTTATTTTGTTAAGCACTTCTTCCAAACGATGTTTGGGAATACCAATTTTCAATTCAACAAATAACTGAGCAAGCTGCTCCACTACCGAGCAATTGTATTGCTTTACAATCATCATCACTTCATTCATTTGATGATAATCAAAATGAAGTGTGTAATTTATTTCGACCGGCTTTTGAACAATGGGTGATAATTGCAATGCCAAAGAGGTTGCGGTTTTATAGGCATTAATCAACCCCGGCACCCCTAATAAAGTGCCACCAAAATAACGCACTACTACTACTAAAATATTAGTTAACTGTTTGCTATCAATTTGCCCTAAAATAGGACGTCCAGCCGAACCTGATGGCTCCCCATCATCACTCACCCTAAAAGTACTTCCATCAATACCTATTCGATAGGCTAAACAATGGTGAACCGCTTTTGGATGTTCTTTTTTAAGTGCAGCCAAATGTTTTTTACATACATCAATACTTGTAACCGGAAAACTATAAGCCAGAAACTTACTACCGCGGTCTTTAAATTCAGCAATGGCAGGCTGTTCGATAGTATTGTAAAAAAATGGGTCCATTTAATAATTAGATGAATAATAACTGCGCAAAGCTAACTCATAATGATTAATGATTTGTAACATTGCAGTATGACTTTACTGACACTTAAGCAACAATTTAAAACTGAACTTGCCGGCCAATATGAAAATATTGAGTTATCAAGTTTGCTCTCTATTTTATTTGAACACATAACGGGCTGGAATCAAATAAATCAAGTAGTCAACAAGGACGAAAATTTAACACAAAGTCATATTGATGCATTGCAAAATGCATTAAAGGAATTAAAAGAAGGCAGACCTATTCAATATATTACAGGCAAAGCCTGGTTCATGGGGAATAATTTATTGGTAAACGAAAATGTATTAATTCCAAGACCAGAAACCGAAGAGCTTGTGGATTGGATTACCGAATACGCTACCATCATTGATAAGCCTTTGCAGATAATGGACATTGGCACTGGGTCAGGTTGTATTGCTATTAGCTTAAAACTTGCCCTTCCTAATTGCATGGTAGCAGGATTAGACATTAGTGAAGAGGCGTTGGTGGTTGCGAAAGAAAATGCAAAACAACTTAATGCAGAAATTAGTTGGATGCAAGAAAATATTTTAGATACCACTTACTTGCCTAATAAATTTGATATTATTGTAAGTAACCCTCCCTATATTCCTTTTAAAGAAAATGTGAATATGCAAGTGCAGGTGAAAAACTTTGAACCGAGTATTGCACTTTTTGTAACCAACGAGGATCCACTAATTTTTTATAGAACCATAGCAAGATTAGGAAAACAATATTTAAATCCCAATGGACAATTGTTTTTTGAAATGCATTATGATCAAGGCAAGGCGCTATTTGCCTTATTTGATGAAATGGGTTACCATGCCGAACTAAGACAAGATATGTTTGGAAAAGACAGAATGCTGAGAGCTAGTTTAAAAAACAGGGCTTAATGCGTTGGATCTACTGCCACAACTGGTGTAGCGCCTAATTTTTTGATGATTTGCATTACTTGAATAGTCACCCCTAAATTAGCAACACTATCTCCATTAATCACCACCGAAGGCTTATCTGTTTCTTTATCTAAGAAAGTTTTTAACTGACTTGGTAAGGAGTCAATACCTACTGGCGTTGAGCCAATAAACAAATGTTGCTCTTTATCAATCGTAACTACAACAGTTTGTTTTGCCTTAGTATCACTTGCAGATTTTGGATTGGAAACCTTAATAACATTGGGGTTGGCCAAGGTAGATACTATCAAAAAGAATAATAATAGAATGAACAAAATATCATTCAATGCACCTGTATGCACTTCGGGCTGATCTCTTAATCGCTTTCTTAAATTCATAATACTAAATTAGGAATGCGTTGTTTCTTGTAAAATATCTAAGAAATCAGCACTTGCCGTTTCCATTTTATTGGCAGTTTTATCAATTTGCGTAGATAAATAATTATGACCTACATAAGCGATTAATCCAATGATCAAGCCAGTAGCAGATGTAATCATTTTTGTATAAATACCGCCTGCAATTGTATTTAAAGTGTATTCACCAGTAGATGCAATACCATAAAACAATTGCACCATACCTACAATCGTTCCTAAGAAACCAAACATGGGTGCGATACCCGCAACCAAAGACAAAATATTCAAATTTCTTTCCATCGAATACATTTCTAATCTTCCTACATTCTCCATACTTTTTTCAATAGCATCCAACGGCTTTCCAATACGCATCACCCCTTTCTCAATCATTTTAGCCACTGGGTTGTCTGTGTTTTTTGCTACACTTTTTGCTGCAGAAGTATTACCCGCTAACAAATGATCCTTGATAATTAACATAAACTTAGGGTCAATTGCACCCGCTTTTTTAATAGCCAACATTCTTTCAATAAAAACATAAATGGCAATCACAAGCAAGGCATATAAAGGATACATGATCCATCCACCTTTTTGCAATAAGCTTAACAAGGAAATTTTATTTTCTGCAACGTCTAACAAAAACAACATATCGTTTAATTTATTTTTTAAAGTTAAATTATTTCTACCAAATTCACCAATACTTCTACTGCCTTTACCATATCTCTAACACCTATCCATTCATGCTTACTGTGGATGGCCTGCATTCCTGTAAAAATATTAGGGGTTGGAAGACCCATAAAACTCATCCTACTCCCATCGGTTCCACCTCTGATGGGGCTAATAATTGGTTGAACACCTGCCTTTTCATACGCTTTAATTGCATTCTCAACAATATCAGGATATTGGTCAATAATTTCCCTCATATTTCGGTACTGTTCCGTCACCTCCATATTTATTTTCACCTTTGAAAAATCAGGATTTTCAGCAATTACTTGATGCGCAATTTGTAATAACTTATCGGCATGCGCTTTTAATTTTTGGGTATCAAAATCGCGCACCAAAAATTCGATCATAGCTTTTTCTGCACCCCCTTCTACATGATTAGGATGTATAAAACCTTCTCTATCCTGTGTATACTCTGGGCACCATTCCGTTTTTGGCAAGGCAGCCAATATTTCACCCGCCACTTTAATTGCATTTTGCATAACACCCTTGGCTGCACCAGGGTGTGCAATCACCCCTTCAATATGCAACACTAAATAGTCTGCACTAAATGTTTCCATTTCAAAACTTCCCAACTCACCACCATCTAAGGTATATCCATAATCTGCGCCTAATTTTTTCAAATCCAAATGATCTGTACCTCTTCCTACTTCTTCATCTGGAGTAAATAATATTTTGACTGGACCATGTTGAATATTTTTATTTTCCATCAAGTACTTCGCCAGCTCCATTATAATAGTAACGCCTGCTTTATCATCGCCGCCTAATAATGTTTTACCTGAAGCAGTGATAATTTCGGCTCCAATAAATTCTTTTAAATACGGATAGGCTTCGGCAGTGATCATTTGACTGGGATCATCTGGTAAAATAATGGGAGCTCCATTATAATTTGAATGAAGGATAGGCTGCACATGAGTGCCACTGCAATCAGGCGCCGTATCAACATGAGCACAAAAACAAATCACAGGTAATTTAATTCCGCTTGCAATTAATTTTTCATCCGCAATGGTTGAAGGAATTGTTGCCATCACATAACCAAATTCATCCAAATGTGCATCAACAATACCCATCGCTTGCAATTCCTTAACCAATAAATTTGATAAATCTTTTTGTTTTGATGTGGATGGAAAACAAGTAGCATTTGGATCACTTTGGGTGTCGATACGCACGTAACGCATAAATCTTTCAGCGAGTTCCAATTTATTCAATTCCATAAATTTAATATTGATACTTGTTATTAATTAAACGATGCTCTGGCTATAAAGGTTGAAGATAATTTGAATTTCGCGAATAAAAAAGGCGCTCCTACAAATAGGAACGCCTAAGGAATTATGAAAAATTGAATGCAATGTATTATTCTAAAACAATTCGTTTACTATTCAAATTTTACGAACTAAAATTCAGTGATGATTTTAGATGGAGTATCGATACTTACCAATTCTAAATCAAAAGTTAAATCCTGGCCAGCTAAAGGATGGTTTGCATCTAATACAACCACTTCCTCTTTCACTTCAACCACATTTACTTGGAATTGTTGACCTTGACCATTATTCATTGTCAATGCCATACCTACTTCAGGATTTAAATCTGGAGGAAATTGTGTTTTAGGGAACTCAACAATCATTTCGGCTTGCTTTGGTCCATAAGCCTCCATAAATGGAATATTAATTGTTTTTTTATCACCTACTTTCATTCCTAAAACTCCGTTATCAAAACCAGGAATAACCATCCCGCTTCCAACTTCGAATTCCAATGGTGCTCGGCCTGTTGAAGAATCAAAAACTTCGCCATTAGTTAAAGTACCATGGTAATGCACTTGAATGGTATCTCCTTTTGTTACTTGTTGCATATTGTATTTTTTAAATAAAGCGCCTAGGGCACAAAGGGCAAAAGTACATAATTATGGGAGATAAACTAACTTTGCACCATGGACAAAAAACCTAGAATTGTTTTTATGGGAACTCCGGCTTTTGCCGTAGCCTCTTTAAATGCACTATTGGAAGCTAAAATGAATGTAGTTGGTGTGGTTACAGCCCCTGATAAGCCCGGTGGCAGAGGCATGCAGCTACAACAAAGCGCAGTAAAACAATTCGCGCTTGCCCATAATTTGCCTTTATTACAACCCGAAAAATTAAAGGCGCCAGAGTTTTTTGAAGCCTTGTCCGCATGGCAGCACGATTTACAAGTGGTGGTAGCTTTTAGAATGTTGCCCGAAAAAATATGGTCATTTCCTCCAATGGGCACTTTAAATGTCCATGGATCCCTACTTCCTCAATATCGAGGAGCAGCTCCAATTAATTGGGCCATCATGAATGGAGAATCCGAAACCGGGGTCACAACTTTCCAATTACAACATGCTATTGATACAGGAGATATTTTATTGCAAGACCGTATTGCTATCACCGAAAATATGACCGCAGGTGAGTTACATGATAATATGATGATGGTTGGCGCCAATTTACTAGTCAAAACCTTAGATGGTCTAATTCAAGGCAATATTAAATCGGTTCCTCAATCAGATGTAATTAAGGAAGCGGATATAAAACACGCACCCAAAATATTTACAAAAGATTGCGAGATTGATTTTGAAAAAGACGTGCAAACCATACATAACCATGTACGCGGGCTGGCTCCATTCCCTGGCGCTATCACAAAAGTAGATGGCAAGATGGTAAAATTATATAACACTACCATTAGCAAAGAAATACCAACAGAAGCTGCTGGCAGCTTTGTGACCGATGGGAAAACTTTTGCAAAATTTGCATGCAAGGATGGATACCTTATGCTGAATGATATCCAGTGGGAAGGTAAAAAGAGAATGGCTGTTGAGGATTTTTTAAGAGGCTACAGAAAACCATAAATTAATTTATAGCTTTTCTGAATTCATCCGTAGTTACGATCCCAAGCTTTCTCCAAACTTCTTTCCCATTTTTGAAAACAATGAAAGTTGGTAATTCTTGAAATTGCAAATGTTTCATCACGTCAATATCAACACCTCCATCAACTGATAAAAAATACAAGTTGCTTGAATATTCCTTTTTAATTTGTTCCACTGTAGGAATCATTTTACGACAAGGCGGACACCAAGTAGCTCCAATATCCACTAAGACTAAATTATTTTTTGATAGTACGGATTCAAAATCTTCCACACGCATTTGAATCGCATTGACATTGCCTTCTACAGGCAAATTGTTGATTTTCCAATTACTCATTCCTCCTTCCAAATTCACAACATTAAAACCTTTTTCAGTTAAATAAGCAGCTGCAGCAGCACTACGGCCACCGGCTTGGCAATACACATACACCGTTGTTT